>Ga0302326_10026659_pt1 | contig 11670 bp, 11 predicted proteins | sample Palsa_T0_3_FD_202264 | JGI IMG/M metagenome (GOLD analysis project Ga0302326, IMG submission 202264) | Peat permafrost microbial communities from Stordalen Mire near Abisko, Sweden - Palsa_T0_3 | ecosystem: Environmental > Terrestrial > Soil > Palsa > Peat permafrost | place: Sweden: Abisko... | reverse complement strand
CCCCGGCAAACGCGAAGCCGGCGAACCCCGCCGCCGCAAGCGCCGCCCCGGCGGCGAGTGGAATGCGCGCGCCGATGCGTGCGACCAGGCCGCCGGAGAAGCGCGAGAACGCGAACATGATTGCGATGAATGGTAACAGCGCGGCCCCGGCAGCCGACGGCGGGTACCCCTGCACGTTGATGAGGTCGAACGGCAGAAAATAGAGACTTCCGCCGAGGGTCGCATACAGGAGGAACGTGTAGATGTTCGCGGCTGAAAACGTGCGCGAGCGGAAGAGCTCGAGCGAGACCATCGGGTCCTTCTCCCGTCGTTCTTCCCAGACGAACGCCGCTAGCAGGAGCGCACCGGCAACCGTTGCCGCGAGCCCAAGCGGGTCAAGGGCGCCGCCCTGCAAGCGAATCAGGCCGTAGACGAGCGTCCCAAGACCGGCCGTGGCAAGGGTTGCTCCGGGCAGATCGAGTTTGCGGACGGCGCCCTCGTCGCGCGATTCGTCGACCCCGAAATAGAGGACCGCAAGAACGAGTACCGCGAGCGGGACATTGATGAGGAACACCCAGCGCCAGGAGGCGTACTGAACGAGCCAGCCGCCCAAGAGCGGACCGATCGCGGCGGTTATCGCCGAGAAGCCCGACCAGGTGCCGATCGCGCGTCCGCGATCCGCACCGGAGAAATTTGCCGTAATCAGCGCCAAGCTGCCGGGAACGGCGAGAGCTCCGCCGATGCCCTGCACGCTGCGCGCGGCGATCAGCACCTCGATGCTCGGCGCGCGCGCGCAAGCGGCGGACCCGAGCGCGAAGATCGCGATTCCCCACGCATAGACGCGCCGGCGCCCGTAGAGGTCGCCCAGAGATCCGCCGATCAAAATCAGCGCCGAAAGAAAGAGGCCGTAGCTCTCGATCACCCACTGAGCGCTTGCCAAACTCGCGTTTAGATCGCGTTGGAGGACCGGCATCGCAACGTTGACCGCGCTGCCGTCGATGAAGCTCATCCCCGAGCCGACGATCGCCGCGAACAGCGCACAGTTCGCTCGCCGGCTTGCTATATCTCCCATTCGTAGGGATTCCACCAGCTCGTCACCGCTTGTGCGGGCCGGTAATTCTTCAGGTCCGTGTTCTCCACCGAGATGCGGCGGACGAACCACGTGACGATCGTTGGAACTTGCTCGGCGAGGAGGAACTGGATCGTCGCATAGGCCTTCTTGCGGACCGCGGGGTCGTACGATTGCAGCGCCGTGCGCTCAGCGGCGTCGACGCGCGGATCGCAGAAGTGGAAAACGTTTTGCCCGGCGGGCGGAAACTGGTTGCACATGAACTGGGTCGAGTCGTCGGGATCGACGCCGTTGATCCAGGCAAAAAATGCGGCGTCGAACTTGCTGCCTTGCAGGATCCCGCCGGCGCCGTACGATGCGAAGAACAGCGACGCGACGTATGTTTTCACTTCGGCGTCGACGCCGACGTCGTGCCAGTTGCGCTGGACGAGCACGTTCATGGCGTCGCCGTTGGCGGACCCGGACACCCCGGCGATCGTCACGGTCAGGCGCTGGCCGTTCTTGCGCCGGATGCCGTCGGCACCGAGGAGCCACCCAGCCGCATCGAGTAACGCGCGCGCCTTGGCGGGGTCGTAGTCATAGTGCGGCACGTTCGGGTTGTAGACCCACGAGAACGCGGGCTGATCCGTATAGCCGCGCAGATTCACGTCGTGCGAGATGTCGCGGATCGCGCCTGCTGCATCGAATGCGTACCAGAGCGCCCGCCGGACGCGCACGTCGGCCAGTATCGGCGACTGCAGGTTGAGTCCGAGTTGCCCGTATTCGGTAAACGGCGTAAGGACCGTCCGAAAGCCCTCGATGTGCTTGAGCTGCGCGTAGTTGTGAGCCGTGCCGTGATATTCGAGATCTGCTTCGTGCGATTCGAGCAGCGTGATCGTCGTGTTTTCGTCCGGGACAGGCGTGTACCAAATCTCCCGCAGCTTCGGTGGCCCACGCCAGTAGTGCGGGTTCGCCCGGAAGACGATTTTATTGCCGCGCTGCCACTTCTCGACGGTAAACGGCCCGGTCCCGATCGGCTGACTGTTGAATGGAACGCGATTGATGTCCGGGTAGCGCGCGAGCAGATGTGCCGGCAGCACCGGGTACGGGGTCCCCGACGGGGCGAAGAAGCTCGCGATGAACGGCGCGTACGGGGTTTTGAGGTGAACCGCGATCGTGTACGGATCGCGCACGTCGATCGCCGTCACGTCGTCGTATCCGACGGTGCTGCCGACGTTGTTTCTCTTGTTCATGATCGCATGCCACGTGAAGATCACGTCGGCCGCGCTGAACGGTGCGCCGTCGTGCCATTTTACGCCACGCCGCAAATGGTAGACGATCGTCTTGCCGTCGGGCGAAATGCCGCCGTTGCGGAGCGTTGGTACCTCGGTTGCGAGTTCGGGGACGAACTCGTTGCGATCGTCGTAGTTGAAAAACATGCCGCCCCAGATCTGCGCGAGATCGTTATCGATCTGCTGATTGCCGATCACGGGATTGAGGTTGTCGGGATCTCCGAGATCGACGATGCGCAGGAGGCCCTGATGCGTCCACGGGTTTGGGCCGCCGGCTTGCCCCGTACCGATGCGCACGCAGCCGGCGCCAAGAATTGCAACGAGTGCGAGCCCCTGGAGGCGGAGCACTACAGGCGAACCAGCACCTTGATCGCGCTGCGGCCGTCCATCGCTGCGTAGCCTTGGGGGACGTCGTCGAGTCCGACGGTCAGATCGAAGACGGGCGATGCATCGAGCTTGCCGGCGAGCACGTCAACCAGTAGTTCGTCTGCGTAGGCCCGGACCGGCGCGACCCCGCCGCGCAGCGCGATGTTTTCGCTGAACATGCGCCGCAGGTTCAGTCCCCGCAGCGAACCGTACGGCACGCCGACGTAGCCGATCGCTCCGGCGGGCCGCGCCATCCCCGATGCCATCTCCATCGACTCGCTGTTTCCGACGCACTCGAGCACGCACTCGGGGCCGCCACCGGTCATCTCGAGGGCGCGCGCGATGGCTTCCTCACCCCGCTCGGTCACGCTTTCGCTCGCGCCGAAGCGGCTTGCAAGCGCCAAGCGATCGGGGTGGCGGCCGAACATGATGATGCGTTCGGCGCCCAAACGCTTCGCCGCGAGGACGCCGCACAAACCGACGGCGCCGTCGCCGATGATCGCGACGGTCGAGCCCATCCCGACCCCGGCGGAGATCGCGGCGTGATGGCCCGTGCCCATCACGTCGGTCAGCGGTAGAATCCGCGCGAGCAGGGCCTCGTCGTTTGAAGCGGCGTCCGGAATCTTGACGAGCGTCGCTTCGGCGAATGGCGCGCGCACGGCTTCACCCTGGCCGCCATCGTTGTCCGCGCCGCCCCAAAATCCGCCGTGGACGCACGACGTCTGCACGCCTTTACGGCAGAATTCGCAAGTTCCGTCGGAAAACGAAAACGGCGCAAAGACCCGGTCGCCGGCTTTCAGGCTGCTGACATCGGAACCGACTTCTTCGACGATGCCCATCAGCTCGTGCCCGGTTCGCCAGCCCTCTTCCCATTTCGCCTCGCCGCGGTAGAACCAGAGGTCCGAGCCGCAGATACACGCGTGCGTGACGCGCACGATCGCGTCGGTCGACTCGTCGATGCTGGGGTCGGGGACGTGTTCTACGCGGACGTCACCCTTGGCGTGATACACGGTCGCTTTCATGGGGGGCTGCCTTTCCGTCCGTAGGCCTAATGACCCTTACTCTTGGGGCCTTGTGCCGGGCCGGGGCTTGTTAGCTTGCTCGGAAATGGGGAAGGATCTAGGCGGAGGTGTTCATGGGTATTCTAAGCTGGATTATCATCGGGCTCATCGCGGGCGCACTTGCGAGGATGGTTATTAAAGGTGAGGGGCCGGGTGGAATCATTGGCGATATTATCGTCGGGATTGTCGGCGCGTTTATCGGGGGTTGGCTCTTTAGCTTCTTCGGACATAGCCCGGTTACGGGATTTAATCTCTACTCGATCATCGTTGCTTTTGTGGGCGCGGTCGTACTGCTTTTGATCTTGCGTGCGGTGACGGGCGCGCGGACGGCTACGTAGAGGACAAGATCGCGTGCAGGGCCGGGTAGACGACTTCGACGCGCGCGTTTGGGTTGGTTGGGTCGATGATGTCGTGATTGGCCGGGAGGCCTTCTAGGATCACGAGGTCGGTCGAATGGGCGCGGTTGCGCTCGAAACACTCGCGGATGGCGAGGGGCACGTCGTTGTTGCAGGCCGGTTCGTGCGCGTTTAAGAGAAACGTCGTGCGGCCGGCCGGCGCGCGTTCGTGCGACGCGGCTTCGACTTCGAGGCCGATGCGCAGGCTCTCAGCGAGCATGCGGGTTGCGAATTTCGGATAGCCGTACGAGGGGATTTGGGATCCGTCGCCGCGCGGATCCCAACGCATGAAGACGTTGGGGAGCGTTTCGAGCGCGCGGCTTAGGATCCGGGTGCCTTTGACGTTGAAGCCGTGGACGGCGAAGAAGGGGACGATCGCGACGGTGTGGTCGATGTCGTCGCGGGACAGGGCGACGCGTGGGGCCATCGTGCCGCCGATGGAGATGCCGGCCAGCGCGACCCGGTCGCCCAGGCCGCGGGCGATGTCGACGGCTTCGCTGACCGTTGCTAAGAGTGCGGGCGCCTTGATTTTTGCGAGGGCGTGGGTTGCGCGGTTGAAGTGGCCGTGGCCGGGCAAGCGGGGGACGACGATCGAGTCGCCGGCTTCGGCCTGTTGCGATGCGAAGAGGTTCCACTGCTGCGGGCAGTTGGTGAAGCCGTGGATCAGGACGACGGCCTGCGAGGTGCGCCGGCCGTGGGCGTAGAGGCGGGACCGGCCGGGGGAGCTGATTTCGGGGCCGTCGCGGCCGCTTAGGGCGGCGAAGCGGTGAAGCGCTTCGTCGTAGTCTCGGGCGGGGTTGGGGCGCGGGCCCTCAGCGTTCGACAAGTTCTAACAACGCTACGGCCACGCTGCGGGCGATTTCGGGCGAGCGCAGCGGTTCGATGATGTCGTGGGAGAACGGCAGTCCTTTCAAGCGTTGCTGCACGATCGTCCCTTTGTGCGCGGACCAGAGCGCGGCGAGGCGCCGGGCTTGGCGATTGTTGACGGTCGATTCGCTGGCATTGAGAACGATCTGAAGGTCGCGGGCGGCGGGGGCGGAGCGTCGGGCCTCGGACATCAGCTCTTGCCCGAGGATGGCGGCTTGCGCGATCGCGTGGGTCGCGTAGCGCGGGTAGCCGTGCACCGGAGCGAAACGTTCACGCTGGATCGGGTTCCACCACATGAAGCGGTTGGGAAGGCTCAGCGCCAAGCGCGCGGCGCGAGCGGTGAGCCGGTTCGGAAGCCACGAAACGCCGAGGAACGGCGCGACGGCGGTGATGCGATCGACCGGGATCCGCTGGCCGATCCAAGCGGCGAGCAAACCGCCGAGCGAGAAACCGACGATGCGAAGCCGCTCGCCTAAGGTCGCTCCGTAGGCGGCTGTTGCGAGCGCAAACGTGCGCATTTCGTCGGCCGTCAAGCCCTCGAGTTCGGTCGTGAGCCGATCCGCGAGGCCGTGGCGCGGGAGGCGCGGGATGTAGACGTTTGCCCCGCGCTCGTAGAGCAGCCGGCCGAACTCCTTGAACTGCAGCGGGGTCGTGGTGATTCCGTGCAGCAGCACGTAGGCGCGCGGGGCCGGCTCGCCGTGGGTCAGGAGGATCGAATCGTGTGAGACCGTGCTCGGGTCCGAAAGATTCACCCCAAACGCGTTCGCCCGTCATACGGGGTTTTGCTTTTCGCGCAGCGGATAAGGCCCGCGGCGTGGCGATCCCCGAGCGCATCGAGAACCCGACCCTGGCCGACTACCTGGCGGTGCTGTCTCGCGCGATCTTTCAGGCGGGGCTTTCTTGGAAAATGATCGAGTCGCGCTGGGATGACTATCTGCGGCTGTTCGACGGATTCGATCCGGTGCTGGTCGCACACTACGGCGAGGGCGACGTCGAGCGGATCCTCGCCGACGGTGGGGTCGTGCGCACGCGCAAGAAGATCGTCGCGACGATCGAGAACGCGAAAACGCTGCTCGAACTCGAGCGCCGGCCCGGCGGCGTGCGTGGCTATCTCCACTCGTTCCCGGATTACGAGGCGCTGACAGCCGACATGCGCGCGCGCTTCAAGTTCCTCGGCGCGCTCTCGGCATACTACGTCCTGTTCCGCACGGGGGAGCCGGTGCCGCGCTTTGAGGAGTGGGAAAAGACCGTCCCGGGAGATCATCCGCGGATGCGCGAGATGATCGCGCTGGCTCGCGAGCAGGGCTGGCCCGGCTGAATCTGGGTAAGGTGAAATCAACTATCGCTCCACGTAGAGGTCGTAAACAACCATGGCTGCGACGCGAAAGAAAACTGCCAAGAAATCCAGCTCCAAGAAGGCCGGCGCAAAGAAATCGACCGCAAAGAAGTCCGGCGGAAAGAAAAAGAGCACCCGCAAGTACGGCCCGAAAGCAAGCGCGTCGGTCGAGACCGAGATGCACGAGATGAAGCAGGGAAAGCTGCGCTCCGGGCGCTCCGGGAAAAAGGTTACCAGTCGCAAGCAGGCGATCGCGATCGGACTCTCCGAAGCGCGCCGTTCCGGCGCGAAGGTACCCGCGAAAAAGAAGTAACCGCCGCTCGGCCGGACGAACCGGGGCGAGCATGAGTGTTACCGTTGAACCCACCGCCGCGCCGAAAATCCCCGAGCAGCGCGCGGCGCAAGAATGGAAGATGCGCGTCGACCTGGCCGCGGCGTATCGGCTCGTCGCGCTCTTTGGGTGGGACGATCTGATCTTCACCCACATCTCGGCGCGCGTCCCGGGACCCGAGCACCATTTCCTGATCAACCCGTACGGCATGCTGTTCGACGAGATCACCGCGTCGAGCCTCGTGAAGGTCGATCTCGACGGCGCAGTCGTCGAACCGACGACGTATCCCGTCAACCCCGCCGGCTTTACGATTCACAGCGCCGTGCATGCGGCCCGCGAGGACGCGCACTGCGTGATGCACCTGCACACGACGGCCGGCGTCGCGGTCTCAGCGCATGCGGACGGATTGCTGCCGCTCAACCAGACGGCGATGCTCGTGCGCGGCGAACTCTCGTACCATGACTACGAGGGGGTCGCGCTCGATCTCGCCGAGCGCCCGCGGCTTGTTGCCGATCTCGGCACGAACCCGGCGATGTTGCTGCGCAATCACGGAACGCTGACCGTCGGCCCGTCCGTGCCGTCGGCATTTCTCACGATGTATTTCTTGGAGCGCGCGTGCGCGATGCAGGTCGCAACGCTCGCCGGCGCCCCGAAAATCCATTGGCCGAGCAACAACGTGCAAGCCCTCGTCACCAAACAAGCGCAGCACGGCCGCGGCTCCGTCGACAATCTCGCTTGGACGCCCCTGATGAGAAAACTCGACAAGATCGATCCGTCGTACAAGGACTAGCTCTGTCACGCTCAGCTTGTCGAAGCGGCGACGGGATGTGGCCGGGCGCCGTTGGCCCTTCGACTGCGCGCCTGCGGCGCTCCGCTCAGGGTGACAAGGTCACGGTGACATTACGGGGATGATGGTGTGGGCGGAGAGGGCGGCGGCGACGATGGCGGAGAGGGATTCGATGTGGGCGCGGGTCAGGAAATCGAGGTCGCTCCGCAGGCGCGCGCGTGAGAGGCTGGCGGAAAGCGAGACGAGTTCGGCCCGCGCGAGCGACTGGGCGTCGTATGGCGTGCCGGACGGGGGTGCGAGAACCAGTTGAGCGAGCCTGCGCGCGTAGGATTGCTGCAGGCTGCGATGGATCTCGTTGGCCTTCGCGACCCGGCCGTCTGCGATATCGCCGAACACCGCGGATTGCGTCCAGACGAAAAGATCGCTCAGACTCATCGTCGTGCCGGGAGCGTATTTCAACGAAAGGTCGTCGAGGCGCTGCAGTACGACGGGGTTGAACAGTTGCGCAAAGATGCGCTCTTGAAGGCCTTCGACGATGGTCGAGACGGGAATGTCGTGGCGGACGGGCGGTGCGTAAGCCCAGCCCGCGGTCGGCAGGTCGGTGACCCATTCGGTGTAGACCATCTTACGAAGCAGCGACGGCGCAACGTTCATCACGTTTGGCGCGAGCAGATGCGCGTCGAGAAGCGCGAAAGCGCGCTCCTCTTGCGCCCGCGGCACCGGACCGAGCGGTGCGGTCGCGTTCGGGTCGCCGATGTGGGCGCGCGACAACTCTTCGCCCGCAATATAGTGGGCGGCGATCAGCGCGCAGTTTCGCAGGGGATAGAGCGCCGCTCCGAACGCTTGTCGCAGCGGATCGTGCGTGTCGCCGGCGCGTGTGAATCGGGCTTCGATCCGGCGAGTCAACGTGTCGGAGATGGCGAGCTGCGACTGGCACCAACCGATGCTGTCGTTCGTCAGGTCCCAGTGTTGAATTCGCGGGTCGATCGCGTGCCCGTCCGCGAATTCCACGTCCTCGTCCATCGCGAACCGGTATTTCGGATCGGACCACGACGACGCAAGTTTTGAGAGCGCGGGGACTTCCGCCTCGGGCGCCGTCGCGCCCGGAACGGACATGTATCCCCACTTGATCGCGTAATAGTCGTAGGGGCCGAGCACGGTCTGAAAATAGTCGCCGGTCGAGACGCCCTTCGGCCAAAGGTTCGTCGGTGTATACTCCATCACGGAGTTCGCCAGACCGTATTTTGCGGTAAAGGCCTTCGATTGTATGTCTTTCGCCGTGTAGGCTTCCGATGCGATGAAGTTGTGCTGCAGTCCCCAGTTGTGGCCCGATTCGTGAAGCACGATCGCGCGCAAGAAGTCTTGCACGTAATTCGTTGGAATGTCGTCCTCGCTAAGCGTCCCAAGCGCACGTAGCGCGGCCAATCCGAAAGCGGCGGATGCGTGCGCCCCCGCTGCATAATCTGCTTCGCGCGCGTGCAGCGGAGCTTGCACCTGCGAACCCGAGATCGGGCCCGAGAAGTCGGCGCCTTGCTCGTAGCCGAAGCTAACCAGATCGGCGTCGATCACGATCGAGGTGTGAAGCAATTCACCCGTGCGAGGATCCCAAACGAGGCCTGCCTGGGCGTACCCACCGCCGTACGCCTGCGTGAGCCAATGGACCGTGTTGTAGCGGATGTCATCGGCGTCCCAAGCGGGGTCATCGGGCTGATCCCGGACCTCCACTGCGGCCGGATAGCCGATCGGCGCGAAGGCCTTGTTCCACTCGAGAAGCGCAGCCCTGATCGCGTCGCGGTACTGTTCGGGAACCGTGTTGCTGATGTAGTAGACCATCGGGTGGCGCGCGATGTTCCAGCGCGCAATCGTGCGAACCTGACGCTCTCGCGCGCGATCGTTGCCGAATTGGAGTTGAATGTTCGGGTAGTAGCCGATTCGATCGTCGGCGTAGCGCGGCATATACGAACCGAGCGGGGGCGCCTTTACGATGTTGTACTTGACGTCGATCTCGACGGCGCGCGCGTCGGTCACGCTATCCATCGCGTCGGGCGGTGACGCGGACATCCACGTCTGGTTTGCCTGCACGATCACGTTCTCGGGAAATGCTTTGGTCGGACCGAAATAGGTCCGCGAATCATCCAAATGATACGCGGATTCCGGGTGTTTGTCGGTATCGAACGTTTGGCGCAGCGCATCGGCGATGTCGAGGGTATCGCCTAAAAGATACGAGGCGTCGAAAACCACATGCCCGCTCGGTGCGGGGTCGGCAGCGACGACCGGAGCCGCCGCAATCACCGAAGGGGCAAACGACGCCGCGATCGCGCGGGCTGCGGCAGAACCTTCGCCGGCGACAAACGACGTGTTCGGCCAGGTCACGACAACCTTGTCGTCGACGCGGTTGAAACGCACGATGCGCGCACTCGGGAACGAAAGATACGGCAGGCCCGGGGTGATTCCGAAACCGCCGATACCGTTCGCCGGAACCGCGGTCTGGATGAAGTCGGCGCCCATCTGCTCGGGGGCGATCTCGATGTACACTTTGCCGCTCTTGCGCCAGATCGAGAAAAGCCCGGCCTGCGGCGTCAGTCCCTTGGTAAAGGCGGCAACCGCCATCGGCGGCCCCGCATCGGCCGCCCCCTGGCCTTTTGCTTGCGCAAGCGCAAGCGACGGAAACCCGGCGCTTAAGATGAGAAGGGCAGATGCAAGCACAGTTTTCACGACGGGTACTCCGCTACGGCACCGGGGGCGGCGCTTACAAGCGCGGGCTAGTTCGCGCTGACCGGGGTGAGGGCGATGCTGATCATCCAGTCGATTCCGAAGCGGTCGGTGAGCTGTCCGAAGCGCGCACCCCAGAACTGATCCTGGAGCGGCATGTCGACCGCACCGCCCTCCGCGAGCGCATTGAAGACGCGTTCGCCTTCGGCGCGGTCGCTCGTGCCGAGCGAAAGGGAGATGTTGCCGCCCATCTGCTGGTTGCCGGGCCGGCCATCGGAGGCCATGAGCTTGAACGCCGGCGTCTCGAGCGTCGCGTGCATGATCTTCTTCTTGTAGTCGTCCGGCACCGGATGCTCGCCCGGCATCGTTTCGAAACGATGGAGTTGCGTGACTTCGCCGCCAAAGACTTTTGCGTAGTAGGTTATCGCTTCTTCACAGTTGCCGTTGAAGAACAGATACGGCTCGAGTTGCATTGGAGCGTCCCCTTTTTCGTCGCGGAGTGAGAGGGTCGGGGCTTCGTCTTTACGCTTCGCGCGCCCCTGCCGCCGCGAACGGAACGCGGCTACTCCTCGGGCGGCGGATGGTAGCCCGGCGGAATCGGCTGCGGATTGAGACCGCCCGCAACGACGTCGAGTTCGTCGTCGCTCAAAGGCTCCTGCGAAGACACGTCGTCGTCGCGCTGCTGGGCGGCAGGCTGGTCGGATGGATTCATCGGTTCTCCTCAAGCAAACTTATGCTACATCGGATCGTAGAGCGCGGGCGTCCAGCCAACGTCCACGGCTACGATTCGCGCGCCCGGGCCGCGGCGCGGACGCCGCGCACGATCGCGTCGGCGACGACCGACGCGGCAAGCACGCCGACTAGATCCGGCGGCACGTCGACGGCTCCGGTCGCGGCGGCGAAGATCGTGTCGCCGTCGCGCGACGTGTGCGCCGGATCGACCGCGCGCGCAAGCCCGTCGTGGGCCATCTGCGCAATCTTGGTGGCGTCGACCTTGCGCAGCTTCGCGTTTGTTGCGACCACGGCAAGCGTCGTGTTGGCAAACGCTTGCGCGAGGGTGGCGATCGCGTGTGGAACGTCGAATGCGGCGTCCGCGCCAAGCGGCAGTGCGACCGGCGCACGCGTTAGCGGATCGTACACGTTGCCGACCGCGTTGCAAACCGCAAGCGCGCCGACGATCAGCTCGCCGTAGCGTGCCGAGGCAGAGCCGACGCCGCCCGGGCGCGCGCGGTCGAGGCCGCCCAACTTGGCGACGAGCGCTCCGGTACCGGCGCCGACCGCGCCCTCCTCGGGCGCGACGCTCGCGGCCGCTCGGAACGCCGCGGCACCCATCGCGCGGTCCGGGCGCACCGATGCGTCGCCGGAATAAAGATCGAACAGAATCGCCGCCGGCACGATCGGGACGATCCACGGCCCCGCCCGGTACCCGATCTGCAACGCCTCGAGCTCGGCCATCACACCGGCCGCAGCGTCGAGCCCAAAGGCACTCCCGCCGG
>Ga0302326_10026658_pt1 | contig 11671 bp, 8 predicted proteins | sample Palsa_T0_3_FD_202264 | JGI IMG/M metagenome (GOLD analysis project Ga0302326, IMG submission 202264) | Peat permafrost microbial communities from Stordalen Mire near Abisko, Sweden - Palsa_T0_3 | ecosystem: Environmental > Terrestrial > Soil > Palsa > Peat permafrost | place: Sweden: Abisko... | reverse complement strand
CTCGCATTGATGCTCGCTGAGCATCGAGTCCAGCACACCTCCGGCGGGCGCGAGAAATTCATCGTTGTTAACCTCGCGAGCGTCCCACTGACGGGGCGTGACTTCGAACACCGCCCCCAGCAGATTCGAGAGCGTCTCGTCGGGACCGAAGATGCGGAAATTACGCGGCTCCTGATTGAGCTTGACCACATCACGCAGGAATTGACCCAGCACCAACGTATCCTGGCCGTCAACGGCTCCGGGCGAAGGCACATGCACCGCATGGACATGGAAGTCCGGCATACGCAGGTCGCGCAGCAAGCCACCGCCGTTGGCATGGGGATTTGCGCCCATCCGTCGCTGGCCTTTAGGCGCCAGCTCAGCCAATGCGGCGATGAGCCTGCCTTGTTTATCGAATAACTCTTCGGCCTTGTAGCTTCTCATCCACTGCTCGAGCTGCGGGACATGTTCCGCATGCTGGGGATCCACCAGCAGCGGCACCTGGTGTGCTCGGAATGTGCCCTCCACCTGCAGGCCATCGACGACTTTCGGTCCGGTCCAGCCCTTGGGTGATCGCAGCACGATCATGGGCCACCGCGGTCGGGTGGCATCGTTGTGGCTACGGGCATTGCCCTGGATGCGCCGGATGTCCTCGATGACCGTGTCCAAGGTGCCCGCCATCAGCTGATGCATCGCCTCGGGCTCATCGCCCTCCACAAAGTAAGGCGTCCAGCCGCAGCCGCGGATGAATTGCTCGAGCTCCTCATGCTCGATGCGCGCCAGTACGGTGGGGTTACTGATCTTGTAGCCGTTTAAGTGCAGGATCGGCAGCACCGCGCCGTCGCTGATCGGATTGAGCAACTTGTTGGACTGCCATGCGGTCGCCAGGGGTCCCGTTTCCGCTTCTCCATCGCCGATGACGCAGGCGACGACCAGATCGGGATTGTCGAAGGCCGCTCCGAAGGCATGGCTGAGGGAATAGCCGAGCTCACCGCCCTCGTGGATCGATCCCGGAGTCGTCGGGGCAACATGGCTGGAGATACCGCCGGGAAACGAGAATTGCTTGAACAGCTCTTTTAGCCCGGCTTCATCCTGCGTGACATTTGGATACACCTCGCTCCAGGTACCTTCGAGGTAGACGTTGCCCACGATGGCTGGACCGCCGTGACCGGGACCTGCGATGTAGAACATGTTCAGGTCATACTTCTTGATGACCCGGTTCAAATGCACGTAGATGAAGTTCTGTCCGGGCGTCGTGCCCCAGTGTCCGACCACCAGCGGCTTGACGTCAGATAGACGCAGCGGCCGCTTCAGCAGCGGATTGTCATAAAGATAAATCTGACCAACCGACAGGTAGTTAGCGGCGCGCCAGTAGGCGTTCATCTTGTGGAGCAGTTCGAAGTCGAGTGTGTCGGTTTTCATGCTCTAGGTTTCCTGATGTTCCAGTGCCTGAACTTCTGCCAAGCGGCGTCGATGGCGAGAGGCGCCGCTGAAGTGCGCAGTCAAAAAAGTCTCGATGAGCTCCAGAGCCAGCGCGGCTCCGACCACCTTTCCACCCAGGCAGATGACATTCATGTCGTCGTCTTCGACACCCTGACGGGCGGAGAAGACATCATGGATGAGGCCCGCCCGCGCGCCGGGGACCTTGTTCGCGGCGATGGACGCTCCCACGCCGCTACCGCAAAGTGCCACGCCGCGTTCGACCTGCCCGGCGGCAACAGCCCGCGCCAGGGGGATGATGAAATCGGGGTAATCGTCTGACGGATCCAATCCGTATGCGCCGAGGTCCACGATTTCGTACCTCAAGGCGCGCAACGACTCGGCGATCTGCCCTTTTAAGACAAATCCGCCATGGTCCGAGGCAATTCCCACACGCATCATGCTATTTGCTTAAACAGGCTCAGCACTGGCAGTCCGTCATATCGGTAGAAGCCGAAGTCGTTTGGGTCCAGCACAGGCTCATAGCGGCGTGAACTCAGACCAACGGGCGGCACTGGTCATCGGGGGCCCTGTGCTCAGGCGCCCAGTGATGGTTCGGCTTGCCTTGAAGCAGCACTGATAATGTCTTCGAAATCTGTGGCCTTCAGACTTGCGCCGCCGATCAGCGTGCTACCTACTTCCGGCAGCGTGTGGATCTGGTGGGCGTGGGACGGTTTGACCGACCCGCCATAGAGGATGCTCACCGCTTTGCCTTCCTTGCCTAAACGCACTTCGAGACAATGGCCGGATATGCGCATGCATTTGCACGATCTGCTCTGCGGTCGGTACGTGCCCGGTTCCGATCGCCCAGAGCGGCTCAATAAGCCACCGCTCTGCCAGACGAGGTCACGCCTTCAGGCATACTGCCTGCGATCTGATCGGCGCACACGGACAAGGCGTTGCCGTCGTTGCGCTGTGATTGCGTCTCGCCGATGCGGATGATGACCAGCAGTCCTGCGCGCCATGCGGCGCTCGCCTTCGCTGCCACACCTGCACTGCGCGCGCGATCAGGGTCGCGGGGGTACAGAACGTCGGCGAGGGGGGACTTGGCCACCGATGCCGCTATGGCTTCGATTTCACCCCGCTGCGCCGTTAGTCCATTCGTAATCCAGTTTCCGGCGATTAGTGGCCGCACGTTGTCCTCACTTTAGTGCCCCACAATGGGGCAGTCCGCAGCGCCGCAACTGCAGTGAACGCGGCAACGAATATCGACGGTGGTGCGTCGCTCGACGGTGTACCGGATTCAACCGCGCCCAGTCTGTTCGATAGCGCACAGATACACGATTGCCACGTCGCACAGCTTATGGGTTGGCCGTGCCGGCAACTCGTGCAAACCCTGCTCTTTCAAGCGCGCCGGTAAGAAGCCGTATATTGCCTCTATCAAGACAGCGGAATGGCTGCAATCGATTGGGCTACTATAAAAGGAGTCAACCTCATGCTCATTGCGGGCGGATTTGGTGTCACGTTTTGCCGCGGAGAAGAACATCGTCCCATCGGTGACGATCAAGCCCATGTCCCGCACGCAGGCCTGGTCGATGCACTGGTAATAAATCTCATTAAAGAGCCGTCGCTGAGCACTGAGCTCCGGTGAATGCGCGCTTCCTATAGAAGACCACCCGATGCAGATATTCCACCAGCGTGAGCTTCCCCTCCTCGTAGGTTTCGAAGACCAGGTGGTGCCGCCCCTCCATCTCGGTCCAGTCCAGTTTGAAGGTCCTCGCCGCGCGCTTGCGGGCATGATGATCCCACCCGTCGGTGAGTAGCACGCCGCCGATATCTATGAAGACACAGACAATGGCCGTCGCTGTCTTCATCCACTTTCCATTGGGTGGGTTCGGAGGATTGAGTGCGGCACCATGCCGAAATCGCTATGGCTCATACGCGACGCTGCCCGGATGCGGATTCCTGTTTACTTGCCAGGAATATTGCGCTGGAGCGGGCCTGTAGGCGATAAGCCCGCGAATGATCGACGCTTGTCACCGCCCCCGCGGCGGGCAAATCGGGCGGCGTCACGCGAGAGGTATCGACCGCGAGATTCCAGCGGGACCCCTGCGGCAGCGCTGGCAAACCGAAGTCGATGTCACGCGTGTCGGCATTGAACATCAGCAACAGCGCGTCGTCTCCACCCTCCTGAATCAGGCACGCGAGCCCCTTGGCTTTCGGGTCAGACCAGTCCGGCGACCCTCCGGACTCGCTAAGCCACCGGATGTCGGTCTCTGTATAGAAATGCTCCTTGCGCAGTACCGGATGCGCGCGGCGAAAGGCGATCATGTCGCGGGTAAACCGATAGATCTCCTGATGCTGTTCAAGCTGCGTCCAGTCAAGCCAACTGGTTTCATTGTCCTGGCAGTACGCATTGTTATTGCCGCCTTGCGTGCGCCGAACCTCGTCCCCGGCGAGCAGCATCGGCACGCCGCGCGAGATCAGCAAGGTCAGCAGGAAGTTCTTGATTTGACGTCGGCGCAAGGTCTCGATCGCCGCATCGGTGGATGGGCCCTCAGCGCCGTAGTTTTCGCTGAGATTGGCGTCCGTACCGTCCTGGTTGTTCTCGTCGTTGGCTTCATTGTGCTTGGCGCGGTAGGTCACCAGGTCGTTCAGCGTAAAGCCGTCGTGGCAGGTGACGAAGTTGATGCTGCCCTCGGGGCCTTTACCGGACTTGCAATAGATGTCGGCGCTACCACAGATGCGGCTGGCAAATGCACCCAACATGCCCTCATCGCCCCGCCAGAAACGTCGAACATCATCGCGGTATCGGCCGTTCCACTCCGCCCAGCGTCGCTCTGAAAAACTACCCACCTGGTAGGCACCAGCGGCGTCCCACGCCTCTGCAATGATCTTCACGTCCCTCAGGATCGGATCCTCCGCGATCCGCCCGAGCAGCGGAGCATCGGCCAGTAATCTGCCGCTCTCATCCCGTCCGAGAACCGACGCCAAGTCAAAGCGGAATCCATCCACATGCATCTCGATCATCCAATAGCGCAGCGCACCCAAGATATGGTCCCGGACTACAGGATGGTTGGCGTTGATCGTGTTGCCAGTGCCTGTGTAGTCTTTGTAATAGCGCTTGTCGTCCGCGAGCGTGTAAAAGATGGCGTTATCGATCCCGCGGAAACAGAGTGTCGGCCCGAGCTCGTCTGCCTCGGCCGTGTGATTGAACACCACATCCAGAATCACCTCGATACCGGCATGGTGAAAGGCCCGGATCATTTCCTTGAACTCGAGCTTCTGCTGGCCCAGATCTCCCGCGCTGCTGTAGGACGCCTTAGGCGCACAGAACACCAACGGCTCGTATCCCCAATAATTCTTGAGAGCTTGATGTGTTTGCGGATTTAAGCGCGCGACGGAGGTTTCATTGAACTCCTGCACGGGCATCAGTTCTACCGCCGTAATTCCCAGGCGCTTGAGGTAGGGAAGCTTTTCAATCAGGCCGCTGTAGGTTCCGGGATGGTCGACACCCGAATTGGAATGAATGGTGAAACCGCGAACATGCATCTCGTAGATGACGGTCTTCGACCACGGGTGACGGAGTGGTTGATCTCCACGCCAATCGAAAGACTCGTTGAGCAGGACACATTTCGGCGTCGACCCCGAATTGTCCCACTTCGATGGAGTCAGATCTTGCTCGCTCCCTGAAGCGGCATATCCCCGTGCCAACGCAAAATTCCACGGAGGCAACCGTGAAATCGCGGTAGCGAAGGGATCGAGCAAAAGTCGGTTGACATTGAAACGATGGCCTTTGCTCGGTTCATAGGGTCCGTCCACGCGATACCCATAGAGCTGACCGGGTAGGAGTCTCGCCACCCAAACGTGCCAGACGTCGCCGGTGCGATGGCGCGCTGAATCCAGATGGATGACCCGGGCCGGCTTTGCGTCTTCTGGACGGTCGAAAAATTCCAGTCGAACACAGCTCGCATGGCGGCTGAAAATGGCGAAATTGACCCCTCCTGGAGTTTCCTGGGTTCCCAACGGTAGAGGCGATCCGACCCGAACGTCATCGCACTCGGTAATCTCCGAGAGATACCGGTGCAGCTCGCGTTGGGGCGCTTTCACTACCGTTGCCATAGGATTCGACCGAACTCCAGTGGAACCCCCACCCCGGCGTGCTGCGGTATCACTCGCGCCGTGTACTCGCTCGCCGGCCGTGTCTTGGGTATCGTTGCGCGATAGACGCAGCGGGAAGGTTCTACCGTTAGCGTTCGCGCCCACTTCATTTCCTGCCGAACCGGTTCGCCGCCGTTGATGGCGTCTGCAAACAGCTCGACTCGCACTGCGTTCGCGTCGAGACCATTCAGAAGTATCTCGACTTCAACCAGGTGGTGGTCCGCGTCGGTATCGATGCGCACGTTTCCAAAACGCAACGAGCCCCACTCCTGATCCACCACATGCTGCCAATCGACGACTTGCCGGCCGAGTGCACCCTTATCGGCAACACGCTGACGGTAGGCGATCGCAGCCGGAAGATAATGTTGCTCGGTGTATTCGCGTACCGTACGGGACGCGGAGAAGCGCGGCGTCAGTTGGGCCATGCTTTCCCGCATCCGCTTGACCCAGGCGGCGGGAGTACCGCCCACATCACGAGCAAAGAACTCCGGGATCACGTCGCGCTCGAGCACGTCGTACAGTGCGTTGGCTTCGAGGGCGTCCCAATTGGGATCATCACCATGTTCTCGCCCGTCCCCCAACGCCCACCCCACCTCCGGGGTATAGGCTTCCGCCCACCAGCCGTCCAGTTCCGACAGATTGATGCCGCCGTTGACGAGCACTTTCATGCCACTCGTGCCACAGGCCTCCCAGGGCCGGCGCGGCGTGTTGATCCAGACGTCCACACCCTGGACCAGATGCTCCGTTAACAACATGTCGTAGTCACTGAGGAAGATCACATGAGGGCGTGCCTCAGACTGGCGGATGAAACGGATCCACTCCTGGATCAGAGTCTGCCCCGCCTCATCCGCGGGGTGTGCCTTGCCGGCGATGATCAGTTGTACCGGCCGCTGCGGATCGCTCAGCAAGCGCAGCAGTCGCTCTCGGTCGTGCAGCAGCAGGTTCGGTCGCTTGTAGGTCGCGAAGCGGCGAGCAAAGCCAAGCGTCAATGCGTTGGGATCAAATAGATGTTTCACCTCTTCAACGGCCTCGTGCGAGGCGCCAGACGCCGCCAATTGCTTGGACAATCGTTCGCGGGCGTATTCGACCAGGGACTTTCTGGAAGTGCTACGGAACTGCCAGAGCTTCTGGTCGGAAACCCCGCGAATATTCCGCTCCAACGCTTCCGCTGTCCCGAGCCAGCGGTCCTTGCCACACGCTTGCGTCCACAGATCATCAGCCGGAGCGGAGTCCCACGTTGGCATGTGGACGCCGTTGGTCACGCACCCCACCGGGATGTCCTCCTGCGGCCAGTGCGGGAAGAGCGGCTCAAAGAGCTGGCGGCTCACCTTTCCATGCAGGCGACTCACGCCATTGACCGCCCCACTTCCCCGCACCGCGAGGTACGCCATGTTGAAAGGCTCCGACGGGTCGTTCGGGTTGGCTCGGCCGAGCGCCAGCAGATCGTGCAGCGATATGCCGAGCTTCTGTTGCGCATACCCACCGAGGTACTGCTCGATGAGAGCCGGCGCGAATCGGTCAAAGCCAGCCGCTACCGCCGTATGGGTGGTGAAAAGATTTCCTGCTCGAGTGGCGGTCAGTGCGACTTCGAAGGGCTGCGAGGCCTCCTGCGTGAAGCAGCGGGCGCGCTCCAATACGGCAAACGCCGCATGCCCTTCATTCAGGTGACAGACTTCCGGCTGAATGCCGAGCGCACCGAGCAGTCGCCATCCACCGATTCCAAGGAGCAATTCCTGCTTGAGGCGCAGCTCCGGGCCCCCGCCATACAGCTCACTGGTAATGCCACGATGTGCGGGATAATTTGCGGCGTCATTGCTGTCGAGCAAGTAAAGCTTCACCCGGCCGACCTGGACCTGCCAGGCGCGCAGCCAGACCGAGTAGCCCGGCAAAGCGATTTCTAACCGCAACCACTCGCCATTGGCTTGGCGCAGCGGTGCGATCGGCAACTGCCCAGGATCGTTATACGGAAAGAGGGCTTCCTGCGCTCCGTCCTTATCGATCACCTGGCGAAAATAGCCCTGGCTGTAGAGCAGTCCGACACCAATGACCGGCACCCCTAAATCGCTGGCGGCTTTGAGTTGATCGCCGGCCACGTTGCCCAGCCCACCGGAGTAGATGGGCAGGGCCTCGCTCAGCATGAACTCCATGCTGAAATACGCCACACAGCTCAGCCCAGACTGCGGGTGGGCCTCCTGAAACCACGCGCTCGCCTGCGCGGCATCCCGCTGGCCTTGCACCAGATCGGCAATGTTTTTGCGGAAACCGGGTTCAGCGAGGTCACGTTGGAGCTTCTCCCGCGAGACCGTCTGGAGGACGACCCAGGGGTTATGCGTCAGGGCCCACAGCACTGGATCGAGCTGCCGCCACACTTGATCGGTCGCATGATTCCACGACCAGCGCATATCCAGGGCAAGCTCGGCGAGGGACTCGAATCCCTCGACGTCCGCGCAGGCAACGCGCTGGCCGGGATGACTGACTCGTGTTTGTATGCTCATAACCTCGGACTTATGTTGATCCTCGAGATATTCACCGGCTGCCGTGCTCGGGCGCCCTCAACGCGGCATCGACAATGCCCTGTGCCTCCTCCAGGATGCGGCGCAGATGATCGGCTCCGCCGAAGCTCTCCGCATAGATCTTGTAGATGTCCTCAGTGCCGGACGGGCGCGCCGCAAACCATCCGCCCTCAGTCCTCACCTTCAACCCACCGATGAGTGCATCGTTCCCGGGCGCGCGGGTAAGGATCGACTGGATCTTCTCGCCCGCCATCTCGGTGGACTTCACCTGCTGGGGTGAGAGCTCCGCCAATCGTTTCTTTTGATCCGAAGTGGCCGGCGCCTCAACGCGGGCGTAAAGCGGCTCACCGAAGTAGCGTGTGAGGTTGTGGTACATCTCCCCGGGATCCCGGCCCGTGCGCGCGGTCATCTCCGCCGATAGCAGCGATGGCACCATGCCGTCCTTGTCGGTTGTCCAGACGCTGCCGTCCAAACGGGTAAACGACGCTCCTGCGCTTTCCTCGCCCCCAAAGCCTAGCGAGCCGTCGAGCAAGCCCTCCACAAACCACTTGAACCCCACCGGCACCTCGTAGAGCTTGCGGCCGAGTTTTGCCGCGACGCGATCGATCATCGAGCTGCTGACGACTGTCTTGCCCACCGCCGCGTCCTTGCGCCACTTCGGTCGATGCTGGAAGAGGTAAGAGATCGCGACCGACAGGTAGTGGTTGGGTGGCAGCAGGCCCGCATTCTTGGCGACAATCCCGTGCCGGTCGTGATCGGTGTCGCAGGCGAAAGCGATGTCGAAGCGGTCCTTCAGACCGATCAAGCGCTGCATCGCATAGGATGAGGAAGGGTCCATGCGGATCTGGCCGTCCCAATCGAGAGTCATGAACCGAAAGGTCGGATCGACGACTTCGTTGACGACTGTGAGATTCAGCCCGTAGCGCTCAGCAATCGGTCCCCAGTAATGCACTCCGGCGCCGCCGAGCGGATCCACGCCCATGCGGATGTTCGCACCGTGAATCGCCTCCATGTCGATCACCTGATCGAGATCGCTGACGTAGGCGTTGAGATAGTCGTGCCGATGCGTGGTCGCTGCCCGCAGCGCCCTCGTTAGCGAGACTCTCTTCACTCCCCCGAGGCGGCTCGCCAGAAAGCCGTTGGCCCTCGCCTCGATCCATCCCGTGATGTCCGTATCGGCAGGTCCTCCATTGGGCGGGTTGTACTTGAAGCCGCCGTTGTCGGGCGGATTGTGCGAGGGCGTAATTACGATGCCATCCGCCCGTCCTGAATCTCCCGTCGCCCGACCGCGGTTGTAAGTGAGTATGGCGTGGGAGATCACTGGCGTGGGCGTATATTCGTCCTTCGCCGCGACCATGACTTGCACACCATTGGCCGCGAGCACCTCGAGCGCGCTGGCATAAGCCGGAATGGAAAGGGCATGCGTGTCGATGCCGAGGAACAGCGGACCCCCGATACCCTGCTGCCTGCGGTGATCGCAAATCGCCTGGCTGATGGCCAGAACATGTCCTTCGTTGAAGGTGACTTTGAAGGCGCTCCCACGGTGTCCTGAAGTGCCGAAGGTCACCCGCTGCGCCGGCACCGAAGCATCAGGCACCTCGGTATAGTAGGCCGTGACCAACTTCGGCACGTCGACCAGCATTGCGAGAGTGGCCGGCTTTCCCGCCAGAGGACTGACTTTCGCCGGCGTGTCCTTGGCGTTACTCATTCGGCATCTGTAAGGCTTGCAGGCAGCGGATCGCACTTGACGCGGACGCTCGCCTTCATGAGTGTTTGGCCTTGAGCTGGCGATAGCGTCGGATCAGTGCGTTGGTCGAGCTGTCGTGCTTGAGCTGCGGCTCGCCATCGCTTTCAAGCTCGGGGATTGTTCTCTGCGCCAGTACCTTGCCCAACTCGACACCCCACTGATCGAATGAATCGATATTCCAGATGGTCCCTTGAGTGAAGACGCTGTGTTCGTACAGTGCGACCAGAGAGCCCAGCGTCTGCGGCGTCAGACGCTCCGCCAGTAGAGTATTCGTCGGTCGATTTCCCTCAAACACTCGGTGCGGCGCGAGCCACGCAGGCGTGCCCTCGGCCTCGACCTCCTCTTCGGTCTTGCCAAATGCCAGCGCCTCGGTCTGCGCGAACAGATTCGACATCAGCAGATCATGATGGTCCCCTATCGGATTCAAGGCTTGGCAGAAGCCAATGAAGTCGCACGGGATCAGGCGGGTGCCCTGATGGATGAGTTGATAGAAGGAGTGTTGGCCGTTGGTGCCAGGCTCTCCCCAGTAGATGGGCCCGGTTTCATAAGCCACACGTCCGCCGTCAGAGGTGACGTGTTTACCGTTGCTTTCCATCGTCAGTTGCTGCAGGTAGGCAGGAAAGCGCTTGAGATACTGTTCGTACGGCAACACCGCCACGGTTTGCGCCTCCAGAAAATTGGTGTTCCATACCGCCAGCAACCCCATGAGAGCGGGCAGATTGCGTTCGAGGGGAGCGTTGCGGAAGTGCTGATCCATCGCATGAAAGCCGGCCAGCATCGAGTAGAAGCGTTCAGGCCCAATCGCAATCATGGTCGATAGGCCAATCGCCGAGTCCATCGAATAACGGCCGCCGACCCAATCCCAGAAGCCGAACATATTCGCCGTGTCGATGCCGAACTTCGTCACCTCCTCGGCGTTGGTCGATACGGCGACAAAGTGCCGGCGTACCGCTCGATCGTCACTGAGTTTGCGCAGACTCCAGGCGCGAGCGGTGCGAGCGTTGGTCAGAGTCTCGAGTGTCGTGAACGTCTTAGAGCAAATGATGAACAGAGTCTCTTCGGGGTTCAGATCGCGCGTGGCCTCCTCGAAGTCGGTGCTGTCCACGTTCGAGACGAAGCGGAAGGTCATGTCGCGTCGGCTGTAATAACGTAGCCCCTCGTAAGCCATCACGGGGCCGAGATCGGAGCCCCCGATTCCGATGCTAATGACGTTGTGGATGCGCTTGCCGGTGTATCCCTGCCACTCACCGCTGCGCACTTGTTGCGCGAAGCTCGCCATCCGCTCGAGCACGGCATGGACCTCGGGCACGACGTCGACTCCATCGACGACAATCCGTTCGGTCTTCGGCGCACGCAGGGCGATGTGCAGCACGGCGCGCTTCTCGGTCAGGTTGATCAGGTCACCGCGGAACATCGCGGCAATGCGCTCGCGCAGACCACATTCCTGCGCCAATTGCAGGAGCAGTCGCATCGTCTCGTCCGTGATGCGGTTTTTGGAGTAGTCGAGGTAAATGCCGACCGCCTCGAGCTTCAGACGCTCGCCCCGAGATGGATCCCCGGCGAACAGCTGCCGCAGATGCAGGGCGCGGACCGACTGGCAATGCTGCGTAAGCGCCTTCCAGGCCGGCCGCTCTGTCAAGGGTTGCGCCAGCACGTTAGAGCCGGTACTCGCCTTCGCGCCGCTCATGCCCGTTTGACCTTCCGCAGCATGTCGCTTTTTGAGGCGATCTGCGCCATCAGGTCACCCCAGGATGTGGCGAAAGACTTCGCGCCTGCGCGCTGCAGATCAGCGGCGAGCGCATCGGGGTCGATGCCCGCGCGCGTAAACTCTGCGAGCACCGCTTCGGTATCG
>Ga0302326_10026657_pt1 | contig 11671 bp, 12 predicted proteins | sample Palsa_T0_3_FD_202264 | JGI IMG/M metagenome (GOLD analysis project Ga0302326, IMG submission 202264) | Peat permafrost microbial communities from Stordalen Mire near Abisko, Sweden - Palsa_T0_3 | ecosystem: Environmental > Terrestrial > Soil > Palsa > Peat permafrost | place: Sweden: Abisko... | reverse complement strand
ATGTGACGGGCGATCGCGTCCACGCGGGCGTCCAGGTCCTCCCGCTTGACCACCTCGTTGACGAGGCCGACCTCCAGCGCCTTCTTGGCGTCGATCACCTCGGCGGTGAACAGATAGTAGGCGGCCCGGCGCCAGTTCATGAATACCCAAGGCTCTATGGAACATTCACCGGATGGCATGCCGAACCCCTGCAGGGGCGGGTAAGAGAAGTAGGCGTCCTCGGAGGCGATGACGATGTCGGTGGTCAGGCCCATGTGCGTACCGCCACCCACACAGTAGCCGTGGACCTGCGCGATGGTGGGCTTGGAGAACTCCCACAAATTCAGGGTCGGCTTGACGAACAGATCCGACTGCGCCTTCCACGGGTTGCCTGTCACCATGGCGTTCTCCACGAACGCCGGATAGTCGGTGGCGTTGTCGCCGATGGCATGTCCGGAGCAGAATCCCTTGCCGTTGGCCCTCAGCACCAAAACCTTGATGTCGTAGTCGCGGTCGGCATCGAGCAATGCGGCGTCGACTTCTTCGGCCAGCTTCTGGTCCTGGGCGTTGGCCTTCTCCGGCCAGTTGAGGGTGATCTTCGCGATCGGCCCGTCTTTTTGGTAGATGATTCTTTCGCGGGTCTCGTTGAGATCCATCTGTTCGTACCCTTTCCCCTATGAAGTGATGACGTGTGAAGTGATGACGCCGATTTCTGCGCCGATGTCGTACGTCGTGCCGACCTGGCCCGTCCATTGCACGGTGCCCGAGGCCCCGGCTTCGATTTCCTGCTCCACTTTCTCGGTGGCGATCACGAAGATCGGTGTCCCTTCGTCGACGTGATCCCCGGCTTCGACGAGCAAGTCGGTGAGTTCAGCCTCAGCGACGGCCACCGATACCCGCGGAATGCGAATGACGAAGTCAGCCATGAGCTCCCGCCTTTTCCAGGGTCCGCTGAGCGGCGGAAATGATCTTGGCCGGCGAAGGGTACACCTGCGCTTCCAGCGCGGCCGCGGCGGGATTCGGCACGAATCTGGCGCCGACCCGCTCGACGGGCGCGACCAGCTCACCGAACAGTTCAGACTGCAGGATCGCGGCGACCTCAGCTCCCGGACCGGCGAATTGGACTGCGTCGTGGATGATTACGGCTCTGCGGGTTCGGCGAACCGACTCGACGACCGTCTCGACGTCGAGTGGAACCAGGGTCCGCAGGTCGACGACCTCTGCGCTGACACCCTGACCGGCCAGCGTCTCCGCGGCCGCCAGCGCGTCGTGCACGGCCCGGCCGTAGCTGATCAAGCTCACGTCGGCGCCCGACCGCTTGATATCGGCCTGACCCAGCGGAATCGCGAAGCCGGGATCGACGGGAACCAGACCTTTCTTGCTTTGCAGCCGAACCGTTTCCACGAACAAGCACGGATCCGGGTCAAAGATCGCCGACGTCAGCAGGCCCTTACCGTCGCGCGGCGTGGAGGGCACGATCACCTTCATGCCCGGAATGTGCATGAACCACGCCTCCAGGCTCTGCGAATGCGTGGCGCCGGTGGCCAATCCCGCGTACACCTGCGTGCGGACCGTAATCGGCGCCGTGGTACGCCCGGCGGTCATGAATCGCAGCTTGGCGGCATTGTTGATCAACTGGTCGGCGGCGATCCCGATGAAATCCATGATCATGATCTCGGCCACCGGCAGCATTCCGTCGATGGCCGCGCCGATCGCGGCACCGACGATCGCCGCCTCCGATATCGGCGTGTCCAGGACCCGGTGGTGGCCGTACTTTGTCGACAACCCCGCGGTCGGACCCGAGGCCCCCGGATCGGCGATGTCCTCGCCGAGTAGGAACACTCTGTCGTCGGTCTGGAGCGCGTGATCCAACGCGAGGTTCAGCGCCTCGCGCATCGTCATCTCTTTGTCGTCCATGCCATTACACCGGGAACTTTATCGGGGTCGCGTACACGTCACGGTCCAGCTCGTCGGCTGCTGGGGAATCCGCGGCCATCACGGTTTGCAGCGCAGCCTCCACCGTCGCCAAGGCGTCGCTGTCGATTCCGCCGAGCTCAGCCTCGTCGCACAGGCCGACCTCAACCAGGTGCGCGCGGAACTTCGGCACCGGGTCGGCCTCCATCGCCGCGGCCAGCTGCTCTTTCGGGATGTACGGCATCCGGTCACCGAAGTAGTGGCCGCGGAAACGGAACGTCACGCACTCGATAAAGGTGGGGCCACCCCCGGCACGCGCCCGTCGCAGCGCTTCGTCGAGAACCGATTTCACCGCCAGCGGGTCGTTGCCGTCGACCCGCACACCCGGCATGCCGTATCCGGCCGCACGGTCTGCGACGTGCTCGAGCTTCATAGTGTCGCTGGTGGGCGTCATCTCGGCGTAGAGATTGTTCTGGCACACGAAGACCATCGGAAGATCCCACAGCGCGGCCATGTTGGCCGCCTCGTGAAACGAGCCGGTATTGGTCGCACCGTCGCCGAAGCTGACCACGGTGATGCGATCAAGGCCTTTGCGTTTGGCGGACATCGCCAGACCCACCGCCACCGGCGGGCCTGCGCCAACGATGCCGGTCGACAGCATCACCCCGTTGTCGGGTTTGGCGATGTGCATGGTGCCGCCCTTGCCGCGGCTGGCGCCCACGGTGCGGCCCATCATCTCGCCGTAGATCTCCTCGAGCGGCACACCTTTGCCGATCAGATCGTGCAGGCCGCGGTAGGTGGTAACGAGCTGATCGTCAGCGCGCAGTGCGACACCCATCGCGGCGGCGATCGCCTCCTGCCCCCGGGACGGCCAGTACACGCACATGAATTCTCCGGTGCCGATTCCCTTGGACAGCCGGTCGTCGGCTGCCTTCATCAACACCATCAACGCGTAGAGACGCTTCTGGACGTCCGCGGACGCCTCGACCGCCGAAGTCACTTTGTGTAGGACCCAATCTGCCGGTACACCTTGGGAATTGGCGGCGTCTCCATGTTGAGCAGCTCCAGTGACGACATCTTGCCGCTGGCGCCGAGTTCGCCCAGCCGTTGGACCACGGAGTCGAGGTCGTCGCAGTCGAGCTCGTAGATGGCGATGAACGGGCCTTTGCCGTCGGTCGGCGCGAAGCGGCGCGCGGAGACGATCCCGTCCACCGAGCAGATCTCCGCCAAATGCGTGTCGTTGTACCACTTGTGGTACTCGGCCTCGCGGTCGGCCGACACCGGCGTGGTCTCCAGGTAGATGATCCCTTTGGGCATCTTCACCTCTCCGTTTCGCTTGCGGTGCAGTGTGATTGACCGCAGGTCACGAGCCCGACCACGGCTTCACCTTCAGGAATCCTCCGCCGTCGACGCGGAGCTGCTGGCCGGTGATGTAGCGGGCGGCGTCGGACGCCAGGAACAGCACGGCCTCGCTGATGTCCTCGGGTTCGACGTAGGGAATGGGCATGGCCTGCACCAGCGGGAAAACCGGTTCGGCGTCCTCGCGGGTCGGGTTCTTCAAATCGGGCCGGAAGGCCCGGTACATCGGTGCGCTGTGCAACATGTCGGTGTTGACGTTGGTCGGGTGCACCGCATTCATCCGGATGGAGAACGGAGCCAGCGAGCGTGCGAAGTCGTTGACATAGTGCGCGGCAGCGATTTTCGCGAACGCGTACCCGGCTCCTCCGGGACCGCCGTCGATCCCGGTGGTGTTCATCGACGACATGAAGGCCGCGTTGGACCCGATCACGATGATCGACGCGCCGGCGTCCAGATGCTTGAGGCTGGCGTGCACCAGGTTGAGCACGCCGCCCAGATCCACGTCGACGGCATCGGCGAAGGCCTGCGCCGGCAGGCCCGCCGTCAGCGGACAGATGCCGGCGTTGGCGACCACGATGTCGAGGTGACCAAGCTCTGCGACGCCGCGGTCGATCGCCGCCGCCAGTGCCGCGCGGTCGCGAACATCGGCGATCTCGGTGACAACGCGCTGGCCCTCTTTCTCGACCAGACGAGCGGTTTCGTCGAGGTCTTCGGGCCGGGCCAGCGGGTACTCGTTTGTTTCGATGTCTTCGCACAAGTCGATCGCGATGATGTCGGCGCCCTCGGCGGCGAGCACCCGCGCGTGCGAGCGCCCCTGTCCGCGCGCGGCTCCACTGATTACCGCGACCTTGTCTGTCACCCTGCCCATAGCCGATCCCTTCTCATGCGCTCAACAATGCGACCTACATTGGGGCTCAAGCCATTCGATATGGGGACCGTCATCTGTAGTCGTCGCTGTGGGCTCGGCAAGGGCGCTGACCCGGCCGTCGATGAGGACCGGACGAGCGTTCGACTCCATTGCTTCTCTTCCACGCGCTGCGTCATTGCAGGACAGGCTGACGAATATCTATAGTATCTATACTACCTAAAATAGAAAAGACACCGAAAAGGGTGAACAGATGACAGGCGTGCTCACTGGCGTCCGGGTCGTCGAGCTGGCTTCGTGGACATACGTTCCGGCTGCCGGTGTCGCGTTGGCGGACTGGGGCGCCGACGTCATCAAGGTGGAGAGCGTCGTGGGCGGTGACCCTGGCCGCGCGCTGGTGGTCGGAGCCTGTAGCCTGCCCTCGAATACTGTCTGGTGGAGGGATATGTCATGACTTCGGGCGTCGAACAGCTGGAGTTTCAGGCCGAGGCGCGGCAACTGCTGGACCTGATGGTCCACTCGGTCTACTCCGACAAGGATTCGTTTCTGCGCGAGTTGATCTCGAACGCCTCCGATGCGCTCGACAAGCTGCGAATCGAAGCATTCCGCAACAAAGACCTGGACGTCGACACGTCTGATCTGCACATCGAGGTCGACGTCGACAAGGACTCTCGGACCCTGACCATCCGCGACAACGGCATCGGCATGACCCGCGCCGAGGTGATCGATCTGATCGGCACGCTGGCCAAATCCGGTACCGCCGAGCTGCGTCAGCAGTTAAGGGACGCGCAGAATGCTAAAAACACAGCCGTCTCCGAGGAGCTGATCGGTCAGTTCGGCATCGGCTTCTACTCCACCTTCATGGTGGCCGACAAGGTCGAGCTGCTCACGCACAAGGCGGGCGACAGCGACGCCACCAGGTGGGAGTCGAGCGGCGATGGCACCTACACCATCGCCACCGTCGAGGGCGCACCGCAAGGGACATCGGTCACCCTGCATCTCAAGCCGGTGGACGCCGAGGATGCAATCCACGACTACACCTCGGAGTGGAAGATCAGGACGCTGGTCAAGAAGTACTCCGACTTCATCGCCTGGCCGATCCGGATGCAGGTCGAGCAACGCACTCCTGCTTCGGAGGACGGCGGCGAAGAGACCGTCACCATGGAGGTCCAGACCCTGAACTCGGGCAAGGCGCTGTGGGCGCGGCCCAAAGACGAGGTGTCGGACGAGGAGTACAAGGAGTTCTACAAGCACATCGCGCATGCCTGGGACGAGCCGCTCGAAGTCATTTCGATGAAGGCCGAGGGCACTTTCGAGTATCAAGCCCTGCTCTTCATCCCGTCGCGGGCCCCGCTCGACTTGTACGAACCGGACGCCTCGATCGGCGTGCAGCTGTATGTCAAACGCGTCTTCATCATGGGCGACTGCGACCAGCTGATGCCCCGATACCTGCGGTTCGTCAAGGGTGTCGTGGACGCACAGGACCTGTCGCTGAACGTTTCCCGCGAGATCCTGCAGCAGGACCGGCAGATCAACGCGATCCGGCGGCGGTTGACCAAGAAGGTCCTGTCGACCATCAAGGATCTGCAGTCTGAGCGGCCGGACGATTACCGCACATTCTGGGGTGAGTTCGGCAAGGTCCTCAAAGAAGGATTGATGCGGGACTTCGACAACCAGGAGGCGCTGCTGGAGATCTCGTCGTTCGGCTCGACGCACAGCGAGGAGCAACTGACCACGCTGGCCGAGTATGTCGGGCGGATGAAAGAAGGCCAGCGGCAGATCTTTTACGCCACCGGCGAATCACCGCAGCAGATCCTGAACACGCCGCACCTCGAGGCGTTCAAAGCGAAAGGTTATGAGGTGCTGCTGCTCTCCGACACGGTCGACGAGATCTGGTTGGGATCGGTGACCGAGTTCGACGGCAAACCCCTGCAATCGGTGGCGATGGGCGACGTGGACCTCGATTCCGAGGAAGAGAAGGCGGCGCACGAGGCCGAACGTAAAGAACAGGAACTGGATTTCGCCGATCTGCTGACCTGGCTGACCGAGACGCTCAGTGAGCACGTCAAGGAAGTGCGGCTGTCCACCCGCCTGACCGACTCGCCGGCCTGCCTGATCACTGACGCCTTCGGCGTGACTCCGTCACTGGCCCGTATCTACCGGGCCACCGGGCAGGATGTCCCGGTCGGCAAGCGGACGTTGGAACTCAACCCGAACCACCCGCTCATCACCGGCCTGCAGCAGGCCCACAAAGACCGCGGCGACGATCCGACGAATGGCGAAACTGCCGAATTGCTCTATGGCGCAGCACTTCTCGCCGAAGGCAACCCGCCCGAAGATCCGGCGCGGTTCGCTGAATTGCTGGCGCATCGGCTAGCGCGGACGGTTTAGCGGCTGTCTTTCCCGTGCTTGACCTGATTGAACGGCACGCCGCGATCGGCGGCGTATTCGCGCGGGAAATTCAACACCCGCTCGCCGATGACGTTGCGGGCCAACTCGCTGGTGCCGCCGCCAATACAAACCGTTTGACGGGACAGATAGCGCAGACCGGTCTCCAGGCCCTCCCCCTCGGCGCCGACGACTCCGGCCGTTCCGGTGATGGCCAATCCGGCATCCATCTCCAAAGTTACTGTCTCGGCGTGGAATAGCCGCAGCAGCGTACCCGCGGCGGGCGGCAGCGTGCCGTCGTTGACGCTGCGGAAGACGTGGGCGCCCAGTTGGTCACTGACCGCCCGGTGCACCAGTGCCCGTCCGGCGATCTGCCGCACTCGTTCGTTGTCGGCTTGTCCGGTCTTCTCGGCGAGCCGCATGTAGTTCACCGGGGTCGATCGGCCGCCCTCGCTACCGCTGCCGCTGGCGAATTCCGAGCCCATGCCCACCGCGCGGCGCTCGTGATAGAGCTGGCGCGAAGCCACCGACCACCCGTCGTTGACCTCGCCGACGACAGCGTCGTCACCGACGTCGACGTTATCGAGGAACTCCTCGCAGAATTCCGTGGATCCATTCAGCTGAGTGATGCGCCGCAACGTGATTCCGGGATGCTTGATCGGCACCAAAAACATGGTCAGGCCGTCGTGCTTGGGAACATCCCAATTGGTGCGGGCCAGACACAGGCCATAGTCGGCGCCGAATGCGCTGGTGCTCCACGTCTTTGCGCCGTTGAGCACCCATTGGTCGCCGTCGCGCTCCGCGCGGGTGAGCACACCCGCGAGGTCTGAGCCGCCGCTGGGCTCGGACAGCAGCTGGACCAATATCTCGTCACCCCGCAAGGCCGCGGCGATATGTTGACGCTTCTGCTCCTCGCTGCCGGTGTCGAGCAGCGTCGCGCAGCAGATGGTGAACGTCGGCGTGTTGAGGATCAGCGGCATCTCATAGCTGAGGCTTTCCTCGTTGAACACCTTCTGGTACTCGTAGTCCAAACCCAGGCCACCGTACTCGCGGGGAAAGCAAATACCGGCGAATCCGCCTTCATAGAGCCACTTTTGGAGCTCGCGAGCACGCAGCCAACAGCGTTCCTCGTCGCGATGGGCCGCCGGCGGGGCCGCGGGATCGATGGGCGGCATGTGCTCAGCCAGCCATGCTCGCGCCCGCGACCGGAAAGCATCGATCGATTCGGCCTCAGCGACTGCGTCGGCGCGATACGTCTCGGTCATCAGGCGGACCTCGGCGCCTGCTGCCCCGCCTCCTGTAACTGGTACACCCGCAGGTTGTGTTCTTCCGGCGTACCGAACATGGACCGGTACAACGCAGCCCGCCGCAGGTACACATGCAGGTCGTGCTCCCACGTCACACCGATTCCGCCGTGCATCTGCACGCAGGCCTGGATGATCTCGGTGGCCATCTCCCCAATGTAGGACTTGGCAATGCTGGCCGACAAGGCGGCATCCGACGAACGGTCGGCGATGGCAGCCACCGCCGCGGAAGTAGTTGCCCGGCAAGCCTCCAGCCACATCTTCATATCGGCAAAGCGGTGCTTGAGCGCCTGATAGGACGCCAACGGGCGCCCGAAACTGTGCCGATCCAAAGCCCAGGCCACGGTGAAGTCGAAAACGGTCTGCAGAATGCCGACCACTTCGGCGCACTGCAGCACCTGGGCGATCTGGCTTTGCCGGTCGATCAACTCGGCGGTGCCGCCGATCGCCGCGCCCTCGTCGACTTCGACCCCGTCGAAATGCACGCGGGCGTACTGCTTTACCAAATCGATCGACTGCTGCGGCTCTATGCGCACACCCGATGCGTCGGTCGGCACCAGGAATTGGCGCACGCCGTCGTCGGTACGAGCCACCACGAGCAGAAGGCTGCTTTGCGCGCCGGCCTCCACGCGGTCTTTGACGCCGTCGATGCGGTAGCCGGAATCGGTCGGCGTCGCGGTGACCGCCGGCTCATGCGGTGCCCAGCCCTGCCCGGGTTCGTATACCGCCCACGACGCGACGATCTCACCGGCGATCAACGCCTCGATCGTCGCCGCGTGCGATTCTGGGTCGGCGGAATCCGCCAGCCCGCCAAGCACCGTGCTGACTGGATACAACGGGCCGGGAGCCGCCGTCTTGCCGAGTTGTTCGGCGACCATCGCCAGATCAGCCACACCGTCGCCCGAGACGCTGCCGCCGCCGAGTTCCTCGGGGACCAGCAACGCCGTCCACCCCAGCTCGGCGGCTCGCTGCCACCAGGCCGGCTCGAAGGAGACACCTTGAGAGTGCAGCTCCCGCACCCGGCTCAGCGGAACCTCTTTTTGCAGAAATGCTTGGGTGGTGGAGGCGAAGAGTATCTTTTCGGGGGAATCGACGGCAGTCATGATGTTGGCTAAGACCTTCCTGGCCTTCCTTCACCTTGAGGATGAAGGCCCGGCGTGTGTCCCAGTCGGTGGTCGCTGGTGACCCGATGGTAGCAATGAGCAATACCGTAAGAGATACCGGAGTTCAGTCGATAATGACGTTGAGAAGCCGCGGTCGCCATGGCTGACCCGGGCAAAGGGGCGCAGGATTCCGCCAAGGCGAAGGCGGACGCGCTCGCATTAGCCGAGCAAGCCGAGGCCGAAGTCGCTGAGGCCGAGGCGCTTGCCGCGGCAGCCCGCGCTCGGGCTCGCGCCATCAAGTTGCGGCGCGAGGCGCAGGCAAAGGCTGACGAAGAAGCCGAAGCAGCCTCCCCGGACGCCGACGGGGCCGAAGCAGCCGCCACGGACGCCGACGCGACTTCGGAAGTGCCCGAGGCCACCGAGACCGTCGAGACTGCGGAAGCGCCCGAGCCGACCGACGCAGCGGAACCCGAGCCGGCCCGCCGCCGGTTGCGGGCACCGAATTTGGCCGTGGCGCTGACCATCGCCGCGGTTGTCGTCATCTGCGCACTGCTCGGAGTCAGCGGCTGGATGGCCTGGCATCACCACAACGTCGTGCAGGAGCGCCAGCGCGCCGCGGCCTATGTCGCCACCGCTCGGCAAGGCGTCATCAACCTGACATCGCTGGATTTCAACAAGGCCAAGGAAGGCGTCCAGCGCGTACTCGACAGCGCCACTGGCGAATTCAGAGATGACTTCCAGAGGCGCGCAGACGATTTCGAGTCAGTGGTGAAGGATTCCAAAGCGGTAACCGAAGGATCGGTCGCGGCCACGGCGGTCGAGTCGATGAACAACGATTCCGCCGTCGTTCTGGTGCTGGCCAACGAGCGAATCACCAATATCGCCGGCGCCAAGGATCAACCGCGGACCTTCCGTTTCCGGGTGTCGGTGGTGCACGACGGCGATCAGCTGAAGCTGTCGAAAGTGGAGTTCGTGCTGTGAGCGCCGACGACGAAACTACGCCCGAAGTCGAGCCCACTGAAGGCGTCGAGCCCACCGACGAGGTCGAGATCGACACCGCGACCGATGACAAAGAGAAAGACTCGGCCGTCGACGAGATCGACAAGGCCGCGGACAGCGCCGACAGCTCGTCCGCCGCCCGGCGACGTCTCCCTGCCATCCCGCTGATTCCGGCAGCTTTGGTGCTGGGTCTGCTGGCGGCCGGCGGGCTGGCTGGATGGCTGTACTTCGCCCAGTTTCGGCCAGACACGCAGACCGACGACGCGGTCGCACAGAGCGCGGTCAACGCGGCCCGCGATGGCACCGTGGCGTTGCTGTCCTACAAGCCCGACACCCTCAACCAGGACTTCGCCGCAGCCAAGTCCCACCTCACCGGTGACTTCCTGAACTACTACGACCAGTTCACCAAGCAGGTCGTGACGCCGGCCGCCCAGACGAAGGCGGTGGCGACCACCGCTCAGGTCGTGGGCGCGGCGGCCTCAGAGCTGCACCCGAATTCGGCGGTCGTGCTGATCTTCGTCAACCAGGTGACCACCAGCAAGGAACGGCCGGATCCGGCGATGGCGGCCAGCAGCGTGCTGGTGTCGTTGACCAAGGTGCACGGGGACTGGCTGATCACCAAGTTCGATCCGGTCTGAGTCTAATTGGCCGACTCCTCAGCGGGCCGCTGCTCGGCCCGCATCGTCGCCGCCCGGTCTAGACGGCGAACGACCGGCGCAGCGTCTGCGCATGCAGCGCGGTGCTCTCCTGCGAGACCACCCAGTCCGGCACCGCCGAATCGAACCCGTGGAACGTGGCTGCGACAACGTGCAACTCTGTGTGCACAAAAGCGTGGAGCAGTCGGTTCGCGTAGTCGATGGCTTCGTCGCGGCACGGGTCGATCTCGGCGCAACTGATGAACGCCGGCGGCAGACCTTCCAGGTTCGCCCGATGGGCCGGAACGTGGTGCGCCGTCGCGGCGCCGTGGCCGAGATAGTGGGCCCACGCACGGCTCACCGCGGGTCCATTGAGGCCCGGGCTGCGCTGGAATTCCCGTCGCGACGGCGTCGCGTCCGAATCCAGCATCGGCTGGTGCAGCACCTGGGCCAGGATCGTCGGACCCTCCAGGTCGAACGTGCGCTGAGCCAGTGCGGCGACCAGCGCCGCGCCCGCGTCACGCCCCATCACCACGACCCGATCGCTGTCCGCGTCGAGTTGTGCGCTGCTGTCCACGACGTAGCGAAACGCCGCCTCGACGTCGTCGAGCGCTGCCGGGCAGGGGTGCTCGGGCGCCAGCCGGTAATCGACCGACACCACCAGGCAGCCCGCGTCGCGAGCCAGTTGCACGCAGTGTGCGTGGTCGGTGTCGAGATTCCCGGTCACGAAGCCACCGCCATGGGCGTAGACGACCAGTGGCGCCGCAGTCGTGACCGGACCGCGGTATAGGCGCAGGCCAAGCTGCTGGCCGGCTGGGCCCGGGATGGCCCGGTCTTCTATTGCGACGTTGCCGGCGTCGACGGCGGCCGCCCTGTCGGCGGCGATTCGGTCGGCACGCTCTCGCTCGGCGGGAAGCGACTCCGCTTGGAATTCGTTGACGTCCAGGCCGGCTGCCGCGTCACGCAGTGCCGGGTCGATGCGGCCGATCCCCCTGGGCCTCCCCGTTGTTGCGCGATCGGTCTCAGTCGTCATGCTCTCGTCCTTCAGCGGTGTTAGGTCACCCTATTTAAGCCGTTGGCACAGCAGACCTGCGACTCGCGGTGCCCGAGCCGGCCGACTCACTC
>Ga0302326_10026655_pt1 | contig 11672 bp, 9 predicted proteins | sample Palsa_T0_3_FD_202264 | JGI IMG/M metagenome (GOLD analysis project Ga0302326, IMG submission 202264) | Peat permafrost microbial communities from Stordalen Mire near Abisko, Sweden - Palsa_T0_3 | ecosystem: Environmental > Terrestrial > Soil > Palsa > Peat permafrost | place: Sweden: Abisko... | reverse complement strand
GACCGCCAGAATCGTAATTTCCTTCTTTTCGATCATAGAAAAACTCCACTCATTCCTAACCGGTCTGCACTCAAACGCCCACGCCGTGCGGGGCGGTCGCCTTGGGATGCAAGCCTGCGCGCGCGAGGGCCTCTGCAAAGCGGGCTTCGGTTAGTTCTCGCGACTGGGTCTCCTTGGGCACAATATCCGCAGCGGCTTGTAATCGTTCGCGCTCCGCGCTCTCCAGGCGCTGTGACGTATAGATCACGACCGGGATTTGCAGAGTTTCGGGGTCTCGCTTCAACAAATCCAGAACCTCGAAACCGCTTAGGTCCGGCATCGACAAATCCAGAATGATGAGATCAGGTTTTATTTCTTTCGCGAGCCGCAGACCTTCGTTGCCTCCACGCGCCTCTAGCAAGCGATAGCCGCTGGTTCCTAGCACGCCCCTTAGCAGATACCGTGAAATCTCATCATCGTCAATGATCAATATCTGGCCGTGGTCCCGAACCAGAGTAGGCTGTAACTGAGCCAGGAGCCATGCCCGATCAATCGGCTTGGCGTGGAAAGCTGTAGCTCCCAGCGCCAGCGCCTTTGCCTCATTTTCGACCACAGTAACCACGAACACCGGAATGTCTTTCGTCGACGAATTCTGCTTTAGATCCTGCAAAAGCTGCCACGAATGCTCACCCTGTAGAAGAACATCCAGAACGACGGCGACCGGCCTAAACTCTTCGAGCGCCCTGCGCGCTTCTTTCAGATCCTGAACCGGAACCACCTGGAACCCCGTGCCTTTCAAATACTTTTCGTAGATGAAGAGCGCCTCGCGATTATCCTCGACCACCAGAACCGGCAGTCTTGAAGCGTCCAACTCGCGTTTTACGTCGGGAACATACACTGCTTCCGTCGCGCCCGTATAACTGAGGGGGACGGAAACGAAGAAGGTCGAGCCGATGCCTACCTGGCTCCTGACATAAACGTCGCCACCAACCAATTGCGCCAATTTTCGCGACAGGGGAAGTCCCAGCCCGGTGCCCTTGGCGGTTTTTTGAAGTTTTCCCTCGACTTGTTCCCATTCCTGGAAAATCCGGTCCTGGTCGGCCTGCGAGATCCCTATCCCCGTGTCGGCCACCGAAAATACCACCGTCTGATCGTGCCCGGCGCGAACCGAAACTCGTACTTCGCCGCGCTCCGTGAACTTCAATGCGTTGGAGATAAAGTTCCGCAGCACCTGCGATACTTTGGCTTCGTCCGTGTAAAGTTCAGGAATGCCAACCGGATCTTCGAATACCAGGGACACCGAAGAATTTTGGGCCAGCAATGGCCGCAACATGCCGCGTAGAGCGGCAAACAGGCTTTCGACGGAAAATGCGGTGGGGCGGATCGTCACTTTTCCCGCTTCGACTTTGGCGAGATCAAGCAGGTCATTGACCAGATCGGTAAGGTCCTGAGCCGACCGGCGCATAAACGACACCTGCTTTTCCTGCTCCGGCGTGAGATCCCCATCCATCCGATCGAGAAGGATTTGGCTTAGAGCCAGAATCGAATTCAGCGGTGTGCGGAATTCGTGACTCATATTCGAAAGAAAATGGCTCTTCAACTCGGAAGCGCGCTGCAAAAAGTCGGCCTTGTCGTTCAGTTCCGCATAGAGGGCCACGACACCTCTGTTGGTTTCATCCAGTTCCCGGTTCAGCTGTGCCAACTCGGCTTGCCGCGACCGCAATTCCTCCAGCGTCCGCATCAGCTCTTTGTTTTGCTGTTGGAGTTCTTCGTATGGATTCTCCGAGGGCTTCCGTTCGATGGTCGATAGCAGAGCATCCAGTTCGGGGTTGCTCAAACGCGTGAATCGATACGGAATGATCTTGCCGAGCACGACCACGGTTCCGGATGCGTGACCCGTCTCCACCTGAAAATGATCCAGAAGCCGTTTGGCTCCGATCATTCCAAGTCCCATTCCAGTCTTCGAGACATATTTTCCACCGAGGATCTCGTCCAGGTTCGGAATGCCTCGCCCACTATCCCGAACCGAGATCAGCAGCATTCTCTCAGCGCCGTTTTCAATTTCGAAGTCGATGGATCCGCCGCCCGCATACTGAAAGGCATTCCGTACGACCTCCGATACGGCCGTCGCAATACGAGTTTGGTCCTGTACGTCGAACTTGAGCGCAGCGGCGATGGTGCGTGCCCGCTGCCGGGCCAGCACTATATCGTGCTCATAGCGAACGTCCATCTTGAGGAGTTTCACTTTCACGACATCGCCTCGGAACGGTTCTTGGCAACCAGCACGGTTACGTCATCTCGCTCCCGCGTAAAATCACGGTACAAAATTCCCGCGATCAGCCCTGGATGTCTGCTCCAGATTCCCGGGTACGACTTCAGATCCCAGCCCGATTTAAGCCCATCGGAATACATAACCAAAATGCTGTCCGCATTCCATGGAAACGTGAATTCCTGAATTCTGTGAAGTTGGTGTCCCACCGTCCCATTGTGCGACGCCAAGCCTCGGCTGGCTTCCGGCGTTACGATCGACGAGCCAATATTTCCGACACCCGCGAACGACACACGCCGGCTTTCGATGTGCAGCGAAGCCACAGCCATTGCACCCCCTCGGGTCTTCTTCAGGGCATCGTGGGAATCCTGCAGGATAGGAGTTGGCGAATCGCCGCGTGTTCCGGTGAAGATCCTTTCGGCTTCTCGCGCCGCTTCCGAGGCCAAAATGCCGTGTCCGAGACCGTCAACAACCATCAGCAGCAAGGATTCTGCGGTTCTCCGCACGCCCCAGCCGTCGCCGCAGACGTCCTCGCCCTTGATCGGGACCGACACGACCCCCACTTCTATCGGAGAAAAATGTTGACTGTTTCTCTTTTGGGGCCAAAATTCCGACAGGACGGCCGTTCCGAGGCCGGGAGCCGTGTAGATGTCAAAGGTGTGGGACAGACGCTTGATTGCGCCCAGGCCATTTCCACCCGTCCCGGCAGTTGAATATCCATCGCGCAGTGCCGTCGTGAGATCCCGTATGCCGGAGCCCTTGTCCAACCCCAGAACTCTTACTCCGGAACTTCCGTTCTGCGTGATGCCCTCGATCAGAATGGTTCCGTTTCCGGCATGCTTGACCAGGTTGGTAGCGATTTCAGTCACGGCGATGGCCAGAGAACCGCGTTCCCGCTCGCCAAGATTCGCGCGCTCCGCGCAGACAGCGGCGTGCCGTCGAGCCTGTCCAGCGTGCGTGGGGTCGGTGACTCGGATGATCATCAGGTTTGGACCCTATTTCCAGCGCGTTACCGCGACCCTCGTGCCCCGACCCACTTTTGAATCAATTTCAAACTCGTTCACCAGGCGCTTGGAGCCGCTGAGGCCAAGACCAAGCCCGGACCCCGTCGTAAACCCATCCCGCAGAGCCAAATCGATGTCGGGGATACCGGGCCCGTTATCCACGAATATCAGCCGGACGCCGAGACGCGGGCCGTTAAGAGTTTCCAACTGCATCGTCCCGCCACCGCCATAAATCAGCGTGTTCCGGGCGAGTTCACTCGCCGCTGTGACCAGCTTGGTCTGGTCCACCAGAGAGAGGCCGGTTCGAGCTGCAGCCTCGCGCACACGCCGCCTCACGGTGACCATGTCGGGCTCGGACTGGATGGGAATCGTCTCGCTACCGACGACTGACATGACGGGATGCCTTATGACCGTTCAGTGATAGTTTCAGCAGCGCCATGCCAGCGTCGACATTCAGAGCAGTCCGCACACCCGGAAGAGCCATGCCCAGTTCCACCAGCGTGATCGCGACCGCGGGCTGCATTCCGACTACTACCGTTTGTGCGTCCAGCACGCGGGACATCGCCGCGATGTTACCCAGCATCCGGCCGATGAATGAATCCACAATCTCAAGGCTGGAAATATCGATTAATACCCCGCGCGCGCCGGTTTCGTTGATGCGGGTCGTGAGGTCTTCCTGCAACGTCATGGCCAGCCGATCATGCATATCAACCTGGATCGTGACCAACAAAAACTCGCCCATCCGAAGGATCGGTATTTTTTCCAAGACAACTCCTATGCAGTTTTGAGAGCATGTTCGAGCGATAACCCGGCTCGATCCAGCGCCAACGCGAAAGCGTCTGCCAGAGTGGCTTTTGTGGTGACGTCGAGAAGATTAATTCCAAGGTGCACAATGGTCTGCGCAATTTGTGGGCGCACTCCGCTGATGATGCAATCCGCCCCCATCAAGCGCGCCGCGGTAACGGTTTTCAGCAGATGCTGGGCGACCACAGTATCAACGGTCGGGACGCCTGTAATGTCGATGATCGCCACGCGCGAATTTGTCTTCACAATGCTTTCCAGCAAAGTCTCCATGACAACCTGTGTGCGTGCGCTATCCAGAGTCCCGATAATCGGAAGCGCCAGAATCCCATCCCAAAGCTTGACCACGGGTGTGGAGAGTTCGAGCATCTCCTCCTGCTGACGACGAATGAGTTCGTCGCGGGTCTTAAGGTACATCTCGGCCGAGTACAATCCCAGCGAGTCAATCAGTTCTGTTGTCGACCAGAGTTCCGATGCCACAGCGTTTGCGTCGTCGCCGGCGTGATCACGCAACAGGTTAAATAAAGGTTTCTTCACCGAAAACACGAACGTCGCGGTTTCAGTCGGCGTAAAGCCCTGTTGCGCGCGGGTTCGGGAAATCTCCGTCAACAGTTCCCGGACCGGGTGCCAGGGAGCAGTCTGTATATCAAAACTCCCCGATTCTGCACCCTCCCGGAGCAGTTTGAGAAGCCCCGAACATTGCGCGCGAAGCTCCGAGTCGTTCATGAGATCGGCCCGCCGTGTCGCGCCGGCCATTTCCTTTATCCATTCCACCAACAGGGAGGATTCGTGTTTGGCCAGAACTCCGGCTAACCCAGTTGTTTTTGGATTTTGGACTCCTTTGCTCATCTTTCGCTCCTAAGATTGAAACATCTGTCTGAAGCCAGTCTGACCCCGCAACCGGCGCCCGGCGCCGAACCCGCCCAAAAAAATTTCCAGGGGGCCGGACACGTTTAAGGAATACGATGCTAGCCGCGCGAAGCCCGTAGGCATATACAGGAATTACCGTAGATACGACCAAGTGGCGCTATCATTGCATTGCTACGATTTTCTGGCCAATTCTTTTTCCAGCTTTTTGATTCTGGCGTCTAATATTTCGGCCCGTCGGGCGGTTCTCTTGGCTTTCTCCTAGTGCGGCTGCCTCTTCTCCTGGCTGTTCCCTCTCGCTTCGTAATGACGCTGACCGGTTTTGCTTGGGCATGGCGGGAGCCTACCCAGAAACGAGTGACCGATCCGAAAAGGACCGAAAAGCTCAGCCGTCCAAATCGTAGCAACGTACTCTAAGGACGCTACCCGATCCCCGGCTCTCTACACGCGAACGAGCATCTCAGCTGGCCGTCGAAGGGTCTTCCCGAAGCACCTGCTGGCCGGTTCTGTCTAAAGCGAGCGCGAAGGCATCGCGCAGCGTTGCCTTGGTTGTGATATCGAGCAGATTAATCCCGAGATGGACGATGGTCTGAGCGATTTGCGGTCGAATTCCGCTGAGGATGCAATCGGCGCCCATCAGCCGCGCGGCGGTCACCGTTTTCAGCAGATGCTGCGCCACGACCGTATCCACCGTCGGAACCCCGGTGATGTCGATGATAGCGACCTTCGAGTTCGTGCTTACAATCGCCTCGAGCAGGGTTTCCATGACAACCTGTGTGCGGGCGCTGTCCAGCGTGCCAATCAGCGGCAGCGCTAGAATGCCGTCCCACAGCTTCACCACGGGGGTCGACAATTCGAGCATGTCTTCCTGTGCCCTTCGAATGAGATCCTCGCGCGTCTTCAGGAACACCTCTGTCGTATAAAGTCCGAAGGCATCGAGCAGCTCCGAGACGCCCCAGATCTGATCCGCAACCATCTTTGGATCCTTCACATCCTCCCTCAGTCTGCGGAAAAGAGGCTGTTTGAAGGAAAAAACGAACGTCGCGGTTTCTGTCGGCGTGAAACCCTGCATGGCGCGGCTCTTTGAGATCTCGGAGAGAAATTCCCGCAGATTCTTCCAGCGAGGGTCGTCGGGATTGCTGGCACCTACGTCATCGATGCCCGTCCGAAAGATAGAGAGAAACTGAAGGCATTGCTTCCGCAGTTCGGCTTCAGGTATGGAACCGGAACTTCGAGAAGACGTGTGGATGTCCTGCGTCCATTCGTCGAGGAAAGATTTCTCGTCGGAAAGAATCTCGGAAACCGGACTACCGACACCAGTGAGTTGAACCATGAAGTCTCCTTCAACGCGGATTTGGGAATCCCCCGGGGGTTCCTGGCCCAGGTTGGGGAAGCTGAATCTGCTACTTCTAAAATTGCTCCGGTATGCAGTTAGACTACTCCTATTCGCGGCAATCCCAAATGATGTCGATCTAGCCAGCAGGGATGTTATCCGTCTCGACCCCGGCTGACCGCCAATTGACATCTCACTATCACGGCAGGGCTGCGGGTTCGGTCCCGTCGTCCCCGCATTCTTTTCAGTGCGGCCCAGTGCGCAGGCAGCACCCGAAGCACGTCCACTGCAAGCGGAAAGCAACGTTATCCCTCGGCTCTTAAGCTGACCGGTCTGATCCATTGACTTACCGGTGATTTAGCGGCAGATGATTACCAGCAGCATCCCGATAATCCTGGGGATCTAGCCAGACCGGTAAATTATTATAATGAGTAGCTCGGCGGGCGCTGCCTTCTCTTTCGTAGTATTCTGGCAGCGCAGAGTTGGACGCTCCCCTTCGAATACGCGTTCCGGTCAGCGACCGAATCCTCCGCTACCAGGGCAGCCCATTGAGAATGCGGCGGGGGTCGTGAAGCAGGTTCTGTTTCTCGACCCCGATCGACTCAAAATCGCGAGGAGGTTGCGTCATGAGTACAGAGTTTCCGGTTCCGGGGCCGGGCGCAGGCATCAATGCACGAAGATAGCGGCAAAACAGCTCCCGGCCATGGTCACCCCAAGGCCGGGGCGTGGACTTCAATCTGGGCACGAAAAACAAGCCTTCAAATCTGTCTCTGACCTGGGACCAGATAGCCGCGACCAAGCACAAACGGGTTGGCAACGCTCAACAGTACTTCGTTCAGGGAACAGACGGGAGCGAGGCTAGATTCTCATCCTATACGTTTTTCCGGCCCGAGAAGGTCGCTCGCTTGATCGCCGCCCGCACCGGACTAACGATCCAAGAAGCCTGATCTGCTCCTTGGTAAAAGGTGCCCCCAGTTGAAAATACTGGATAATCTTGCACTGTCACGGCAGGGGCCGCCGCTCCGGGTCCCGTCCCCCTCGCCATTGTTTTCAATGGCTTGCAGGAAGAAGAATCGCCCTCCAAAATGGTCTGCGTCGTTGTTTTGCACACGAACCAGAGCGCCGACTTTTTCTCTTCATGTCTTTCCGTCAGGTCCCTACACAAGGCCGGCATGCCGCAGGTCGGCGTGCCGCGTAGATCTTGTTACCAACGCCCCCGGCGGTTCGGAGCTGAGCAGAATTCGAGGTTGCGGGATAGAATTGGTTCAGCATCTGCAGCGGGGAGAACGATGCACTTCGAACAGTTTTATCTGGGCTGTCTGGCGCATGCGTCCTACATGCTGACATCTGAGGGCGAGGCCGTTGTGGTCGATCCGCAGCGTGACGTGGAGATTTACCTCCAGGCGGCAGACGCGAATCAGGTTGCTATTCGCCACATCTTCGAAACTCACCTGCATGCTGACTTCGTGTCCGGGCACAGAGAGTTGGCGGCGAGAACCGGTGCGCGCATCTACATTGGAACGCAAGCCGAGGCAACATTCCCTCACGTAGCGGTTGAAGACGGTTTCCAGTTGCAAGTTGGAAAGATGCGCATCACGACTCTTGCAACACCGGGGCATACCCCGGAGAGCATGTGCCTGGTGATCGCGGACGAAGAGAAGTCTCCGGCGCCCTGGGCCGTTCTGACCGGCGACACGCTGTTCCTGGGAGACGTGGGCCGTCCAGATCTTTCAAAGCGCTATAGCCCGGCGCAGCTTGCGGCGATGCTTTATGACAGCCTGCACGACAAAATACTCAAACTCGCCGATGAGGTGCTGGTTTATCCGGCGCATGGGGCCGGTTCGTTGTGCGGGCGCAACATGCGAGCCGAGCGTGTTTCCACCATCGGCACAGAACGGCTCACGAATTACGCGTTGCAGATCGAGAGCCGGGAAGAGTTCGTCAAACAGTTGACCAGTAACTTGCCGGCTCGTCCGGCATATTTCTCGCAGGACGCGGAGATCAACCGCACCGGCGCGCCGGCTTTGTCCGATCTACCTGCCTTGTCTTTGGTCGAACCTGCCGAACTGAAAACTCTTCTAGCGGAAGGCGGAATCGCGCTGGACGTTCGTGCGAGCGAGCAGTTCGCGGCTGGGCACGTGCCGGGGTCGGTAAACATTGCTTTGTCGGGACAGTTTGCTTCGTGGGCGGGGGCACTTCTGGGTTTGGCCGCCCGTCCGGTGTTGATCGCGGAATCGCAGGAGGCAGTGTCGGAAGCGCGGATGAGGCTGGCGCGGGTCGGTCTCGAGGATGCCCGCGGATATCTGAATGGAGGCATCGAAGCTTGGAGACAGGCGGGATTTCCCCTGGCCACACTTCCACAGATCAGTATTGAAGCTCTCAGCGGCCAGTTGCAAAGCCAAGGCTTGCAGGTGCTGGACGTCCGCCGCGAGCCGGAATGGGATGCGGGGCACATCGCAGGCGCATCTTGGTGGCCGTTGGATAACTTCAAGGTCGCGCCGCCCGAAATCGATCGCAACATTCCCGTTGCCGTTCACTGCAAGGGCGGGTATCGCAGCATGATCGCATGCAGCTTGCTGCAGCGAGCCGGTTTTCAGAATGTGGTCAACGTAGTGGGAGGCTTCGACGCCTGGCAACAGGCGAAGCTGCCTTTCGTTACGGAGAAGCCGGTGGAGGCTTGAGTCGGTCGCTCGCGCTCACGAGGAAGAGTTCTTGCCGGGATTAAGAGACTAACCGGTTACCGTGAGCGGTGGCCTTGGTGCTTGGCCGCGGAGGCGGACCAATCGTTGGATGTTTTGTGCGGCCGCTGCCGGGGAAAAACTGCTCCCGAACCAACGTTAATCTCCGCAAAGCCCCGGCTAAGGAGTTCCATAGCTCCCACCGCAGCGCCCGCAAAAGCTAAAGATTCACTTCAAAGGACCCATCGAAACTGCCTTGAGAACATAACCTGCGCACCCGCACTTCTCCCCCTCGGGACAGTCCAGATAGAGATCTATCGTTACGCGGGCGTGGTCTTAAGCAACCTGAATCAGAACCGCGCTCAGGGCAGGAACGTAACATGCGAGCTGGGAGCCGATGGGGTTGAGCGTGTAGGCGGCTGAGGGAGCGAATGTGCCGTCCGGATTGACGCTGGCACCCTGAATGGTGACACCCGAGGTTGCGGAGAGGTCTGGCGGTGTAGCTCCGCTCGAGAGTTGGGTCATGGCGAGAAGTGTGGCGGAACTGGCGCTCTGGGGAAGTTGCGCGCTGAGTTGGAGATTCTGGGTGAGATCCTTGTTGACGACGATGAGGTTGAGGCTGCCCGAAGAAGTCTGGACCGCGTAGGCAGTGACGTTGAGCGATCCGGCGGAGATCTGCGTGTCGTAAAGAGTGCCCTTGCCCGCAAGAGTGAATAGGAGAATGCCGTAGAACTCGGGACGCGCTTCGACCACGCTGCCGTCGCTGTCGGCGATCGGCGTGTATCCCGGACCGTCACCGCCACCGTGGAAGTTGACACCAACGGCCCCGCCCTGGACGCAGTTGAAGAGGTAGTCGATAACCCAGAGCGAGGATGCGTAAGAGTCGCTGACTCCGCTCGATCCGCCGTTGTAGAAGGAGTTGCATTCGGACATCCGGTAAGGGACGCCGATGGTTTGGGCGCCGGGCTCAAGGATGGCAAGGTTTGCCGTCAGTGTCGGGTCAGGTGTGATGAGATACGCCGCTGTCGAGGTCGGCAGCTGCCCGTTGGCACGGTAGTAGTGCTGCGTGAGCAGCGTAATCTCGCTCTTGGTCACGGTCTCGCCGAATGGAACGGTCCATGTCGACTCGTTGCCGGCGTCAGCCGGGCCCGTGATTGGCACGCTGGGCGTGCTGGCAAGTATGGCTGCGCGAAACTGCCCCCAGAGAGTAAGGAACTGGGTGAGCGACCAGTTACCCGCGAAGTAGTTTCCTGGATCTCCGTAGAGATCGGGCTCGTTGCCGATCTCGATGCCGAGCAGCGACGAACCGAATTGTTGGGCAGCGTATGCGACCTCGGCCGCGGCCAGAGCGGGCGTGGTTGCTCCGGTGGCGGCTCCGCCCAAATTGATGCCGTAGAGGCACTGCCAGCCGGCGGCCTTCACGAATGCGGCAAGCGAGTTGACATCGCTCGGTGCAATCTGGCCGGCGGTCTGGCCGGGGCCGTTCGGCGTCCAGACGTTCCTGTCCACTGAGTTCCCACCAACCCGCAGAACGCTGGAACCGAGGCGCATGAACATGCCGATCAGGTCGCTGTTGGAGGCGGTGAAAAGCGGTCCGTAAAGTTTGGACTTCTCGTAGGAAAGCCCTGCAAAAGCGGGACCAATGGAGCCAATGGCGGTAGGGGTGACGGTCAAAGAAACCGGCGTTAAGGGCCCGGCGGGCACCGGCTGCGGATTCGCGGTTTGCGCAGCGACAGCGCGATTCGAAGAGCCACATCGAGACAAGAGCGACGCAGCGACAAGGGCGACACCACCCTGCATAACTTGTCGACGCGTAAGGCTGGAAGATTCCGCATGTGCGCGCAGGGGCTCTATGTCCCGGTTTTTTTCCATGTTCTCTACTATAACCATTCAGAACGACAGAAAGTTGCTCTCTGGGTGCCTTACGAATTCGCTGGGAGCGAAATAGGCCTTAACCGGTATAGTCCTGCTCTTCCTCGATCAAATGGATTCCGCTTGGTCAGAGTATTGCCATCTTCTGCAGTCGCGGTGTCAAGCTCTTTTCAAACCTACGAATCCATGCACCGGGGAAGAGCGCGCGCGAGTGAAATCGGCTCGGCCAAAGAGACCAATCCCCCCGGAACGCGGTAGACTTACGGACGAGGTCCTGCAATCGAGACGCGATGAAAACTGCCAAACTAGCCAAAACCTACCGCATCGATGACGGGAAGCATTTCCGGTTGAAAGATTTCGATCCCGCCGACACCGGGCACTTGCAGTCCGTCGAGCAGGCCCAGGAACGCTTGCAGAAAGACATTGCCCGCATGGCCGAGCTGCAGGCCAAACTCTATGCCCAAGATTGTTGGGCCCTCCTGCTCATCTTTCAGGCCATGGACGCAGCCGGTAAGGATGGCACCATCAAGCACGTCCTGTCTGGCGTGAATCCCGAGGGCTGCCAGGTCTACTCCTTCAAGACGCCGTCGGAGACCGAACTGCAACATGATTTCTTGTGGCGCATCACGCGGAATCTGCCCGAGCGCGGGCACATTGGGATTTTCAATCGATCTTATTATGAAGAGGTGCTGGTGGTGCGCGTGCATCCCAAGGTGCTCGAGGGCGAGAAGCTTCCACCTTCCCTGGTGACGAAGAACATCTGGGAAGAACGCTTCGAAGATATTCGCGGCTTTGAGCGGCACATGGCGCGCAACGGCACGGTGATCCGCAAGTTCTTTCTGCAGCTTTCGAAGAAGGAGCAGAAGCGG
>Ga0302326_10026653_pt1 | contig 11672 bp, 7 predicted proteins | sample Palsa_T0_3_FD_202264 | JGI IMG/M metagenome (GOLD analysis project Ga0302326, IMG submission 202264) | Peat permafrost microbial communities from Stordalen Mire near Abisko, Sweden - Palsa_T0_3 | ecosystem: Environmental > Terrestrial > Soil > Palsa > Peat permafrost | place: Sweden: Abisko... | reverse complement strand
CAAACGCTGCCATCCCGGCGCGATTGCGCGCGAATGGACACGGGAACGGGTTCGCGAGGCGATGCGCGCATGGCGAGCGCGCTACGGCGCTGCGCCGTCCTCCTACGACTGGTCGCGCACCCACGCGCGCCGGCGCGGCGGCGAACCGCTCAAACGACTGCAGGTCGGAGAATGGCCAGCGCCGTCCACTGTCATCGATCTGTACGGGAGTTGGGCGGCGGCCCTCGCCGACGCCTTCGGCGGCGCCTGAACGCTTAGGCGTCAATGCCGTTGACATTCGGACGCGCGCTTGCGCTTGGCCGTCTGTGACGGGAGCGCCGAGGGTCGCCGCGAACGCTTGTCCGATTCGTGCGATCCACAGCCCGTTCGCGCCCGCCGCTGACTTCTGCTCCGACCTGCTGCGCCGCTTGCGGGCTGGGGCATCCGCCTTGTCGAAGCAGACGGCAGACTCGGCCACGACGGCCCCGTTCCGTCGAGAGCGGAAGCCTCTGAGGCCGATTCCCGACCTCATCGGGCTTTCCCGTGTGGGCGAGGGCGGCCAAGTGGCCGTCGGCGGCGCCGCCCCAAAGACCGAATAGCGCAGGTCGCGCCCGTTCGATCGAGCCCGGTGCTAGCACGGAGCCGGTGCGGGCCGGCAAGCACCGCATGCGCACCCTTGGCGACAAGCGAGACCGCGACCCGTCCGAGGCTTGCGTCCCTGCTTTGGTCATGACGCGCGTACCGCGCCGCACCCCGGTCGAGCCGATGGCGACACGGTCGGCCGGTCGCGGCGTTCTTATAGCCCCCGGGTGAGTGCGAAGATCGTACGAACAGGTCTCATGCCGACGGCGGCCAGTCCGCCGGCGCTGAGGATGGGCGGGCGATGCCCCGGCTTCGCGGCCGTGCGGTGCTGGATAAACCTATGCGACGAGACCTTCGGTTCCGCGTGCTGCGAGCCGGCCGACCCGGGTGCCGGTGATCCCCGTTGTCGAAGGTGGATCCGGCGGGGGCTCCGCTTTGCGCGAGGAACGAGCCGCTTGCCTCTCCCGCCGCTCGTAGAGCGCGTCGGGGCCACGTCGCAGGCGCTGAGTGGCTCGCCGCGCGCTGCAGGGGGACCGAAGCGGATAGCCAATTCGTGGCAAAGCTCTATTAAAGGTCGGGCGAGGCCGTGCCGATGGGATTGGCAGAGTGGGCCGAGCGCGGCGAGGCTCTACTCGTCTACGGGAAGTTGGTCGAGTCGCTTATGCAGGTGGATTCAGAGACCGATGTGAACGCCGAGGTTCTCGATTCCGAGATGTTCGGTGGTGCTGCGGGCGCGTACGCGTTCATCGGCAGCGTGTTGGAGGCTTCGACGGAGTACTCGATCATCGCGACCGACCTGCAGGGCGTGATCTTGCTTTGGAACGAGGGTGCGCGGCGGTCCTATGGCTATGAGTCCGGGGAGATCATCGGCCGGCACGAGTCGATTCTTCACACTGACAGGGATGTGGTCGGCGGCCTGCCTGGGCTGATGATGGGCGGGGCGTCAGAGCACGGGAAGTGGGAGGGGACGGTCGAGCGCGTCCGCAAGGATGGCAGCGGCTTCACGGCTCGGGTTGTGATGACCCTTCGGTGCAGCGGGGAGGGGAAGCCGATCGGGTTCCTGTTGATGTCAAGCGATATCACCGATGAGTTGAGGCTCGCGGCCGAGCGCACGCGATTGCAGTACACGTGGTCGGTGCTTGAGTCCGCCCCGGACGCGATCGTGATCGTGAACCGGGACGGTGTGGTGCAGCTCGCGAATGCCGCGACCGAGACGTTGTTTGGCTATCGCCGAGAGGAGTTGGTCGGCCGCCCGGTCGAAATGCTGATGCCGGAGCGGTACCGGGGTCGTCATGATGGCCACCGCGCGGGGTTCTTCTCAAATCCTCGTGCGCGGGGGATGAGCCCCGATCTTGTGCTGTCGGGCCGGCGCAAGGATGGGGTCGAGTTTCCGGTTGAGATCAGCCTCAGCCCGCTTGAGACCGAGGACGGTGTGTTCGCGACCGCTGCGATCCGCGATGTCTCCGAGCGCGTTCGCGTCGAGCGGTTGGCGCTCGCGTTGAAGTACAAGTCGGAGTTTCTCGCCAATATGTCTCATGAGCTGCGCACCCCGCTGAACAGCGTGTTGATCCTCGCGGGCATTCTGCAGGAAAACTCGGAGCAGAACCTGACCGCCAAACAGGTGCAGTACGCGAGTGTGATCCACGCCTCAGGCACCGATCTGCATCGGCTGCTCAACGACATTCTCGATCTCGCCGAGGTCGAGTCGGGCACCGTCATGCCGGAGATCAGCGAGCTGGCGCTAGGCGAAATCCAGGAGACCCTAGAGCGCGAATTCCGGCACGTCGCCGACGATCGGCGCGTGCCCTTCGCGATCGCGCTCGCGGACGGCCTTCCCTCACACATCGCGACCGACTCGGCGCGACTGCGGCAGGTGCTCCACAACCTGCTCGAGAACGCGTTCAAGTTCACCGAGCGCGGCGCTGTCAGCATGCGCATTAGTTGCGCCGAGAGCGGCTGGAGCGCAACCAACCAAAACCTTGCGCGTGCCGAGGCGGTAATTGCGTTCAGCATCACCGACACCGGGATCGGCATCACCACCGACGTGCAGCAGCGCATCTTTGAGCCCTTCATCCAAGGCGACGGCAGCACCGCCCGCAGGTACGGCGGGACCGGACTGGGCCTATCTGTCAGCCGCGAGCTGGTCGGACTGCTCGGCGGCGAGATCACGCTCACCAGCACCCTAAACCAAGGCAGCACCTTCACCGTCTACCTCCCCACCCGCAGCCCGAACACCACCCCGCGGCCCCTCGTGACACCCAACGCCACCGTCCCGCAGCCGTCATCTCGCCCGGCACCCGACGCCCCCGTTCCGCAACCCACGCCACGCCGCCCCGCCAGTGCCGAGACCAAGGCCCTGATAATCGACGATGACCCACGCAACATCTTCGCCCTGACAGCACTTCTCAAGCGGGCCGGGTTCGCCGTCGTGTCCGCGGAGAGCGGCGAGGCGGGGATCGCAATGCTTGAGCACGCGCCTGACATCGAGATCGCGCTGGTCGACATCATGATGCCAGTGATGGACGGCTACGCGACGATCGGAGCAATACGCAAGCTGCCTTCACACCGGCACCTCCCGATCCTCGCCGTCACCGCGAAAGTCGGAGCGGACGAGGCACAACGCTGCATCGACGCAGGCGCCTCCACCTACATCCCCAAGCCCGTGGACACCGCCAACCTCATGCATGTCATCAGCCAATGGCTCCCGGCTGGCCCGCCCACCCGCAACTGAACGCTCTTCGGCGAGCCGCCCACCGGAGAACTGTCAATGCCTGACTCGCAGCATCCGGGATCGCCAGTGAACGACAGCCGCCGTTGGCTTTCCGCTGCGACAACGTCGGGCTCACGGCCGAGCGATGCCGCGGTCCTCACGCGCGTGATCGCTTACCTCCAGTTCGCCGGAGCCTGCCTCGCCGTCATGTGGCTCGTCGTGCCCCCGGTTGGTCATGTCAACAGGCCGTGGCTGATCGTGGTCGCGTTGAGCGGGGCCGTGTTCGCGGCGGCGTTGTCACGTGCATCAGGTCGCGTTCATCGATCGTGGTTGGTGGCGATCTCGCTGATCAGTACGGTGTTGCTTGGCGCCTATACGTCGTTTGCCGGGGAAACGGCGGTTCCTTTTAGCCTGCTGTACCTGGTAGCTGCCGGGGCCGCGATCTGGTGCTTCTCCAGCCGCCAGGCGATTGTGCAGGTCGGCTGGATCGCGGTGGCGTTTGGGCTGGGAAGTTGGATTTATCGCAGCCCTGGAGACCCTCTCTGGCCGCGGTTCTCGGGTGACGATCTCAAGGGGATCTTTATTTGGGTTGGTGCGTTAGGCGCAGTGGCGTTGCTGATCACGTTGTTCAAACGCGACATCGTTGACCGGGATCAGCGACTAGCGGCGGTCGTCGATTCGTCCCAGGACGCGATCTTCGGCAAGGATCGCGAGGGGCTGATCACCGTTTGGAATCGCGGGGCGGAGGGGTTGTACGGCTACACGGATTCGGAAGCGATCGGTCAGCCGATCAGTCTGTTGATCCCGACCACGCATGTTGGCGAGGACCAGGAGCTTCTGCGCCGGGTGCTGGCGGACGACCGGATCGAGCGTTATCGGACCGAGCGGGTATGCAAGGACGGCTCCATTGTCAGTGTGTCTGTGTCGGTCTCACCGATCCACGACAAGGACGGCGCTGTGGTTGGCGCGTCGAGCATCGCCCGGGACGTCACGTCCGTGATGCGCGCGGAGCGAGAGATCGCGTTGCAGGCAGAGCTGCTGGATGAGGTTGACGCGGCCGTGATAGCTACCGACACGGCGTTTGTCGTCCAGTATTGGAACCAGGGCGCGGAGCAGCTTTACGGCTACAGCGCTGAGGACGCGATTGGGCGGCCGGTGATCGACTTGATCGTGCCGGATCATAGCCGCGCGACGATGACGGAGCTTGGCGGTAGTGCACTGGCTGGCCGATCGGCCGAAGCCGAGCTCGATGCGCACGACAAGGAAGGACGCGTCTTCCCGGTCTACCTCCGACTTCGCGCCGCTCACCTCGACAGCGCTGATGCTGGAGTGACGAGCATCATCGGCGTATCGGTTGACATCAGCGCCCGCCGCCTGGCCGATGCGGCGATCCGGCGTCACGCCGCGCAGCAGGAGGAGATTGCGAACCTCGGCCGGCTCGCGTTGCAGGGCGACTCGTTGGCAGAGTTGTTCGACTACGCGGTCCGGATCGCGTCGGGGATCCTGTCGGCTGAGTGCGCTCGGGTGCTTGAGCGTCTCCCGGACACTTCGGGGTTTGTTGTCAGGGCGGGGGTGGGGTGGTTTGACGGCCGAAAGGGTGAGCACGTCGCGGGCGACCCGCCGTCGATTTCGGGCTTTGTGGTTGCGACGCGCGAGCCGGTTGTCGTGCAGGACTGGGACCAGGAGCGGCGCTTTGAGCGTTCAAGCCGACTGCTGGCCCGTGGCGCGCGCGCCAGCGTCGCGGTGGCGATCGGCGACCCGAGCTCTCCGTTCGGAGTGCTCGAGGTTCACTACACCAAGCCCCAGGCGGTCCCGGCGGACTGCGGCCCGTTCCTCGCAGCGCTCGCGAACGTCCTCGCCGAGGCGATCCACCGCCGGGACGCCAACGAAACGCTCCGCCTCCAGGCGCTGCATGACGGGCTGACTGGGCTGCCCAACCGGACGCTGTTTCATGACCGGGTCACGCATGCGCTGGCTCGGAATGATCGACGCCGCAAGCGCCTGGCTGTGTTTTTGATCGACATAGACCAGTTCGAGCTTGTCAATGACAGCCTCGGTCACGATGCGGGCGATGAGCTCCTGCGCGTGCTGGCGCCTCGGGTTGCGGGCGCGATCCGCGAAGGCGACACGCTCGCGCGCCCCGGCGGCGACCAGTTCGCGGTGCTGTGCGAGGAGCTTCCCTCCGAGCTAGCCGCCATCCGGATCGCAAACCAGCTGATCAGCTGCTTCGAGCAACCATTCGAGCTACGCGGCGAGCAGCGTGTGCTGAGCGCAAGCATCGGGATCGCGCTCAGCGCCGGCGAGTCGACAGCCACGGAGCTGCTTCGCGACGCTGACGCGGCCATGTATCACGCCAAGAAGGCCGGCGGTCGTCGGTTCGAGCTGTTCGACCAGGACATGCGCGACCGCGTGCTCGGGCGCGTTCGGACCGAGTCCGCGCTTCGCGCCGCGCTCTACAACGAGCAGGAGATCTACGTCCACTACCAGCCGCTCGTGTCGCTGAAGACCGGTCGGATCGTCGGCGCCGAAGCGCTCGCCCGCTGGCGGCACCCCGACTGGGGGCCGGTAGCGCCGATCGAGTTCATACCGGTCGCCGAGGACAGCGGACTGATCCACGAACTCGGCGCGAAAGTCATCCGCCGTGCAGTGCACGAGTCCGCCGCCTGGCAACACGTTCCGGACTTCGCCGGGATCGCAATCAACGTCTCAACACGGCAACTCGTCGAGTCCGACGAAGTGCCAACGCTGCTCACCGACGCGATCACCGCGGCCGGCGTCGCACCGGGCTTCGTGACAGTCGAGGTGACCGAGAGCGTGCTGATCGAACAGCTCGAGGCCGCGCAGGCCGCCCTCAACTCACTCAGGAATCTCAGCGTGAACCTGTCGCTCGATGATTTCGGGACCGGCTATAGCTCGCTGAGCTACCTGCGTGACCTGCCGCTGGACGTCGTCAAGATCGATCGATCGCTGATCAAAGGGATTGTCGACCTCCCGCGCGCCGCCGACATTCCCGCAGCGATCGTCCGCATGGCTCACTCGCTCGATCTGAAGGTGGTCGCCGAGGGCGTCGAAACGATCGAGCAAGCCGGGCGCCTGCAGCGACTCAACTGCGATATCGCGCAGGGCTTCTACTTCGCAAAGCCAATGGCGCCCGAACAGCTCACCGAGTTGCTCCACAACCAGCCACACTGGCTGCCCCCAACAGCGAAACAAGCGATCAAGACACCAAAGCAGCCGCTTGCTCTCACAGCACGCCGCCCAGCGCGACGCCACCGGACACCGAGCCCCTCCCCACCCCGTGCCTAGACAGACAAATAACGCGCCGCACGGCTCTCAAGATCGGATCGGTCCAGCTGTCGGCCGCAGCCCGGCTCTACCGCGCGGTCCAGAACCTAATGCTCGACGTGGGGGCCGACACGCCCGCCGCCCTGCTCACGATGCTCGCGCAAGCGTCCAAGAAGAGCGTCACTACTGCCCACACACCGACAATCAGAGGCAGGCATGAGCGAATATGCAAAGGACGTCCTCGTCGAGCCCGAGTGGCTCGAACAGCATCTGGACGATGATTCGATCCGGATCGTAGAGGTCGACGAGAACCCGGCGCTCTACCGGGAGGCGCACATCCCCGGCGCGATCGGCTTCGATTGGCGCGAAGATCTCCAAGACCAAGTCAGGCGCGACTTCCTCGGGCCTTGGGACTTCGGCAAACTATTCGGCGGCCGTGGCATCTCCAACGACCATCTGGTGATCGTCTACGGCGATCGCAACAACTGGTTTGCGGCGTACACGTACTGGTATCTGAAGTACTACGGCCACGACAACGTCAAGCTCCTCAACGGCCCGCGAGAGCGGTGGACCTCCGACGGCCGTCCGACCACCAGCGAGCTTCCCGGCCACGCTGCGTCGACCTTCGCGGCGAAGCCCGGCGAGGACTCGATCCGCGCCATGCGAGACGAGGTTCAGGCCGCGCTCGAACAATCCAAGCAGCTCGTCGACGTTCGCTCGCCGCAAGAGTACTCCGGCGAGCTGGTCGCGATGCCCGGATATGAGAACGAAGGCGCGCTGCGGTCCGGCCACATCCCCGGCGCCAAGTCGATCCCGTGGGGCCAGGCGGTCAACGAGGACGGAACGTTCAAGCCAGCCGACGAGCTGCGCGAGCTGTACGGCAGCCAGGGCGTGCTCACCGGCGAGCCGATCATCGCGTACTGCCGGATCGGCGAGCGCTCGGCCCACACCTGGTTCGTCCTGCACGAGCTACTCGGCGAGCGAGACGTCAAGAACTACGACGGATCATGGACCGAGTGGGGAAACCTCGTGAACGTCCCGATCGAGAAGAACTAAGTAAGTCCACTGACGACATCGCCGGTTCTGGCGCGAATCACGCGCCATGCTCGCCCCGCAAAGACCCGCTTCCGACCCGGCGGGGACCTCCTCAGCGATCCCGCGAAAACCCCAATGCGCAGCGAGGAGGGCGGCCGCCACGCTCACCGGCAGCGGCGAATTCGGTTGTCCCGCTCGTGGCGAAACTCAGGTCTGCTCCAGGGCACACGGCCTGTCCTGCTTTTGATCTGGGTGCTCTCGGCCGCTGCCTAACGACTGCTGTCGCGGGGAAGCGCTCGTCAGCCCGTTGGGGGGTGGACGTAGTCGTTGCCTACGTAGAGCCGGGCCCGCCGTACTCGGATGAGTCCGCACGGACACGTTGGCGTCTTGCTTGTCAGATCTTTGCGATCTGAACGACGCACTCGCAATCAGAAGTTGCGCGATCGGAGCAGTGGGTGGACGATGGGCGCCATGACCGAGCAAACGCTTCGAGCCGCCGACCTCCAGGGCGTCAGCTCTGACGATTTTGAGAAGCTCACCTTCCTGCTGGCCCGCAACGAGGACAGTGATGTCGTCATCGTCCGCAATAAGGATCGAGGGCTTGACGCGCGGCTGCCCGACCCGATGGGCCGCCTCACGCTACGCGGCTGGCAGGCCAAGCGGTTCGCCACGGGCAAGATCCAGTGGCCCAAATGCGAAAAGTCGGTCCGGACCGCGTTGGCGTTCTGGCGTCCGCTGCACATCACCTTCGTGTTCGCCCACGACCTCTCCGCAGAGGAGCAGGCCGATTTTCAGAAGCGAATAGTCGAAGCGTTCCCAGTCGTGCGCCTGAGCTACTGGTCTGCGGAGGAGGTCCTGCGGCGTCTACGCGATACCGAGGATGGACGCCGCGCCAAGGTCTGGCTGTTCGGGAGGAGCCTCACCTTCGACGAGCTGCTCGTCAGCATGGTCGGCAAGGAGCCGGTGCAAGGCGCGAGGGAGATCGCTGAGCGGCAAGCGGAGCTCAACAAGCAGTTCGACAACGATCCGCACCTCTACTACACCGCGGTGGTGACCCCCGACGGCGCGCCCGAGACCCCGTCCGCGCCGCAGGCAGTCGCCAGCGTCATGCTTGCTGTCGATCGATGGCCAGGAGGTCCGCTACGACCTGAGCGAGCGCTACCCGGGGGCTCTAGGCGACCTTGGCGGCGGGCCCCGCCTGGTTCTGCGCGACGACGAACAGGGAGAGCAGGCCCGCGCGACGCTGCAGGCGGCCGCCAACGCGACCGGTCATGTTGAGATCGAGGGCGGCACGGGTGTCCTGTGGCCCGAGGTTCCGGTGGGGCTGCGCGGTCTGCTGCCCGAGCAGCCGCTGTGGGGAGGCGCGACCATCATTCCGATGGAGGTCGATGAGCTTCCGCCGCCCGATCCCGTCCTTTTGGCCCTGATCATCGCGGGCTCGACGGAGCTTGCTGTGAGGTTCGTGCAGGCCGAGGAGCCGCTGCCCGGCTGGGACGGGACGATGATCGGCTCCACCGGCGGGCTGGAACTCACCCAGTCAGCCCGCATGCACGATGGGAAGCTCATGCTCGATCAGCTTGGGTGGCGCCACAACCTGGGCGTCGGTACCGCGACCGAGCAGCACCTGAGCGCCAAGCTGCTCCTCGCGGCGCTCGAAGGCGACGAGGTCGTCATTGAGATCGGCGGCGATGAGGGCGAAGTCGGGCGAGCCTGGCTCGCGCTTAACGATCACAGCTCCGATGAGGAGGACATCGCCAATCTGCGAACCCACGTTTCGTTCCTGGAGTACGCCTGCGAGGTCCAGGCGTGGTTGGGCGTCCCGCTCTTTCCGCCGGCGCGGGTGAGCAAGGAGGACACCACGGAACTCGGACGTGCGCTGGGGATGATCCGCCAGCCGCAGGCGACGGGAACCTGGACCGACATACAGCTCAGCACGGACACCAACCACCCGGTCGCCGACGAGGGAGAGGTCGAGGTCGTGATCTTCCAGCCGGTCTTGGCCAAGTTCTTCGGCGTTGAGCAGTACATCGGCATGGAGGCTCTGCACTTCGACAGCGTCACGGTCCATCGCGACGGGCACAGCACAGTCCTGCGCCCCGGCAACAACAACGCGGTGACGACGGAGCTGCTGCACCCAGACAAGATGTCCGTGGAGGCGGCACGCCAAGGCTCCTCGGGGCGGGGCGGCCGGGTGCTGTTCAAGCCGGCCGGCGCCGACCCGGACTCCGACCGCGGCGCCCACAGCGGCTAGCCGCCGCCGGGGTCCAGGCGATGGCTACGCCGCGTCCGCGCGGCGAGCCCGGTGCCGTCGCTGGCGCAGCTTGTTGGTGCAGGACGGGCAGGCCTCGGCGTCGCGCCGCTGGGCGACGAAGGGCTTGCCGCACTCCGAGCAGATTCCCATAGAGGCCGTCTTCCAGCCGACGATCATGTTGCCCAGCAGCTTCGGCGCACGGAAGGTCTGAAGCTCCCCGGGCACGAGAGCCTTGAGTCCGAACACCTCGCCGGGCAGGTCGCGTCCCTGGCAGAGATGGCACCGCGCCGCCGTTCGTCGCCGACGCGGCCGGAAGACGATTCCGCACGAGTCGCAGACCGCAACGCCGTCGGGGCGCCACGCGATCGGCTCCGGGTCGAGCATGAGCTGGCGACGGAGGTCGAGCAGGAAGGCGTAGGTGAGCAGGCCCTCCAGTATCGACGGCTGGATCACCGCGACCGGCTTGAGCGGGAAGTGCTCGCGTCGCAGCAGCCCGTCGGTGATCGCATCCTCCGTCCTGACCCGCACCGCCTCAAGCTGGCTCCCGACGGAGGCGCGCAGCTTGGCGACCGCCGCTGGCGCCGCCCGAGGGTCGCTGATCACCTCGCGGAACCGCTGGCGCGCCTTCATCGCCGCGAGGATCTCCGCGGTCAACGGCGCCGCCAACGGATGAGGCGGAGTTGCCGCCAGCGACGACGGACGGACCGTCATCACGTGATGCAGTACCAGGCCCGCCGGCCGCACATCGCGGAGCGCCTCCACCGTCTTCTCCGGCGACGGGGTCTCCCCCTTGAGCGTGAACAACGTCATGTGCCAGTCCTGCGCAACCCGCTGCGAGCCGTTCCAGCCCACGCGCACCACCGCGAACTTCGAGCGCGTCAACGTGGTCGCGGCCTCCGACTCCATCTGGTCGAAGTGCGGCCAGCGCCATCCCAGCCAACGCTCCCACCACTCCACCGCCGTCTGCGGCAAGAAGCTCAGCAGCGCTGCGACATCGCCGGTCGGGGTGTCCTTGATCTCAGTCACCACGCCCTCCATTGTCGCCGCCGCGGACAAGCTGCTGATGGACGAGGCTCAGCCGCTCCAGCCCGTCCGCCAGCTTGCCCAGTGCGCAACCCCATGCGAACACGGCCGCGGGCGGGACGAACACCCAGGCGGGTGAAAAGTGAGGGAGTAGGCGCAGCAGCATGGTGTCCATGATGCACGCGCTCCGGCGGCTAGGCGAGGCTCGCGGGTCAAAAGACCCGCGAGCCGTTACGCCTGGTCCCGCCGGTCCTCCGCAGGTCGTGGGGTTCGGGTTGTCTCGGGTGGACGCGTAAGACTGCGCGCCTCGGGCCGCGCCGCGCCCGAAGTTCTGAATCTCTGCGGTCCGCCCGTCGGCCGCGAGCTGGTCGGCCTAGAGTTGCCCGGACGATGACGGAGGCAGCATCCAACCGCCTACGATCGCTTGGCCGCGAATCGCCTCGTCCACGGCTCGGATCCAGCAGCAGCGCGACCTGTGGATCCCTGCGGGCCCTCCTTTGCGCGGGAAGCGCGCACGGAGCCCGGCCGGAATTAGCAGGATCTCAGCAAGCGGTCGCCCATTCAGCGCGGCGCTCGCGGAGCTGGCGGTCCCGCAAGCGAGCGGGTCATGGGCCTCGCGCGTGGCGGCTTTATCGCCCTTCCAGCCACGAGCACCGCACTTCCGCTCTCGGTGGAATGGGGCCGTCGTGGCCGAGTCCGCCCCCTGCCTGCTCGACCCGAGAGGTGCTGCCGCCAACAGGAGCCTCTGCTAGCGGCTTCTTATGGATGCTGGCCAAGGAACCTGATGTCGATGCGGCGAGGGTCCCA
>Ga0302326_10026652_pt1 | contig 11672 bp, 9 predicted proteins | sample Palsa_T0_3_FD_202264 | JGI IMG/M metagenome (GOLD analysis project Ga0302326, IMG submission 202264) | Peat permafrost microbial communities from Stordalen Mire near Abisko, Sweden - Palsa_T0_3 | ecosystem: Environmental > Terrestrial > Soil > Palsa > Peat permafrost | place: Sweden: Abisko... | reverse complement strand
CTTCCCGGGGCTCCAGCGATGATGTTGAAGGAAAATTCCGGGAGCCCGCCACCCACAATTTCGTCGAGGCCCGGAACTCCGGTGGGTAGCTTGTTGATCTTCACTTTGTCTTGGGTGCTCACGTTTTTCTCCTGTTTTCGAAACTGCCTTCGTCGAAGGCTGCACCGGGCCACGTAATCCGAAGCAGGCTCAACGTCAATGCTTCGCCAACGATGAGAAGAAGCAGCCCGAGCAACCGCGCGATGAGGACGGTCCCTGCCTCGCCGATCGGGGGCTCACCAACCCGCTCCATGTCAATGCTCGCGTGATGTTCAAACTCGCCCAGGCCCTGTAAAGATCCATCCTCCGCAACCCGCGCCGCGCTAAGGCATGGAGCTTCTGTTCTCGCCAACGCCAAAGCGCGAGACGCGAGCGACTGAAATCCCGTTGCTCCAGCAAACTCACCAAGACCCTGACGCAGCTTTTCATAAACCCGAAGGGTCGCGGACTCCGAAGGGTCGCCGGACTTACCCGCAACGACTTCGTAGTCAAGAAGACGCTGGGCCAAATCTCGCATTCTTGGGGAAGTCGTCATATACAACCGTGGATTCTTCTAGATAGCGGATTTCTAAGACGGTCGCAGGCTCGTGTGGACCAGTGCGCAATTCTTTCCCTTTGCCGCTGGGTGGTCGACATCCAGAGCCACTCTGGGTGCAGCACCGGCGCAACTCAATTCAAATAGCGTTTTTCTTCGGGGTGAGGTGCGTCTTCTTGCGAGTCGCCTGCCTTGCTTCGGATAAGTGTGAAAATATCCAAAACCGTAGCAATACTGCGAATGTTTCCTGCAACACTCACAAGTCCATCTCCCATTCCAGGATGTTTGTCCGCCAAGATTTCGATATGTTCGCTCACACTCCGCAGGCGGTCAATTTCCACCAAAAGGTCCTCGAACGCTGCAGCGATTGTCGGCCCATCAACCTCCGAATTCGCCGTGTGCGTTGGTGTCGGGGCCGCCTCGGTTTCTAAGTCAACCTGAAGACGCAAATCTTCTATCAAACGCAGCGTTGTTGCCTCGCCCAGAAGAGTAAGGAAAAGCGCGAGCAACTGCGCTATCAGGATGATCCCGACTTCGCCGGCTTCATCCCCGTCCGCCTGGGATTCAACCTCGCCAAGACCGCGCAAGCCACCATTTGCCATGATTTGCACTGCATTGAGTCGAGGAGATTCCGACCTTGCCAGAGCCAAAGCACGAGAAGCAAGAGCCTGAAAGCCACCAACCCCCACGGGTGCACCGAGTTGTCGGCGTAGCGTCTCATAGACGCGCACTGTTGCGGGTTCTGTTTGCAAAACGGTCGTACCGGCCTCGGCTTCGCAAGCAACCAGCCTGCGGGCCAAATCGCGCGTTTTTTGCGGAGGAATCATAGGTTTCGTTCTTTCTTCACAAGCCACGGTATCCCGGCGCGGTTCATTGCAGCCAATTCATCATGCTGCGATTCAAAAGTAGTTGAATCATCTCAGGAAAGATGAGCAAACTTGAACGGAGTACGGAACTTCACAGGGTGAAACGGGCGCTCCGTCGAAGCGAGAAGAACTGTTATCGTCACACTTCTCCTTTGTTAAACTGATCTCGATCCTCCCCGCTAATCCTCCAGCGGTCATTCTGCCAACATCGCAACCGTAAGGAGGCTCCTCGATGGTTGAACTTGAAAAGCCCCCGTTCGATGCCGTCGCTTTCCTTGCGAGCGCCGGCGTGGGGAAAAGAATCATCCAAGTGGAGCCGAGCGGCGCCTTCTTTTCGCAGGGGGATCCAGCGGACTCGGTGTTCTATCTGCAGAAGGGTCGCGCGAAGGTCACTGTGGTATCGCCAGCCGGGAAGGAAGCCACCATCACCCTTCTCTCCGCAGGCGACTTTGTGGGCGAAGAGGCGCTCGCGGCAATACCCGGCTTGCGCTTGTCCACAGCCACCGCGATAATCTCCTGCACGGCTCTCAGAATAAGCCGGGAGGAGATGATTCATGTGTTGCATATCGAGCATAGCTTCTCCGACCTATTCTTGAAGGTCATCCTCGAACGAAGCATGCGCATTCAGGCTGATCTGGTCGATCATCTTTTCAACTCCAGTGAGAAGCGCCTCGCGCGGATACTCCTGCTAATGGCTGAATTTGGCAAGCCCGACGACCCGCACCAATATATTCCCAAGATCTCGCAGGAGACCCTGGCGGAAATGATCGGCACCACCCGCTCCCGAGTGAGCTTCTTCATGAATCGATTTCGCAAACTCGGGTTTATCGACTATAACGGGCGCATCAAGGTCCACAAGTCGCTGTTGAATGCGGTCCTGCTCGATCAATTACCCAAGCTCAGTCCCGAGAGACTTCATTCTTCGGCCGCCGCCCGAACTCGATGAATTCTGCCATGTTATCTAAAGCATGGGCGAGAGTGAACAATTTTTCAACTTGGGCGCAGTCTTCCAGGAAAGGAATGAGGACTAAGGCCCGCGCAGAATGCTTCTCCACAGCCATCGATCAAATGAGGTCGAAAGCCTGTTAAAGGTGCGAAGATAGTAATCCAAACAACAGAAGCGATGCCCAAGCTCCGGACATCACTTCTATCAAGTCGCTTCAAGTGGATTCCACCAATTCAATCAACCGGCCAACGCAAGCTCCTTTTCATGACGCTCAGCGGTTGGCTTAGCTCCTGCATGCGACGCCTCTTTGAAAGGCACATTTAAGACGTCGATTAGGGTTTTCACTTTCAGCGATTCAATCTGCGCAACTGCTTCCACGATGGCGGTGCGTTGAGTGGAGCTTGCGTAGGGCGACGCCAGGCTGTTGAACTTTGCCACCACTGCTGCCCATGGCATCGGGTGAGTGTTGAATCCCTCGTAATCGTGCTGGTCGATGCTGAGCTTCTTTCCGTTGTTCAGTTCGATCTCTATATGGCACGGCATCTCGGCAGGAAAACGAGCGCTCATTGATTTATCGGGACGGATCGTGACCTTCTGCAACAGGTCCTGCACATCCTTCTTCAGAATGCGCGCCGGGTCATATTGCGCCGGAGTTACTTTACCATCAATCAAGGCCACCGCAACCATGTAGGGCAAGCTGTGGTCCGCTTCTTCCTTGGTCTGTACATGCTTCTTCGCGCCATCGTTGCCGCCGCCGATGATGTTATACGCTACGTCGAAGATCGCAACGTCGATTGCCTTGATCTCAGACGGGTTGATCTTTTCTTTCTCTCGAAGTTCCAGCGTCGCCTCCATGGTGGTTTGTGCATGGAACTCCGCGTTGTATTTCTTGATGTCGGTCTTCAGGACTGCTTCGAGGTTCTCTTTCGACCAATCGAGCTCGAACTTGCCGGTGATGGCATCCATCAGGCCGCCCTTGCCTTCGAAGACCTCCATCGGTCCTGTCACCCCATGCATCGCGAGGAAAGCCGCGCTGGTCGCACCGTACGCCATGTTTGGATATGCCAGTCCCTTCCAATTGGACAGATTTCCAGAGCGCGTCACTCGCAGGCCGATATAGGAGGCCCCACTGATGGCGACGGCGTTCGCCACGCCTGCCTCGTCCAGACCAAGCGCCTTCGCAACACCGGCGGCGACGGCGTACGCGCCCTGCACGGTGTGATCAAAGCCCTTCGGCCTCACTGGAGCGACCTCGGACAGCCGGCATTGCACCTGGTAGGCCACTGCGACTGCGGTGAGAAAGTCTTTTCCGCTCTTCCCCGCATACTCGCTCGCCGCCAACACCGACATCACATTGTCGGCCGGGTGGCAGGTCTCGTGCTTCGCGACGAATGAATCCATGAAGTCCAGATAACGTTCCAGAGTAGAGTTGTAGAACGCCGCGAGGACCGGGGAAGTTTTGCCGCCGCCAATCAGGCTGGCGAGAGGATTACCTCCAAACTCCTCCAACTGCGCGCGAAGTGCCTTGACCGGCGGCGCCTCGAGCGCTCCGATCGCACAGCCAATCGCATCAAGAACATGGTTCTTGAGCTGTTGACGCGCCTCGCGCGATATGTCGTCGTAAGGCATCCGAACAACGAAGGCCGCGAGTTGCTGGGCCATTGTCGTTTTTTCTTGTTCAGTATGGGGTGTCTTCGTAGGCATTGTGCTTCTCCTTGGTGAGCATGAAAGTTGAAAATAAAATTGAAGAGCGGCTTCGCGACGCGCCCGGCTCCTGAAATCCCTAGAGCTTTACTTTGACTGTAGGCTGGCGCGAGCGCTCGAGCGCCCACTTTAACAAGGCTCCAGAATGATAGACGCCGTGCACAAACTTGCCATAGGGGATGGTGAGGAACAGGGTCATTACAAATGCTAGGTGGACGATCAACAGTGTTCCCATCGCCGAACTCTGGCGCAGTACGAGCAGGAGCAGGCCCGTGATGGCGATCAGTATAAGGAGCATGATGAAGGCAAGATCCATTCCCGTCTGGCTCTCATCGACGATCTGTCGATTGCGCCGTTTCATCAATACGAGAAGACCGATAGGTCCAATAGTCAGGCCGATTCCCCCGACCGTGCCAAAGATCACCGGGAGACTTGTGTACGCTGGTGGGCCGTGTTGACCAAGAATGAAGTAGTAGATCGCGCCGAGAGTGGTGGCGATAAAGCAGGAGAGGAACCCATAAAACGTCAGGTGGTGCAGCCAGCGGAACGACTCCGAACTGGCTTCACTGGGCAGACTGCAGCCGTCTCCATCATTATCCAAATTCTTGAGCGTGAGAATGTCTTTCGCTGCCTGGAAGAGTGTCCGGGGATTGACAAGGCTCGCGTAGGATTCACCAAGGTTACGCCAGAAGCGAAGAAAGCCTACGAGCAGGGCGAGTGCGGCGAATGTTCCCACCACTCCAAACGCGACGGACATCACCGTGTGCGGAATGATCTTATAGAAGTTTCCATCGTGGACGGGCTGAAAGAGGCGACCGCCCATCATCTCGCTGGCAACATCCATGGATACCATGAGGATGACGGCCGTGAGTAGCGAGACCAGAAGACCGTTCTTGTGGAAAGCTTTCGCGAACGGTCGCGGCCAGGCATAGAGCTCATAACTATAGACGCGGAGCTTCGCCAGGGTCTTGGGTGGATTTATATTGAAAAGATGCGGCGGAGAATACTGGCACGAGTAGTAACACTCACTACAGTTGTGGCAGAGATTCGAAAGGTAATTGAGATCTTTTTCCTCGAAGACAGTTCGCGTCTCCATCGCCTGCCAGACTGCGCAGAAGCCTTCGCAATAGCGGCAGGCATTGCAGACGGTCATCAGGTGCTGGCCTTCTTCGAGCAGTTCAGCTGTTAGCATGGGCGACCGCCTCTTCTCTTGCGTGGGAAGGTGCTGTCCGGCTTAAAGCCTGCTCGGCCGCTTCGCGACCTGCGATGCGGCCAAAGACTGTGCCGATGGTAACTCCGATTCCTGCAGCGTAACCCCGGCCAAGAATGTTGCCTGCCATGATCTCTCCGGCCGCATAGATGTTCTGAAACCTGTGTCCGCCCTTTATCAGCACTTGGGCGCGCTCGTTGACCATCAGACCCAGATAGGTGAAGGTGAGACCCGGTCGCAGAGGATAGCCATAAAATGGCGCCTTCTCGATGCGTAGCGCCCAATGCGATTTCGGTGGCTTCAGTCCAACGGTCTTGCAATCGTCCAATATCTCGTGATTGAAGGTGCCGGTCTGGACAGAGTCGTTGTACGCCTTCACCGTGGCCGTAACCTGATCGGCGGCCACCTTCATCAGTTTTGCCAGTTCGCCGATGGTCCGCCCCTCAAGAGCGGGAAAGACCGATGGCATGAACTTTCCCATGGCCTTAGAGTCGATGATGCAATAGGCAACCTGGTCCGGTTGGCCGGCCACAAGGCGTCCCCATATCGCGTAACGCTTGGGCCAGAAGTCCTCGCCTTCATCGTAGAAGCGTTCGCCCTTGTTGTTCACGACAATTCCGAGCGAAATACAGTCGAGCCGGGTTACGATTCCACCGTCGAACTTCGGCGAACGGCCATCGATCGCGACCATGTGGCCCTCCTTCGAATCGCTGATAGACTCTGCCTCAAGCTCGAGCAATCGTTTCAGCACAGTTCCTTTGTTATAAGGAGTACCCCGGATGAGGAAGTTGTCGGCCATCGGGCCCCATGCCTCCTTCAGCCATTCGAGGTTCGATTCGAATCCACCGGAGGCGGCAATCAGGGTCTTCGCGCTGACCTTGGTCGGCTTGCCTTCGATGATCACGCTTGCGCTGTGAAACTCGCCGTCTGTGATGTCGAAGTCCACCACCTCAGCGTTGTAGAGGATCGTCACGCCTTTCTTTTCAGCGGAGGCGTAATAGGCATTCATCATGGCCTTGCCGCCGCCCAGGAAAAAAGCGTTGGTTCGGCCGAGTTGGAGGGTTCCACCCAGAGCGTGCTGGAAGCGCACTCCATAGTTCTTCATCCATTCAGTGCACTCGGTGGATTTCTGAATCATGAAGCGGGCCAGCTTCTCGTTGGTCTTGCCTTCGGTCACGCTGAGGATGTCTTTGAAGAATTCGTCCTCGGTGTAAGCCCCGGACATCACTTTGGTTGGAGCATCGTGCATGCACCGAAGATCTCTGGTATGGCGGCTGTTTCCGGCGCGCATTTCTTTGGGGGCGCACTCCAATACGAGGACGCTTGCGCCGCCCTCCCTGGCACTAAGAGCGGCCGCCATTGCCGCGTTACCGCCGCCTACTACCAGTACATCGACCGCTGAGACATGGTGTGTCATCGTGTCACCTCCGGAATGCTGAAGAGCAATAGCCAACTTCTGCTAAGTGAGCGCCACACCTTTGGTCTTAGGCCCGAAAAGAGTGACGATCACGGCAACCAGGGCCCACATCGCCGCAATGTACACAAATACGCTGACGTAGCCGAGATGATTGAACAGGAAGGCGATCAATACCGGCCCTGCGACGTTTGCCAGACGCCCGGCTCCGTAGGCCAGACCCGAACCCGAGCTGCGGGTACTGGTGGGATAGATCTCGGGGGTATAGGAATAAAGCATCGGTGCAAAGGTCTGAATGAACATCGCGACCAGGAACCCAAGAATGATGATCGGCACCGTCTTCACGCTCAGTCCATAGACAACACCGATACCGCCGATCAAGACAGCGATAATCGCAATCATGTCTTTGCGCTGCCATCTGTCGGAGATCTGCGATGCGATCAATGCACCAACCGGCGCGCCAAAGTACATAATTGTGGTCAGCAGCAGGGACTTCGCCACGGGGAAACCACGCGAGGCCAAAAGCGTCGGCACCCAAGCCATAAAGCCGAAGAGGCCAAGGGTTTGAAAGACGTATACCCCTATCAACATCAATGTACGCGCCCGATAGGCGGGTGAGAACAGGCCGTCCGCCTTCGCGGTTTGCGGCTTGGCCGGAGGCGCGTTCGCTACGGGCGGCAACGGGCCGCTCTTCGCAATTGACTCTGCCTCAATGCGATCGAGGACGGCATCGGCTTCAGAAAATCGGCGCTTGCTCTCATACCAGAGCGGAGATTCCTGAATCTTCGAGGCAAAAAGAACCACAAAGGTTCCGAGCGCACCCCATACAAAGACCAGCCGCCAACCGAAAGTACCCAGAGGGATGAAGACCCTTGCGGCTAGGGCGGAAAAAGGAATTCCAAACAGGCCGATCATCAGTATCCAGCCCTGGTAGGTACCTCGTTTCGTTGCTGGAAACATCTCGCTGACGTAGGTCATGGCGACGACTGTCATGGCGGAGAGTCCCACGCCGGTCAAGAACCTGGTGACGAACAAGGTCGGCTCATTCCACGCAAAGGCGTTCAGGAGCGAAGACAGCGAATACCATAAGGTAGTTAGGATCAGGGCCTTTTTCCGCCCAAGTTTGTCCGAAAACCAGCCGCCGCAGAGTGCTCCGACAAACATGCCGAAAAAGGCCGCGGACGTGATAATTCCGATTGCAGATATAGAAAGCTTCCAAAGCTTGCGAAGCTCCGGCGCCGCCAGGCCGAAATTGTTCAAGTCTCCAAGTTCGAAGAAATAGATGTAGGCGACTATCCACATGATTTGCTTGTGGAAGCTGCCAATCGGCAGCCGATCGAGACGCGCAGAGGCCGATAGCCGCGGCATGGTCGATTTATCCAACGCGATTGTTGCCACCGTCGCACCTCGTTCCACTATCAGCGCCTACGGGACGCATCAAGTAATTTCTGGGAGAAATGAATTGGCCAACACGGTGCAATTGTGTTGCCGTGGAGTCGCTTCAATAATGAAGAGTCTTAGTATCCGACACCTGCAACGTAGCAATTTGCGCTGGGAGTATCTGAGCAATATGGGACAACGAAACTCAAATGAAGGCCTTTCGACTTAGAACTCCACCTTTGCCCGGAACCCGAAGACTACCGCCCGCTGCGGCCCTCCACCAACATTTGCGTAGTACTGGATCGCGGGTTGCAGGAGAATGGTCGGTCTGATGTTGAAGAGCGCGTTGAACTCCACACCGCGCTCCGCATTGTTTGGAGGAGTGCCCGGAGGCGAGAACTTAGGATTGATGCGTGTCGAAACATAACCGAGCGACATCGTGTTGTGAATTGGCAAAGGCAGCGGCTCGTTGAAACGAAGCCCGACGGTGAGTGCGGTATGGGTGCTGTTCAGGTTCGGTGGGCTCCAGTCGTAGGCGAAGGTTGCATCCAGGCCCTTCCCCTCCGTTGGTTCGACACGCCAGAGAGCCTGGTTTGCCATCCAATACAAGAGGTAGTTGCCGGAAGTGGTCGTGCCTGACGCCGTCGTGAACTTGCCGGGGTTGTAGGAGGCGCCGAATTTGTAAACTCCCAAATATCCTCTTCGGGTTGCGACGTTGTCAGCAGGGCGCACCGATGAGCCTTTGTTTCCCGGAGTGAAGCCTATCTCATAAACACTGACCGGGGCTCCTTTGAACTGAGGAACCAGGCCGGTCGGGTTGTGCGCGAAGGGCGTCTTGTCTCCCGCCATCACCATCGATGCCAGATAAACGTTGTGCGTGGGAACAAAAGTCAATTGCAGCCCCGGCGTCGTCGCGGGGCTGCCGGTCTCATAAGTCGTCGATAAATTAGGCAACGCGTAACTCATCGGCTCATTGACAAACGAAGTCCCATACTGCTGATCTCCAAAAAAGTCCTGGCCGGCGATTTGACCAATGCGGACATCGACCCGATCATGGAACCACTGCTTCTCTACCCACCATGAGTCGAGACGAAAGCAATTCTCGCTCGACATTCCACTGGGACTGGTCTCGAGGCCAAGATAGGTGCCAAGATTTCCGCCTCCCTGCCAGAGCGCCGTCGCATGGAAAGACAGACCATGCCAGCCAGTCAGTTCTCCGAAGTCGATGTCAACTGTGCCCCGGCCGCGGTTCCAGCTTGCCAGCCTCGTGTCTTGTACGCTCTCGATGTTCCAAAGAGAGTCGGTGATGTAGTGAAAGTCGAATTCCACCCCGTGCTCTTCCAGTTGGCCGCGCTTTCCTCCCCAGTCGCCTAGAAGATGGCCGTTCAGGCCCTGGATTACTTCATGAGCATCGGGTCCTCTGAGGTCTGTGTCCTGCGCTGTCAGGGGATGGGCCGGTACGGCGAACAGCGACAAACTAAACAAGACACGAATCAATCGCTTGATGTTGCAGGAACTCATGAGGGACCTCGGTGTCGTGGTCCCCAATTCGAGGGCGGCCGGCAATTGTTTCGTTTCTAAGTCACTCCAAGTGCGGAGACAATGCCCAACCCGCGCAGGCGTTGATTGTCACAGTCATGGAGCAGGTAGGTTACCGCATACAGCTTGAGCATTTCACTAGCAAGAACAATCGTCTGCTTCGTTTTGCTCATGCCGTAGTGCCTTCATTGTTTGGCAGCGTCGCGGAATGTCTATCTCGTCATTCGATGAGAACTGTGGGCCTTGGGCCTGACTCGAAGCCCAGGCATCTCCGGAGTCCAATGACTGTGCCACGTCGCCAGATTCTCTTGAGGCGCCGGTAAGCATGCGGGCTCAAATCCATTTCATTCGCAGCAGCCAGACCTTCACCCCTTGCGTCAGGCAAGAGTAGGCAAACAGCGTGGCCAGCAGGATGGGCCAGTACAGGCTCGGCAAATGGACCAGGCCAAGCGACGAGGACACCGGGGAATAAGGAAGCCATGCTCCAACGGCCATGATGGATAGGCTCGTGATCAACAACGGCCAGCTCGGTCTGCTCTGCAAGAAGGGAATCTTGTTGGTGCGGATGATGTGGATGATCAGGGTCTGGGTCATGATGGACTCGACAAACCAGCCAGTTTGAAACAACGGAGCGTGCGACGGGTCCCAGCACTTGAAGAGATACAGCATAACGAAGAACGTCGTGTAGTCGAAGATCGAGCTGATAGGTCCTATGCATAGAATGAAGCGTTTGATCTCTTTGATGTTCCAGGGCCTCGGTAGCGCAACAAGCTCTTCGTCGACCGAATCAGTTGGAATTGGGACCTGTGAGAAGTCATAGAGCATGTTATTGCTCAAAATCTGGATCGGAGTCATTGGCAGGAACGGTAGAAACGCGCTCGCCCCCAGTACGCTGAACATGTTTCCGAAGTTGGAGCTGGCGCCCATCCGGATGTATTTGAGGATGTTCGCGAAGACCTTCCGGCCTTCGATGACGCCGCCCTCCAGCACCATCAGGTCTTTTTCGAGCAGGATAAGGTCCGCCGATTCTTTGGCGATGTCAGTCGCAGTGTCGACCGAGATGCCGATGTCCGCGGCGTGCAGAGCAGGAGCGTCATTGATGCCGTCTCCCATATATCCGACCACATGCCCCGTGGCGCGCAGGCACTGAATGATCCGCTGCTTGTGCGCGGGAGACAGGCGCGCGAAGAGGGTCGTCTTCTCCGCGGCATCCGCGAGATCGATGTCGGACATCTTCTCCACATCGTCGCCCAACAGCATCGGGTCGGCCGGCAATCCCACGTCTCTGCACACCTTGCGGCTGATCAGGTCGTTATCGCCGGTGAGAATCTTCACGCCCACTCCGTGTCTGTGCAGCGCCTGGATGGCGGTTGCTGCGGTCGGTTTCGGAGGGTCAAGAAACGCAACATACCCCTTCAACACGAGGTCGCGCTCGTCATCCCTGGAGCAGGCCTGTTTCCCGGGGAGTTCTTTCACCGCCACGGCCAGCACCCGGAATCCGTCGTTGCTCAGACTGGCATATTCGCCGCTCAGCCCTTTCATCAGGGCGGTGTCCATGGGCGATACCTTTCCATCCAGCTCGAAATGGGAGCACTGGCGAAAAACCTCCTCCGGAGCGCCCTTGGTCAGCAGGATCGCTTTACCCTCAGGGTTTTCGACCAGCACCGACATCATGCGTCGGTTGAAGTCGAATGGAATCTCGTCGAGCTTGCTGTATTTCTCCACCAACGCCTTCTCGTGAAAGTCCGAACTGCACAGGATTGCCATATCGAGCAGGTTTTTCAGCCCCGTCTGAAAATGGCTGATCAGGTATCCGTCGAGCAGCACTTCATTCGTCTCGTCTCCGGCAAGGTTACAGTGGCGCTGGAGCACTACCCGATCCTCGGTGAGCGTGCCGGTCTTGTCGGTGCAGAGCAGGTCCATGGCGCCGAAGTTTTGGATGGAGTTGAGCCGCTTGACGATCACTTTCTTCCGGCTCATGGCGATAGCGCCTTTCGCGAGGCAGACGGAGACGATCATAGGCAACATCTCCGGAGTAA
>Ga0302326_10026650_pt1 | contig 11673 bp, 8 predicted proteins | sample Palsa_T0_3_FD_202264 | JGI IMG/M metagenome (GOLD analysis project Ga0302326, IMG submission 202264) | Peat permafrost microbial communities from Stordalen Mire near Abisko, Sweden - Palsa_T0_3 | ecosystem: Environmental > Terrestrial > Soil > Palsa > Peat permafrost | place: Sweden: Abisko... | reverse complement strand
TCGGGCACGGATTTCCCGGATTCTGATCGGTCAGCTGGCATCTTTGGCCTAAACCGATTTCTTACTACTGCCTAAGTGCCTGGCGATCGCCTCGACTGTAGGATAGTCCCAGGCGATTGTCGCCTCAAGTTCTCGCCCCAGCCACTCCTCCAATTCCATCATCAAATTCAGCGTCTCTAACGAATCCAGGCCAAACTCGGAGAAAGGTTGGTGAATATCGACTGCTTCAGGCGAGAAACTGGACCGTTCAGCGATGCGAGAGAGAAGCCATGTTCTAATGTCTTCAGACGTTCGGAGTCCATTCTTACGCTTGGGCACTGACGCAGACTGAGATCGTGACATCCTCACCTCCGAAGGGTCGCGGTTGATAATCGCCAGCCGCAGGATAGACTAAAAGCGACAGACCTTCAACGCCGTATCGATTCTCGAAATTTTCGACACCCTCGAAAGTTTCTTACGGCGCTCATAAAGGCGGCTCCACGAAAATATGCCGACGTGTCTTAACCATCATGGTGTCTGGCCATTATTGCTCTGATGATTCCCTGTCCGAGAGACGAGCCCTTGTATCGAGAGAATCTTCAGGCTATATAGCGTGTCGAGCCGGCTGAACAGTGTCCTCTCGATAAACGCTCCATATTTTTGGGGCGTGTAGCCGCTGTGTAACGAGCGACATACGACGATCAGAGGCGGTACTACTGAATATAGACGCAGATAGCCAACGAAATCATCGATTCTCTCTGTAAGACTACTCTCCGTGGCGACCGGATCTGGAGGTCGGGGACCGTCTTCATAAAGGAGAAAGTACCTGCCTTGGCGCGCTTCCGCTGAGATTTTGACTCCTGGAGAGATTCGTAAAAAGTGGTAGATGTTTCGATGGAACTCTTCAAAAGCCCTGGCTGTAATCTCGAGCTCACGCAGAACAACGGGACGTTCGTTGGAGCAAAAATAATCGAGATCAATATCTAACACTACGGGCAGATTGGTATTCAGAAATTCAGCAGTGGTTACGGGAGCATACTCGACACTTCGAATGTCTTCAGCGTCCGCGTAAGGACTGGACGCCAGTGAAGACGCAGCAACGAATTCTCTCTTATCCGTGTCCTTACCGCAGGTGTAAATGGTTCGCCAGCCTCCCGCGCTAATTTCGTGCTTGTATCGAAGCCATAGTACCCGGCTGAAGAAACCCAAATAAATCGCTGGCCAAATAAAGTTGCCGATGTTTAGCTCGTTATATGTGAACTCAGCCAAATCAGTGAGACCGCTGATTGACGTCAAAGATCGTCGTAGTCGGGGAAGGAACATATCCGCGTGTTCATCAACGTGGAGGAGTGTATTACCATCTCGTCCCAGCCAACCCTCCTGGGCCGCATAGTGCCACACATAGAATGCCTCATGATGCTCTTCTACTACGACGAGGGGAACGTTTTTTGTTTCGCGAACATCTTCGCGCAAGGCGTTCCCGCGGCACAGATGTGCGTCGCGATCCCCGCTGGATCTTGGGTTGAGGCCGGCTTGTCGTGAGCAGCGCGGAGCAGCAAAATCCTTCAAAGCACACACCAGCTTCGCTTAACGCGGTTCTTAAGGAACATGATCCCGGCCTATCTCTAGATTCCTGCAAACGCCGCACTCCATGACGTATACGGCCCGAGGGAAACTGGAAGAATCGAACACAATCGTAGAGCTTGTCAATAGGATTAGTCCCAAGAATTTAGTCCTCGCGACGTCCGCAGAAGAGGAGAAGCAGCAGGCCGACCCGTTGGAAGGCAGGCTACCTAACAGTCCAGAAACAAGCGACTTTCAGGGAAATACGGGATTCTCCTTGACATCTCCGTAGGATCATGTTACTCCCTCGAAACCGTTCTCTTGGACGGGATTCTTCGCCCCCGAAACCGAGGCGAAAATCAAACCGCAAGATGCACGGGCTACTGCGGAATTTCGGTCCTTGGGCCGAAACGCCTCATAGAATTGCGACTTATGAACACGGGTATCTTTCGAAACGTGGCTCTAGAACGGCTGGCATCTCCAGAACAGCTGGACCAGGTCTTACGGATGACAACTCCCAAGGGCTGGCTCGGGCTGCTCGGGATCTACATGGTGATCGTGACTGCAATTATTTGGGGATACGAGGGAAGTATTCCCACCACCGCAATCGGCCAAGGTGTTATCGTCCGCGCGGGCGGTGTCCTGAATGTCGTGACTCGCGGTTCCGGGCTGGTTGTGAGTTTGAATGTCACTCCGGGCCAAAGAGTTCAGAACGACCAGGTTATTGCAACAGTCGCACAGCCGGAGTTGCTTGAAAAGACCAAAGTTATACGAGAGGAGATGGCGGAGGCACGCGAACAACAGGAACGAACCCTGCGACTGCACACCGGGGCGGCGAAATTGCAGGTGGAGGCGCTCGAACGGCAACGCGCCAATACTGAACTGCAGATCTCTGAGTTGGAGACGCAAGCGGAGTTGGCAAAGGAGGATATTCCAGTCGAGGATCAGCTTCTGGCCAAGGGTTTGGTTACCAAGCAGCAGACCATTAATGCGAGGCAGAAACTAGTCGGCATTCAGGATCAGATTGAGGAAGGTCGAGCTCGTATCAAACAGTTAGAGGCGCAACGCTTCTCGCTCGAGTCGCAACCGCAGCAGGAAGACCTGGAAATGAAATTGCGAGTCTCGAGCTTGGACCGCAGCTTGGCCGCGATCCAGAAGGAGCTGAGTATGGCCCAGAATGTCGTAAGCCCCTACGCGGGTGAAGTCCTGGAACTTAAGGTATATCCCGGTGGCACTGTGGTCGAGGGCCAGCCGATCGTGAGCATTCAACCCGACCGGCAAAACCTGGAACTTCTAGCCTACGTGCCCGCTGCACAAGCGAAAGATGTGAAGACCGGAATGGAGGTTCAAGTCGCACCTTCTTCCGCCAAACGGGAGGAGTTTGGTTTTATGACCGGCAGGGTCAATTTTGTTGCCTACTACCCCGCCACTTCTGCCGCATTGATGCGCAATTTCCAGAATGAGCTGTTAGTTTCGGCCCTGACGAGTTCAGGACCTGTAACCGAGTTGCGGGTGGCTCTCGATCCGGACGAGAGCACGCCAAGTGGCTTCCGATGGTCGTCATCCCACGGACCACCGATCACGATCTCGAGCGGCACGATCTGTAACGTGCAAATTGTAACCCGGAGACAGAAGCCGATCACCCTTGTTGTGCCTTCTGTCAAGGAGCGGCTTGGCTTAAATTAAGGGTTAAGATCAATGGCGCAAACTCAGGACTCTACCAAGCTACGCCGACTCAGTAAAATCTTTGCAAGCTCGCGAGTGAGCACCCCAACCGTGCTGCAGATGGAGGCCGTTGAGTGCGGGGCGGCGGCGCTCTCGATCGTACTGTCCTATTACGGCCGTTTCGTTCCGCTTGAGAAACTGCGACTCGCTTGCGGCGTATCCCGCGATGGCAGTAAGGCAAACAATATGTTGAAGGCTGCTCGTCAGCTCGGCTTGATCGCTAAAGGATACAAGAAAGAGCCAGCACAGCTTCTGGATGAGCGACCGCCTTTTATCGTCTTCTGGAACTTCAATCACTTTCTGGTAGTCGAAGGTTTTCGGCGCGGAAAGGTTTATCTGAATGATCCAGCAACCGGCCCCAGAGTTGTAACCGAGGAAGAGTTCGACGAATCCTTCACAGGAGTCGTATTAACTTTCGAGAAAGGGTTGGAGTTCAAGCCTGGTGGCGAACGGCCGAATGTATTTAAGTCCCTGAAAAAGCATCTTGGTGGAACTGGGCTCGGTCTTTTGTACGTTTTTCTGATTACACTTACGCTTGCTTTGCCGAACTTAATACTTCCGGCTTTTTTACGGGTTTATACCGATGACTTCCTTGTCTCGGGAAAAGTGAACTGGCTGAAGCCTCTGCTTCTAGCAATGGCGATCACGATTCTCGTGAAAGCGGTGGCGACGTTCTTTCAGCAACATGCGTTTCTCCACCTCGAAACAAAATTGTCTCTGAGTTCGTCCGCGAAGTTCTTATGGCATGTCTTTCGACTTCCAATGGAATTCTTTGGTCAGAGGTTTGGAGGGGAAGTTGCGGCGCGAGTTGAAGCTAACGATCGCGTCGCCAGCCTTCTGTCAGGAGAATTAGCCACCAGTCTTGTCGGGCTGCTGCTGATAGTCTTTTATGCCGCACTGATGTTTCGTTACGACAAGGAACTCACTTTCATAAGCTTGGCGATTGCATTTGTAAATCTTGTCGCACTCCGATACGTATCGCGCAAGCGAGCCGATGGCAACCGTCGGCTGTTGCAACATTCCGGTAAGTTGTTGGGTACTTCGATGGCTGGTCTTCAAATGATTGAGACCCTAAAAGCCACGGGTGGCGAACTGGATTTTTTCTCGCGTTGGGCAGGTTACCAGGCAAAGGCGCTGAATTCCGAACAGGAACTGGAACGTTCGTCCCGGGTTTTGTCGGTAATCCCACCGTTGTTAACTTCGATAAATGCAGTGGCCGTGTTGGCAATTGGAGGTGTGCGGGTTATGGACGGATTCTTAACCCTGGGCATGCTGGTTGCTTTTCAGGTCCTCATGTCCAATCTGGCTGAGCCGGTGAATCGCCTCGTCGATCTGGGCGGAAGAATGCAGCAAGCGGAAGGTGATCTAGACCGCTTGGCTGACGTCATGGACTACCCGGCGGATACACGCATCGCATGCTCGGTGGAGGTCGAGCCGGCTCCAAAAGATGCGCCGAAACTAGAAGGATACCTGGAACTGCGCGATGTAACATTCGGATACAGCTATCTCGAGCCTCCCCTTATCAGAGAATTTAATCTATCGCTCAAGCCCGGACAGCGCGTCGCCGTCGTGGGAGGGTCTGGATCGGGGAAATCGACTGTTGCAAAGCTCGTCGCCGGCCTCTACGAGCCGTGGTCAGGACAAGTCTTGTTGGACGGTAAACCGCGCGGCAGCATCTCGCGAAGCATTGTAAACAACTCCGTCGCAATGGTAGACCAAGACGTCGTAATGTTTGAAGGGGCAATCCGCCAGAATTTGACAATGTGGGACCATACGATTGAGGAATCGACCCTGGTACAGGCTACAAAGGATGCAATTATTCACGATGACATCAACAGTCGACGAGGAGGTTACGATTCCTTTCTCGAAGAGGGCGGTCGTAATTTCAGCGGTGGCCAGCGGCAGCGTATGGAAATCGCACGGGCGCTGGCTACGAATCCGCGCATTTTAGTGCTAGATGAAGCGACGAGTGCCCTCGATGTGCAGATTGAGAGATTAGTCGACGACCATATCCGTAGACGTGGATGCACCTGTCTCATCGTCGCCCATCGGCTAAGTACCATTCGAGATTGTGACGAGATCATCGTGCTCGATAATGGAACGGTGGTACAGTGCGGAACACACGATGAGATGATCAAAGAGGACGGTCCCTACGCCCAACTAGTCCTTTCGACCTAATTTTTCACCATGGACGCCCCCCCATCGAAGCTCGAACAGTATGCTGACCAGGATATTCTCGCAAACCGTCCTTTCCCCGTCCAAGATCCAGACTCTGTCTGGATTGTAGATTCGGGGAAGTTAGATCTATTTTTGGTATCGGGCGCCGGTGCTCGATTCCATGTCATGCGAGTTGAGGAAGGGCAAGCGATCTTCGGCTTCGGCTTTAACCTTGATTCTGACACTCAGCTGATTGCGGTCAGCAACCCGGGAACGAAAGTGCATCGGGTGCCACATGCCTCATTGTTGGGGGAGGGGGGGCAGACCGAGAGAGACGGGGTCCTGGGGCTACTGGAAGACTGGATCTATCGACTGTCGTCCGCAATATTACCAGCAATTGGACCCCGGACATTTCTCTTATTGGAGTCTGGCTCCGTAGTCAAAATCGAAGAGGAATCCACGGTAGTGCTTCCAAAAGAATCCATACTATGGGTTGCACATCAGAAAGGATGCTCATACTTTCTCGGGAAGAGGGATTTAGCACCGATCGAAGGCCAGAGGCTGTTTCCGATCTCGCAATATGGCTGGTTGGAGACCATTCCGGGCAGCACCTTGGATGTTGTGGATACGGTTACAATGCAGCGACTGGACCCGGAATGGCACGCGGTTCGAGAGTTTCACCGGATCGCGATTTGTTGCATGCTCCTGAATCGAAGCGAACTGGAGAAGCAGGATAAAAATAGACTGCGCGTGAAAGCCGAGTCCGATGCCGCCTTGCTTGATAATGCGCTGCGGCAGTTGGCATCGCCTGCGGAAGAGCTCAAGGTTCGGCCTGATCTGGACCCAGATATAGCAAATCATCCGCTTCTTCTTGTCTGCCAAGCTGTTGGGGATAGACTCGGCGTCAAAATCAAGCCGCAGCCCGATATCTTTCGGCGTACGACATCCAACGACCTCCTTTCGAGTGTTGCCAGGACCTCCGGGCTGTCCATGCGTCGGGTAGCTCTGAAGGGAGAATGGTGGCGTTATGACAGTGGCCCGCTGGTAGCATTCCTGGAGAGCGATGCCACACCGGTTGCGCTCTTGCCGCGATCTGCTGATGGTTACGATCTGTATGACCCGGTCAGAACGAAGACAATCAAAGTGAATCGCGACGCCGCCGCTTCGGTCGATCCTTTCGCCTATAGCCTTTATCGTCCTTTCCCAGCCCAGGCACTTAGGGCATTGGACCTTATCAAGTTCGGCATTCGTGGTTGCAAACCAGAAATCTCTACCATTCTATTCATGGGTATCGCAACTGCCATTCTCAGCATGCTCTTGCCGTATGCCACAGGAATTGCCTTCGACTCGTTCATACCCGGAGCCCAGCGCAAGCAATTGTTTCAGACGGCCGCGCTCTTGGTAATCGCTGCGATCGCGAGTGCCATATTTTTCCTTACCGGGAGTTTTGCCGTATTACGCCTGGAAGGAAAGATGGATGCTGCAGTGCAAGCTGCGATGTGGGATCGTCTTCTACGCTTACCAGTCTCCTTTTTTCGTAATTACAGCTCCGGCGACCTTGCTTTACGTAGTCTGGGAATTGTCCAAATCCGACAGGCCTTAACAGGATCCACGATTACGTCGATTCTGTCCGGAATTTTTTCCGTCTTCAGCTTCGGCCTGCTGTTTTATTACAGTTGGAGACTGGCCATTCTCGCTACCATGCTCGTTGCATTTGCCTTTGTAACATCGACCGCTTTCGGTTTTTTCCAGGTGCAGCACCAAAGACACATTGTTGAATTGCATGGTCGAATCGCTGGCACAGTTTTGCAGTTCATCACGGGGATCGCGAAGTTGAAGGTCTCTGGTACAGAGGCTCGCGCATTCGCCGTTTGGGCAAGAGCATTCAGCAAGCAGCGGCAAAGGTCGATTGCAGCACGAAAGGTCTCAAATGGTCTAACCGTATTCATATCTGTTTTTCCCGCTATCTGCCTGGGAATTATTTTTTATTATCACGCTTATCTTATGCGGCAGCCCCACGTCCCTTCCCTTACCACGGGGAGCTTTCTGGCATTTGTAGTGGCATTCATGCAGTTCATGGCAGCATCGTTGCAGTTGAGCTCGTCTGTTGTGTCGGTGGCCAATGTGGTTCCCATTTACCAACGCGCTCTACCCATTCTCCGTAGTCTCCCAGAAACTAGTTCCGCAAAGAGCAGTCCTGGTATTTTGTCAGGATCGATTGAGCTCAGTCACGTTACGTTTCGATATAAGTCGGATGCGCCACTCGTCTTGAGAGACATATCGATCAGCATCGAGCCCGGGCAATTCGTAGCCATCGTGGGGGCATCTGGATGCGGAAAGTCTACTATCTTTCGCCTGTTACTCGGTTTCGAAATACCGGAATCAGGAACCGTGTACTATGACGGGTTTGATCTCACCGGTCTCGATCTCCAAGCGCTCCGAAGACAGATCGGAGTCGTCTTACAGTCCAGTACTCTTGTAAGTGGCGACATTTTTACCAACATCGTGGGATCATCCTCTGCGAGCATGGAAGATGCCTGGGCTGCAGCGAGATTGGCGGGTGTTGAAGAAGATATACGGCGTATGCCGATGGGCATGTACACCATGATCAGCACAGCCGGAAGCGATATCTCCGGTGGTCAGCGGCAGCGATTGATGATCGCTCGCGCGATTATAAGCAAGCCGCGCATCATCTTATTCGATGAAGCAACCAGCGCTCTGGACAACAGGACTCAGGCAGTCGTTAGTCACAGCTTAGAGGCGTTGCGGGCTACGCGCGTTGTCATTGCGCATCGTATCAGCACCGTCAGGCATGCCGATCGTATTGTCGTTCTAGAAATGGGACGTATAGTTCAGAGCGGAACATATGAGGAGCTCATGGAACAGCCTGGTTTGTTTAGGGAACTCGCCGCGCGACAGCTTACCTGACGATGAAGGTATGAATAATAATTCTGATTTTCGAGCACGGGTGCTTGCGCAGCTTGGAGCCGCCGGCGACGAGACTGTGGAACTGCTTCGCTACAATGAAAACATTTTTGATCAGAGCCAGGCATTGAGCTACGACTTTCCCCTGGCAGATGAACCGTTCGTGAAAACCTGGGAACAGTATGTCGCCGAAGTTCGGGATAACGGCACGATCAGCGTTCTAGCCCAGTACCTCGTTGAACTGCGATTTCCCATCTGCTCGGGCATGAGTAGCACCAAGGACTACCGCTCAGCGACTCGTCGCGGAACGGATTCGAGGGAGTCTTCAATTGCGAGTGGTTTGAGGTTGCAATCACCTGGGCAATGCCGGGTTATGCTCCATCAGACAATCGCGGGCCGCATTCCGTTGATCATCGCTCCGCTGCGCGAAGACTTTGTGACCCTCGTGCAAGCATTGGCTATGCACAATGAGCCTATATTGATACCGGACTCGATGGGAGCTTTAATGGTATCGGGTCATAACAACTGGCATAGAATTCAAATGCTCGCGCAAGATTTAGATTGGGATTTGCGCTCGGAACGGTCACGGTCTGAGTGCTTCCAATACTTGGAACAGCATAAAGACCTGTATCAAGATCGGTTCATCATCCTTAGCGAAGGACCCTATAGCGGGGTGCCAGCGCGCGACTTGAATTTAAGTAATGATGAGTGGGATAAACTTTCATTTGTGATTCGACGGGAGCATGAGTGTACCCATTACGCAACTCGCCGAATCTTTTCGTCGATGCGCAATAACCTCCTCGACGAGCTGATTGCCGATGTCAATGGTATTATCGCTGCGTCCGGCTGCTTTCGCGGAGATTGGCTGCTGCGGTTCTTTGGTTTGGAATCATTTCCAAACTATCGTGAGGGAGGACGTCTCGAAAATTATCTCGGCGATCCGTGCTTGTCGGAGGGTGCATTTGCACTACTCCAGGTTATTCTGAAGCGGGCCATCGAGAATTTGGAACTTTTCTATTGCAACTGCGCTAACGAGCTTCGACGACCCGAATTGCGGCCAGTCTTGCTTATGACTCTGGCCGGCTTCACGGCTGAGGAACTAGCATCCGATGAGGCGTTTATGCTCTTGTCAAAACGGTTCCGCGCATTACGCACGAAGTTTTCTAACCGTGCTCTACCCTCGAAGCTCAAATGCGGGTTGACCGGATTCGGGAGCTGCTCATGAGGAAGGCACTGCAGTTACTTGGAATGCTTGATGACGTAGACATCGAGTGGATTGCGACGCACGGCAACAAGCGATCCATCAAGCTAGGAGAGATCCTGATACAGGAATCGTCACCAATCGAGTCTCTCTGGGTGGTACTGGAAGGGCGCTTCTCGGTGCAAATAGCTGGTCTCAATCAAAAGCAGATAGCCACCCTCTATTCAGGCGAGATCGTGGGTGAGCTTTCGTTTGTCGACTCGAGGCCTCCGCTCGCATCCGTAGTGGCGGCCGAAGACTCTCAAGTGTTCACTATATCCCGTCAAGTGCTCGCGGACAAACTGGCGAAGGATTTCGCATTTGCGGCACGCTTCTACCGAGCGGTTGCGAGTTTTCTGGCAGACCGTCTTCGCTTTACCACCGCTCGCCTCGGATATGGCGATCCGCACGAAGAGGCTATGTTAGACCGGGCAGGCGAATTGGATGATTCTTCGATGGATGAACTTTCGTTAGCTGCGGTTCGTTTTGACAAGTTACTCAAGCGGATGTCAGCGAAAGAGCCCAGATTTTCCAGCGATGCTGACCGGGAAAAGGAATAGATCAAAATGGCCGCTCGATGGTGATTCACAATGCGTGTTTTTCTGGCCTCATGAGCCTGTGAGTCGCTACTTTGCAATAACTTGCTGTATTAACAATCGCGGCTTTGGTTTTAATGCAGACCAAAGGGAGATTAATCATGCAATTCACTTTGATGCACCCCCCTCTTGACGATCCGACGCTGCCCTATCACTCGACCGCTTATCTGGCCGGCAGCCTAAAGAGTAACGGTTTCGGAGACGTGGTGCTGCGCGACATCAATATAGAGTTTGTCAATTACTGTCTTAGGAGGGACACCGTAAACGCATTTTACAACGAGGCGGAGCGACGCCTTGGACAATTCGAAGCGCGCTCCGAACTGAATGCGTTTGAACAAGAACAGTTTCTAGAACTTTGGGCCGGCCGTAGGATTGAGACTGATCGCCTCGAGAATGCCGTAAGGCAGATGAGGGATCGTGACTTATTCCTGGATTACTCGTCTTACCTTGATAATGTGAGGCTGTTCAATCGTTATTTCTGGCTGCTGGGAGTACTCTCCTATCCGTCTGCCATAGTCAATTTTCGTCAAGTTACGCTTGGAAATTTCTCGATCTATAATCTGGCGGATTTGTTTAACTACAAATTGCTCGATGACGTCTCCTATCCATTCGCGCGATTTTTCTATGAGCATCTCACAAATGATCCTCAACTAGATAGCACTGATTGTTTCGGTATTAGTGTTGTCTATGATCATCAGTTAACGCATGCAGTATGGCTCAGTCGCGCACTCAAGAAACGATGGCCGGAGAAACTGGTCCTTCTCGGCGGGACGGCAATTAGCCAATACTATAAGTATCTGAAGGACAAAGGTCACATGAAGCACTTCTTCAAGCATTGTGATGCGATTGTGGTTGGAGAAGGCGAAACAGCTATCTGTCAGATCGCGGAGCTTCAGGGCAACCTGAGCAGCGGCGCTCATATAAGAAATACGATCACCTATGATCGCACTAAAGATGAGCTGCTGCTGCCCGAGAGAATCTGTTACGAGAGTCTTCCCACTCTGGGAACCCCTGTATACGATTATCCGTGGCACCTGTATCTTTCGCCAGAGCGAGGAGTGAACTACTCTCCTACACGAGGTTGCTATTGGAATCGTTGTACGTTCTGTGATTATGGATTGAATACGGATATGCCGACGTCGCCGTGGCGGGAGAGAAAGATTGACCAGGTGATTGCGGATTTAGAAGACGCACGCCAACGCCACGGAGTCCAGTATGTCTATTTTGCGGTGGATGTGATGTCTCCTACTTACCTGGAGAAGTTGTCGGATGCCATGTTAGATGCACATCTGGAGGTCCGGTGGAGCGCCGAGCTGCGAATGGAGAAGGTATTCTCGGTTGAGCGATGCGAAAAGATGGCCAGAGCCGGTTGCAAATGCATTTCGTTTGGTATGGAGTCTGGCAATCAACGCGTACTGGACCTCATCGATAAAGGAACTAAGGTGCAGTACATGTCGGATACTATGCGTAATTTTTCTCGCGCAGGCA
>Ga0302326_10026649_pt1 | contig 11674 bp, 9 predicted proteins | sample Palsa_T0_3_FD_202264 | JGI IMG/M metagenome (GOLD analysis project Ga0302326, IMG submission 202264) | Peat permafrost microbial communities from Stordalen Mire near Abisko, Sweden - Palsa_T0_3 | ecosystem: Environmental > Terrestrial > Soil > Palsa > Peat permafrost | place: Sweden: Abisko... | reverse complement strand
TCTCTGCACGAGTGTTTTCACGCTGGGAGAGGTTCTGACTGGGCCGCGCAAATACGGCCAACCGGCTGATGTGACTCGGGCCCGGCAGTTCTTCGTAACCAGTGGACGGGTGGAGTTACTACCCTTTTCTGTGGAAACTTCGGATCGGTATAGCGTGATTCGCGCCTCCACAAGGGTCGAATCTGCGGGTGCTATTCATCTGGCCACGGCATCGGAGTTTGGCGTAGAGCTTTTTCTCACAAACGACAAGAGCCTGCAGAAGCTCTCGATTGCAGGCATTCACTTCATTGCAGGCTTAGACGGCAAGATTTTCTGAGGAGAAGGTTCGAGTGACAAATCACGTCTATCAAAACTGGCGCAGGCAACGGACGTTGGTGCATCGAAGCAATTGCAGCCACTGCAACAACGGCCAAGGGACACAGCCGCGGGACAGCGGACAAAACAGCAAATGCCTTGGTCCATTTGCAAATCGGGCCGCGGCAGTCGCGTTCATTCAGACTCTCGGGTATTCAGAAAGCGGACTCTGCAAAGTTTGCAACCCGTAGTTCGGCCTCGTGATCGAACACAAGCGTCCGCCGCTGCTAGAATCCCACTAGAGCAGCCCCAATGAGCGTGAGAGCCCTCTATCCCGGCACCTTCGACCCGCCGACCAACGGACACGTCGACCTGATTCAGCGCGGGTCAAAGCTCTTCGAGCACCTCACCGTCGCCATTCTCAGCAATCCGGTCAAGAATCCGCTCTTCACAGTGGAAGAGCGCGTCGAGATGCTCAAGGAAGCCACCAGCGCGCTGGGCAACGTCTCCATCGCCACCTTCGACGGCCTGATGGTTGAATTCGCGCGCCGGCAAGAGGCAACGGCAGTCCTGCGCGGCATCCGCGCCATCTCCGACTATGAGCACGAATTTCAAATGGCGCTGATGAATCGCCGCCTGGCTCCGGAGATCGAAACCGTCTTCCTGCAGCCGGCCGGCCGCTACTCGTTTGTAAGCTCCCGCATGGTGAAGGAAGTTTTTAGCTTCGGCGGCGATGTCTCCGGCCTGGTCCCTCCCAACGTACTCAAGCGCCTGCGGGCGCGGATCAGCAAGGGCTAGCAACGTCAAGACGAGCGACTTATCGAGGAAGTAGCTCGCACGCCCCCGTTTCCCGGTGATACGCTTGCAGGGCGACACCCCTCCTCGATCCTGGCATCCGGAGCATTCAATGACTGGTATCCGCACCCTGTCCCTCTGCGTCCTTGCGTCCGCGTTTTCGCTGCATACCTGCCTGGGAGCCGATAAGATTCTCTTTGCCCGCCTCGGCCCATCGAGCGCCTCGCTGTTCATTTCGAATGCCGATGGATCGGCAGAGAAGCCTCTCACCCAGCCGGGGTCGCTTGACTACAACCCATCCTGGTCTGCGAAGGGCGATTGGATTGTGTTCACATCGGAGCGCGCCGGATCAGCCGATCTCTTCCGCATTCATCCCGACGGAACCGGCCTTGACCGGCTGACCAACGACCCGGCCTATGACGATCAAGCCGCGTTTTCACCCGACGGCTCCCGAATTGTCTTCGTCTCCACACGCGCCGCCGGAAGGGCGAACCTCTGGATTCTGGACGCGGCCAGCCACAAAGCCACGCCGCTAACCAGCGGAAACGGCGGCGATTTCCGCCCTTCCTGGTCTCCGGACGGCACATGGATTGCCTTCTCCTCAGATCGCGATAGTGACGTTCCCCCCGCCAAAGGCCGATGGGAGCGCCTTCACATGGTCGACATCTACCTCATCCATCCTGACGGTACCGGCCTGAAGCGCATCTCGCAGCACGGAGGCTTCTGCGGCAGCCCCAGGTGGACCCGCGACGGCAAGAGCGTCCTCACCTATTGCATGTCCGCACAGGAGACCTGGACCTACCGCTTCGGCTCCGAGAACGGCGAGGATAAGCTGCTGAAGATCGACATCGAAAGCGGTGAATCGACGCCCGTGACCGCCGGCCCCGGCGTCAAGCTGCAGCCCACGGAGCTTGCATCGGGAGACATCGCCTATCTGCGCAATGATGCTACGCTCTCCGGCGTCTTTTACGGCGGCGGAAAGCCGGGCCCGAAAGGCGGCGACGTCTCCACTCCCTCCTGGTCCCCCGATGGCGCGCATGTGGTGTACAGCCGATGGGTCTTCAAACGCGCTACCGAACCAGTTCAGGTCTGGAGCCGGAACTCGAACTTCGACCTCTACAAGACAGCGTGGTTGCCGGCGTACGACTCGAGCGGGGCGCATTTGGCGATGACGAAGAAGAGCTCCGACGGCAAATCGACCAACTTGCTGATTGTCGACGAGGGAAAACCGGCGCGCTCCATCCTCGAGAGGAAAGATCTCATTCTGGCCCCGGCCTGGTCTCCCGACGGCAAGCAGATTGTGGCCGGGGTGGGAGACTTCACCGCTTTCCTCTCCGCTGAGTCGGGCGAAAAGAAGCCGATTGATTTACTCAACGGCGGTGGGCAGGTAGGCATTCTGAACGCCGACGGCTCCGGCTTCCACCTGATTACCTCCGGCAACAGCAACAACGCATTCGCATCGTTTGCGCCCGATGGCAAGCATATTGTCTACCGCACCACCGGCCCCGACGGCGTGGGACTCCGCGTCATGGATATCGACGGTCACAACATCACGACTCTCACGACCGAGTGGGACAATTTTCCCGTCTGGTCTCCGCGCGGGGGCCTGATTGCTTTCATCCGCCGGATCGGAACCGATTTTGAAGTGTTCACCATCCATCCTGACGGCACGGGCCTGAAGCAGTTGACCAACCTGCACGGAGTCAACGCTCACTTGGCGTGGTCTCCAGACGGCGAGCGGCTTTTATTTTGCAGCAGCCGCATGGGATTCAAAGACGAGGCAGTGTTGATTGGCGCGCCGCAACCTTACGGCGAGGTATTCGTCATGCGCTATGACGGCACCCAGGTGGAACAGCTCACCGATAACCAGTGGGAAGAAGGCGGCCCCGCGTGGCAGCCGCACGCGCCAGCGTCTGGCTCAGTCGCGACGGCGCAGCAGTGAGAAGAAATCATGGCGTCGGTGAGAAGGATTCTCCCCGCTTCATCGCAAAGGCCTGCTGCGGTGTGTTGCCGGCCACGGTGATGCTTCGCGAAAATGTCTCGAGCAGTGGACGGGCACGGTCCACCGCTTTATCCGCGCCGGCCGCCACGATCGATAGCCGGCCCTCCGCGGCATCGCGAGGCTGGCCAAACACATGCGCTGCCACAAAATCGACGCTGCGGTTTGCGTGCTCCACAGTGAGCCGCTCGCAGAAGGCCACGCCGATGGTGCCGCACAAGATGTGAAGCACGCCGGGTGGCAGCACATCAATCAACCTGTGAACGCCAAAAAACACCTCTTCATAAGCCGCATCGTCCAGCAGCATAGTAATCACAGCGTCGGCGCCCAACTCGGCCTCAGCCGGGGTCGCCGCGGCGATAGCGCCTTCATGGATCAGCGGCTTGGTCCGCTCTTCAGTCCGATTCCACACCGACAATTCGTGCCCCGCGGCGAGCAACCGCAGCGCCATTGGTGCGCCCATGTTGCCGAGTCCAACAAATCCGATCTTCATAGCAATCCCTGTAGCCGAACATCGTGCGTACATCGTCTTCCACCCTGCGCTGGAAAAAAGCGGAGCATGGACACCCGGCGGGGATGATCAAACACTAACTTCCGAGTAGCCGACCATCCGACCGGAACCCGGAAACGAACGCCACCCCACTTGAGTCCTTTGGAGTTCTATGGTCGCTTGAATCTTGAATCATCGCGGCTTAATCAGGCCACTCCCAATCAGCAATGCGGCCGATGTAGTCACCATGGAGGCCCTCTCCACTGAGTTCCGTCGGCATCGGCTCGCCCCGAAAGGTAAAGCCGACGTCTTGAGTAGATATCCACCAAGATAGCTCTGCAAGTACATCGATGATCGCACTCTGCCTTACGTCGTGGAGCATTCGCCCCAACATCCGTCGCTGCTCAGTCGATAGTGACCGAATAAAGTCATTGGCAGCATCTTCGTGCGGTGCTTTGCTCCAGATTCCCACCTCGATAACCAATCTTTCATGAACGCCCTGGCTGGTCTTTGTCACAAGTTTGTCGATGATCGCCTTGTAGGCATCAATGGGACGAGGGAACTGCTGATTTCGAGCATCGCACACTCCACACTTAGATATGGCCAAACGCAGTGCCGCCGTGGACAATGTAGCAGGGCCTTCGCTGCGCCGGAATGACCGGCTACACGGAAGTCTTCGGGCAACAGTCCCGCCACCATTTCCCTGGGGATCTGCTCGGTGCTCGATTACAACGCGTTGTGTTTCCGTATAGCCGCTTCACGTAACTGTGACCAGCTTACAAAGTCAGACCCTAGCAGTTGGCTCAAGTGCCCCGGAGACGTGCATAAGATGGGGTGGCGCAAGACTTGAGGTAGATGAGTCCTTTGCGATTCATTTACAAGTATGGCCATCGGACTCTCGGGGCTGTCTCCCGCTTGACAGTTGAAGATCACCATGTCGCCTGCTAGAGCCAAATCGAAAACAAAAGTCAGAACCGCAGAAGTAAATCCCCGCAGATGGAAGCCGCAACCGCTAAAGTCTCCGCCGGACTCAAGGCCCTTAGCATGAAATTCGACGACGGCATGATCTGGAAACCTCAATAGATATTGGCCAAACCGACCTGCCGGGTCCTGGCAGTATTGCCGTAGAAGCCTCAGCACCTCGACGCGATCCACCTGAGCGGACTCGCCGAGCCGAAAGTGTTCAAGATGAAGATCGAAGCTCATGGAGTGACGCTAACAGTCTATCCCCGCGACGGGAAAGTCGGGCGCTCCGGGCGAATAACCGGCAATCCGGACATTATGCGTTCCCACGTCTTAGGAGCGAGATCCTAAGACAAGGCCAGGACAGGCTCTGGAGCACTCGCTTGGACACGTTTTTTCGCAGAGCGGGTTTCCGGGAGCGGCGAAATCTGTAAAGATAAGAGACATCATGACTGTCTTAAGCCCCACCAAAGTCTTCGCGGACCGCATCGGCCGCATTGAAGTCTCCGCAACCATGGCTGTAGCCGCCGAAGCCGCAAAGCTGCGCGCGCAGGGCGCGAACCTGGTGGATTTTGGCGCCGGCGAGCCGCATTTCTCCACCCCGCGCCACATCAAGGACGCGGCCATCGCCGCCATTGACGCCAACTTCACCCGCTATACCGTGGTTCCCGGCATCCCCGACGTGCGCAAGGCCATCGTCCAGCGCCACGCCTGCGACTTCGGCTCCGACTACTCGCTGGACGAAGCCATCTTCACCACCGGCGGCAAACTGGCGCTATTCAATACCGTTCAAATCCTTGTCGACCACGGCGACGAAGTCATTCTGCCCGTTCCCTACTGGGTCAGCTTCAAAGACATCATCCAGTACGCCGGCGGCAAAGTTGTATTCCTCGAAACCAGCGAGGCGGAGAGCTTCCGCATCACGGCGGACGCCATCGAAAAGGCCATTACGCCGCGCACCAAGGCCATTATTCTCAATTCGCCTTCAAACCCCGCCGGCTCGGTCGTCTCCGCGGAAGATCTGGAGCGCATCGTCCACCTGGCCCACGACCGCGGCATCTTTCTGCTTCTGGACGAGTGCTACGTCTATCTCAACTACGCCGGCAAGCCCGTCTCCGGCGGCTCGTTTACCTGGGCCAAGGAGCACCTGGTCATTCTCGGCTCGCTCTCCAAAACCTACTCCATGACCGGCTGGCGTGCCGGGTATGCGCTGGCGTCGAAGCCCGTGGTGGCCAATCTGAGCAAGCTGCAGTCGCAGTCCACCTCCAACGCCGCCAGCATGGTGCAGAAGGCCGCCATCGCCGCGCTCACCGGCTCGCAGGAGTGCGTCTGCGAGTTTCGCGCCGAGTTCATCGGCCTGCGCGACTACATGCTGGCCAAGCTGGCTGAGATTCCCGGCATAACCTGCACCAAGCCCGAGGGCGCATTCTATGTCTACCCCAACATCGGAGCCTTCATCGGCAAAGGCGGCGTCCGTTCCGCAACCGAACTGGCCACGCGCCTGCTGCATGAGGCTCACGTTGTCACCGTTCCCGGCGAGGCATTCGGCACCTCCGAGCACATTCGCCTCTCCTACCCGGTGACCAGGCAGAACATCGATGAAGGCGTCCGCCGCATGGGCGAATTCCTGACCGCGCTGAAGTAACCACCTGGGTTGGAATGGGCGCCGCCTGGGCCGCATCGGTTCTTCAACCCCGAAACGAGCATCAACGCTCCGTGCCCCGTCCATTCGAATTCTTTTCGTCGAATGGGCGGGAAACCACGACCCTCCGCCCACCCACAACCAACGCCGTCCCAGAAAATGAAGCGCGCCCCTGTGCAAACGTGGCACTTCTCCGGTAGGATGTGTCTTCAATGTCGAAGTCAATCGATTTTCGTCCCGTGATCCTCGCCGGCGGTAGCGGCACCCGCTTCTGGCCCCGTTCCCGTCGCGCGCGCGCCAAGCAGGTCCTGGCGCTTGACGGCGAACGGTCCATGATTCAGCAGACCGTGGAGCGCCTCAAGCCCCTGGCCGGCCTCGACAAGACATGGATCATTACCAACGAGTACCTGGCCCACGAAATTGCCGATCAGTTGCCCGGCCTGCCCGCGGGCCAGATCGTGCAGGAACCCGTGGCCCGCAACACCGCGCCGGCTTGCGGACTGGCGGCGTTCCTCATTGAACGGCAAAATCCCAACGCCGTGCTGGGCGTTTTTCCCTCCGATCACGTCATTGCGGACGAGCCGCGTTTCCTCAAGGCGCTGCAAAAGGGCATAGCCCTGGCTGCCACCGGCGATAGCATGGTTGTCCTCGGCATTGAGCCCACCCGCGCCGAAACAGGCTACGGCTACATTGAGACCGGCGACTACACCAAAGACGACGCCATGCTCCATGTGCGGCGTTTTACCGAAAAGCCGAACCAGAATCGCGCCGACGAGTTTGTCGCCGCCGGAAATTACTACTGGAACTCGGGAATGTTTCTGTGGTCGGCCCGCACTCTGGCCAACGCCGTGCGCGAACACCTGCCGGAAACCGCTCCGCTGCTGGAAGGCATCGCCGCTGCCTACGGCACTCCCGAATTCGAAGACGTTTTCCACGCCCTCTATCCCAAGTGTGAAAACATTTCCGTGGACTACGCAGTCCTTGAGCCGCGATCCGCCAAGGGCGAGCACCTGTCGCACCTCTACTGCCTGCCGGCGGAGTTCAGTTGGAACGATCTCGGTTCCTGGGCCTCGCTCTACGAGTATCAACTCGACACCCGTCTGCGCGGCGACGGCGACGGCAACGTAGCCGAAAGCGAAGGCCATATGACCATCGAAGCCGGCAACAACTACATCTACAGCCCCAAAAAATTTGTGGCGTTGGTTGGCGTTGAAAACCTTGTCATCGTAGACACCGAAGACGCGCTTCTGATCGCCCACCGCGACCACTCCCAGGACGTAGGCAAAATTGTAAAGGAACTCAGCCTGCTGGGGCGTGCTGAACTGATCTGAGGCTTCACAATGGGGACCATCTCTCGGGCAGGCCTCGGAGAGCGACGGTCTGCCGAAGCTCTCCCTCGGTTTGGAGGGGCTTAATTCCTATGTGCGCGCACCGATTCGCCAAAAACACTCCGAACATTCTCACTCAATCCCGCTCCGATTGCCGGGCTGACCTCCCAAATCGATCATTTGCGAGGCCTAAGCTGTGTCTGGGCCAGATTGGGCTAACTCTTGCGGCGCTAACGTTTTTCGCTTTGCTGGGCTGCGCTCCCAGCTTACGGAGCAAGGATCCGGCAGAGCGTCGCGCCGCAGTTGACCGAATCACGAGCCAAGAGGCGCTGGCAAGTCTGGTCCTCAGGAATCAATATACGGACGTTGGTCTTTATGCAGTTGACAAGCTCAACGACCAGAACCTCCTTGCCAAGGTGGTCGTCCAGGCAGCGGAGCCGGAAATTGTCAAACGTGCAATATCGAGGCTGAGCGACAGGGCGATCTTGGCGAAGGTTGCGAATGAGGTCAAAGATTGGGACGCCCGAGAGGCGGTCCTTGAGAAGCTGCCCGAGCAGAAGCAGGTGGCCGAACTGATGGCGGAGGGCAGCTATCACAATGAAGATCGCAGCCCGCACTGGGATGCTAAGATTTGCATCGCCCGCATGAGGTTCGCTTTGGATGAGCCACGCATCAAGTTACGTTTCCCTCGGCTAGAGCTCGAACCCAATATGGAGCTTACGAAAAGAGCATACGAGGAAGAGGAGCTGTCTGAGAGCTACTCTCCGCACCAATTCACGCGGAAGGGATTCACAGGCAAGACCGTTCAAGCGTGTGGCGAGGGCGTCAAGCTTGCATTTCGGCAGGACGGGCGATTGCTGGCCGAAGAGTCTTGGTCAACCTCCTTTCCAAGCGAGATTCCAGAGTCTGCGGGACCGCCCTCGGACTCGTACTGTCCCTACTTTTTTCCTGCGAACGTGTCCGGAGAGGATTTGATGAAGCAGCTTCTTCATCAGGGTGTTTTCACACAGGCAGACCTAGTCGAGCTTGGTCATTCGTTCGTTCCGGAAGTCAGATATGGCGCGGCGGCGAATTTGGGCGGCAAGTCAGGAGCAAGGGCGGAAAGCCAAGATTTGATGGGAAGGCCCTCTCTGCCTCTACTAGAGATCGGACAGTCCCCAAAATTAGCCCCCTAAAGGCGGGTGGCCCCGGTCTCGATTTTGGGACTTGGCAGTCAATCCGCAGGAGCAGACGTGTTCAACAGAAGAGAGCTGATTCAGCGCGGATTCCTGATGGCAGCCGGCTGCACTGCGCGGCCATCATTCTTCGCTGCCACGTCAGAAAACGGAGACCCCGCAAGCGCCCCCGACCCGTTGAGCACCTGGACCATCGGCAACGACTGCATTCGCAGGACCATCGCTTTTCTACCTCAGACAGGGCTGCTGACCCGGCAGCTTTCCGAGCTCGGAACGCAGACAGACTTCATTCTGCTCGCGGACCACAATCGGAGCGTGGGACAGGAGTTTTCATTCCAGTGCAACGATCAGTATTGCGCGGGAACCAGCGCGGGATTCGACCTTGTGAGCGCAGCCGAATCCGCTCTTCCCAACGGAAACTCACTCACCATCCGCTTGCGCCATAAGAGTCTCGCTCTTGAAGTGGCCGTTGTATACAGCGTATACCGGAGCCATTCCGCAATTCGCAAACACCTGGTGCTGCGCAATGCGGGCGATGCTCCGCTCCGTCTCTCCCACCTCAACATCGAGTCCCTCGGCATCTCGCTTGGGCCTGAGAATGAGACCACTCTGCTCACCCAATATGGAGCCATTCCGCGCGAAATTTTCTACACCGGGCGCTCTGAAGACGCAGCTTTGCTGCTGGCCAATGGCCGCACGGGAACCGGCATCGCCATAATCAGCGAGGTTCCCGGCTACATGAAGCGCACCGAAATTGCCGGATGGGACGATCCGCATCAGGTGCGCATCCGCGTGATGTACGACACCGATCTGATGCCCTTCGCGCGCACCCTCAAGGCCGGCGAAGAATTCACCTCTGCCAACGCGTCGCTGGTCGCGTTTCGCAACGGAGAAGGCTTCCACGATCCGCATTGGCAGTTGCCATCGTACACGGCAGACGTTCTGATGCGGCGCGTCAATGCCCATGGACCGCCGTGGATCTACAACACCTGGGAGCCGTTTCAGCGGAGCATCAATCGCAACACAGCCCTGGCCCTGATCGATGCTGCCGGCGACATGGGAATGGATATCTTCACCATCGACGACGGCTGGCAACAGGATTACGGAGACAACGCCGTCAACCTGAAATCGTTCGCCGGTGGCCTGCAACCCATTCAGGATGCGGTCGAGGCCCGCGGCATGCGCCTCGGCCTCTGGATTCCCGTTGCCGCGATCGCAACCACCACCGCGGAGTATCGCAGCCATCCGGAATGGGCCGCGCTCGACCAGCAGGGCAAGCTCAAGACCACCGGGACAATGGCAGGCGAAATGGCCGTGATGTGCATGGCCACCGGCTTTCGCCATGCCGCCGCCAACCGCATCATTGATGCAATCGAGCGCTTCCACCTGGCTTATGTCAAGCTCGACCTAACCACCATCTTCAATGCCTATGGCGAGGCTCCCGGCTGCTGGGCCAAAGGCCACGACCACGGCGATTGGGCTGAGTCGCTCAACATGATCTACGAAGGCATCGCCGCCATGACCGCCGCCATTTATCAAGAGCATCCCGACGTGCTGCTTGACCTGACCTTCGAGCTCTGGGGCCAGAAGCACGTAATCGATGCCGGCCTGCTGGCCGCCGGCGACCTTGACTGGATGAGCAACGTCGACGACAGCCAGCCAGATTCCGCCGGCCCCTTGCAGGCGCGCCAGTTGCTTTACCAGCGCGCCGCGTCCATGCCCGTTGAGGCCATGCTCATCGGCAACATGCACGCCGACGTGCCGTCAATCCAGGTAAGTTTCGCCACCGCCATCGGCTCGGCGCCGCTGCTGCTCGGCGACCTGCGCAAGCTCAGCACCGCCGACAGGCAGTGGTATCGCGACAAGATCGCCTGGTTCAAGGCCCTCCGAAAAAAGCACGCGATCAGCGAGAGCTTTTTCCCCCTGGGAAGCTGGCTGCAAACGAACCCCGCCTCGTGGGACGGCTTCGCGCGCCTGTCGCGCAGCGGCAGCGGCGTAATCGCAGTCTTCCGCAACAGTTACCCGCAGGACTCAGCCGTCGTGCAGTTGCCGCTAATGCCCGAAGGCAAATTCAAGGTTCGGTCCGTCATCACCGGCAAGGAGCTCGGCGTCTTCGCGCATTCTGGTTGGGCTCTTGGTGTGCCGCTCAAGTTCCCGGATGGAATCCCGGTCGAGGTCCTCGAAGTAACATCGCTCAGCGAATGATGCTAGCCCGCATTTCTAACCGGCAGCCGAAAATGGTAGCGCCGGTCTCCAGACCGGCTGTACTGAGGACCTCCTGGCCCTCAGAGGCTTCGCCAGACCTTGAATTCTGGGCTGTCGCGCCCTCTGGGAGAAATGCAGCCTAGGCAGGTTCCAAAGTTCAGAAACCCTTGAATCCATTTCGCGTTACAATCTCTCCATGAGCCCCGGCGCCCAGAAAATTCTCGAAGAAGCGCTCCAGTTGCCCCCAGATGAACTCGACTGGCTCGTGGAGAGCCTGCTTATCAAGGAAAACAGTCCGCCGGAAGCGGAGATTGAAGCCGCCAGGGATAGCGAGATCAAGTGCCGTCTCGATGAAATCGACTCTGGCGCAGTCGAGATGATTCCAGCGGAGCAGGTCCACGCCAAAATGAACGCGAGAAAGCTGGAAGCGCTGCGTGCGGCTATCGACGAGGGAGACGCGAGTGGCGTTGCCGATGGCGATGTATTTGCTCAGGTCCGCGAGGCGCTCCATCTGGGAGCGAATTCCGACTAGCCGTGGGCACGGCAGGTTTTTCTACCCGCGCCAAGGCAGACTTGTTGAGTATAGGCGCCTATACGCTCAAAACCTGGGGCGCGGCTCAGGCAGTGCGCTACTTGGACAGCCTTGAGCGATGCGTGAGGCTGCTTGCAGCCAATCCTGCGCTTGGCCGGCGCTGCAACTGGATTCGTCCAGGACTGCATCGCTTTGAAAAAGGGCGCCATGTGCTGTTTTACAGGCAAATAGCAGATGGAATTCTCGTGTCG
>Ga0302326_10026647_pt1 | contig 11674 bp, 9 predicted proteins | sample Palsa_T0_3_FD_202264 | JGI IMG/M metagenome (GOLD analysis project Ga0302326, IMG submission 202264) | Peat permafrost microbial communities from Stordalen Mire near Abisko, Sweden - Palsa_T0_3 | ecosystem: Environmental > Terrestrial > Soil > Palsa > Peat permafrost | place: Sweden: Abisko... | reverse complement strand
GCATTGTCAGGCGGCAAAACAGGAGCGTTGAATCGCCGGACCGGTTCAGCGAAGTGTACCAGCGCGATGCGCTGACGTGTTGCGGGTGTGAATCCCAGGTCAGCGCCAGCCACACGTTAATGTCAACTAAATACGAGGTCATAGGGCGTTTCGGTATTCGGGCAGGCCGGTCCCGGCTTTCCCTTTCCGACGAGCAGAGGCACGCGCACCCGCTCCCCTTTACGCGATTGCCGCAGGGGAGTGATCCGGGCAAGAGGCTGGCCCCGCTTCGTGACGATGACTCCCTCGTCCGGGAGTGCGTCGAAGAGCGTCAGACACTGGCGCCGGAATTCGGTTACGCTGAGATCCTTCATGACTCTTAGCGTACAGCTGCATGTACAGACAAGATTCTGCGCCGCGGGCTACTGGCCGTGGGTTACTCTGCGGTGATGCGGCACGGTGTACTTCAGTGACAGTCGACCCAAAGTATTTGCGCGAATATTATGCGTCTCTTCGGACGATGCGCTCGGGGAGATTGCGCGGGCCGATCTGGTGGAAATTGCGCGTGGTTGCTATGACGACGAGATCAGGCGACGGGCGGTCCGTTCGCCTGTCACCGGCCCGGTTGTGGAGCCCGTTGCGTTGGAAGCGGATCATGGACCGGACTGGGTGGATGAAGGCGCTGAGGTCTATTCGGTTTATAGTCGTCCCGGGATAACGGGCGCTCCGGAGGCGGACCATGTCCGGGAGGTTCTGGAAGCTGCCGGTATTCCGTGCGTCCTTGAGGCTTGCGAGGAGCCCGAGGATGATCCCGACGGGCGGCTGGTTTGCCGGTAGCGCGGAACTCACGCGGAGCGGGTTATAAAGGTAAATATGCTGCGCAAAGTACTGCCATGGTTGGGTGTGGTGATAGCGGTGGCGGCTATTTACGACGGGTCTATTTTCTATTCGCGGTGGAACGCCAATCAGGCGGCTTTGCGCGAGCAGAAAGCGAAGGAAGTGGCCCATGCGCGGGCAGTGGTCGATCTGATGGGCAGCGATTCGCTTAAAATCTTGACTTTTTATTCCGTTCCGAAGAGTGTCGAGGCTGGCCAGCAGGCTTCCATCTGTTATGGGGTCAACGGGGCCAAAACAGTGCGCATTGTGCCGCCGGTGGAAGAGGTCTGGCCCGCTCAGTCGCATTGCCTGCAGGTTTCGCCGCGGCGGGACACCGAGTATAAGCTCATCGCGGAAGATGGCGCCGGGCACAGCGTTGAACAGAGTTTCGTCCTCAAGGTCAAGTAACTGGTTATCAAGTAACTGGCGTAGACTTGAGCGGATGGCACAAGTGTCTTTCTTACTGGTCGGGATCGTCGCAATCGCTGTTCTGTACGTGGCTTTCGGGAGTTTCTTCACCGTACGCACAGCCGAGGTCGCCGTGATTACACGGTTCGGGAAGTTTCTGCGAGTGGCTGAGCCCGGGTTGAACTGGAAGAGTCCGTTCTTTGAATCCGTGGCGGGAACCGTGAGTCTGCGGGTCAACCAGATCACTCTCACCATGGAGACCAAGACCAAAGACAACGTGTTTGTCACAATTCCGATTTCCGTGCAGAACCGGGTGCGTCCCGAGAAGGTTTATGACGCTTATTACCGGCTTTCGGATCCGGTGGCTCAGATTAAGTCCTATGTGGAACAGGTCATCCTGGGGCATGTGCCGGGGATGACGCTGGATGAGGTGTTCGCGTCGCAGTCGAGCATCGCGGCGGCGGTGAAGCTGGAACTGGATGCCGATATGTCGGCGTTCGGGTACGAGATTGTGAATGTGCTGGTGACCGATATCGTGCCCGACGCGAAAGTGAAGTCGGCGATGAACGATATCAATGCCGCGCAGCGGGAGCAGGTGGCTGCGAACGCCCGCGGCGAGGCGGAGAAAATCCTGGTGGTTAAAAAGGCCGAGGCGGAAGCGGAGAGCAAGGCTCTCCAGGGCCAGGGGATTGCGAATGAACGGAAGGCCATTATCGAAGGGTTGCAGATTTCGATTGAGCAGCTCCAGAAGGGTGTGGAAGGAGCGTCGGCGAAAGAGGTTATGCAGCTGGTGATGGTGACGCAGTATTTTGATACGCTGAAATCGATTGGCGAGAACGACCGGACGAATACTCTGTTTCTGCCCCATTCGCCGGCGGCGGTTGCCGATGTTTCGGATCAGATTATGAAGTCGATGCTGGTGGCGGACCGGGCTTCGGCAAACGTATAATCGAGAGGTTCACTTCCCGCGCCCCGTCGCGCAAAATCCCACGATGTTTGGCACGGCCAAGTTTGAATCCCCGCGCCGTCTCGATTAATCTAGTGTGTTGATAGAGATCAGGGTAATCATCCAATAACAGATTTAAAGAGGGGTCTTTGAACGATGCATTTCAAACGAGTGGTTTTGCTGGCGTTGCTGGCGGTTTCGGCGTGGGCGGCTCCGGTGGGAGCGATTAAGGGTTTTGTAAGAGATTCGACCGGCGCGATTGTTCCGAACGCGAGCGTAACGCTTACCAATGAAAACACGGGCGTTCAGGAAAAGACGGTCACCGATTCAGCGGGGCTGTATCAATTCCTTGAATTGAATCCTGCCACGTACAAGGTTTCGGCGGCGGTGACGGGTTTTCGCACGACAGAAGTCAAAGGCCTGACTTTGCTGGTGGACCAGGTCGTCTCGCTCGATCTGAAGCTGGAAGTAGGCGATGTGACGCAGGCGGTGGAAGTTTCGGGGACGGTGGAACTGCTGCAGACGGAGAATCCGGTAACTGGCACGAATATCACGACTGAAATGACAGCGACGCTGCCGCTGGCAAACCGGCAGTTCACGGATCTGGCGGTTCTGACGCCGGGTTCTTCGTTTGCGGCGGCTGGTTCGCAGGCGGGTTCGTTCGCGGTCGCGGGCAGCCGGTCGCAGTCGACAAACTGGCAGATCGATGGTGTGAATGCGATCGATCCGAATATTAACGGTCCGACAAATTCGTACCGGATCGCGGATGCGATTCAGGAGCTGAGCGTGGCAACGTCGGCTTATTCGGCGCAGTTTGGCCGGGCGGCGGGCGGTGAAGTGAGCGTGGTGACCAAAAGCGGAACGAACCAGTTCCATGGCGGGGCGTTTGAGTTCTTCCGCAACGACGATCTGAATGCTTCAAACTTCTTCACCAATGCGCTGCATGGCGTGAAGCCAGTGCTGCGGTATAACCAGTTTGGCGGGACGCTTGGCGGGCCGATCAAGCGCAACAAGACATTTTTCTTCTACAGCTTTGAACGGCTGGATGAGATCAATCCGGCGGCGGTAACGGCGGTCGTGCCTACGCAGGCACAGCGGTCGGCGATTACGGATCCGATTGCAGCGAACCTGGTGCAATTTTATCCTTTGCCCACGGTTCCGACGGCGGCCGCGGGAACCACGAACTTCGTGGGCAACGTTGCGAATCTGACAAAGGACAATACGAACTTCGTCCGCATCGACCACCAGTTCAGCGATTCGGACCGGCTGAGCGGGCATTACATCTACTATGCGGGCAATGTCACAGCGGGCGGATCGCTCCCGACCACCGGCGGCAGCACCAATACGCCGAATCAGCAGAACGCCGAACTGAACGAAATTCATACGTTCTCGCCGACGCTGCTGACCGAACTCCGGCTTGGATTCTCGCGCAACAAGACGCACTTCGATACGCAGGATGCAACGCTCAATGCGCAGACGATTCTTCCGGGAGTTCCGGGCGTGGTGAACGGAACGACGAATCCGCAGGACGCGGGCATTCCGACGGTTTCGATCTCCGGTTATGCGACTCTGGGTACCGCATCGAACCTGCCGCAGGGGCGGCGCTCGAATACGTATGAAATCTTCTCGGACACGACGAAGGTTGCGGTGATCGGCAAGACTACCCATACGTTCAAATTCGGCTGGTACGGACGGCGCGAGGAAACCTGGCGCTATCTCGATGGCAGCTCGCGCGGCACTCTTTCGTTCAGCAGTTTTGCCAATTTTGCGGGAGATTGCGCGACTTGCAACGGTGTTTCGCAGATCAACAGCTCGACGATTCACACCGGCGATACGCTGGGCCACTGGTATCGCTATCCGCAGGCGGTTTACATCCAGGACGACATTAAAGTCAGCGCGCGGTTTACGGTGAACGTCGGGCTGCGCTATGAGTTGCCTTCGGTGCTTACGGAAAAGCGCGACAAGGGTGCGAACTTCATTCCGGGCCTGGGTCCGGTGCTGCTGGGCACGGATGAAGTGCTGGGAATCAATCCCGCATTGACCGGATACGCGGCATTCACCGAGACGCCAGGGCCGGTAACTTTATCGGGTGCGGGCGTGAAGCCGGATTACACGGACTTCGGACCGACGATCGGCGGCGCGTGGACGACCAAAGATGGTAAAACAGTTATTCGCGGCGGGTTCCGGATCGGATATGACGATTTATTCAACAATATTCCGATCAACCAGACGTCGAATTCGCCGTTTTCGCTGACGACCACGCAGACCGCGGGCGTGACGCAGCCGGGCACTTACAGCTGGAACCTTGCATTCAACCAGAACGTTCCGCTTGTCACCAGGACGCCGAGCGGCGGCTTAGTGGGTCTCGATTCGTTCAACGCGGAAGCGCCAAATGCCAAACAGGCTTACGCAGAGAACTATAACTTGACGGTGCAGCGCGAGATCACCAAAGGCAGTACGTTCGAGGCAAGCTATATTGGCACGTCAGGGCACCGGCTCGGGCTGGAAGTCGATCAGAATCAGCCGACGGTGATTGTGAACAACCCGAATGTCCGCGGCGCCCTGGCGCCAAACGTTCAGATCTTCCCCTATCCGGATTTCTCGACGGTCCTTACTGGCGTCTTCAACGGGAAGTCGAATTACAACGGCCTGGTATTGTCAGGCAAGATTCATCTGACTTCGCGGCTGACGATGAATACTTCCTACACCTGGAGCCATTCGCTCGACGATACGTCCTCGTTCCTTGGCACGACGTTCGACAGCGAAAATCCCGCTAACAGCAAGGCTCCGCTGATTCTGCAGCGCGGCAACAGCGCGTTCGATCAGCGGCAGCGGTTCATCAACGCGTTCACTTACGATTTGCCGTTCGGGCGCGGCGGGATATTCCTGAAAAACGCGCATGGCCTGCTGGACGAAGCGGTTTCGGGTTGGACGCTTTCCGGAATTGCGAACCTGACGACGGGCGAGCCGTTCACGGTGCTGACCAACACGAGCCTCGATTACAGCGGCTTCAACCAGTTCCTCGACCGGCCGAATTACATTTGCAGCGGCCCTCTGCAGCTGAATGAAGGCAACCGCCTCGATCTTTTCAACCCGGCCTGCTTTACACCGAACGGACCAGGTTCGATCGGCACCACACCGCGTAATGCGTTCTACGGGCCGGGGCTGATCGATCTCGATACGAGCCTGGCGAAGCGGTTCAGAATTACGGAACGGGTCGGGTTTGCTTTCCGGGCCGATTTGTTCAATGTCATGAACCATACAAACTTTGCCATGACCTCGGGAAACCGCACCGAATCCAATGGTACGTTCGGACAGATCAGCGCAACTGCTGGTCTATCGGGCGGTAACAACGGCGGACCGCGGGTTATTCAGCTCACTGGCCGTATTACGTTCTAGCTCGATTTGAGGAGTAATTGTGATGCGCTTGTTTGTCGTTTGTTTCGTCGCTGCCGGGGCCGCTTTCGCTGCCCCGGTGGATTCGCATAAGCTGACGCTGGAAGACCTTCTTTCGGCGGAATCGATCGGGGATGCGAGTTTGTCTCCGGACGGGAAGACCTTTGCGATTACGCGCGGGGGGCAGATAGATCTATTGCCTTCCGAAGGCGGATGGCCGGTTACGCTGACCAGTTCGGCGGGCGGGAAGGCCGGGCTGAACTGGTCTCCCGACAGCCGGTCCATCGCTTACGCGAGCCAGGGAAGTATCTGGACCGTGTCTGTCGATGGTGGTCAGCCGAAGCGCTTGACGCATGCTTATGCGGCGAGCGACGGGGATCCGCGAAACGCGGCGGACCGGGGTCCGCAGTGGTCGCCGAAAGGGCACTGGATCTTGTTCCAGACGGGCCGCCGCGGTCATGAAGATCTGGTGGTAGTGAGCGACGACGGGCGGACGGAGTATTTTCTGACGCAGGGCGACGGGGATGCGGGGAATGCGAGTTGGGCGCCGGATGGTTCGCACATCTCCTATGTGGACCGGAAGCCGGAGTATTTCAGCGGGAAGCTGGATGTGGTGAAGTTCGACCCGAATACAGGGCAGGCGGACGATCCGAATACGGTCTATACTTCGCCGACGGATCGCGGGGGCGGGTGGTCGATCGGGAAGGCAAGCTGGGCGCCGGACAGTAAGACGCTGGCGGTGGCGCTGCAGGATAGCGGCTGGGACAAGATCTATTTAATCCCGGCTGCGGGCGGCAAGCCGAAGCAGCTGACGCAGGGTGATTATGAGGATTTGAATCCGGTTTATGCGCCGAACGGGAAGTCGATTGCAATTACTTCGAACCGGACGCTGAAGGAAGAGTCGGACATCTGGATTGTGCCGGTGGACGGGTCGGCAGCTAAGGCGCTGACTCATTTCGATAAGCCGGGCGTGGATGCTTCGGCGGAGTGGTCTCCGGATGCGAGTAAGATTTTCTTCCGGCGGAGCAGTGCTTTGGAATCGGCGGATCTGGTGGTTGCGGAGGCTACCGGGAATGCGGCTCCGAAGTATCTGACACACACGCTGCCGAAGAATTTTGAGAGCTCGTTCCATGCGCCGGAGAAGGTGACCTGGCACAGCAAGGATGGCCTCGAAGTCAGCGGGATTCTCTATAAGCCGGAGGGATTGAAGCCGGGTACGCTGGCTCCGGCGGTGCTCTGGATTCATGGCGGACCTGAGGCAGAAGATGTGTTTCGCCTCGATCCCTGGGCGCAGTATCTGACGCAGCAGGGCTATCTGGTGCTGGAGCCGAATTATCGCGGCAGTTCGGGGTACGGAGAGAAATTCCGGAATCTGAATGTGGAAGACAGCGGCGGCGGCGAGGCGGACGATGTAGCAGCCGGGGCCCGGTATCTGGTGGATCAGAAACTGGCGGATCCGAAGCGGCTGGCGATTGGCGGCGGGAGCCATGGCGGGACGATGGTCGCTTATATGGTGACGAAGTATCCCAGCCTGTTCGCTGCGGCGATCGAGATGTTTGGGGTGGTGGACCGGGCAGTGTTTAATGAACGGACGAATCTGAATTCGGCGATCCGGTGGCAGATGAAGATGGGCGGTCCGCCGAGTGAGAAGCCGGAGGTTTACCGCAAGGCGAATGCGCTGCTGGATGTCGACAAGATAAAAACCCCGCTGCTGGTTCTGCATGGGGAGAACGATCCGCAGGTGCCGCCGATTGAGTCGGCAATGTTTGTGAAGGCGCTGAAGGAACACCGGAAGGTGGTTTACTATTTCACTTATCCAAATGAGCTGCATGGTTTTACGCAGCGGGACCACCGGCTCGATGCATGGAAGAAGGAACTGACTTTTCTGGCCAAGTATTTGCAGCCGGCATTCGGGGCGAGCAGTACTTCTACCGATGAGCTGCTGCTGACGGCGCCTCCGGCGCGCGGCGCAGGCGTGGCGGCGGAAAGGCCATAAGTTAACCCTAAAGTCGAGTCATGAGTCTGCCGATAAGTCATCAGCAGGCGTTGTGACATTCCGCGAAAAAATTATCGAGAAGTATATCAACCAGGGGATTGAGGAATTCGATTCCAATCCGCTCGCGCCCGCGTTTTTGCGGCGCCTGGCGAAGGAGTCGCCGGACGTGTTTTTTTCGGTCGCGATGAAGCAGTTGCGCGCGAACGAGAACTCCAACGCGCTGCGGTTCCTCACCATTGCGCTGATGCGACGCGACGAGGTTACCACCTATGTGGCGGATCCCGCGGTGGCGTCGCGGGAAGTGGCGCAGAGGATATTCAACCGCTTTCTTGCGATTGATCCGTCGTTCGATGTGAAGCTTGCGCGGCGTTTGCCCGACCGCGGCTATATCAATCACGCGGACGCGTTCGACACAGCCCATTCCACGCGTGCGCTGGATGTTCTGGATTCAACTTCGCGGGGGCGAAGGCTGCTGCCGATTCTGGGACACCTTCCCAACGCTGCCGATTCGCAGATTGCGGCTAAGGCTACGTTGTTTGTGGGCAAGCGCGTACAAAGCCCGGCATGGGCGGCGAAACTACTGTCGCGGCCGGATGAACGGCTGCGGGCAAATGCGGTGGAGGCGCTGTGGGGCCTTGACAGCAGCCCTGCCGTGCGGCTTCTGGAAGACTGCACGAAGGACCGGCATAACCGCGTGATGGGCAACGCGCTGGTGGGGCTTCACATTGTGGGACACCGGAGCGTAGATCAGGAATTGCGGTCGCTGGCGCGAGCGGTTAGCCCCGACTACCGGTCCACCGCGGCGTGGGCGATGGGGAAGCTTGGGCAGGGGACCTGGCTTGAGCCGCTCACTGCGATGGTGCGGGACGAGCATCCTCAGGTGAGAAGTATGGCGCTTCGGTCGCTGGTGGCGCTGCGGCGCGAGGAAAAGCCGGCTCCTCAGGTGGTTTCGGTGAACAACGCGGAGGCTATGGCGGAGATCGAGACAGCGGTTATCGAAGAGGCGGAGGAGATTCTGATGACACCGGTGCCGGAACTGCGACTGGACGGGTCGAGTTTCAGCGCACGGCGGTGATTTTGGGGAGCCAGGATGAGTTTTAGCTTGCAATTTCACCTTTTCTTCGCCTACGATAACCTCAATGGCCCTTACTCGCAGACAGAAGGATGTTCTGGATTTTATTGCGGCGTATCAGGTTGAAAAGGGGTATAGCCCAAGTTATGACGAGATCGCACGCGGGCTGAAGCTGGCTTCGATTGCGACTGTCCATAAACATATTTCGGCCTTGCAGACGAAGAATTATCTGCACAGGAGTCATAATCAGAGCCGTTCGGTTGAGGTGGCTCCGCGGTACTTGCAGGAGCAGCGGCGCAATAAGATGGAAGCTTCGCTGGAAATACCCGTGCTCGGGTCGATTGCGGCGGGGCAACCGGTGGAGAGCTACGACGAGCGGGCTACGCTCAGCTTTGCGGATTTTGTGGGACAGAAGGATACCTATGCGCTGCGGGTTCGCGGGAATTCCATGGTTGAGGATCACATCTGCGAAGGCGATATGATTCTGGTTGAAAATACCGTTGAGGCGCGTGAGGGCGATATCGTGGTGGCGCTGGTGGGCGGGAAAGAGACTACGCTCAAGCGGTTCTATCGGGAGCCTGGCAATGTGGTGCGGCTGCAACCGGCTAATGCCGCAATGAGTCCGATTCGGGTCCCGGCGCAGGATGTGCAGATTCAGGGACGGCTACTGGCGGTCCTGCGGAAGTATTAGGCTCGGCCTTTTCGTGACTCCGCGAACGACTGTGAATTTCCAGGTTCGGTCCGGGGTCAGCCGTTGTCCGAGTATCCACACGTAATCCTGCACGGCCTGATCGGTAATAGGAGTAGTCTTCTTTGCCAGTCGGCCGCCATGGATGCGCCGAGGGTTGCGGCTTTAGCGGGGTCAAACTGCTGTGCGTTGAGCCCGACACCGATGAATGCGACAAGGCAGAGCCTCGAAATCACCGGAGAATGTGACGACGGGTTATTGAATCCGGTTGCGGATTTCGTTTTCGGCGCGCAGCCAGTCTTCGAGCGGATCGCCGCCCTGCTGGCCTCTTGCCTCCCAATAACCGTAGGCCACGGCAGCGATGGTTTCGGGGATATTTTCGACTGAGGCGGACCTGTGTTTTGCCGATTTGACGCGCGGAGATCTTTTCACCGGGGGCGTCGTTTCCTTTGCTATTGCTTGTTTTCTGGGCATGGTGCTCTCTACCCATTATAGGAAATCCAGATGACAAATTCACAAAAAAATGTTTTATCGGGCGCATCAGGGGGAAGTGCGATCATAGGCTGATGGACGGTGAGAAGGAACTCGTTCTCGGGAATAAACAACTGGTCGGATTCTTCTTTGTGGTGGTGGCGTTGTGCGGAATGTTCTTTGCGCTGGGCTACATGATCGGGAGGAATGCGAATAAGGTGACGGTTGCGGACGTGGACGGGAGTTCGTCCCCTACGGTTGCGACGGGCCAGAGAACGCAGGATCCGGAGCCTCCGCGCGAAACCACATTGGCAGAGCCGCCGGCCGCTGAGCCCCCGGTTCCGAATGGCGCGCCGCATACCAGGCCCGCGCAGGATGTCCCGACGCCGGAGCGAACAGCCGGCGCCGCCCCGGCGCCTCAAGGCGGGCCGCAGCTGACCGTTCCCGAGCCGGGCTCCACGTACCTTCAGGTGGGGGCGCTGCATCGCGCGGATGCCGAGACGCTGATGAAGACACTGCGCGAGCAGGGTTATCCGACCGTACTGGCTACGAGTTCGAAGGCGGACTTTTTTCGCGTGCTGGTGGGCCCTTATCATCAGACCGCCGAGGTGGCGGACACCAAGGCGAAGCTGAAGACGCTCGGCTTTGCCGATGCGTTTGTGCTGAGGTAAGCGCGGCTTCAGGCTGCCTCGGGAGCCCATAACTCCACCAGAAACTTCGTCGACGGGTCCTGGGAAACCTGTAACAGCGTTTGATGGAATGCTTCCGGGCTTATGCCCAGGAGCGTTGCGGCGTCGGTCAGCGTTTTTGCGGCCTCGGCGTGAACGGTGGCGTCGGCGGAGCCGATGTCGTCGATGAATGACGAAACCTCCTGGGCGCCCCGCAGGGAGAGGGCATACAGTTTCACGACGCTGTCCTGCAGGTAGATCCAGAGAAGCGCCTGACTGATGCAGTCGACTACGAAGCTGAATTCGAGATTAGTGCGGATGGTGAGGTCAATGGGGTTGGTCCACGCAAGGCCGGCGATACTGGAGATGCCTTCGTCGCGGAAACGCTCGGCGATGACCTTGCCGACACCCTGCAATTTCTCCAGTTCGGAGCCCTGATTTTCTACGGCGTCGTCACCGATGCCGAATTGTTTCGAGCCGACGCGGCGGGCTATGGTGAACAGCGTCGACGTGGGAAAGACGCCGAGGATGAAAGCGAATGGGACCTGGAGGCTTGCGGCGGATAGAGACGCGAGGCTCATGCCCAGCGGGACCGCGATGAGAAGGCGGAAGACTGCGTTATACACGTCGTGAGTGGTGAAGTCGCGGTCGCGGAAGCGCCCCAGGTGGTCGGAGACTACCCACATCACTCCGCCGAGGAAAGCGCCCAGCGCTACGTCGGGAATGGTGAAGGTGTTCCCGGTGCCCGCCACGCCGACCCATGCTTTAACCGTTCCCGCCGTGCCGGAGAGGCCCCACGCGGATAGAAAGCCGAGCAGCAGCAGAGGGGGCGCGTACCAGCGCCGGCCGTAATGATGGCCGAATTCTTTACGGAAAATGTGCTGCCGCTGCGCCGCATCGATTTTGCGCGAGGGATAGAACCGCTCGTAATAGCGGGCGAGGACATCGTCGGTCATCAGGCAGAAGAAGTCGTCGCGGCGGGCGGCCCAGGCTCCGCGGAGGAACAGGATGGCGGGCAACATCAACGTCAGCCAGGCGATGAAGCAGGCAGCGTTGATGAGAGCGGCGTAAGCGGTCGGCAGCATTGGGACATGATATCGCTGCTGGGATAATCGGAACTTGAGCCTGGTACAAATCAATGGAACGCCGCGGGTTCGCCTGCCGGAGTGGGCGC
>Ga0302326_10026646_pt1 | contig 11674 bp, 9 predicted proteins | sample Palsa_T0_3_FD_202264 | JGI IMG/M metagenome (GOLD analysis project Ga0302326, IMG submission 202264) | Peat permafrost microbial communities from Stordalen Mire near Abisko, Sweden - Palsa_T0_3 | ecosystem: Environmental > Terrestrial > Soil > Palsa > Peat permafrost | place: Sweden: Abisko... | reverse complement strand
TCGCCAACGACAGCGCGACCGGGGAAGGACATCGCCTGATCCCCCTGATGGGGCACGTCGCCACGGTCACCGACCTCCCGCTGATCGCGGCGGGCGGCATCATGGAGCCGCGACAGGTCGAGGTCGCACTAGCGGCCGGGGCGGTCGCGGTCCAGTGCGGGACGGCGTTCCTGCGATGCCGGGAGAGCGGCGCGAACCCCTTGTACAAGGACGCGCTGGTGGATCCGCGCTATACGAACACGGCGATGACCAGGGCCTTCAGCGGCAGGTGGGCGCGCGGCCTGGTCAACGGGTTCATGCTCGACCACGTCGACGCGCCGGCCGGCTATCCGGAGATCAACAATGCCACCCGCTCGCTGCGGGCCGCCGCCGCCGGCCAGGGCGACACCGAACGGATGAGCCTATGGGCCGGCCAGGGCTACCGGTCGGCCCTTGACCGGCCGGCCGGCGAGATCATCGCGTGGCTGTGCGGCGAAGACGGCGGCGCGGACCCGGCCGGGATCGGCGGAAGCCAGCCTTGACCGCCGCCGATGGCCCCGCCAGCCATCTCACCGGTGTCGACCGGCTCACGAACACCTTCAGCATCATGCGGCACGGGCAGAGCAAGGCGAACGTGGCCGGCATCATCGTGAGTTGCATCGAGAACGACCTGCGCGGCGATTACGGGCTCTCGGAACTCGGCCGCGCGCAGGCGCTCGAGGCCGCCCAGGCCTGCGGGCTGGCGACGGACACCGTCATTTTCTCGTCCGATTTCTCGCGCGCGCGGCAGACGGCGGAAATCGTCCGCGCGCACCTCGACGCGCCGGAGGTCAATCTGGCGACGGCGCTCCGCGAGCGGTGCTTCGGGGACTGGGAAGGGTCGTCGACCGACAACTACGCCCGGGTCTGGGCGGCCGACGAGACGGGCTCCGACCAGGTCGGCAGCGGCGTCGAACCGGCCGCGGCGGTGCTTGACCGGACGACCGCGCTCATCGTTGACCTGGAACGGCGATACTCCGGTCGCCACATCCTGCTGGTCTCCCATGGAGACACCCTGCAGATCCTGCAGGCGGCCTTCCTGCGGCTGAGCCCCGCCGGGCACCGGCGCCTGCCCGCGCTCGGGACGGCCGAGATCCGCCAACTGCGCCTCGAGGAGCGGGCGGCCAGCCCCCGCTTAGCGGCGCTAACCGCGCTACCGGCCGTAACACGCGGCAAGAGCGTCAGTCGACCCCGAGGGCCTCCCGGACGACCGGGTCCTCGCTGGTGCCGAGGCCGCGCCAGTCCTCGCCGGGCTCGAGGATCTTCTCGGCCCCCCGAATCGAGCCGTAGTCGAGCCCGGCCGCGACGGCCGGCGGCTCCTTGCCCTCGGCCAGGGCCTTGGCGGCCGAGATGAGGATGTGCCGCATCCGGCTGATGGCCCGGTCGGTCGAGCCGAGCTGCTCCTGGGTCCGGTCGTAGATCGGGCCCATCGACTCGGTCACCATGAGGTCCTGGCTGACGAAGTCGGAGACGCCGCTGAAGATGCCGCTGCGCTCGGTCTCGCGGTCGATCAGGTAGTCGTTCTCGGCGGTGTAGCGGCGCGGGATGATGCCGTCGGTGAAGGCCGAGATCGGCGTCGAGAACGGGGCGACGGAGAACAGGTTGGCGCCGCCGAGCTCGCGCGGATTCGGACGGATCTTCGGCCCGACGAAATAGCGCCAGCAGTTCTCGTCGTCGATCGGCACGAACAGCCCGTGGCCGACGCTGAACGGGATGCTGGCGACCATCGTCGAGTAGGGCAGGGCGTAGGCGGTGACGCGCACGTGGGTGTTGCCGTTGGGCGTGGTCCGGACGCCCGCGTACCGGTACCCGTACCAGGTCTCCTCGAGTTCGAGGCGCGGGGCGCGGTCGTGCCGCCAGAACTTCCAGGACATGGCGTTCGACGGGTAGCCGGGCTTGTCGGAGCCGTCGTCGGGGATGTCATCGATCCCGTCGAACTGATGCAGGTGGGAGATGTGGGAGGTGTCGAGGTTGCCCTCCATCGCCTGCACCCAGTTGCAGGTGGTGACCTGCTTGGTCGCCATGAACTCGGCCGCGTCGTGCCCCTCGGTGCCGAAGTCCCTGAAGGGCGTCATCGTCTCCCGGGGACCCATGTACGTCCAGACGATGCCACCGGACTCGTGGGTGGGGTACGCCCGCATCCGCACCTTGTCGCAGAACGGCTGCGGCTCGCTCGGCATGTCCACGCATCGCCCGTCGGCGTCGAACGCCCACCCGTGGTAAACGCAGCGGAGGGCGGCGCCCTCGTTGCGCCCGAAGTACAGGGATGCGCCGCGGTGCGGGCAGTTCTCCTGCAGCAGCCCGACCCGCCCGGAGCCGTCCCGGTAGGCGACGAGGTTCTCGCCGAGCAGCCGGACCCGGGCAGGCGCGCCTCCCGGCTCGGGGACCTCGGCCGTCAGGCAGGCAGGCGTCCAGTAGCGGCGGAGCAGCTCGCCCATCAGCGTCCCCGGACCCACCCTGGTCAAGATCTCGTTCTCTTCCGCCCGCAGCATGCCGCACCTCCGCCTGACCCCGACCAGCTCGACTTTCGAACTCTTTCGAACGGTGTCATCGCGGTAACAAGGTCGTCAATCGGCAAGCAACCAAAGACTCCGCCGTCGGTTTGTGCGCTTATCCGGCGGGCGGACGGACGCGGTGAGACCGAGCTGGAGACAGGCGCACACGGTCCGTTCGATCACATGGGTTTGATCTGCCTGAGCTGAACCGGGCTAGACCGAGCCCGAGTCGGTGAGGCTCTCGACCGTGCCGTCGGCGATGGCCCTGACGAGCTGGGCGTGGTCGCGCTCGTTCTGGTCGGCGTACGCGCGGGCGAATCGGCCGAGCTCGGCCACGAACTTGGGCCCCTTCCCGATGTAGCTGCCGATGGCCTCGGGGTCGCCGGACCGGGCGTGGGCCCGGGCCAGCGTCTCGCCGCAGGCGGTGGCGAACTCGGCCAGACGGGGGGCGATGAGCTCGGTACTCGGGATGATCTTCATGTCACGGAACTGCCGGACGTAGTAGTCCTTCCCGTGCAGCGAGCCCCAGCCGACGAAGATGTCGGTGGCGCTCTGGATCAGCCGCTTCCCGTTGACCACCCGCGCGCCGTGATTCTCGTGCCTGCTTGAGCGGGTGTGCTCCTCGTAGACGGCCGGCCCGGCCTGCTTGACCTGAAGGAACAGCGGGTCGGCGCCGGTGCGGCCCTCGAGCAGCACCAGGTAGACCTGCATCCCGACGCTGCCGACGCCCACCACCTGACGCACCACGTCGACCACCGTGAACCGGTCGAACAGGCTTCGCCGGTCCTCCTGCAGGGTCAGCCGGTACTCGGCCAGGAGGTGGTCGGTGAGGTCGTCCTGCTCGTCGTCGCTGATCCTGACGCGGATCGGAGGCTCCTCGGTTATCCGCGGGCGCCCGTGCACCATCGTGGTGAGCTTGGCGAACGCGCCGCGGCTGGTGCGGCGCTTTCGCTTCTTCTCAATGTGGACGGAGACCCGGCCGCGGTCGGCCGGCTCGAAGTAGCCGATCAGGCTGTCGACGTGCATGTTGTCGTACCAGGTGTCGAGCTCGGGCATCGTCCGGTACAGGCGGATCCGCCTGCAGTAGGCCTCCACGCCGGCGGCCACCGCCGCCTTGGCGACCTTCGGCCTGATCCCGTTCTCCCGGGCCGCCACCACCAGGCTGGCGGCAAAACGCTTGACGTCCCACTCGAACGGGCCCGGCAGCGTCTCGTCGAAGTCGCGCAGGTCGAACGACAGGTTCCGCTCCGGCGTGGCCCACAGGCCGAAGTTGAGGACGTGCGCGTCACCGCACAGCTGGACGATCAGCCCGCTGTCGGGCTGCGAGGCCAGGTCGCCGGCCATGACCGCCGCGGCGCCCCGGTAGTAGTTCCACGGGGAGACCGCCATGCGGTGATGCCGGATCGGAACGAGCTCGGGAACCCGGATCTTGTTCTGCGCCAGGATCGTGCTCAGCGGGTCGTGCCCGCGATCGCGCTCCTCCCAGTGCCCGAGCCCGCCCCGCCGGGCTCGCTTCCTCGCCGCCCGGCCGCGGGCGCGCCTGTCGTCGATCGTGGCCGGCAGGTCGTGCACGACAGCGGGCGGGCGCGACCTGCGCGGACGGGACTTCGTCATAGCGCCTTCATGCCCCGATGGCATCAGCCGGACGCCCAACGGTCCATCGTGGTTCGGTCAGCCCGCCGGCCGGTCCAGCGCCGGCACGAAGCTCGGGTGCCGGACCCTCGGCGCGCGCAGCGCGGCCAGCAGTTCGTCGAGCGATTCGAAGTTGTGCGCGCTGACCACGGCGTCGCAGTACGGCCAGGCGGCGGCCATGCCCCCGACCTCCGGCCGGTACCGGTCGCTCTGCGTCCGGGGGTTCGCCCACACGATCCGGTACGCGACCCGGTGCAGCCGTGCCATCTGCGCGCCGACCAGAGCCGGGTCGCCGGTTTCCCAGCCGTCGGAGATGATCAGCACGACCGCGCCGCGCGCCATGCCGCGGGTGCCGTAGCGGTCGTTGAACTCGCGCAGCGTCGCGCCGATCCTGGTCCCGCCCGCCCAGTCGGGGGCGGCCTGGCCGGCCCGCGCCAGCATCGACTCGGGGGTGGCGGCCGCCAGGTACGGCGTCAGCCGGGTCAGCCGGGTCGCGAACGTGAAGACCTCCGTCCGCGGCCGGGCGGCATCCCTGGTCGGGCCGGAGAACCCGGATCCGCCTCCGCCCGACGCGACCGAGGAGCGTGCGGCAACGTACATGAGCTGCAGGATCGCCCGAGCGTAGGGCTCCATCGAACCGGAGATGTCGCACAGGACGACGAGCCGCCGCTGCCGGACCCGCACCGCCTGCCGCGCGATCGCGATCGGCTCGCCGCCGGTCCTGATGGCCTGCCGCATCGTCCGGCGCATGTCGAGCCTGGCACCGTCCTTGCGCGGCCGGTAGCGCCGGGTGCGACGCGGCGGCACCGCGATCACGAGCTGCCGCATCAGGGTCGCCAGCTGCGCCAGTTCCGATGGCGAGAGCTCCGCGAAATCCCGCTCGCGCAGGCGCTCGGTCATCGACGCGACACGCCGAACGGCCGGCTGGCCCTGGTCGGCGTCGGCGTCGGAGTCCGGGTCGGCCGACGCCTCGGAGGCCTCCGCCCCCGCGAGCGCCTCGCCGAGCCCGCGCAGCTCGGCCGGCAGCTCTTCGCCCCCGGCGGCCGATGGGTCCGCCTCGTCGGCGGCAGCGTCCGCCCGTTCCACCGAGTCGACCACCATGCTCGGCTGCGGAGCCATCACCTCGGGCAACCGCGGGCCGCCGGGCCGGTCCGGTCCGAACAGCTCGCTGAACACCCGCTCGAATACGTCAGCCTGCGCCGGCCCCGACACCATGGTGGCGAGCGCGCAGGCGTGCAGCTCCGCCAGCGTCGTGGCGTGCATCACGGTCAGCGCGCCCGCCAGCCGCCCGCTGCGGTCCGGTCCGGCCTGCAGTCCGGCCGACCGCAGCGCCACGGCCACGACGGCGGCCAGCGCCGCGTAATCGGTCGGGCGCCGGTCAGCCATGCCGGATGACAGACGCCAGCCCGGCCTCCCGCACCGTCTGCTCGTCCTCCGGGTACTTGACCACGACGCTCATCGTGGCATCGGCCGCGTCCGCCGTCAGGGTCGGGGCGCCGAGCACGGTCAGCGCCCCCGCCCAGGTGATGGCCTCGGAGATGCCCGGCGACTTGGTCAGCTCAAGCGCCCGCAGCCGCGCCACGGCGGCGGCCACCTCGCCCGCGAGGGCCTCGCCGGCGGCCGGGACCCGGCGCCGGATGATCGCGGCCACCCGGGCCGCGTCGGGAAAGCCGATCCAGTGGTAGAGGCAACGCCGCTTCAGCGCGTCGTGCAGGTCCCGGGTCCTGTTCGAGGTCAGGATGACGACCGGCGGCACCACGGCGTGCCGCGTCCCCAGCTCGGGAATGGTCACCGAGGACTCCGCGAGCATCTCGAACAGGAACGCCTCGAACTCGTCGTCGGCCCGGTCCACCTCGTCGATCAGCAGCACCGCGGGCCGAGGGCCGGGGTGGTCGAGCGCGGTCAGCAGCGGCCGTGAGAGCAGGAACTCCTCGCGGAACAGGTCCGTCTCGCGCATCTGCTCGTGCGTCGCCTCGGCCAGCCTGATCGCCAGCAGCTGGCGGGGGTAGTTCCACTCGTAGAGCGCCTCGGCCGACGAGATTCCCTCGTAGCACTGCAGCCGGATAAGCGGTGTGTCGAGCGTCTCGGCGATCGCCTTGGCCGCCTGCGTCTTGCCGACGCCCGGCTCGCCCTCGAGCAGGATCGGCTGCCCCATCCGGACCGCGAGGAAGAGCGCCGCCGCGAGCTGATCCCCGGCCAGGTAGCCGGTCTTGTCGAGCGCCACCGCCAACGCCGGCACGTCAGGAAACCGCTCGCCCACCTCTGCCGGGACCACGCTGCTCACAAGGTGGGAGTTTATCTCCCGGGATCAGCCGGGAACGCATCGCGACCGCCCCGGCCACAGCAGCAGGCGGCCGCGCCGTACGGCTTTGTGTGCCTCTTCGTCCCGTTTGACCGAGTTACGCCCCTCAAGTCACCTTATGTAATAGGATCGCCACCCGGAGGTGGTGGTGGATCATGGTTCGCTGGCTGTCGTCCCTTACCCGCGGACGATTCGCCCCGGTCACAGGCGTGACCGCGGTCATCGCGACGGGGGCGCTGCTCGCGTCGGCGGCGGTCGCGGGGTGCGCCGACAGTGGCTCCGGCCGCGCCGGCCCGGCGGCGGCTTCCCCGGCCGCCCTCCGCTCCGGCCCGGCCGACGCGCTGCAGGAGCAGTACGAGGCCGTGATCAAGGCGGCCCTGCCGTCCGTGGTCCAGATCAGCACATCCGACGCGACCGGATCGGGCGTGGTCTACGACGCCAAGGGCGACATCGTGACCAACGCGCACGTCGTCGGGAGCGCCTCGACCGTCCAGGTGACGACCGACGTCGGCGGGGCCACGCTGACCGCGAAGGTGCTCGGCGTCTACGCGCCCGACGACCTGGCCGTGATCAGGGTCACGTCCGGTGCCGGGTCGCTGCACCCGGCGACGTTCGGCCAGTCCGACAGCGCGCAGGCCGGGCAGATCGTGCTGGCGCTTGGCAGCCCGCTCGGCCTCACCGGCAGCGCGACCCAGGGCATCATCTCCGCGACCGGCCGGACGCTGATCGAGGACGTCCCGACCGGCGGCGGTGCCGCCAAGACGACCACGATCGCCGGCACGCTGCAGACGAGCGCGGCGATCAACGGCGGCAACAGCGGCGGCGCGCTGGTCACCCTCTCCGGTCAGGTGATCGGCATTCCGACCGCGACCGCGCTCGCGGCCGGGGACGGCAATTCGACCGGAATCGGCTTCGCCATCCCGTCCGACACCGTGACCAGCATCGCCCGCCAGCTCATCGCGGCCGGCCAGGTGACCAGGCCGGGCCGGGCCACGCTCGGCATCTCCGCCCGCACCGCGGCGGCCCTCTCGTCCGGCCAGGGGAATGGGGTGACGATCGCGGCCGTGTCGGCCGGCGGCCCGGCCGACACGGCCGGATTGCGCAGCGGGGACGTGATCACCGAGGTCGAGGGCTGCCCGATCCGGACCGAGGCCCAGCTCGCGGCGCTGCTGGCCGCCCTCGCGCCGGGCATGCAGCTGTATCTGACCTACACCCGGTCCGGCCGCGCGCACACCACGACGGCGACCCTGGCCGCCTCGTGGAGTTGACTCGCTAGCTCAGCGGCCCCCGATGTCCTCGCTCCAGACCTGCGGATAGCGGGTCTGGAACTCCTCCATCGCGGCGATGCAGGCGGGGTCGTCGAGCAGCGCGATCTCGACCCCGCGGTCGCGCAGGAAGCCCAGGTCGCCCTCGAACGTCCTGGCCTCGCCGACGACCACCCGGGGGATCTGGAAGAGCAGGATCGCGCCGGTGCACATCTGGCACGGGGACAGCGTGGTGTAGAGCGTGGTGTCGGAGTACGAGGCGCGGCGGCCCGCGTTGCGGAGCGCCGAGATTTCGCCGTGCGCCACCGGGTCGCCGTGCTGCACCCGCTCGTTGTGCCCGGCCGCGAGCACCTCGCCGCCCGCGGCGAGGACCGCCCCGACCGGCACCCCGCCCGCCTCCAGGCTCGCCCGCGCCTGCTCAAGCGCCAACGCCATCAGTACCCGGTCCGCAGCCAGTACGTCGCTCATGACCGGATACGTTACCGAGTTCAGCGCGGCCCCGCCCGCCGGGTACTGTGGCCGTTCGTGGCTACCCGAGGCACCACGGCGACGATCGCCCTCGAGCGGGCGAAGATCCCGTTCGCCTTGCACGAGTACGCGCACGACCCGCGGGCCGATTCATTCGGCCTCGAGGCGAGCGCCGCGCTCGGTGTCCCGCCCGAGCGGCTGTTCAAGACGCTGGTGGCGACGGTCGACGGCGGCGCCCTCGCGGTCGGCGTGGTGCCGGTCAACCGTCAGCTTGACCTGAAGGCGCTCGCCGCCGCCGTCGGCGGCAAGAAGGCGATCATGGCCGAGGCGGCCGTCGCCGAGCGCGCCACCGGCTATGTGGTGGGCGGCATCTCCCCGGTCGGGCAGAAGAGGCGCCTCCCCATCGTCATCGACGCCTCCGCGCTCGCGTTCACCGCGATGCTCTGCTCGGCCGGGCGCCGCGGCCTGCAAATGGAGATCGCCCCCGCCGACCTGATCAAGGCGACGGGGGCGAAGGTCGCCGACATCGCGGCGGCTTTAAAAAATCATTCGTCCGAACGGACCGTCGCTACAGTGGCGTCGTCCGCCCCCGCGGTCTGTCGCGTGGCAGACTGGTCCCCGGGCTCCCCCTGATCGCCATCGTCGCCGCCGTCGCGGCCGTCCGAGTCAGCGGCGGCGTCCTCCGGGTCGGCCGTGACGGCGGCGGCCTGGTCGGGTTTCACGTCTTCAACCGAGCCCGCGGCGCTGGCCGGGAGCACGGTGAAGGGCCGCTCGGGGCGGCGCTGGGCGAGGACGAACCAGACCACCCCGACCACCGTCAGGGCGATCGCGACGAACAGGTTCAGCCGCAGGCCGAGGAAGTGCTCGGAGGAGTCGACCCTGATCGTCTCCTCAAAGATGCGATACCCCGAGTAGCCGGCGACGTACAGCGCGAAGAGGCTCCACGGCTTCATCCTGGCGTGGTGCCCCAGCCAGACCAGGAACGCCGCCAGGGCCAGGTCCCAGATCAGCTCGTACAGGAATGACGGCTGGAAGGTCGCGAAGTGCAGGTCCTGCGCCGGGATACCGCCGGCCACGCGGTAGGGGTACGGGATTTCCAGGCCCCATGGCAGCGTTGTCGGCTTGCCGAAGAGCTCCTTGTTGAAGTAGTTGCCGATCCGCCCGATCGCCTGCGCGACCAGCAGCGCCGGGGCGATGGCGTTCGCGAACGGGCCCACGGTGATGCCGAGCCGGTGCAGCCGCCAGGCGCCGACCGCGGCCGCGAGGGCGACGCCGCCCCAGATGCCGAGGCCCCCGGTCCAGACGGCGAACACCCCGTACCAGACGTGCGGGATATCGTTCGGCGTGGTGATGTCAAAGTAAATGCGGCCGCCGATGATGCCGGCCGGCACCACCCAGAGCGCGATGTCGTTGACCAGGTCCGGGTCGCCGCCGAGCGCGCGCCAGCGCCGCCTGGTGATCAGGATCGCCAGCGTGATCCCGATGATGTAGCCAAGGGCGTAGAAGTGAATCTCCAGCGGGCCGATGTGGAATGCGTTAATCGGCGGGCTGGGGATGAACTCCGGAAGCGCGGAGATGCCAGGGGCCATGCCTCCGAGACTATCCGGCACCGGGGTCGCCTGGGACGCTGGTCGCGCGAACGGCCAGAGGCGACCCCGGTCTCCGCTTACGAGTCAGACGCCGACCCGTCGGCGCTGACGATCCCGGTCCCGGCCGCCTGCGCGTCGGCCGGGTGCGGGGCGACCACCATCGGCGGGGCGGCCAGCCCGGCCGACTTGTCGGGTCGGCCCGCCAGCCGGTAGACGTCCTTGCCGTCGACCGTCTCCTTCTCCTGGAGGAGGCTGACGAGGGCGTCGAGTTCGGCCCGGTGGTTGCTGAGCTCCTCCACCGCCCGGGCCTCGGCCTGGCGCAGCAGCTTGGAGACCTCGCCGTCGATCGCGGCCTGGGTCGCCTCGGCGTAGGGGCGGCTGGACATGCCGGGGCCGCCGCCGCCGAGGAACACCGAGCCGCCCTCCGGGTACCCGACCGGGCCGAGGACGGCGGACATCCCGAACTCGCGGACCATCTTGGTGGCCAGGTCGGTCGCGCCGGCCAGGTCGTTGCCCGCCCCGGTCGAGCCCTGGCCGAGGACGACGAGTTCCGCTGCCCGGCCGCCGAGCCGGACGGCGAGCGAGTCGTACAGGTAGTCCTCCCCGTACATGTGCCGTTCGACCAGGGGCAGCTGCTCGGTGACGCCGAGCGCCTGGCCGGCCGGCAGGATGGTGACCTTGGCGACCGGGTCGGCGTGCTCGGCGAGCGCGGCGACGAGGGCGTGGCCGGACTCGTGGACCGCGACCGCGTGCTTCTCCTCGGGCAGGAGCACGTTCGACCCCTCCCGGCGGCCGAGGATGACCCGGTCGCGGGCGGCGAAGAAGTCGTCGGCGGTGATCACGTGGCGGTTGTCGCGGACCGCGAAGATCGCGGCCTCGTTGGCGAGGTTGGCCAGGTCGGCGCCGGAGAACCCGGGGGTGCCCCGGGCGACCACGCTGAGGTCGACGTCGGGCGCGAGCTTCTTGTCGCGGACGTGGACCTTGAGGATCGCGGCTCGCTCGCTGACGTTGGGCAGCGGGATCGTGACCTGCCGGTCGAACCGGCCGGGGCGCAGCAGCGCCGGGTCGAGGACCTCGGGCCGGTTGGTGGCGCCGAGGACCACGACTCCGGCCGCGGGGTCGAACCCGTCCATCTCGGCCAGCAGCTGGTTGAGAGTCTGCTCCCGCTCGTCGTTGGAGACGACCGCGCCCGACCCGGCCCGGCGCTGCCCGATGGCGTCGATCTCGTCGATGAAGATGATCGACGGCGCCCGCTTGCGGGCCTCGGCGAACAGGTCGCGGACCCGGGCCGCGCCGACGCCGACGAACAGCTCCACGAAACCGGACCCGGACACCGAGAAGAACGGCACGTCCGCCTCGCCCGCGACGGCCCGGGCGAGCAGGGTCTTGCCGGTGCCGGGAGGGCCGACCATCAGCACGCCGCGGGGGACGACGGCGCCCGCCCGGGCGAACCGCTCGGGCCTGCGCAGGAAGTCGACGACCTCGCTGATCTCGGCCTTCGCGCCGTCGTAGCCGGCCACGTCGGCGAACGTGGTCGACGGCCGCTCCTCGTCGAACACCTTCGCCCGGGACTTGCCGACGCCGAGCACCCCGCCCATCGCCCCGCCGCCGGCCGCGCCGCGCGACAGCCGCAGGTAGAGCCAGCCGAACAGGACGATCGGCAGCAGCAGGATCAGCCACGACAGCAGCTCCGAGCCGAACCCCGACGACGGGGCGGAATAGCTCGTCGCCGCACCGGACGCGGTCAGCTCGGTCGCCAGCGAGTCCGGCTGCGGCGACGGGAGGGTCACCGTGAAGTTGGTGCCGTTCTTGAGCGTGCCGCTGGCGGTGCCGGTGCCCTGCGGGATGTTCACCGTCTTCACGGTCTTGGTGGTCAGGTCGTGCTGGAACTGCGTGAAGGTGAGG
>Ga0302326_10026644_pt1 | contig 11674 bp, 11 predicted proteins | sample Palsa_T0_3_FD_202264 | JGI IMG/M metagenome (GOLD analysis project Ga0302326, IMG submission 202264) | Peat permafrost microbial communities from Stordalen Mire near Abisko, Sweden - Palsa_T0_3 | ecosystem: Environmental > Terrestrial > Soil > Palsa > Peat permafrost | place: Sweden: Abisko... | reverse complement strand
CTTGAAGCCACTGGCGGGAGGGATTGGAGGATGGGCGCCTGGATCGCCTTCAGCGCATCCACGAAGCCATAGCGGCTCGCGGGCACGTTGGTTCCGGCATACTTCGCTTGCAGCTCCGCGAAGCCCAGCGGCGCCAGCGGCTTTGACGGAAGGCTCTGGGTCAAGTCGATTTCGGGGAGGGCATCCGCACTCAGCGTAACCACGCCTTCGGATATCAAGGTTGCGATGGGTACCTCAAAGAACAGGGACGGCGCTACCTGCACGCGCGCGTTCACCACGTTGCCCCAGGGCGGCGTGAAGTTGGCGTCGCCAGCCGGCGGTTCGATACCCCACGACAGGATGGCGCGCACGTTGAGAATGTTTTCGGTGGTGCAGAACTTGCCCGGCTCGTCAAATTCGACCGAAGTGCTGTAACTTAGCGGTAGGGGAGTAGTGGTCAGATTATAGACATTGAACGATGTGCTGCCAAGATCCACCCAGGTTGCGCCTTGTTGCACGAAGAAGCGGACATATTCGAGTGAGCCAGCGCCGCACGCATCGGTGTCGTAACCGGAGTGCTGTTTGATATCGACCACGGCTTCCAGCCGGTCCTGCTGAGGATTGAGGCCGAGGCACATCAGTTGTTCGTACAGCGTGTCGAAGGCCTTGGCCTTAACTACGGGTCCACCCAGCTTGGGAAATGTACCGAAATAATTCGGATTGCTTAGAATGAGCGTCTTGAAATTAGCACGCTCGGGTATGACGGCAAAGGCGCTAGCGCCAGCTGTCGCTTTGGGTTTATTTTCCACTGCCATGTATTCTTTGTTTACTCGCTCGAGTAAACGTCTCCTTTGTTGCGAAGTTATTCGTCGCGGCCGCGTGATGCAGCCACCATACCTAAGTGACCGGCAGAGCGATGCTATTACATCTGCCCGCGACCATTTCGCTAAGATCGCGGCAAGTCACCACGTGGAGGACAATGAGTAGCGGAAGGGTGGCGAGAGCTATAGCAGCCCGTCGGCGCCGGATGCCAGGTTGGCGGGGCAGCCAGGATCGTGGTCAGCCGCTAATTAATTCGACTGCCCCCGCGCCGACGAACCTGCCCACCGTACAGCAAGCCTCTCGATCCGGGCCACGGCCTCCATCAGATTGTCGAGCGAATTGGCATAACTGAATCGGATGTAGCCTTCGCCGTACTTGCCGAACGCGCCGCCGTTCAAACAGGCCACACCCGCCTCTTCCGGCAACAGATCGGCCATCCCTTTGGACGAGATGCCGGTCTGCTCCACGTTGGCATAAGCGTAAAATGCGCCTTCCGGGAGAGTACAACGGAAACCCGGAATCCGGTTCAGCCCCGCGCAAAAAACTTCGCGCCGCAGCCGGAACTCGGCGACCATGGCGTCCACCGGTTCCTGCGGCCCGCGCAGCGCCGCGATGCCCGCACGCTGCGTGAAGCTGGCCACGCACGAACAGGAGTTCACCATCAACTTGTTCACGGCTTCCACCAGCCACATGGGCATCACGCCATAGCCCATGCGCCATCCGGTCATCGCGTAGGTCTTCGAGAAGCCGTCCAGAATAATGGTCTTCTCCAGCATGCCCGGATAGGAGGCGATCGAAGCGGGCGCGTCTTCGTATAAATCCGCGAATAAGTTTTTTCGGCCAGCACGATCAGATCGAGGTCCCGTGCCATGTCGGCAATTGCGCGCATGTCCTCTTCCGGAATCACTCCGCCGGTGGGATTTTGCGGCGAATTCAGCACCAACATCCTGGTCCGCTCGCTGGGCTTATCCCGCAGCAGGTTCAGGTCGAACGAGAAGCCGCGACTTTCTACAAGCGGCATGGCCACCGGCGTTGCGCCCAGCATCCGGATCGTCGACTCGCAAATGGGAAATCCGGCGTATAAAGCCGGTGCGTTTTTGCGGACCTAAGAAGCGTGGACAGGAAGCGGTCTGGCTCACCCACCAAATTCGTAAAATGGAAAGCTGCTCAAGGTTAGCTCGGCGAGTGACGAAAACGTCGTTAAAGCCGTATATGCCGGATTTGCGCGTCAAATAGCGTCCGTGCGCCAGCCAGTGACGGAACCTAAAAGCGCCACGCAGCTCACTTATGATTGACCCTGGAACGATAAAACTGTCGACCCAGACCTTGAATATTTCGCCTTCAAGCGAGACGTACCGCTGCCTCACTTTGTAGATGTCACGGAAGGCGCGCGAGATTGGATCTCTTTCCCTTCGGGTAGCAACGCTGCAAGTAATCAATGCGAAACGCCGCTTCGACCGAGGCCAAAACCGTCAGGGTTGAAGTCAGGTCCACCTCCTTAAGCCGCTCACGCAACTCGCGCGCCACTTTGGTGGCCGCATATCCATTAAAGCGGACCGGGTAACGCGGCGAAGCAGCGCTGAAATAGAGCCTGAGCGAAGATTCCAAATCCTGATGGTGCTTGGCGATCTCCGGAAGCCCAAGATGCTCGCCGGAAAAGCTCACACGTTTAGCCATTTGCAACTTCCATCAGCGCCTGGAAAAGGGATTCCTGTGTTAGCTCGATGTACTGGATGGTGGTGCGCTCGTCGCGATTTTCCATGCCCACTTGATTTTCTTCGGCGGAGTCTCCACGGCGGGCGTCGGACCGGACGCCTTGCTGCTTACCAAAAGGAGTCGCGTCCGTCCCGCCGGACCCACGACCTCCACGCCCCCCTTCGCGCCGATAAGCAACGTACCGACCGGCGTCATGGTAATTTCCTGGCGGCCGATTTTGAGGATCATTTCGGGTGCCCTGTACGACCCGATGTTTTCTTCGTTCAGCTCGATATCACGGTAATTAACTTTGATCTCGCCGGTCTTGATATACTCCGCGAGAAAGGATTCAGTTTGGTCGTGGAGTTCTCTCAGATGGCCCAGCCAATCATTGCGCTCTTTGCCCAGTCAACACGCTCCACTTCCGCCGCCGCAGTTTGCTCGCGTTTGACGAATGCTCTGAAGTCGGTATTCCCGTAGTGTTTGCTATTCATGATGCTGCTGCATTCATCATAGCCCGTCTTAGACCAAGTTATACAGGAGGTCGGACGCGCGAGGGAACCTACCCGCGCGAGGCTACCGCCGCCCACCTTACGGCGACCCTCTCTATCCGGGCCACGGCCTCCATCAGATTCTCGAGCGAATTGGCATAACTGAATCGGATGTAGCCTTCGCCGTACTTGCCGAACGCGCCGCCGTTCAAACAGGCCACGCCCGCCTCTTCCAGCAACAGATCGGCCATCGCTTTGGACGAGATGCCGGTCTGCTCCACATTGGCATAGGCGTAAAATGCGCCTCCCGGGAGGGTACAACGGAAACCCGGAATCCGGTTCAGCCCTGCGCAAAAAGCGTCACGCCGCTGCCGGAACTCGGCGACCATGGTGTCCACCGGTTCCTGCGGCCCGCGCAGCGCCGCGATGCCCGCGCGCTGCGTGAAGCTGGCCACGCACGAACAGGAGTTCACCATCAACTTGTTCACGGCTTCCACCAGCCACATGGGCATCACGCCATAGCCCATGCGCCATCCGGTCATCGCGTAGGTCTTCGAGAAGCCGTCCAGAATAATGGTCTTCTCCAGCATGTCCGGATAGGAGGCGATCGAAGCGGGCGCGTCTTCGTAATAAATCCGCGAATAGATTTCGTCGGCCAGCACGATCAGATCGCGGTCCCGTACCATGTCGGCAATGGCGCGCATGTCCTCTTCCGGAATCACTCCGCCGGTGGGGTTTTGCGGGGAATTCAGCACCAACATCCTGGTCCGCTCGCTGAGCTTCTCGCGCAGCAGGTTCAGGTCGAACGAGAAGCCGCGGCTTTCTACAAGCGGCATGGCCACCGGCGTTGCGCCCAGCGTCCGGATCATCGACTCGTAAATGGGGAATCCGGGATTCGGGTAGATCACTTCGTCCCCCGGCTCAAGCAGGGCCAGCATCGGGAAGAAGATGATAGGCTTGCCGCCGGGCACGATGGAAACATGCTCCGGTCCCACACGGATGTCGCGGCGCCGCGAAACATCTTCCGCGACCGCTTCGCGCAGCTCGGGGATGCCCTGCGTTGGACCATAATGCGTCCAACCTTGGTCAAGGGCGTGCTTGGCCGCCTCCACGATGTGCGCCGGCGTCGGAAAGTCCGGCTCGCCGATTTCCAGGTGGACGATGCTGCGCCCTTTGGCTTCCAGCGCCCTTGCCCGCACCAACACGTCGAACGCGCCCTCTACCGCGATGCGATCCATCCGTTCCGCCAGCTTCATGCGATCTTCCTGAAAAACGGAACACCGGCGCGGATTTCCACGCGCGTCACGCGGTCGTCTATCGAGACCCGCTCACCCGAAATCCGCCCAGTCACTCGGCCGCCGGAATCGAGCGACACGATGGCCGTCTGGTAGGGCACATCCGCGGCGAAAGCTTCGGTCGCGGAGTGAATCACGGTCTCGGTATAAACTGTTCCAGTTGCTTCGCTCATGGAATCACTCATACGGTCCCCAGGATGGTCACCACGCAGGTGGCGCCCGAGCCGCCCAGGTTCTGCGCCAGTCCCAGCGAATGCCGCGGCACCTGGCGCTCGCCCGCTTCGCACCGCATTTGCAGTACCAGGTCGCAGATCTGCGCCACTCCCGTGGCGCCTACCGGGTGTCCTTTGGATTTCAACCCACCGCTGGTGTTGATCGGCTTATCGCCCGTGCGCGCCGTGTGGCCTGCCAGCGTAAACGGGCCGCCTTCGCCGCGCGGCGCGAATCCCAGATCTTCAATGGCGATGATCTCGGCGATGGTGAAGCAGTCGTGCAGTTCGGCGAGTTGGATATCGGCCGGTCCCACCCCAGCCATGCGATAAGCCTTCCCGGAGGCGCGGCGCAGCGCCGGGAACGTGGTGATGTCCGGTTTCTGATCGAGCGCTACGAAGTCGGACGCCTGTGCGATGCCCAGCACGCGCACCGGCTTGCCGGTAAACTCGCCGGCGCGCTCGGCGGGCGCCAGCAGCACCGCGGCCGCGCCGTCGCTGATCAGCGAACAATCGTAAAGGTTCAGCGGATCTGCGATAGGTTTGCCTGCCATGGCCTGCTCCATGGTGATGACCTTGCGCATCTGCGCGTCGGGATTCAACGCGCCGTTGGCGTGGTTCTTCACGGCCACGGCGGCCAGGTGCTCGCGTGTGGTGCCGAACTGGTACATGTGGCGGCGCGCGATCATCGCAAACAGGGAAGCGAACGTGGAACCGGCCTTGATTTCGCCCGCGCAGTCGCCCGCGCCCGCCAGGATCTCGGTCACCCTGGGAGTGGGCTGGCAAGTCATCTTCTCCACGCCCACCACCAGTACGCTATCGTACACTCCGCTGGCGACGCCGGTATAGGCGTGGAAGAAGGCCGAGCCGCTTGAAGCGCAGGCCGCTTCCACTCGGGTGGCCGGCACGCCTTGAATGCCCAGGGCGGTGGAAACGTACGGCGCCAGATGATTCTGGCCCGCAAACGAAGGACCCGCGAAGTTGCCGAGAAAAAACGCGTCCACCTGGGTGGGCGCGGTGTGCCCGTTCTTGAGGCACTTCTCGCCGGCTTCCACGGCCAGCGAACGGAGGTCGCGGTCGTGAAACGCTCCAAACGGTGTTTTCCCGATGCCGATTACGGCTACAGGTCTCATATAACCAGCCTATCGCTCCGGAGTCCTTGGGATTGGGTCCGCCGTTACATTGTAGCGACTCGCGCAGTGTCTAATCGTTTGCCGAAGGCTCTTGATGTGGGCGAGGGGGGGCGCCCGCCAACGATCCGATTGCCGCCGCATTCGCGCAACCACCCGCCCTTCCAAATCATCTACGTACTAAGGGTTACAATGCGTAGAGGACTCATCCCACACCCGACTCGTTTCTGCGCAACCGCCCTGCTGGCAGTGCTGCCCCTGCTGGCGGTTTCCCCGGTCGACCTCGACCAGGCCCGCAAGCTCTATCAACTCACCGATTACGAGGCTTCGCTCAAGATCCTGCAGGCGATTCAGCCCAAAGACGGTCCCGTTTTGGAGTTGACCGGCCGCAACCACTACATGCAAGGCGAGTACAAGAAAGCCACGGAGATTCTGGAGAAGGCGGTGGCGGCCGAGCCGGACAATTCCGACTACGAATTGTGGCTGGGCCGGGCATTCGGCCGCCGGGCGGAGACGGCCAGCCCCTTCACTGCGCCGGCCAATGCCAACAAAGCGCGGCAGCACTTTGAGAAGGCCGTGCAACTTAACCCGCGCAGCCTGGAGGCGCTCAGTGACCTGTTCGAGTATTATCTGGAAGCGCCCGGATTCATGGGCGGTGGGTTGGATAAGGCCGTGGGTGTGGCCGATCAAATGGCGTCGATCGACCCCGTCGAGGGCCATGGGGCGCAGGCCCGCCTGGCCGAAAAGAAGAAAGAGTTCGGCAGCGCGGAGGAGCATCTGCAACTCGCCGCGGAGATGGCGCCGCACCAGGTCGGGCGCTTGATCGATCTGGCCAGGTTTCTTTCCAAGCAAGGCCGCTATCAGGAGAGCGATCAGAGTTTCCGCAAGGCGGAGAAGATCGCGCCCAACAGCCCGCAGGTGATCTACGCGCGCGCCGACACTTACATTGAGCAAGGCCGCAATCTGGCTATTGCGCGCAAGCTGCTGAAGCGCTATCTGCAGGCCCAGTTGTCGCCGGACGATCCTCCGCGCGGCTCAGCCGAAAAGCTCCTGAAAAAGGCTTCCGGCGGGTAGCCCATGTTCCTGGGCGAGGCCCTCGATTTCAGCGTCAAAGCACTGAAGGCGAATCCGGTGCGCTCGTTCCTTACGGGACTTGGCATGGTCATCGGAACCGCTTCCGTTATCCTGGTGGTCACCATTTCGCTGACCAGCCGCGATTACATCCTGGAACAGATTGAAGGCGTCGGGTCGAACATGATCTTCGCCTACTACGAGGTTGGCAACCAGAGCGCCACCCAGGCCGACGCCGACTTCGTGAAGATGGCCGACGTCGACGCGGTGCGCGAGCGCCTGGCGGACCGCATTGTGGCCGCCACCGGCATCGCTACCAGCTACGACCGTATGTTGATCGGCGGCAAGGAGCGCGACGTGCGCGTGAATGGTTCCGATCCGGATTACAAAACCGTACGGAACCTCGTGGTCACCTCCGGCCGCTTCCTGGATGCCAGCGACGTGGCCCTGCGGCAAAAGGTGGCCATGCTGACCGACAAACTGGCCGAGCGGCTGTACGGCACGCGCAGCGGCGCCATGGGGCAGATTGTCAAGGTGCATGGATTGCAATTCACCGTGATCGGCACTTTCAAAGAGCGTGTCGAGAGCTTCGGCCAAGGGGAATTGACGCAGGATACCATGCTGATTCCGTTCACCGTGCTGCGGTATTTCACGCCCGTGGAACGCGTCGACCCGATGTACGTGCAGGTTCGATCGCCCGACGACGTGGAGGCGGTGACCGAATCGGTAAAACAGATTCTGGAGGCGCGGCACAGGCCGGGAGCCAGCTATCACGTGGAGAATCTGACGGCAATTCTGAACGCAGCCAAGAGCATCGCGCTGATTTTGAGCCTGGTGCTGGTGTTGGTTTCGGCGATCGCGCTAGCGATTTCGGGAATCGGCATCATGAACATCATGCTGGTGACGGTAACCGAACGGACGCGCGAGATTGGCCTGCGCATGGCTGTGGGGGCCTCGCGCCGTGAGATCCTGATCCAGTTTCTCACCGAGGCCGTGCTGGTGAGCCTGACAGGGGGAAGCATCGGGATTCTGGTGGGCGTCGCGATTCCGCTGAGCGTGCGATTTTTCGTGGACAACGTGCAAATCCCCATCTCAACCGCAGCCATCGCGATCGCCTTCGGTGTGTCGATGATGGTGGGGCTGATTTTCGGGATACTGCCGGCGAACCGCGCGGCGAAGCTGAACCCCACCGATGCGCTGCGTTATGAATAGCAGATCCCGGCGGTTTCCTGTACAATAGAGTCGAAAGGAGACCGCATGGGAACCGCAGACTTGGTTTTCGCCCGCATCTTTAGCTTTCAGGACCTGCTCCTGGTTGCCGCGGTGGCGCTGCTGTTTTTCGGCGGCAAGAAAATTCCGGAAATCGCCAAAGGCCTGGGCGAAGGCATCCGTAACTTCAAAGACGGCATGAAGGCCGACGACCAAGAGAAGAAGCAGTAGGCTTCCGCAAGGCTGCCCGCAAGTTGGGCGGTATCCGATTCAGGCTCCAGACATCTCGATTGAAAAAAGAATCCCCGCGGGCACTCACAGAGGCTCGCGGGGATTTTACCGTTGGAACCGGCTAGACGGTCTTTTTCTTCGGCGGCACGATGGCGTCCTTGGCGGCTTTCGCCACGCGGAACTTTACCACCTTCTTGGCCGGGATCTTGATGGTTTCCCCGGTCGCGGGATTGCGGCCCACGCGGGCTTTACGGTCCTGGCGTACCAGCCGTCCGATACCCGGCAGTACGAACACCCCGTTCTTCTTTACTTCCGCAATTGCCACGCTGGAAAGGGAATCCAGAAATTGGCGGGCTACCTTGTTGTTTACTTCGCAACTCTCGGCGAGGCTTCTCACCAGTTGCGTCTGCGTCAAACGTTGACTTGCCATAGATCTCCTTTGCTGCTCACCATCGATACAAAGTCCGGGACCGCCGGTTAGGGAAGGCCCCACAAACGCCATCCATCGAAATTAAGGCGCTGGCCGCGCGCCCGTTGTGAGCGGCGGCCACGATTACGTATCAATAATAAGTGAAGGCGAAAGTCGATGTAAAGCGAAAACGAGTGAAAAATGGCCTATTTTTGGGCTTTTTTTTGCAGACAGGGTGCGCGAGGCCCGTCAAACGGCCTTTTTGACGCTGTTCTCGCCGCCTGTGGCCGCTGCCATCGCCTTGCGGGGCTGTTCCTGCAGGCTGTCGAGGCCCAGCACTTTGCGCAATTCCGCATCCAGATTCCGGCATAAGTCGGGGTGTTCCCGCAGGAACTGGCGGGCGTTGTCGCGCCCCTGGCCGATCCGCTCTCCGTGATAGCTGAACCAGGAGCCGCTCTTCTCCACAAGGTTATGGGCCGCGCCCAGATCCAGCAAATCGCCTTCGCGCGAGATCCCTTCGCCATAGAGGATGTCGAACTCCGCTTCGCGAAATGGCGGCGCCAGCTTGTTCTTGACCACTTTGGCACGCGTACGATTGCCGATGACGCTGTCGCCGTCCTTGATCGCCGCGATGCGCCGGATATCCACGCGCACGGAAGAGTAGAACTTGAGCGCCCGTCCGCCGGTGGTAGTTTCGGGGCTGCCGAACATCACGCCGATCTTCTCGCGGATCTGGTTGATGAAAACCATGCACGTGCCGGTCCGGCTGACCACGCCGGTCAGCTTGCGCATGGCCTGGGACATGAGCCGGGCGTGCAATCCCATGTGGCTGTCGCCCATCTCGCCGTCCAGTTCGGCTTTGGGAACCAGCGCCGCCACCGAATCGATCACCACCACATCGATGGCGCCGGAAGCGGTCAGAGCCGCGGCGATTTCGAGCGCCTGCTCGCCGTTGTCCGGCTGCGAAACCAGCAGGTTATCTATGTCCACACCCAGTTTACGCGCATAGGCCGCGTCGAGCGCGTGTTCCGCGTCGATGAAGGCGGCTGTCCCCCCGGCCTTCTGCGCTTCGGCGATCAGATGCAGGGTCAAAGTGGTCTTGCCGGAGGATTCCGGCCCGAAGATCTCCATCACGCGTCCGCGCGGAAAGCCGCCGACGCCCAGCGCGGCATCCAGCGAAATCGAGCCGCTGGAGATCACCGCCACCGGCACAATCGCGCCCGAACCAAGTCGCAAGACGGCGCCTTTGCCGAATTGCTTGTCCAATTGTGAAAGCGTCAGATCGATAGCGTGACGCCGCTCGCGTTCGTCCATGAGATTCCTCCTTACCAGGAAGTAGTCTCGTGTCCGATTGCGGGAAGTTCTCTCCGGATATCTGCGGCCGATCTTCCTACCCGATGCCTACGGCGCGAAGACGATTGCCGACGGCGTGCCCGGCAGGGGCACTGGGCCGCCGACCTGGTAAGTCGCCAGATTCACAATTTCCAGGCCTGACGCGGTCAATACCCATGCTTCAGAACCGTCCGGCGTAATTGCCACGTCTAACGGATCCGTTCCCACAGGAATAACGGCCTGTTGCGTCTGCGTTGCAAGACTGGCGACAAACAGCAGGTTATTCTCGGTGTCCGCCACATAGGCGGTCGCGCCGTCGCTCGAAAGCGCCAACGCTTCCAGGGTCCCGTTCGCCGGTGTAAGGTCAACCGTTGCCGTGATCGTATCGGTGGCTGCCGAGATCAGATGGACGTGGCCGAAATTGGAGGTGCACACCAAAATCGATCCATCGGACGTGAGTGCGAGGGCCCCGAGGCCATCCGGAATGTTAATGATTGCGATGGGCTTGAAGCTGGAAGTATCTACCACCAAAATCTCCCCTGGAGGAAGCGCTGCTCTCTCCAGCGGCTGCGAAGGGCTTCCCGAGACGAATGTCACCGAGACGTACAAATATTTTCCGTCCGGCGACGGAATTGCCTGACCGATGTTTTCCAACTGGGCTGCGGGGAGCAACGCGATGCGATTCATTGAGTTGACGTCGAGAGCAAGCACCTGACCCGGATTGGCGACGTAGAGCAACGTCCCGCTGGGAGCGAATGTAAGCGCGCCGGTTGGACCTACGGAGAAATTGAGTTGGCCGGTGGCTGGATTCAATACCAGGATATCTCCGCTGGCCGCGAACTCGTACGACGATGCCCAAACCGTGTCCCCGTTCGGAGGGATGGCCAACGAATTAATCCCTACACCACCCAGCGTGACGCCGGTTACCTTTTGAGACGAGACATCCACCGCGGCAATCGCGCTCTCGTTCGCATTCAGCGCATAGAGACTGCTGCCGTCGTGGGACAACGCCAGGCCGCTCAATGGACCCAGTTGGCTCACCGTGTTGATCGTTTTTTGAGTTTGGGTTTGGAATTCGGAGATGTCCCAGGTCCCATTGCTGGCATAATCGATCGAATAGAGCCTCTCTCCGCCGGGCGAGATCGCAAGTTGGCTCGCGCGGTAGTTCGTGGGAGCGTTGAATACAGGCGCCCCGGTTGCGATGGTTACGGCGAGGATCGACGGCCCGGTGAATGAGACATAAGCTGTGGTGCTGTCCGGCGAGGAAACGATGGCGCCGGACATGACGGCAGTCGGGCTTGCCAGAGAAAACTGGTTGACAATACTGGCCGACTGCGGATCGATTACCAGCAACTCGTTGTTGGTGTCCGTCATGAGGATCAGCCCGCTGGGGGTCACTGTAAGCCCTGCCGGACTTTCGTTCACCGCGATTTGCGCCCCCAGCGCCAGCGTAGCGGTATCCACGACCTGGATATATTCATTCACCAGGCCGACTTCATAATAGAGTTGAGTTCCGTCGGGGGAAACCAGAAGGGGGCCGAGGCTTTGGCTCGCCGGCAGGTTCACCGAGTGCGTCACCAGATAGGTTGTAGTATCGACGGCCAGCAGCAGAGAGCTTGGCCTGTCCTGCGGCGCCAGAACAAACACTTGCGAGCCGTCCGGACTGATGGCAAGCTCCAGAGGCGGTGTACCCGATACCCCGATGGGCACCGGCACGCGGGCCAGGATGGTGCCGGTGGCTGTTGAAATCGCCTGTAATTCACGCTTGTAGTCGACGGTGACGAACATTTTCGGTTCCGTC
>Ga0302326_10026641_pt1 | contig 11676 bp, 8 predicted proteins | sample Palsa_T0_3_FD_202264 | JGI IMG/M metagenome (GOLD analysis project Ga0302326, IMG submission 202264) | Peat permafrost microbial communities from Stordalen Mire near Abisko, Sweden - Palsa_T0_3 | ecosystem: Environmental > Terrestrial > Soil > Palsa > Peat permafrost | place: Sweden: Abisko... | reverse complement strand
AGGGATTCGGGGTTGCACAAGGCTTTGCCATCGCCGGTCGTACGAGCCCGCGGTTCGACTCCTATTGCATGACGGGTGACGGGGAGTTGCAGGAAGGCCCAATCTGGGAAGCGGTGATGTACGCCGGCCAAAACCATCTCGACAACTTCTGCGTGCTGGTCGATCGGAACAACGGACAGCTGGATCTGCACACTCGCTTGGTTTTTCCCATGCCCGAGCTGGAGACGGTTTTTCGTTCCTTTGGCTGGCAGGCGCACACGGTGGACGCCACTCAATTTGATGGCGTCGTGGCGGCGTTGGAGAGCTTCCGCTTCGGTCCCCGCAATGGTATGCCGACAGCGATCATTTGTAACAGCCGCAAGGGCTTTGGCTCCTTTTCCGATTTTCTCAACCGGCACAAGGTTACGTTGCCGGATAGCCTGATTGCCCAGGAGTATGCCCTGCAGTCAGAGGAGCGGCAGGCGCGGATCAAGGAGTTTGCTCTCTACTGTGAGCGGCTGGCCGGTAGCGCCGAAGGCGAAGCGACACGAGACGCGCTGGTCGAAGCGGCGCATCGCATGCATCTCGAAATCGATTGGGACTCGCCAGCGGAGCGAAGTGTAACAACGGTTGTTGGCCCGGTCCTGACCAGACGTGCCCCCGCGCGCACCAAGCGCATCGCTTACGACGCCAAGCTCTTGCCACAGCTTGATCGCAAGAAAGAATATGCCGCCTCCGATATCGTGACCGGCGCCATGAAGGTCTTTGCCAGGGACGCGGGCGTGGTCTCCATCGATGCCGATCTAGCCTCCACCAGCGGCCTCGAAGCGGGCGTCGCTGCGGTCGATCAGAGGCGAGCGCTGAACGTGGGTGTTGCCGAGGCCAACATGATGCTGATCGGCGAGGCATTCGCGGCGCTGGGCTGCAACACCTGGGTTAGTACCTTCTGCCCCTTCTTCGATTGGAAGGTATTGCGTCGGATTGCGGTCGGTGCCCAGGAACGGCAGGAAGCTATCGAGGCGCCGGACGGTTGGTTGAGTGAGGGCCATGGGCTGGATCTGACCTTCCTTGCCACGGCAGCTAACTTCGAGACCCGCACCAATGGCGCCACCCACATGGGCAACGACGACAGCACGACCTTCGACGCAGTCGCCCATTTGAAGATCATCGATGTCTCCTGCCCACAGCAATTGCTCGCCATCATGCGGTGGATCATGGAAGGTAACCGCGGGCTGGTCTACCTTCGGGTGATGAGGACAGGCTCGGCGGTGCTGTACGGCAGCGACTACGTGTTCGCGTTTGGGAGAGGCCATCGCCTGCTTAGCAGCGCCGCGGATCGTGCGACCATCATCAGCAGTGGCCGCGGGGTCCACGAGGCAATTGCAGCGGCCGCGCAGTGCGCGGCGGCGGGGATCCCAGTGGGCGTCGTAGACATGCCGTCGATCGACGAGGAGCTGTTGTTGGAGTTGTACAGCTCAGGCCAGTTGTTGCTGCTTGCGGAGCAGAACAATGGGTATATCTGGCAGAATTTCCTCAAGGTTCTTTACCGCAAGCGGGTGCGGGTGAAGCCAGACGGATGGGGAAAGATCGTTACTCTCAACACGCTCAAGCGCGATGGCCAGCCGCAGTTTATTCATTCTGGGACCTACGAGGAGCTGATCGCGGCCTTTGATTTAACTCCCGACGCAATCGCGCGCACGGTTCTGACCTGGAAGGAGAATCGATGACGTTACCAATCGTTGACGAAAATGCGATCCAAGCGCTCGATCTTCCCGGGCGGCGGCTGCGCTGGTTGATGACGCAGGAGAACGTGGATGCGCGCCACTGTTCGATGTGCATGATTCTGGTAGCGCCGGGAGAGACCGTACGACCCGCGCATTCGCACCCGAATGGCGAAGAGGTGATCTACATCGTGCAAGGATCAGGCAAGGTGATGATCGAGGGCGTGGTTGAACCGGTCAAGCAGGGCAGCGCGGTTCTGTTTCCCCAAGGGAAAGTGCACATGCTGCGCAACACCGGGCCGGAGGAGATGAAGGTGGTTTGTTTCTTCGCTCCGGCTACCAATCTTGACAACTATAAATTCTTCGACGACGTGGAATTTCCGGAGTAGGGTCCGCCTTGAGCGACCAAGCCGCGCAAGGGCGGCTTACAGGCTGCGGAAAAACTCTGCACTCGAAAGCAAAGCAATACCTCAGGGGCTGAGGTGTCTGCGTGAGAACCCAACACGGCAGAAGTCAGTTTCCCACGTACGCTGAGGCGAACGTGGGGCACCCGTCCAGTTCCTATTGGGCTCTCCCCAGGCACTGACTGCGCCGAGAATCAATTTTGAACCGAAGGTTCTCACGCGGACTCTAAAGCGCGACATATTCTCAATCATTTACGGCCCGACTGAGGTCGCGCCCTGATACAAATCACAGTTCTGCAGCCTGTTAAGGTTCCGGCCTTCTCCTAGAGTTACTGGGCCTTCAAATAGGCGATCAGGTCGCTAATTTGTGCGTCGGTCAGGATGCCGGCAAAAGCAGGCATGGGGGCCTTGCCCTTTTTAATAATGTCTGTTGCTTGCGCGGGCGTGACCGGGGGAGTCACCAACGGCTTGCTGCTGAAGATGCCGTGCAGGTTTGGAGGGCCGAAAGGAGTGTTGTCGCCGGGCTGCTTGTTATGGCAGCTCACGCAGTTTTGCTGGAAGACAGCAGCGCCGCGTTTGGCCTTGGCATTCATGACTGGGGGGGTAGCCGTGTCGGCAAATCCAATCAAATTGGTGGCGATGATCGCACCGGCAGTAACGAAAGTGCATACACCCCACAAAAGCCCACGGCCACTCGCCATTTCCTAATGCCTCCGAAATTGTTCACTTGGTTCGCTGCGCCCAACATCAAAATCATAAACCATGCCCAGCCTCTTCAAGAGACGGGCGAAGCAGATTAGATGGCTCAAACTTGCGTATTATGCAAACTCCCAGCTCTCCCTGGACAATCGCGGCTCCCACCAGTACTCTCGTAGCGGGCAGAATGGGGTGTTCCCTGAAGAGGCGCCGTGCTGTGATGGCAGGGCGAAAAATTCATGGTATGGTTATGGGTGCGTCCGACAGCGACCCCCAAAAACCTCGTCGACTTGCCCTGTGGATTTGGTTGGTTGTGACCAGCAAAGTCTGCGCAGATGCAGGAGTAAACGTTGCCAGTTTAGTACGGACTCTTTTTTATGCCCGAGGACAAAGTTCGCCAGATCCCATTCATCCAAAGTCTTGATCGCGGCCTCACGATTCTGCAAGCGGTCGCTCTTTCCAAGCAACCAGTCTCTCTTGGGGAACTTACCGAGTTGTTGGGCATTGATCGCAGCAGCGCCTTCCGGCTGGCGAATACGCTCAGGCGACGCGGATTTCTCGCCTGCCCGGCTGGCAGGAAGGATTACATCCTCGGCTCTTCCATGTGGCGTCTTTCCCACCGTTACGACTGGGGCAACATGCTGATCCGCATCGCCAACAAGCAACTGAAGTTGCTGGCGGCGCAGATTAACGAAACAGCGCATCTCGCTATTCGCGAGGGGAAATATGCTCTTTTTATCGACCACGCAGCAGCGAGCAACGTCATCGCGGTGGCGGGGCAGGTTGGCGAACTGGTGCCGCTCTACTGCACCGCGCATGGCAAGGCCTTGTTGGCAGACGCGGACGAACGAGAGCTGCGGGCCCTGATCGGATCGGGCCAACTGCGCAGATATACCAAGAACACGATGACCTCGATCCAGGAGCTGGCCAAGGATTGCGCGCTGATCAAGAAGAGAGGCTTTGCCACCGACGAAGCGGAATTTGCGGAAGATCTGCGCTGCGTGGCGGCTCCGATTCGGGTCGATAATGATGTGATTGTGGGGTCGATTGGGGTTTCGGCGCCGATGTCGCGTTTCCCCAAGGAGCGCTATCGCGTCGCCGCCGGGCAAGTGTGCAAGGTCGCGGAAGCGATCGGCCAGCTGCTGAGCAATGCAGACCAGGCTTCCGATCCGGATTCGGAAAAGCCGGTGGCTGAATTCGCGTAATCTCAATCGCGCGCGAGAAATACGTTGACAGATAATCCGTTCGATAATCCAGTGCTGGATTTTGGGGTTGAGAAGTCTGCGATCCAGTACATCGGCAACCATCTCCAACGCCCGGAATGCATTTTGGCCGAACCTGACGGCACGCTCTGGTCCGCGGACGCGCGCGGTGGAGTGGCCAAGATCACCCCTGATGGAAAACAACAGATCATTACCCAGCGGCGTTCGGGTCATTTTCAGGGCGTGACCAGCGAAGCCAGCCGGTATCTCGAGGGAACGCTCCCCAATGGTTTGGCCTTTGCGGGCAACGGCGATATTTTGATTTCGAACTTTGGCACCGACTGCCTGGAGCTGATGACCCGGGACGGCGCCACCACGGTTCTTGCCGACACCATCGAGGGCGAGCCCATCGGTAAGGTGAACTTTGTTTTGCGCGACTCGCAGGATCGCGTCTGGATTACCGTCTCCACGCGCATTAAGAACTGGATGCATGCGCTGCGCAGAGATCTGCCGGACGGCTACGTCGCCAGGTACATCGACGGAAAATTCCGCATTGTCGCCGACGGTTTTCACTTTACCAATGAAATCCGCATGGATGCGCGGGAAGAATTTCTGTATGTGGTGGAGACGACCGGCGGCTGCATCAGCAGATTGCGGGTTGGCATAGACGGCAGCCTAAGCAACCGCGAAGTTTTTGGACCCTCGAGCTTGGGGAAGGGCGCGTGGCCGGACGGCATCGCTTTCGATAGCCTGGGAAATCTGTGGGGCACGATGGTGTACTCCGATAAGCTTTTTGTGCTGACACCGCAAGGCGATTTTCGCTTACTGCTCGACGAGGGCGATGCGCAGAAGGTTGAGGATCTGGAGCGGGCTTTCTTCGCGAACAAGGTGGACGAGCAAGTGCTGTTCGCCACCGGGCAGGGCATCGCTCCGTGGATGGCAAGTGTGACGTTCGGAGGCCCCGATCTGCAGACGGTCTATATCGGTTCGCTCAAAGGTAAACGAATTCCCTACTTCCGTGCGCCTGTTCCGGGTCTGCCGATGGTGCACTGGCACGAGGCCTAGAGGGCTGCGGGAAAAGTCCGCACCGGGCAGGAAAGCAATACCTCAGGGGCTAAAGCCCTCGTCAGCCTCATTTTTGGTGGCCCGACTAAAGTCGTGCCCTGATACAAAACACAAAGCCGGTGGTTCTCACGACGGGTGGGCCCCATATCTCGCTCGTTTTTCGCGAGATACAGGGTACCACCGATGTTAACCGCTAAGTGCATCGGATGAATCGAGAGTCAGAGGGAAAGAGCGATGGAATCCCACATCTCGCGAAAAACGAGCGAGATATGGGCCACCCGTCCTTCGTGAGGGAACGAGAGGCAGACCCCTGCGGACCGGGTGCGCAAGGGAGTTCTCACGCAGACTCTAAAGCCCGACGTATTGTCAATCATTTACGGCCCGACTAAGTCGTGCCAGAGACAAAACAACAGTTTTTCTGCAGCCTGCTAGAGGGCTGCAGCGTGGACGATTCCCTGCTCAATCAGCCAGTCGACCGCCTCGCGCACAGCTTGTAGCGAGGTGTAACGCGGCTCGTATCCCAACAGCGTGCGCGCTTTGGCAATGCTGCAATTGGGCGAGTGCGCAATGTGGTCCCAGGTCACCGCGGCGTCCCTCGCCGTGGCTCCGCGCCGCCACTCTTCCCAGGGTATGCACTCCAACTGCGCAGTATGCCCAAACCAGGCAGCGACGCGCTCTGCATAGCCGCGGAGAGTCACCGCCGCGGGCGATAGGACGTGAAAGCTCTCGCCGACAGCTAGGCTTCGCCGCTCGATCGCTCGCTGAAAGCACTGCGCCACATCATCCGCATGGACGTGATGCAGGGTCTCCATCCCGATGTTCGGGAGCTGAAGGGGGCGTCCCTGCAGAAGCGTCGAGAAGACCTTCGGATTGAAGTTGCCGGCGGGATTGACCGGAGCCCAACCGGGTCCCACTAAGTGCCCGGGATGCAGGATCGTCACCGGCAGCGCTGACCGGCGTGCCTCACGCAAGAGATAGGCCTCGATCGCAACCTTTCTCTCGCCGTAATCGCCGAACGCCGTGCGGGGCTCAGCCTCGGTTGTCGGCACCTCGACGCTCGGTCCATGCACCCAGATGGTGCCGCAGTGCAGCAGATGTCCGATGTTGCCGCGGAGCGCCTCCACTAGTTGCTCTGCACTTTGCAGCAGGTAACAAGTCAGGTCGATCACGACATCGGCATCCAGGCTGGCAATGCGCTCGCCAAAGCGTCCGGCTTCCTCTTCGGCGGCCCTGTCCATTTCCACGCGCTCGATCGATTGCCAAGCTGGGTGCGGGAGGTAGGGGTGCTTCAAACCCCGGCTGATGCAGATGACCGCGTGCCCGGCCTCGACTAACCGGGGGGTCAGAAAGCTGCCGATGTGGCCCGTTCCACCGATGATTGCTACCCGCACCTTGCCTCCAAGGAGATGAAACGCCAGCCAGCAGCACCGTTGCCGAGCCTACCGGATACACTGGTGGGGAAAATTCTTCAGGCAGACGGGCACATGCTGGATACAGCGCAAAATGTTTTCATCGTCATTATCTCCCTCGCTTGCGCGTTCTTCTTTATGGCGGCTGTCAACTACTACTGGCCTCCCGCCGACCGACGGTTGCACAACGACTTGATTGGCTGGCAGCTTTCGGTTCTCGGCACCACGTACGCGGTCATCATCGGTTTCATGCTGTACACGGTTTGGATCGACTTCGGAACCGCTGACTTGAACGCGGATGCAGAGGCTAGTTCGGTAGTCAATCTCTACCGGTTGGCAGACGGGTTGGCTCCGCAACAAGGGGTCAAACTCAAAGCATTGGCGCGGGCTTATGGCGATGCGGTTGCGGATAAGGAATGGGACGAGATGGCGCGCGACACCGCGCCTCAGGAGACCCGCGAGATCGCTCGGCAGATGTGGAGCACTCTCATGGAATCAAAAGGAGCGTCTCCTACCGAAATCACCGCCGAAGATCATGCCCTCTACGAACTCAGCGCGTTAGCGGGATATCGCCGCGTTCGCTTGGTGGAGAACGCAGCACGGCTTCCCGGCGTGCTCTGGTTTGTGCTGCTGGTGGGAGGAACGGTCACGGTTGCGTCGACCTGCATGTTCGGTGCTTCCAATGGCCCCTTGCACGTCATCCAGGTGGGCGCGTTTACGTTACTCATCACGCTGGCGCTGGTCGCGATTGCCGATATCAATCGGCCGTTTCAGGGTTCCGTCCATGTGAGTGACTATGCCTTCCGACGGGCTCAAACGGAAATGAAAGAGCAGTAGACCACCGGGCTACCTTGTCTCGGAGCAGGCGTCTAGGGCTAGGGTGGCGAACGGGAAGTGGCACATCGACAGCCATTATCCCACTCAAACCCCACGGCACGCCGGGGCAGGCAAAAGAAGGCTTGAATGGGGCACCCAGCATTTGTTGCGGGTGTGGTAAGAACTTCTACTCTAGAGGCGTCCTCAGTCCCACGTTATTTTGTCGAAGATTGCGCGCAGGCGTCTTCCCTTCTCAGGGTGGATGCTTTCGATGAAGGCTAGCCGCGTTGACTAAAGCGAAGCCTTGCGCAGACGCAGTGCGTTGGCGATGACGGAGACGGAGCTGAAGCTCATGGCGGCGGCGGCGATCATGGGATTAAGCAGCCATCCGAATAGCGGGTAAAGCACGCCGGCAGCTAGAGGCACGCCGAGGGCGTTGTAAATGAAAGCAAAGAAGAGATTCTGACGGATGTTGCTCATGGTTCGCTGGCTCAAGCGCCGCGCCTTGAGGATGCCGCGAAGGTCTCCCTTGACCAAAACGATGCCACCCGACTCCATCGCTACGTCTGTCCCGGTACCCATGGCGATGCCTACCTGGGCTTGTGCCAGCGCGGGCGCATCGTTGACCCCGTCGCCTGCCATGGCCACCACCGCTCCTTGCGTTTGCAGCCTCTTGACGGCTTCGGCCTTCTGCGCCGGCAATACTTCCGCCTCGAAATCGATGCCTAACTTCTGTGCCAGCGCCGCTGCCGTGGTGTGGTTGTCACCCGTGACCATCACCACCTTGATGCCTTCCTGCTTTAGTTCCTGAATTGCCTGGAAGGTAGATTCTCTGATGGGGTCCGCAACCGCAACCAGGCCAGCCAAGCGGCCATCCCAAGCGAGAAACATGACGGTCTGCCCGGACTGGCGCAAGGCTTCGGCCTGCTGCTCCATAGCTTGCGACGACGCTCCGAGGTCGTGCATGAGCGCGGCATTGCCGGCGGCGACCTGGGCGCCTTGAAGAGTCCCCGATACGCCCTTGCCGGTGAGCGAGCGAAAGTTCGCTATCGGCAGCAAGTCGATTTTCTTTTCCTGCGCTGCGGCAAGAATGGCAGCAGCCAGGGGATGTTCGCTGGCCTTTTCGAGGCTGGCCATGGCTTGCAGAAGCCGGGTTTCGTCTGTGCCCTCGGCAACGATCACGGTGCTCAATCGCGGCTTGCCCTCGGTGAGGGTTCCCGTCTTGTCGACCACCAGGGTGTTGACCTTTTCCAGTGTCTCCAGGGCTTCGGCATTGCGCACCAGAATGCCCTCGCCGGCGCCGCGGCCAGTGCCTACCATGATGGACATGGGGGTTGCCAGACCGAGAGCACAAGGGCAGGCAATGATGAGCACAGCCACGGCGTTTACCAAGGCATGAGCGTAGCGCGGCTGCGGCCCGAAGACCGCCCAGCAGACAAAGGTGATTGCAGCAGCGGCCAGGACCGCCGGGACGAAGTAGGAGGCCACGCGGTCGGCAAGGCGCTGAATGGGAGCACGGGTCCTTTGTGCCTCGCTGACCATCTTTACGATCTGCGCCAGAAGCGTAGACGCTCCCACACGCTCGGCTTTCAGCACGAAACTGCCGGTGCCGTTGATCGTTCCACCCACCACTTTTGCTCCCACCGCCTTCTCTACCGGGATGGGCTCGCCGGTCACCATCGACTCGTCCACCGAGCTGTGCCCCTCGATCACCGAGCCGTCAACGGGTACCTTTTCACCTGGGCGAACGCGCAGCAGATCGCCTATGGCAACCTGGCTGAGCGGGACATCGGCCTCGCTTCCGTCCGGAGCGATGCGGCGCGCAGTTTTAGGGGCCAAACCGAGGAGCGCCTGGATCGCGCCGCTGGTCTGGCTGCGTGCCCTCAACTCCAGCACCTGGCCGAGCAGGACCAGAACCGTGATGACGGCTGCCGCCTCGAAATAAAGGCCGATCTCTCCGGAGGCATCGCGGAACGCAGAAGGGAAGAGGCTTGGCACGGCTACAGCTGCCAGGCTGTAAAGATAGGCGGCGCCGGTTCCCAAGGAAATGAGCGTGAACATGTTGAGGCTGCGATGAACAATCGAGGCCCAGCCACGCTCAAAGAAAGGCCATCCTCCCCACAGCACCACCGGCGTTGCCAATACGAACTCGATCCACCCCAACGCTCCGCCCGGCAACAAGTGCTGCAGGGGGCCTGCGAGCAGAAGATCGGAGACCATGATGGCCAGCAGAGGAAGGGTCAGCACTGCCCCCACCCACAAGCGTCGTGTCATGCTGACCAGTTCCGGATTGGCCGCGTTCACGGTAACGGTTCGAGGCTCGAGGGCCATACCACAAATAGGACAAGCGCCGGGAGCATCGCGCACGATTTGCGGATGCATAGGGCAGGTGTATTCGGTGCGCTCCACTGGAGTCGAGGGTTCGGTCGCCTCCAGCGCCATGCCGCACTTGGGACAAGCGCCCGCCTTCCCAGAGAGCACTTCTGGATGCATGGGGCAGGTGTATTGAGCGGAGGCTGGTGCTTTTTTGCTCGGGACCAAGGAGACCAAACCGGCCGGCTGCGAGCCGTCATACTTTGCCGGGTCGGCCGCGAATTTGGTGCGGCATCCAACGCAGCAGAAGTACCAGTTACGTCCGGCGTGTTCGACAGACGCGGTGGCCTTTTGAGGCAGCACCTTCATCCCGCATACCGGGTCGACCGCAGCTAGTTCTACTTCCACCATACCCCCACCTGTCCCTTAGTTAGAGCACTGCGGGGTGGGGAAGATTCACCACCTACCCTCGCGCATCCCATTCTGACTAGGCGCTCTTTAACGACCGGCGCCCTATGTCCCTGCGGTAGTACATCCCTTCGAATTGAATCTGACCAAGTGCCTCATAGGTAAGGGAGAGCGACTGTTCCAGGGTCGGAGCCGCTGCGGTCACTCCGAGCACTCTTCCGCCCTCGGTGACGTAATGTCCGTCGACCAGGGCGGTGCCGGAATGAAAAATCTCTACTCCGGGGACACGGGCGGCCTCTTCCAAGCCGCTGATCCTGCGTCCGGTTACGTAACTGCCGGGGTAGCCGGCCGAGGCGGCAATGACGCAAGCGGAGGCACCGGGCTTCCAGTGGAGCTCGGTATCGCTCAGACGGCCCTCGACGCAGGCGTCGAGCGTAGCCACCAGGTCGGAGTCCAGCCGGGCGAGAATGGCCTGGGTCTCGGGATCGCCAAAGCGGGCATTGAACTCCAGCACCATGGGACCGCGCGCCGTCATCATTAAACCGCAGTACAGAACCCCCACAAAGGCAGAGTCTTCCGCAGCCATGCCGTTCACTGTGGGCAGCGCGATGTGGTTGATGATCCATTCGCGCATCTGCTCGTCGACCATGCGATCGGTGGAGTAAGCGCCCATGCCTCCCGTGTTCGGGCCCTTGTCTCCCTCCCCTATTCGCTTGTGATCCTGCGCCGGCGCCAAGGGCACTACATGTTTTCCGTCGGTCAAGGTGAGAAACGAGATCTCTTCGCCGCTGAGAAACTCCTCAATCACGATGGAAGATTGCGCGGAGCCAAGGAGCTTTCCCGCCATCAGCCCAGAGATTGCCTCAGTGGCCTCGCGCCGCGTCTCGCAGATGAGCACACCCTTGCCCGACGCCAAACCATCCGCTTTGATCACTAACGGAAGATGGAAGAGGTCGATCGATTCCAGGGCTTGCTGCTGGCTGGTGGCGACAGCATAGGCTGCCGTGGGGATCTTGTGGCGCTGCATAAAGCGCTTGGCGAAGGCTTTGCTGCTTTCCAGCTGCGCCGCCTTCTGCGTCGGACCAAAGACGGGGATGCTGCGCCGCTGCAACTCGTCCACCAACCCCAGGGACAGGGGAAGCTCGGGGCCAACGACCACCAGATCTGGACTCTCGGAGGCGGCGACCCGTAAGAGGTCATCGAGGTCCTTCTGGCTGACGGGAATGCAGCGGGCCAATTGGGCGATGCCCGCATTGCCTGGCGCACAAACCACTTGGGAAACCCGCCGGGAGCGGGTGATGGAGCGCACCAACGCGTGTTCCCGGCCTCCGGCACCAATTACCAACACTTTCATCCGCTTGAGCCAACCCCTTTTCTGTAAAGCAATACCCGTGGCCGGGAACTGTGGCAAGACTACCGCAGCAGGACCAAGCTGCGAAGAGTCGTTAACTATAGTTAACGAAAAAACGGAAATGCAGGCTATACTGGGTGCGCAGCAGCTGAAATCGAGGATCGTGCCATGCCGCCTGCTTCTCCGCCCTCGCTTCCGGTTTCGTCCCCAGCGGCGCTGCTTTCCAATTTGAAGACCCGGCAGGCTCTGTACTGGTTCGGGCCGGCCTTTGTGGCCAGCATCGCCTATATCGACCCGGGGAATTTTGCCACC
>Ga0302326_10026640_pt1 | contig 11677 bp, 12 predicted proteins | sample Palsa_T0_3_FD_202264 | JGI IMG/M metagenome (GOLD analysis project Ga0302326, IMG submission 202264) | Peat permafrost microbial communities from Stordalen Mire near Abisko, Sweden - Palsa_T0_3 | ecosystem: Environmental > Terrestrial > Soil > Palsa > Peat permafrost | place: Sweden: Abisko... | reverse complement strand
CCGTCAGGCCACCCTAGCTCAGTTGGTAGAGCGGCTGATTCGTAATCAGCAGGTCTCCGGTTCGATCCCGGAGGGTGGCTCCAGAAAATCAATCACTTAGAAATCTGGCGGTCATAGTTGCAGTGGTTTTTGCAGTGGTCTTGGGCCGATTGAACGCCGATTTCACAGCGGTCGCGATCGCCATGCCCGCCAATTCACGCGCTCGGTGCCAAGGGAATCTAATGCACTCAAGCATATTCCAGTCGGCCCTTCCCAGGAGGTCCGGTCTGGCCTGGGTTGGCCCAATACCTTCGCCATACTGGGCGCGACGGTGCTCGCAATCGGCCTGCCGGTCGCGCTTCAAGTCCTTCAGCGTCCAAACCCCCGCACGCCTGCCAAGGGATTTTGCCACCGGCGTGTCCGTGGGCGAGGGTTTGTGTTCGCAGATTTTCTGGATCATTGCGATAGTCTTGTTTCTGAGCTCCATCGCCGGCGTTCTCGACATTGTATTGGGTTCATGTGGACGACGTACGCGATCGCCGGAGCGGTCGGTCCCATCGTTATGGGAAAGGTCTTCGATGCCGCCGGCTCGTATCGAATGCTCCTGTCTCGCCTAGCGTTGTTCATACTGGTTGCCGCTTCTATGATGCTTTTCCTGGCAAGGTATCGAGCTGCACCGATTATCCAGGAGCCTGCCTCGGACGCATTACCGGCGTCCGTTGGCGATTGATCTCGCAAGTTGGACGCTCCTTGCGCGCCGCATAACGGTAACTGTGATGAATCGCAGTCTGTCCCTGTCACCTGTGAACGTACCCGTTGTGGGCCGTACCCTCGCCGAAGTGCCGGTGGGCTTCGTCGGACATAGGGTGGACGCCGGTAGCATCGATCCAACGATTATAGAAGTTGAACAAAGCGCAGACTGTGATTGCGGAGTATATCGCCTCGTCAGTCCAGCCGAGGGCGTAAAGCGGTTGCATGTCTTCCGCACATATCGCCGGCGACTGATGATTGACTTTGCCGACGAAGCGTAGAAGAGTTTTTTCCTTTTCGGAAAGAGCGCAGTTCTCCAGATCGCGGATGGCACACCAGACCAGGTCTTCGTTTCCCAGAAGCTCCGCCGCAACTGCGGCGTGATACTTCATTCAAAAGAGGCATTGATTTCCCGCCGAAGTATATGCCGCAATCAGTTCCCGGAAACCTTCGCTCAGCGGCGATTCGCCGCGCATGACTTCACGCGTGAAGCGGGTCAGATGCGCCGTCATAGCGGGCCGGTAGGCGAACAGGTGCAGGATCTGCGGATACTCCGCGCCCTTGGCCTGTAATTGGCGAATAGTCTCGGCCTGGAAGCTCGGCTGTGGATTGTTCTCCACGTCGGGCAAATACATGGGCTGCATATCAGAATTCATGAGTTCGCAATGCGCTCGCGCTTGAGATTGAGATAGCCTTCCTCGCCTACCACAGCGCCCCGCCACCTGTAGAACTCGGGGTCGCGCGGCTGCCAGGTGGCCAGGCCATCGACGTAGCGATTGTACATGCAGAACGCTGCGGCGATCAGGACGGTATCGTGGATGTCCAGATCGTTGGCGCCATGCTGCCGCGCGCGTTCGATATCATCACCTGTCACGTTCTTACCGCCCTCCCACACTTTGCGGGCAATCGCGAGCAGCGCCCGGAGCTTGTCCGAGATCGCGGAGGTCTCGTAATTCTGCTTCACATCCAAGACAAGCTGCTCGTCGCCGTTCAAATGATGGGCGGCAATCGCGCCATGTATGCTCTGGCAGTAATAACAGTCGTTCAGGGAAGATACATAAGTGGCGATCAGTTCGCAGTCGGCGGCCGTAAGCGTATCGTGGCCGCGCAGCAGACCCTGCGCTAGTTGGTTGAGGGGTTGCGCGGTTTCGGGACGATACACCATCAGCGCACTGATGCCCGGGAACCCCTCAGGAAGAGCGATGTGAGGCATGTAGCGTTTCTCCGTGTTTCGAAATATGATAGCGCGGCAACAGAAGCATCAGCGCGGCCGCCAGGGCACTGGCGAATGAGAGTAGCGTTAGTGTGGAAGTATATGAACCGCTGCGGTCGAACGCATACCCCAGCAGGACAGGTCCAGCGCCACCCGCGATCGCATAGAAGGTCCAGGTAAGGCCGTAGAGCGTTGAGAACGGCCGCAGGCCGAAATAACGCGTCAACAGGTAAGGAGTGATGCTGGAAGTTCCTCCCGCACCCAATCCGAGCAGTGCAGCCGCCACGGACGCTTGCGGAAACGACGAAGCGCGCGCCAGCAGAAAAATGCCGGCGGAGGCCAGCATGAGAAGCACGAAGGCGACCCAGGGTCCCGGAAAGCGATCGAGCAGCCAGCCCGTGGAGAGCCGGCCGGAAAGGCTGGCGCCGCCCAACACAGAGACAGTCGACGCAGCGCTGCCCGCTGCGATTCCACGATCCGTCAGCAATGGCACCTGGTGAGTCATGGCGCCGTTGATGCTGATCGAGTCCAGAAACAGCACGGCCACGATGATCCAGAAACTGTACGAGCGCAATCCCTGCTGCCACGTGCTACCCGGTCGGCCGGAGGAGTGCGATTCAGTTTCGTCCGTATGGCGAGCGCGGGCATAAAGCAACGCCGGGGGCATGCCGATGAGCAGGATCAGTGAGCCCAGTATACCGTACGCCGCGCGCCAGCCGATATGAGCTACGAGCGTCTGGGCCAGAACGGGAAAGACCATCAGACCGATGCCCTCGCCCGCCAGCACCAGGCCCAGGGCTGTCCCGCGATAGTCCGAGAACCAGGTCGAGATCGCGTGCGTATAGCCCATTTGGATGACGTTGCCCACGGCTCCAATCATGAAGCAAGTGAGATAGAACTGCCAGATGCCAGACTGCAACAGGCCAAGCAGCAGGAAATCTCCGCCGAAGAGCGCGATGCAGGCCACCAGCAGACGCCGCGGACCATGCCGGTCGAGCCAGCGCCCCGCTAGCGGCGAGCAGACTGCCGCCGTTAGAGCACTGATCGCGAAACCCTGGGCGATGGCCTCCCGATTCCATCCAAACTGCTCCGCCAGCGGCTTCATGAAAATGCTGAATGTATACGCGTAAAGCGAGAATCCCACCATGACGCCGAGGTTAGCCGCCAGCGCGACTCGCCACCCGTAATAACGTAGTCTTTGCTCGGTCTCCACTTGAGATCAAAACCGGAGCTTCAAAGCGAACTGAATCTCTCGCGGCGCCAGCGCGCTGCGGACCTCGCCGAATGTGGGCGAGCTGATGTCGTTGTCGGGCAGACCGAAGTTCACCCGATTGAAGATGTTGAAAAATTCCGCCCGGAATTGGAGCGCCGAGGACTCGGTGAGCCGAAAGTTCTTGAACACCGAAAAGTCATACTGTCCGATTCCGGCAGCCTGGGTCACATTGCGGCCAGCGTCGCCGAACTGGCCGGCTTGGGTGATCGGATTGAGTCTCTGGAAGGCGCTGACGTTGAACCACTCCTGCGCGGTCTTCGGACCGTCATTCGGGTTTCCAATGACATCGGGGCGGTTCGCCGAAAAACCCGAGATCTCCGAAGCGCTCCCCAGCAGCGCTACATCGGTGGAATCGAACACGGTAAAAGGCGTGCCGGTGGCCAGCGTCAGGATGCCGTTGAGCTGCCAGTCACCGAAGGCCTGCCTGGACCATGCCGGCTGGCGGCTCAATGACGGAAGCTGCCACTCATGGCTGAAGACAAACCGCTGGCGCTGATCGAACAAAGAACGGCCGTGTTCCGCCCGCAGGTCGAGCGGATTCTGCGCCAGGTCGTTCTCGCCGGCAACGTCCTGCGAAGAACCGCCGGTCATGTTAAACGAGGAATTGTCGTCCAGGCTCTTAGAATAAACATAGGATGCCAGGAACGAGACTCCGTATCCGAAGCGCTTGCGCAGGCTGGTCTGGAGACCGTTGTACTCGGAATTCACTATTCCGGCAAGGTACGCCATCGAAGTGTAACGGCAATCCGATTCCGGTTGGTCCAGCGTGCAGCCCGAGTAAGGCCGCCGCTGATCGACGTTGGATTCGGTGGAGCATGGCTGGCCGCCGCAGGTGCCGGGAACAAAGATGGCCGGATTCGCTTCAATGAAGCGTGGCAGCTTGGTGCCCTTGGTTCCCACATAGCCCACCTCCAGCAGCCAGCTACTACCGAAGGCACGCTGCACCGTCAGGTTCCAGTCTTGAGCGTAAGGCATACGCATGCTCGGATCGAGCGAATCGAGAGTGATCGGGTAGTTGTAGCCGGGAGCGTTGGGATTGATGCCTGCGGTCGGGTCGGCAAAGTTCGGGCCGCCGATCTGGATGATTTTGAACCACGGGGCAGCCGAGATGATGTCCTGTAAAGGACCTCCCTGGCCGTTATAGTAAGGTTCGTAGAAAATACCGTAGGCTGAGCGGACGGACCATTGGCCCTTTCCGGTGGGGTCCCAGGCCAAGCCTACCCGCGGTGCAAATCCGCGATAGTCCGTATGTATCAGTCCAGCGGGCACTCCCTTGTCACCAGGGTAAAGAAGGCCGGCGGGTGCATCCGGCATTACCTGGGACTGCGCTCCGGGCACAAATACGGTCTGCTGATTGTGGATCTCTGTAAAGGGGTACGTCAGTTCATAGCGCAGGCCAATATTCACGGTTAGCCGAGATGTGGCTCGCCAGTTGTCCTGCACATATCCGTTCAGGCTGTTTCCTCTCAAACCTCGGTTCAGGTAGCCGCCGCCCTGCAGAAACACTTCAGGCTCCCCTTCCAGGTAACTGGCGAAGGCATTACTGATGGGATACGGAGCGAATACGAAGTATCCGTTGGAAGCGATTCCCTGCAGAGCGTTGATTTGATCGTGCCGGAATCCGCCACCGAACTGTAGCTCGTGTTTGCCGCGAATCCAGGTAAGCGAATCCGTCGCGGCAAAGGTATTCTGCCAGGTATCGCGCGGACCGGTCAGCGGGTCGCCGATGTTTCCGTAGCCCGAGATGTCGATATAAGGCAGACCGCTCTGAGCGGGGAGGGTGGTAGGAAAGTCAAAGCCGGCCGTGGACGAGTCCGTGTGATTGAGACCCTGCACGTCGAGAAACTTGCGCCGCAAGAACGAAACCCGGACGATGTTCACCAGCGTTGGCGAAAAGGATCGCGTTTCCTCGATCACCGCATTCTGGGTACGATCGTTCTCCTGTACCGGAAATCCAGGCACCGTGGCGCCGGAGACCGCGATCGGATCGAACTCCGATCCGTTCGACAGGTTATAGCGGCCGAAAATGCGATCCCGGTCTGAAAGGTAATGGTCGATGCGCACACCGAACTGGTCATTAGTGTCGTGGAGAGTCTGCGTCGTCGTGAACAGATTAGTGCCTGTGTTGGGCAATGGATAGTAGGCCAGCAAATTTTGAGAAATGGGATTGATCGAAGGCAGCTTGTTGTCCGGGTAGGGATCTCCGGTGAGCTCATTGATGAGGGGCAGCACTTTGCCCGAACTCGGATCGATCGTTTGCGAGAAGTCACCCTGCCGTTCAAGTATCGACGGTACCGTAGAAGTGTAAGTCTGTCCCTGCAGGTTCCGAAAACCCTCGTAGTACCCGAAAAAGAAGGTTTTCTCTCGACGGATAGGTCCCCCGATAGTCGCGCCAAATTGATTTTGTTTCAACGGCTCAACGTGCTGCGCAAAGAAGTTTCGGGCATCGAAATCGTCATTCCGGAGAAAGTCGTAGACGCTTCCGTGTAACTGGTTGGAGCCCGAACGCGTGACGATGTTGGTTGTCGAGCCGGCGCTGTGGCCGAATTCGGCGGAGGCCGTGTTCGTGAGAATACGGAACTCGGTAATGGCGTCAATGGGTGGCTCGAGGGCGTATCCGGCATAGACTTCGTCATAGTTTTCTACACCGTCAATCAGGAACTCGTTGGACTCCGGTCGCAGTCCGTTCACCGAATACGCCTGATTGGCGCGCAACGGACCTCCGGCGTCCCTGAGGCCCTGCGTGAGCGGAGCTACACCGGGCTGCAACAGACCGAGCTGTGAAAAATTACGTCCGTTCAGCGGCAGGTCCAGAATCTCACGCTCGTGAACGGTCTCGCCGAGGTCGTTGGTGGTCTGGACCAGGGTCGCATCGGCCTCCACCATAGCCGTCTGCTGCTGTGATCCCACGGCAAGTTGTATCGGTACAACGGCAACTTCGTTCACACTCAGCGTGATGCCGTCCTGAACGTACTTTTGAAATCCGGTTGCGGCGACTTCCAGGCGGTAACGGCCCACAGGCAATAGCACCAGCAGGTAGTTCCCTTCACTGTCACTTACAACCCGTCGTGCGATTCCCGTTTCGACCTTTACGGCGGAGACCGCGGCGTGCTGGACGCGGGCGCCGCTAGGGTCCGTCACGTTGCCACGGATACTACCAGTAACTTCTTGTGCTCGGATTGTGGCGGCAGCCAGTAGCGCCAGCGCCAAGTAATTGAACCGATAGGCCATTTTTTCTCCACTTTTCGACGCATGGTCGCCTGAGGCGCGGGCAGACCGGACGTTATGAATCGACAAGCTTGTCCACAACCCAGCCTGACTTTTTGTATTCAGTGGATTATACGTTCGAAAGCGGAGTGCAGGCAATAATCGGAAAGCACTAAATAGATTTATCTAGCTGGTAGGTGCGCGAACGATCTCTGTGAGAGCTTGTTTTGCATCAAACCTTGCGGTGCCCGGCGAGTGTAGCTTCTGTTCGAGGTCGCGCAGAAATATAGGTTCTCGCATAGAGGGCTATTAGCGGACCTCGGAAAGGTTGGACCGTGGTGTCTCTCCCAACACCTTGCACAAATACGTTTCCATGATTCTCGGCTTGAATCCAAAAGGGCCGGGCTCCGACTTGTATACAATGCCTCCGCCGGGCGCTATCACGTACAGTCGCTCAGGCCAGCCCGTATAGGCCATCTCGGTTCGATCATCGATACCGTCGATTAGGGCCGGAATCCGGATTCCCAGTTTACGTACGCACTGGCCAGCATTTTCAAACCTTTCCGCGTCAGTGCGGGGAGAGTATAACAACACTCGGTCCCGCTCGTTTGAGGGCATCTGCCATAGGTCCACAGGATGCGCCTCCTTGATGTAGACAATGTAAAAGGAGGCGCGATCCTTGTATTTGTCGTACAAACTATTGAGGTCGGGAACCTCCCGGCGAAATGGCGGTCAAGTGTAGCTGCCGAAAATCAAAACTAGGGGCTTGTTGCGGTAGTCATCCGACACTCTGACACGTCGTGTGTGATCGACAGTGGGCAAGTCGAAGTCGGGGGCTACATCGCCGGGCCGGAGGCTGCCTGCGCGGGCGGACATCCACATGGGTTCGAATGGCAGAATCGCCATCGCCACGTTCGGTACGTGGCGCATAATTGCTCCGAAGCGATCCAGCGGCTGCCGCATCAGCCAGTACAGACCGCCTGTCAATGCGGCGTACAACAGTAGACACGCGCCACCCAGATTACAGGCCACCCTCAACAACGTCATCGGCTCACACAAACATACACCGGCGACCAATGCACTAGCAATAATCTAAAAGTACTATTTGGGCGTCCGTGCCTGGCCGGGCATGATCTGGCCCGTCACGAGCCAACCCGCCAACCGAGATGAAAAGAGTCGTGACCACCTTGAGGAGAGGTCACCTGGCACAAACTACATAAAGTTCCGTGTGTGCAAACTTGACAGTTCAACCGCCTCCCGCTCGTTGAAGCCCAGTCGCCGCAGCCTCTCTTGTCGTCCCTCGTCCATGTCCCGCGTAAGCTCGATCACGCGCTCGTGGCCTTCCCGTAATCTACTGTGTTCCCACGAACCCGCCGCTATGAGAAGCAAGGCGTCGAACACCTCGGAATTCAATCCCGCTGTGTGACGAAGCAGGTCATGGCGGCGCCGCACGCCGTTGGCGAGGCGTGAGCAGACGGCCGGATCGGAATGAATATGCTCGCGCAGGTGCGCCAGGCCGAAAGCGACGTGCCGGGCTTCATCCTGCGCGGCGAGGCGTGTCACGGCTCCGGTTACCGGATCGGGCGCGCAATGCTCGATGAACCTGAGCAGGGAGAGAAAAGTTCCTTCTCCAAGAACGGACAATAGGAACGATGCTATGGCGAAGTCTGGCTCGTCCACCAGCGTTTTCAGCGAGGCTTGGCCGCCGCCGGTGGATAGGCCCAGTTCCTGGCGCTTCAGGAGCGCGCGGCGCGTGAAGACCTCGATGTGGCGCGCCTCGTCCGCGGCCTGTATCGCGAGCACCTGCATCACCTCACGGAAATGAGGGTGGAGCTGCGCGATGAATCGGCTGGGGATGATCAGGGCCGCTGTTTCATTTTCGATCAAATACGTCATTACTTGAACGACCGCGTCCTCAACCTCCTCGGGCAAATGGAATTCTGCGTTCCAGGGAACCGCGGTCTGCGGGTCCCATTGCGCAGATGCCGCTTGGGCGTAGATACGGGCCGCGTCGGCGGACCAGACCTCGATTTTATCGACGATAGTGAACCCGAACTCCGGACTACCAGCTTCCACCCTGGCTCCTCGCGCCGCCAGACCCCATGTGCGCGGCGCATGCTCTGCTACTGCATCAAGTTGAGAAATGCCGGGCCGGCCCGCACGCTGGGAGCCTACCCACCGCGCGCTTTCCGCACTTCCGCGAGTGACGGCGGCGTGGTAATGCTTCGCGCCGCCTGGCAGACTGCGGAACGCATGCCCCTCTGAACGGCACCATGCCCGCAGGTGGCTCTCCAACTCCGACGTGCTGCCCGTCACCCCGATCTCCTCTCCCACGGAGACACTTCGCAAGGCTCGCTTGATCAGGAGATGACCACCTTCATCGAAACCCAGACTGCCGAGGTCTACTTGCAATGGGCTACCACCGACTTAACGAAGTCGTCTACTGTTCCAAAGCGGTGCAGCGCCGCATCCAAAGCTGCGTACCCTTCCGTGCGGCCCGGCTGCCACTGCTTCAGGCCTTCCAGGTCGAGTAGGGGTCTCACTTCCGAATCGGAATAAGACATACCGAGTAATAGTTCGCGGAATCGATGAACCTGTTCTGGCGGTGCGCCATCCAGAGTAGTGAAGTTGCAGTGGTCGTAGGCAGACGTATGGGCGATCACACTCGTACTGCCCGCTGTAAGAGTCCCCTCCTGAGTGAACAGCAGATGATTCCCATCGACACAGCAGGCTGCGTCGGCTTCTCCGCGCAGCAGTGCCCGGGCTGCCTCCCGCTCGCCGCCGATGTGATCGCCGTGCTTGCCAACCAACTTGTCAAAGGAGAGTACCTCAAAGTCCTTACCTGGGTTCAGTCCCAGGTTCGCAAAGCAACTGAGCGGTATGAGCGTGGCCTGTGGGGAATCATTGGCTCCCACGGCAACGCGCTTCCCCTTCAAATCGTCGATATTACGAATCCTCGCGCTGGACCGCACGAAGATGACCGAAGTCAAGTCGCGGTCCGTATCGCGCATGCAGATCGCTTCCGCGCGCCGGCCGAGGTCCCCGGCGATACGCTCGGACTGCAGCCACGCCAATGGTGAATTCCAGGCAATGTGAATGTGGCCGGCGAAGTGCGACTCAACCTGCCGTTCGTAATTCGAATAAAGGATATAATCAAAAGCCAGATCGTGGCGCGCGAAATAGCGTTGGAAGCCGTCCCAAATTGTGACAACTTTCGGGTCGTAGGCGACCGCACCCAGGAGGAGAGTGGTATTGTTGCCCATTGGATTTTGCGCTAGAACAGAGGCAACGAGCAGGCGGCCTTCCCTATGAAGTCGTAGAGGACGTCCGTGGTAGGCGCCATGATCCCGGCGGCACGCGTGTCGCGGAAATATCGTTCCACCGCCAGATGATTGCGATAGGCAGCTCCGCCACACACCCGCATGGCAAGATCGAGCACCTCGGTTGCCGTTTCCCCCGCCGCTGCCTTGCACTCCAGCACTCGCAGCATGGTGTCACCACGATTCGTTTCCAGGGCGGCTATGGTATCGTCCAGTAACGTGCGCGACATGTCCGTCTTCACGCGCATTCGTGCAATGTAGCTTCGGATGGTCGGCAGGTCCGCAAGCGCCGAGCCCGTGTCGGAATAACGCGTGCTGGAGGCGTGCTCCGCAGTCTTCCGCACGGCCGCCTCCATCAAGCCAACCACGCACGCGGCAGTTAACACGTTGAAAACTGGCAGCACAATTCCCATCATGATGTCGAAACCCTCCCCGTCGCTGCCCAGCATCGCGGAGTGGGGGACGCGAACGTCTTTTGCGTTCACGGGAGACGAGTCGTTCCCGCGCAGGCCGAGGCCCTCGAACGGGCTCGTAACAGCGATCCCACTCGCTTTCGCAGGAACCAGCCATATGGTGCTTGGTCCCTCGGCTTGCAATGGTTTTGAAGACCAGACGTAAGCCGTGGCTCGGGATGCGGAGGTGACCCAACTCTTCTGTGCATTCAGGATGACCGTGTCGCCCTCGCTGTGCGCCGTACTGACGGGTGCCCAGAAATGGCTACGGGTGCCGGCTTCACTGAACGCGAGAGTGCTCAAGTGCTCGCCGGACGCTGCCGCACGCCGCACTGCCTCGCTGGCGTGAGCTTCCAGTACGGCGGCGCCGCAGTAATGCATGCACAGGACCATAGCGGTAGAGCCGCATTCCTGAGCGACTCGGCCAGTGATGGCCGCGGCGCCGGCCACGCCGATACCTAAGCCTCCCACTTCGGGTGCGCTCATCGCTCCCAGCAGGCCTGCCGCCTTCAACGCTTCGATTGATTTCTCGGGAAATGCGCCGTTGCGATCTACCACCGGAGCAGTTGCCGCGATGGTTTCACTGCATACTTGTTCCAGGACTTCTTGGTGATGTTGGGCGTTCGCTGTCATTTGTCCTCACTTCGTCGGCTATTCGCGAAGTAAGGGCAACCTCACACCCTAAGCTCACGTCGATAGCGACGGCAATTTCATTCTCGAACCCGTCGAGCTTAGACGGATTCACAAACGATGGGTTATCGCTCTCATTTTGAAGAAGTGTATCATCTCTCCGCCAGCTTCGCCATCAGTCCGAACGAACCGGCCGCTATACGAATCGCATTACGCCTGGAGGTTAGGCTTCCCGGCCAGACGTGTCGGGTGCTCCCTCCACGCGAAGCCAGCCCTCCGGCTAGCAGCATTGCCGCGGATGCCACTTTGACCAGAAATGCCGTGCACCATTACCCACCATTCGCCGATGGTGAAGCACTCTTCCATCGTTTCCGCGATGGCGGACCAACCTCGATGCACTCCGACCGGAGTCACCAAACGACGCTCCCCAGGAGCGTGCGACGACATAGTGGAACCTGAAGGTACTTGACAGGGTTTCGTGGGGTTACCTCGGGCATCTCGTTGATTCTTCGTCAGGTCCTTTGCACCGGAGTTTCCCCGATTCTCGCCGACACCGGTGCAGAACCATTAACAGTTGCAAAGCATGGAACGCCGCGCGAAGCCGGAGCGAGTGACAGTATTGCCGAAGCCGGCCTCCCGCAACCGGGCTGGCGAGATCCTGCCCGCGCAGTGACCCCGCGCCGGGACCTATCAGCCTCGTAATTCCCGCCAATGTCGGACGATGCGAGATCAATCGCCGGCAGACGCCGGCAACGCGGGTACGGCAAGATCCTCCATGCCTGCTGTCATTCGATAACGGGGCAGCAGAAGCATCAGCGAAGCCGCGGCCAATGTAAATAGCGCCAGTCGAGAC
>Ga0302326_10026639_pt1 | contig 11677 bp, 11 predicted proteins | sample Palsa_T0_3_FD_202264 | JGI IMG/M metagenome (GOLD analysis project Ga0302326, IMG submission 202264) | Peat permafrost microbial communities from Stordalen Mire near Abisko, Sweden - Palsa_T0_3 | ecosystem: Environmental > Terrestrial > Soil > Palsa > Peat permafrost | place: Sweden: Abisko... | reverse complement strand
ACCCACCGCACACCCACCGAATACTTCGCAATCACATACTCAAAGAACTCTTCACTCTTCCGGTAGAACGTATTCTGCTCATTCGCCGGCGTATGCCGCAGCAGCTTCGCCGACATCATCGGCGTCAGCGTCAGCGAAACAAACGCCGAAACCAAAATTGTAACCGCCAGAGTTACAGCAAATTCTCGGAATAGCCGCCCAACGATATCGCCCATAAACAGCAGCGGAATCAGCACAGCAATCAAGCTCACGGTCAGCGAAACGATCGTAAACCCAATCTGCTCCGATCCCTTAAGTGCTGCATCCAGTGGCGAATCGCCCTCTTCCAGATAACGCGAGATATTCTCGATCATCACGATCGCGTCATCGACCACAAACCCCGTAGAGATCGTCAATGCCATCAGCGACAGATTGTTCAGGCTGTACCCAAGCAGGTACATCACTCCGAACGTCCCTACAATGGACAGCGGCACCGCGACCGAAGGTATGATCGTCGCCGCAATCGACCGCAGGAACAGGAAGATCACCATCACCACCAACCCGATGGTCAGGATCAGCGAAAACTGTACATCCTTCACCGACGCCCGGATCGTATTCGTCCTGTCCGTCAGCACCTGCAGCTTCACGGTGGCCGGCAGCGTCGCCCTTAGCTGCGGCAACAGCTTCTGCACCTCATCCACCACGCCGATAATGTTCGCGCCCGGCTGCCTCTGAATATTCAGAATCACCGCCGGCTTCAACACCGCCGCCTGCGCCCCCTGCCCATTCGTCGCGGGCTGCGCCGCGGTGCCCATCCACGCAGCCTGAAACAGATTCTCCGCACTGTCCACGGAGTTCGCCACATCCGACAGCCGCACCGGAGACCCACTCCGGTAAGCGATGATCACCTTGCTATAGTCCGCGCTCGAGAGCAACTGATCGTTGTCGCCGATCGTGTACGCCTGCTTCGCACCATTCAAGTTACCCTTCGCCTGGTCCACGTTCGCCGTGCCCAGCGCAGCGCGAATATCCTCCAGGCTCAACCCGTAGTTCGCCAGCGCAGTCGGGTTCGCCTGTATCCGCACCGCAGGCTTCTGCCCGCCGTTGATCGACACCAATCCCACGCCGGAGAGCTGTGAGATCTTCTGCGCCATCACCGTATCCGCCAGATCTTCCACCTGCGACAGTGGCATCGAATCGCTCGACAGCGACAGTGTCATGATCGGTGCGTCCGCCGGATTCACCTTGCTGTACACCGGCGGATTCGGCAGGTCCTTCGGCAGATAGCTGAACCCTTCATTGATCGCTGCCTGCACATCCTGCTGCGCCACATCGATCGACTCCGACAGGTCGAACTGCAGCGTAATCACACTGCCTCCGCCCGAACTCGTCGAGGTCATCTGGCTCAGCCCCGGTATCTCCCCGAACTGCCGCTCCAGCGGCGCCGTCACCGACGAAGCCATCACCTCCGGGCTTGCTCCCGGATAAAACGTCTGTACCTGAATCGTCGGATAGTCCACCTGTGGCAGGGCAGACACCGGTAGCTGCTTATACGCGACAAAACCCGCAAGTAAAATGGCCACCATCAGAAGCGAGGTGGCCACCGGACGAAGAATAAATGGCTTCGAAGGACTCATCGACGTTACCCCTCAGCCTGGCGCGGCCCATTCAGATCTGCCGAGGACCCGTTATCGTTCTTTACCGGAGCCTGTCGTGGAACCACGCTGCTTCCATTCTTCAGCTTTTCCTGCCCATCCACTACGATCTGGTCTCCTGGCTTCACTCCGGCGCTCAGAATCACCTGCGTTCCTTCCGTCAGCTCAACCTTCACTGGACGCGCCTCGACATAGTAGTTCGACTTGCTTCGTTCCGATGGCAGGATCATCTTGCCGGCATTATTTTTTGCCTCAATCGGATCGACTGGAGGCTGGCCCTGCTTCAGTAGATAGACAAAGTTTCCCTGCGAGCCCGTCTGCAGCGCCGCCGCGCTAATCACCATAGCGTCTCGCTTCTCCTGCAGGATCAACCGCACATTCACAAACTGGTTTGGAAACAGAGCCCCATCGTGATTGTCGAAGACCGCCTTTATCTTGACCGTGCCTGTCGTCGTATCGATCTCGTTATCCACCGTCAGCACGGTTCCGCTAGCGATGTGCGTCGCCTCCGACCGGTCATAAGCCTCCACCGCCAGCTTGCTGCCGCCGCGGGTCAGTTTCAGCACCTCGGGCAACTGGTCCTCCGGTAGCGTAAAGATCACCGAGATCGGCTGTAGCTGCGTCACCACGATCAACCCTGTCGCATCCGCCGCATGTACGATGTTGCCCGCGTCCACCTGCCGCAGGCCCACCACGCCGTTGATCGGCGAAACAATGTTCGTATACCCCAGGTTCACCTTCGCGGCCTCAATCGTCGCGCGATCCGCCGCCAGCGAACCCTCCGCCTGTCCTGCCGTTGAAATCTGCGCCTGCTGGCTCTCCTTCGACACCACCCCAGCCTGTAGCAGTGCCGTATAACGCGACGCCTCCGCCTTTGCGTTCTCTGCACTGGCCTGGTCCTTCACCAGTTGCCCCTGAGCCTGGGCCAACGCAGCTTCGTAGGGCTTCGGGTCGATCTCGACCAGCATCTCTCCCTGCTTCACCGCCTGCCCCTCACGCACATTCACCCGCATCAACTGCCCATCCACCCGGGTTTTAATCGTCACCGTGTTGTAGGCGGTCACCGTGCCCAACTCCGTCAGGTAGATCGGCATGGTCTTCTGCTGCACCGCAGCGACCTGCACCGGCGTCGGAACATCTTCCGCTGCTTCCATCTGCGCAGCCGTTAGTTGCTGCTCCTGCGAATTACTGTGAATCTTCCACACCGCCGCACCAACCGCACCCACGATCACCAGAACAACAATCCACTTCCGCCAACCCGAGCCCGACGGTTCTTCGGGGGCAGGCAGCACGTTCTTTACCTCTCGCGCCGGCAGAGCTGCGTGGGGTTCCTGCTCGTTCATCTGTACCGAAGGCATAGGTGTGATCACCGCATTCTCAAAGATTCAATTAGAGCGTCCGTCTGATTATTACCTCAGATATCTAAGGATACTTGATAATGACGTTGGTTGCCGTGCGAAGGTTTCTACCTCTTCGTCAACTGGCGCCAAAACTCCTGCAACACCTTGTTGCTCGATAGCAACTCGCATGAATTGAAGGAAGGACACTGTTTGCCCACCCCGGACGTCGCACCCGACACCACCGCCCCTCCCGTGCTCTGCGTCGATCTCGACGGAACCCTCGTCAAGTCAGACACTCTCTATGACTCCGCGCTCGTCCTCGCCCGCCATCGTCCCGCAGCGCTACTGAACCTGCCCCGCTGGCTCGCCCAGGGCAAAGCCGCCCTCAAGCAACACCTCACCAGCGCCGTCCAGCTCGACGTCACCCACCTCCCCTACAACCGCGAACTCCTTCAATATCTTGAGCAGCAGCAGGCCGCCGGCCGCCCCATCTACCTCGCCACCGCCGCCAATAGCGTCCTAGCCCAGCGCGTCGCCGACCATCTCGGCCTCTTCACCGGTTTCCTTGCCTCGGACAGAAATGTGAACCTCGCCGGCAACAACAAACTCCTCGCGTTCCAGTCGCGCTTTGGCGACAACTTCGCCTACATCGGCAACGCTCTGCTTGACCTGCCACTGCTCAAAAGCTGCCAGCAACCTATGGTCGCCAACCCCACCTCCCGCCTCCGCTCCGCCCTCCACAGTGCCGGCATCACCCCCGTCCGCACCTTCACCGAAGAGGTCTCCCCGCTCAAAGCATGGCTCAAAGCCATCCGCCTCCATCAATGGGCCAAAAATACCCTCGTCTTTCTTCCGCTACTGCTCGCTCACGCCTGGGCCCCCGGCCTGCTCGCCGCGGCGTTCCTGGCCTTCCTCAGCTTCGGTCTCTGCGCTTCTGCAACGTACATCGTCAACGATCTCCTCGACCTTGAATCCGACCGCCAACACCCTCGCAAGCGTCTTCGCCCCTTCGCCTCAGGCGACCTCTCCGTTCTCTCGGGCATCTTCGTCGTCGTTCTCTTCCTCGCGGCCTCTCTCACTCTGGCGATGCTCGTCCCACGCGTCATCGCCGAGCTGTCGCCGCAGCTATTGTCTTCCATCAAACCTCACTACTTCCTTCTGTGGCTCAGCATCTATCTCGTCACCACGCTCGCGTACTCGTTGCGTCTCAAGCGATCTGTCCTGGTCGATGTCATCGTCCTCTCCGGCCTCTACACCATTCGCATCATCGCTGGGTCGGCCGCCACAGGAGTTGCCGTCTCCACCTGGCTCGGCAGCTTCAGCATCTTCTTCTTCCTCTCCCTGGCCTTCGTCAAGCGCTTCGCCGAACTTGAAAGCCTGCGCGAACGCGGCGGCGCCCAGGCCAGCGGCCGCGGCTACCACATCGCCGACATCGAACAGCTCCGCAGCTTCGGCTCCGCCAGCGGTTACGCCTCGGTTGTCGTCCTCACCCTCTACATCTCGACCCTTGACGCCGCGCAACTCTACCACCACACCAGACGCCTCTGGCTTCTCGTCCCCGTCCTTCTGCTCTGGATCAGCCGCCTCTGGCTCCAGGCCGCCCGCGGCCAACTTAACGAAGACCCCGTCGTCTACGCCATCACCGACCGCCGTAGCCTCCTCATGGGCGTCCTCGTCCTCGCCATCGTCCTATCCGCTCTCTAAGAGAGAACCCCGACGGATCGTTATGCACTTCTTATGCGCTGCGCTCCAGCACCAACTAGCAGTAGAAGGGACGGGCTTCGCCCTTCAGCGTTTCAGCACAGCGGCCGCACGTTCTTCCTGCTGTGCCTCTGCACCGCGCTCTATCGCCTTGAAGTCCACCATCGTCCGACTCGGAGGTCGTATCGCATAGTACAAACGAGCGAGCAATCGCCGGTCGCGCCAGTCTCTGCGCATCAGTTCACGCACCAGCCGCGGCTGCTCCCACGGCACGTCGATATACGAGCTCTCCAGGTAAGGACAGCTCGCATCTGACATGAGAGCCTGGGGGAAGAACGCAACCGTCTCCTCGTAGATAAATCTTTGCCCCCGCTGCAAGCCTGCATCGGTGGACGCACCACACAGGGCACCCGCCAGATCTCCCTGCCCCGCAGTCCGTAGATGCCCAAGCTGTGTGCAACGAGGATTCAGCTCGATCAGATATGCGTGTTCTGTCCCGTCTTCCAGCATGAAATCCAACCCATGGAAGCCCGAAAGCTGCAGTCGCTCCGCAAGTCGTTCTGCGGCCATCCGGATCTCCTCATTCTCGATCAGCCGCACCACCGAAGCAGGTCCGGTCTCACCCTGCGCCCAGAGCACCTCGACCGTCACCATCGCGAGCACTTTGCCATCCTGGCACGCCATCATCGTATTTGCGGGTCGCCCTGCAATGAATCGCTGCAGTGTAAAGACGGGCGGCTTGCATGTCTTCCAGCTCCATAGCGCCACTGCATCCCGAATCGTGAACCAGCGCCCGCAGGCATTCACCGCGCCTGGCCGCCGGCGCATTGTCGCGAGTGCCAGCTCCGCCGCGGCCAACGAAGACACAATCTTGACCCCTTTGCCGCCACACGTTCCGTCCAGCTTCAGAACACCCCATGTGCCTGGTATGGAAAACCACTCCTGCAGGTCGGCCTCCGCTGCAACCACCTTGGTCTCCGCAACTCTGATATGCAGATCCTGAGCCAGTTGTATCGACGCTGCCCTGCTCGCGACCACGTCATAGCCAGCAGGTGCGCCCAACGAGCGCTCGATCAAAGGTCGCAGATACGGCCTGCTTCGGTGCAGCTCATACAGTTGCCACACCACCCCCTCGTCGCAGGGGATCACAAGGTCAGGCCCGGACAACGTGATCGCCTCGCAGAGAGATTCAAGGGAGTCCAGAAAACGATAGGGATACTGCTTGCTGATGCCGCTCACAAACGCAAAGGGATGGCCCGACGGGCAGATGACCTCGACCTTGCATCCATGACGCACGAAGGCCGCAGCTAACTTGGCGCAGGATGGCCACCAGGTCACCGATGCCAGCAACACACTCGATCTGCCTCGGTGAATGACGTTAGGATCGGATACTCTCATGACTTCTCGGCCCCAGATACAAACAGATACTGAGCCGCAACAACGTCATCGTCCAACGCGATTGTCGGGTCTTCTATGTATTGGAGGATGATAGTAATCCTCCACCGTGCCAAAACACGGACAGTTCTTTATTTGATTTTGATAAGCTGATGGTATCAATACAACTTCTTGGCAAGCGCTAAATTTCGCAAAATCTTTTATTTCTGTAGCTTAGCTATACCGAAGAGAACGTCCAGGTACCCGAGGGATGCCATGGCAGGGCAGCGAATCGACGTCGCGGTCATCGGAGCAGGCCCATACGGCCTATCCATCGCAGCCCACTTGGGCGCTCAGAGCGTCCCCTTTCGCATCTTCGGCGTCCCCATGTCCACCTGGCGAAACCACATGGCGGCTGGCACCTTCCTTAAATCCTTTGGCTTTGCCTCCAGCCTCTACGATCCCACCTCCTCATTTACACTTGCTCACTTCTGCCGCGAGCAGGGTCTGCCCTACTCCGACGTCATCGATCCCGTCTCCCTGGAGACCTTCATCGCCTACGGTCTGGAGTTTCAGAGACGCTTCGTCCCCGGCCTGGAACAAACCGACATCACCTCGCTCCAGCGCTCATCGGCCGGCTTCGAACTCGTCACGCAGACCGGAGAACTCATCCTCGCCCGCCGCGTGGTCGTCGCTGCCGGCATCACCCACTTTGGCTACATCCCCCCCATCTTCGCCGACCTGTCCAGTGAGCTTGTCACGCATAGTTCGGAGCATAAAGATCTCGCCGGATTCTCCGGACGCAGCGTAGCCGTCCTCGGTGCCGGGGCCTCTGCGGCCGATCTGGCCGGCCTCCTGCACCAGGCCGGTGCCAAGGTCCATTGGATCGCCCGCCGCGAGGCCATCGACTTTCACTCGCCCCCCGGGCCCGAGCCTCGCCCCGTCTACCAGCGCATCCTCTGGCCCCGTTCCGGCCTTGGCCAGGGCTGGCGCGCCCGCCTCAGCGCCGATCTCCCGCTGGTCTTCCACGCCATGCCCGCGCAGTTCCGCGCCTACGCCGTGCAAAACGTCAACGGCCCTGCCCCCGGCTGGTTCTCCAGAAGCAAGGTCGATGGCTTCGTCACCATGCATCTTGGCACCACCATGAAGAAAGCCGAGAGCAATGGCAAAGGTGTCCATCTGCACTTCAGCCAGCGCGACGGCGCCTCCAAAGAGTTGCTTGTCGATCACGTCATCGCCGCAACCGGATATCAGGTGAAGCTGGACCGTCTCAGCTTCTTTCATCAGGAGCTGCGTAATCAGATGAAGACGATCGAGGGCGCTCCCATCCTCAGTACAAACTTCGAGTCCTCCATCCCCGGTCTTTACCTCGTCGGTCTCGCCTCCACAAACAGCTTCGGCCCGCTCTGCCGCTTCGCCTACGGAGCCAAGTTCACCGCTCCTCGCATCGCCCGCCACCTCGCCGCCACTACCACCTGACCTACACACGCACTTCGTTTACCAAGAGCAGATCGGTCGAAGAAATCCCCCAACGTTGCAGCGCTTTGACAAGGCCTCTCGCCGTCGCTATCTGCTCCCTACAGTCGTCACACCGAGGCCTTCTACTCGCTATACTCCCGCTGAAACACCTCCTCCACTCCCACTCCAAACGCATCCGCGATCCGAAACGCCAGTTCCAGCGATGGAGCATACTTCCCGCCCTCGATCGCCAGCACCGTCTGCCGTGTCGCGCCAACCTTCTCCGCCAGCGCCTGCTGCGTCATCTCCCCATGCTCGAACCGCAGCCGCCGCACCTGGTTCCCGATCTTCATCTTCGTCTTCATGCCGACACGCTCGTCCGATGCAGCACCAGCTGCGTCCCGGTTCGCAGCGCCTCCACCCCAAACCAGACCGCAATAATCAACCCCGGCGAGGTCAGCTGCGCGGTGGTGAAAGTCTGCGCCACCAGCGCCCAGACCCACAACCCACCCAACATCATCAGAGACAGGTAACTGACCTTGTAGGCCTTGTACTCGATCAGCCGGTCCCGCTCATCCCGCTCCTCCTTCTTCGAAAAGATAGCGACCACGATGAAATAAACAATCTGAAGAGCCACAATCAGAACGATGGCCCACAGCAAAGACCACGGCCTGTTACCCACATGCAATACTCCGAAAAAGTACGCGCATCCCAGTAACAGCGGAACGAACTGCCCACAAATCAACTTCTCCTGATAGCTCATAAAAGTCTTCTCCAAGTACGTTACGATTTACTATATGTAAAATAAAACGTACATAATGTCAATAATTATTTACACCTAATTTTCCGATGACATCCACGCGCCAGAACGCTCGTCCCCCGCACTTCGTTTACTCTGGAAGAGAAATGACCGAAGAAATCTCAGCATTGCAGCACTTTTGGCGAGACTGAGGCACTCCCTTCGCCACTCAGCCGAAACCGATAGCTGCGATACACTGAAGCGAAAGCAATGAAGACGCGAGACATTTTGCGCCTGATTCACGATGACGGCTGGTATCAAGTCGCACAGCGGGGCAGTCACCGGCAGTTCAAGCATCCGACGAAGCCCGGCAGAGTCACTATCGCCGGTCATCCCTCCGAAGAAATGGACGAAGGAACCCGCAAAAGCATCTTCAAACAGGCAGGAATAAAGCCATGAAAGAGTACGCCGTCATCTTCGAGCAGACGACCACCGGCTGGAGCGCCTATGTCCCCGACCTACCCGGCCTGGGTGTAGCCGGCCCAACCTACGAGGCCACCGAGCAGTTGATCCGCGAAGGCATCGCCTTCCACATCGAAGGCCTCCGAGCCGACGGCGACCCCATCCCCGAACCCACCACCCGCGTAGCCCGCATGCCCATTTCCGCCTAAATTTAAGTATTGCCAGACTGATAACCGACGAGACGATGGATACATTAAACTCACTTGTTCTTGAAAAGTTCACCGATGATGCTGTAAAGAGTTTCTTTCAAAGACTCTCTGATCAGTTCCAAAATGAAGCGGCTGCGGTGACAACACCTCAACAAGCAGAAGAATTTCGTCTGCGCTGTCAAGGAAGAAAACAAGGAATTCTCACGAAAGTTGGCGAACTATTAAAGCAAGCTCCTCCCGAACACAAAAAAAATGTGGGAATTAGCTTTAATCGATTCAAGAGCGAAATAGGTAGTGAGAGGGAATGGCATAAGAATGTCGGTTTAGCTGGTTTAACTCCTGAAACGAGCCCTTATGGAAATATTCAAGGGTATCTAGACAAACTCAAAGCTGCCGAAATCAAGCAAAATGAAATCGACATCACCCTCCCCGGCACCGTCCGCGCGCCTGGCATTCCTCACCCGCTCCTGAAGACCATGCACGAGATCGTCGCTGTCTTCCACCATCTCGGCTACAGCACGAACCTCGGCCCCCAGGTCGAGAGCGACTTCTACAACTTCGAAGCCCTCAACTTCCCACCCAACCACCCCGCCCGCGACACGCAGGACACCCTCGTCATCGCCGCGCAGCAGACACGCCCCAGTCGCGACCGCCTGCTCATGCGCACCCACACCTCGCCCGTACAGATCCGCACCATGATCGCCCAGGCCCCACCCATCCGCATCGTCATTCCGGGCAAGGTTCACCGCAACGACGCCGCAGACGCCACCCACTCGCCAATCTTCCACCAGATCGAAGGCCTCTGCGTCGCCACCAACATCACCTTCTCCGATCTCAAAGGCACGCTCGATCACGCCATGAAGGCCCTCTTCGGCTCGGACGTCAAAACCCGCTTCTTCCCTTCGTTCTTCCCCTTCACCGAACCCAGCGCCGACGTTCAGATCTCCTGCATCTTCTGCGGAGGCAAGGGCTGCCGCAAGTGCAAACACAGCGGCTGGATCGAACTATTGGGTTGCGGCATGGTCGACCCCGCCGTCTTCGCCGCAGTCACCGCCGAACGCCGCAAAGTCGACCCCTCCGACGACGCCTACAACCCCGAAAAGATCACCGGCTTCGCCTTCGGCATGGGCGTCGAGCGCATCGCCATGATCCAGCACGGCATCTCCGACATCGGCCACTTCTACTCCGGCGACATGCGCTTCCTCGAACAGTTCGCCTAGCCTTATCCCGAGCAAACACAGCGCCCGCGGCTCTCAAACTGAGCCGCTGCGGGCGCTTTTGTTTACGCTTCGACCCGCTGCACGAACACCCCTGCAAACGCCTTGCGTACGCCGGCAAACACGATCAGCCAAAGCACAGTAGCAAACAGTGCCACCGGCAGACCCTCCGGCGCCATGAACGAGTGAAACAGCACAATGTTCACCAGCACCGGCCCCAGCAACAGCAGCGCGAGCGGAATATACCGTCCCGCCAGTAGCAGTGCACCGCCCACAACCTGCAGCAGAAACACCACCACCAGATAATGCGAAACGAAGAGAGCGCCCATGTACTGCCCGGCCAGACCGGTCGGAGGAGGCATCGGGATGAAGTGGAAGAACCCATTCAGGCCGAAGACCAGAAACAGCAGCCCCAGCAGGATACGTGCGATCAACACGGCAATCTTCATAGCGCTCTCTCCTTAGTTATTTCGTTACGCTGCCACGCTGCGGACCTGCGCCAGAGTCGGCTTCAGGAACGTATCGCGATCAACGGCGCCGCTCATCAGCTGCGCCGCTCCACTCGCTGCCACCACGGTCACATCGGTCACGCCCAGAAAACTCAGAACCGTCTTCAGGTAGGTATCCGCGTGATTGAACGAGCCCATCGGGGTTCCCGACTCGTACGCTCCTCCGGTCGCGATCAGGATCGTCGCCTTCTTGCCCTTCAGCAGCCCCTGAGGTCCACTGGCGCCATAGGAGAACGTACGCCCGCTACGCACTACCTGATCGATCCAAAGCTTCAGGGATGCCGGGATCGAGAAGTTATGCATCGCCACGCCGAAGACGTACTCATCGGCCTTGTCCAACTCGGCAATCAACTCCTCCGACGGTGCCAGCAACGCCGTCTGCTCTGGCGTCCGCGCATCCACCGGGGTAAATCCTGCGCCGATCCAGGCAGCGTCAATCGGCTTAGGTGTCTGCGCCGCCACGTCACGAACGATCACCACGCCATCCGGGTGAGCGGTCTTCCAGGTCTTGACGAACTCGCGCGTCAACTCGCGGCTGATGGAACCTTCCAGCGGGCTTGAATCCAAATGGAGTAGCGTAGACATAATGAATCTCCTTATCGACACGTGTAGCTTAAGCAACAAAAGTCGTAAAACTTAGACGACACACGTTGTTTTCCCGATTCTTTTTCTTCTTTGGTAGCCTCTAATGGAGCGAGCCTATGCCGATCTCCGATTGTGAAGTCCGCGACCCGCGCATCCGACGAACCCGGCAGCTCCTTCACGGAGCCCTCTTCACCCTTATGCAAACAAAGGGCTTCGACGAGATCTCCGTCCACGACATCACCGACACTGCCACCGTCAACCGCGCCACCTTCTACGACCACTACACCGACAAGTTCGCCCTTCTCGAAGCTACAGTCGCGGGCGGATTCCACGCGCTCCTGAACCAGCGCAACGTCCGCTTCGATGGCACCTGTCCCTCCGCTGCCGGCGCCATCATTCTGGCTGCCTGCGACTACCTCACCCACGCCCACAGCAACTCAAGCGTCTGC
>Ga0302326_10026637_pt1 | contig 11677 bp, 10 predicted proteins | sample Palsa_T0_3_FD_202264 | JGI IMG/M metagenome (GOLD analysis project Ga0302326, IMG submission 202264) | Peat permafrost microbial communities from Stordalen Mire near Abisko, Sweden - Palsa_T0_3 | ecosystem: Environmental > Terrestrial > Soil > Palsa > Peat permafrost | place: Sweden: Abisko... | reverse complement strand
TGGGTGTGGAGTCGGACGTCGAGAAATTGCTGGAGCACATCCGTGCGGAGTTGCCTCCGCTCGCCGGAGTCGCGCACCTGGCCGGCGTCCTCGACGACGCCCTGCTCAACCAGCAGGATCTGGACCGGTTCCGGACCACGTTGGCGCCCAAGGCGTTCGGCGCGTTCTACTTGGACCGGTTGACGAGGGACGACAAGCTCGACTTCTTCATCGTGTCCTCGTCGGTTTCGAGCTTGCTCGGCTCCCCGGGCCAGGCCAACTACTCGACAGCCAACGCGTTGCTCGACGGTCTGATCGCGGACCGGAAGGCGCACGGCCTGCCCGCGACCGGGATCAACTTCGGTCCCTGGGGTGGCGGCGGTATGGCGTCGTCGGAGGCCGCCAGCGCCAACATCAGCGCGCAGGGTCTGCTTCCGCTGGATGCGTCGGGTGCGCTGGGTGCGCTCGCCGAAGTGGTCGCCAACGGCACCGGACAGGCGACTGTCTTGAAGGCCAACTGGGCGCGTGCGGCGAAGGTGCTGGGCAGTTCCCGACCACCGATCCTGGATCTGGTGTTGCCGAGTGACATGGCTGAGGTGGTCGACAGTGAGTTGCTCAAGCAACTGCAGGAGATCCCGGTGGCGGAGCGGGCCACGTTCATCACCGAATTCCTGCAGCGCGAAGTGCAGGGCTTCCTGCGGCTGGCGCAGCCGCCCGCGGCGACGAGCCGGTTCCTAGACCTGGGCACCGACTCGCTGATGGCGGTCGAACTCCGAAACCGGTTGCACAGTCAGTTCGGTGGCAAGTTCACCATCAACGCCACCGCGGTGTTCGACTACCCGACGATCGGTGGCCTAGGCGAATACCTTGCCGCTCAGCTGCCCGACGCGGAATCAGAGTCGGGTGAGACGGAATCGGTTGCAGCGCCCGCGGAAGCGGGTTCAGAGCCTGCTGCCGAGGCGGAGTTGGTTGCGGTGCCGGAGGCGAGCTCGGAATCTCATGCAGCGGAGGAGTCGAGCCCGGATTCGGTTGCGGCGCCAGAGCCGAGCTGATGCCGGGCGGGTCAGTCGGTGATCTTGAAGGCCGAGTTGACCTTCGTCGGCTGCACCCGCACCACCAGCTCGCCGGACACGGCGTTGCGCTGGCCGAACTCCTTCGCGCGGTGGGCGCCCATGTAGCGTCCACCGATCCGGGTGGCGATGTCGAGCAGGTCGTCGGCATCGTCGCGTACCGACGCCACACCCTGCACCTGCACGAACGAGTAAGGCGGATGCGGATCGTCGACACAGACGACGACACGTGAATCCCTGCCCAGCGCATGGCCTTTCGCGGACTCGCGGCCGGTGTTGAACACCAGCTCGCCGTGGTCGACGATAAACCACACCGGAGCCACCAGCGGTCGGCCGTCGGAGGCGAGGTAACCCAGCATCGCGGTGCGGGTGCCCGCCGACAGGAATTCCACGACCTCGTCGGAGAGTTCGGCCATGCGAGCGCTCCGATCTACAGCGACACGACGTCGTAGTCGCTGACCTGATCGATCAGGACGTGCAGCTGGTCCTGCGACGATCCGAGGGTGCGCTCGATCGCGGTCAGCCGCGCCGCGTAATGCCCGACCGGGTATTCCGCCGTCATCCCGATACCGCCGTGCAACTGGATCGCCTCCTGGGCGATGTGGCGGCCCGACCGGCCGATCTGCAGCTTGGCGCGTGCCGCCACCACGGGGTCGAGATTGCCGTCGGCGATCGACAGAGCGGCGTAGAGGTTCATGCTGCGGGCCAGCTCCAACGAGACATACATGTCGGCGGCGCGTTGAGTCAGCGTCTGGAAGGTGTTCAGGGTGACTCCGAACTGCTTGCGCGCCTTGAGGTAGTCGGTCGTCAGCCGCAGGGCCTCCTCCATGGCGCCGACCGCCTCCGCACACAATGCGGACTGGAAGCGGACCAAGCCATTGCGGATGACAGCTGATGCGTCCACCGCGTCGCCGAGCGGCTCGCCCGGGACTTGGTCCAGGTCGATCTGGGCACCGCGCTGGCCGTCGAACGTGCGGTACGGGTGACGGCCGACAGCCTCGCCGTCGACCAGGAACAACCCGGTTCCGCCGTCGGGCAGCTTCGCGCTGACGAGCAGGGTGTCAGCGGAGTCACCGGCGAGCACCGGGTTCTTCCGTCCGCTCAGCACCCACGAATCACCTTGTTGCACAGCAGTTGTCGCGATATTTCCGGTGAAAGCCGCACGTGCGCCAGGTTCCCGGTGTGCAAACGCCAGCAATCGCTGTCCTTCGGCGACCTCGTCGAGCAGTTGCTTCTGGGCGTCGCTGCCCGCCTCCGCGATGATCGCCCCGGGCCCCAGCGCCGCATGTACGACGGGTTCGGGTGCCAGCCGGCGCCCGACTTCGGTAAGAACGGTGATCACTTCGATCTGACCCGCCTCATCGGGGTCGAATCCCAGCCCGAGAATCCCGGTTTCGGCCAGCTGGGTCCACACTTCCCGGCTCCAGCCCAGGTCCGATGCGATGACCTTGTTGCGGCTCTCGGGGTCATAGCTGCGGGACAGCAGGTCTCGGGTGGTGTCGCGCAGCAGCACCTGTTCTTCGCTCAACTGAAAGTCCATGGCTCTACCTCACTTCTGTCTTACAAGCCGAGAATGGTCGACGCGATGATGGTGCGTTGAACTTCGTTGCTGCCGCCATAGATCGACGTCTTGCGGTAGTTCAGGTAACGCGGCGCGCTGCCTTGCGCCCACTGCGGCGACGCGATGTCGCCGCCGGCTTCAAACGGCAGAGCATCCGGGCCGGCGACTTCGACGAGCAATTCGGTGGCGATCTGTTGCAACTGGCTGCCGCGCAATTTGAGCACCGACGACACGGGGTTCGGCTTGCCGCCCTTCGATCCGGACGCGACCCGCATCTGGGTGAGTTCCAATGCCAGCAAGTCGTTTTCAGCTTCGGCGAGTCGGGCGGCGAACAACGGATCGTCGAGCAGGCCGTTGTCGGCGGCACGCTGTTTGACATCGGCCAGCCGGACCTTGGTGCGGCCTACCTGGGCGATACCGGTTCGCTCGTTACCCAGCAGGAACTTCGCGTAGCTCCAGCCTTGATTCTCTTCTCCGACAAGCTGATCGGCGGGTACCCGGACATCCTCGAAGAACACCTCGTTGACCTCGACACTGCCGTCGATCAGCTTAATTGGGCGCATCGTGATGCCGGGAGTATCCAAATCGATGAGCAGGAACGAGATGCCGGCCTGCTTCTTCGGCGCCTGCGGGTCGGTGCGTACCAGACAGAAAATCCAGTCCGCGTACTGGCCGAGCGTCGTCCAGGTCTTCTGCCCGTTGACGACGTAGCTGTCGCCGTCACGCAGGGCGGTGGTGCGCAGCGATGCCAGATCCGAGCCGGCTTCCGGCTCAGAGAACCCTTGGCACCACCAGATGTCGAGGCTGGCCGTAGGCGGCAGGAAACGTTGCTTGATCTCCTGGGAGCCGAACTCGGCGATCACCGGTCCGACCATTTTGACGTTGAAGTTCAGTGGCTCCGGCACGCAGGCCAGCTGCATCTCATCCAGCCAGATCTGATGCTGGGCCGGCGTCCAGTCCTTGCCACCCCACTCGACGGGCCAGCTCGGCACCGCCAGCCCGTGATCATTAAGGATCTTGTGACTCCTGGCGATGTCATCGCGGTCGAGTCCTTCGCCCGAACGGGTCCGCTCGCGGATTTCCGCTGGAACCTTTGTCGTGTAAAACGTGCGTAGCTCGTCGCGGAAGGCGGCTTCATCCTTCGTGAGCGCCAGTTGCATGGCAGTCTCCTCTGCTGGATCTGACGGTCCTCCACTGCACGTTATCCGTATTCCCCCGGACCGAATCCAGCGGGCATCCACAGCTGCCGGTTGGTGCACAGCCGGCGCAGGCGAGCCGCGCGACGGCATCGTCGCGACACCCGGTGTATCTACGGTCGGCGCATGCGAACAGAACTGCCTGCCGATCGCTTGCACCGACGACTCGGCACTCAACCAGACGCGGTCGCGCAACCGGGCCGCGATGTCGAGGACCGCGACGCCGACACCGACCCGAACTCTTTGCTGCCCCGGTGGCTTTCGGACGGTTCGACAGAGCACGACGGCGGCTGGCTGGCCAAGCTGCGTGCCGACCCGGGCCGCGCGGGCGCTATAGCCCTGGCCGCGATCGCGGCGATCGCGGTGCTGATCACCATCTTCACGTTGATGCGCGAAGAGCCCGCACCGGTGGTGTCGGCGAAGCTGCCGCCAGTCGACATGGCATCGTCGGCGAGCCGCGGCCCGAGCCCGAGTCCCTCAGCGCGTCCCAATCAGCCAGTAGTGGTGAGTGTGGTGGGGCTCGTACACAAGCCCGGGCTTGTCACCCTGGCGCCCGGCGCGCGCATCGCCGACGCGCTGACGGCGGCCGGCGGCACAACGGACGGCGCCGACACCATCGGGCTCAACATGGCCCGTCAGGTTGACGACGGTGAGCAGATCGTGGTGGGGATCGCGCCGGTCAAAGGTCAGCCGGCCGTCTTGGGGAGTTCGGTGAGCCCCGGCTCCGCCGCCCCCGGCCCGTCGGGCTCTCCGTCTCGCCCGGCCAGGGCCGCACCGGCTGCGGTGATCAACCTGAACACCGCGACCGTGCAGCAGTTGGACACCCTTCCCGGGGTCGGGCCGGTGAGGGCGGCTGCCATCGTGGCCTGGCGAGACGCCAACGGAAAGTTCACCAGTGTCGACCAACTGGGCGAGGTGGACGGCATCGGCCCTGGGCGCTTGGAAAAACTGCGCCCGCTGGTTCGTGTCTGAGGCAGGTGCAACAGCCACCCATCGCCGATCGCGCGGCGGCTCAGTCATGGCGCCGCTCTCCCCCGCAAGCGGGTGGGGGTACCCCCAGCCGCGCAGCGGCGAGGGGGCGTGCCCCACCTCATCGCTGCGCTCTGCATCGTCGCCGGCGCGGCTGGATGTGCGCCTGGTGCCGGCCGCGCGGACCAGTTTGGTGGTCACCGCGGCGGGGATCTGGTGGCCGATCGGGAATATCGTCGGGTCGGTCTGCGCAGTGGCGGGCTTGTCCGGTGGGCTGCTGTGGCGCGCCGCGCACCGCAGGCCACGAATGCGGGCGATCGGCATCGGGTTGGTCGCCGCGGGTGTCGTCGGCGCAGGCTTCGGATTTGCGATCGCGTTGCGCGCCAGCGCAGTCGCTCACCACCGGATCACCACGGCTTTCGGCACCGCCACGGAGGTGGCCGTCACACCCACCGAGAGCGCGGTGTCAGTCGGGCACGGCCACCTGATGTTCCGCGGCACGTTGCGGCGGCTGGGTGATGACGAGAGCGGCGGACTGGTGGTGGTTTTCGCGCCGGCACGCGACTTCACCGCGGTGATGGCCGGCCAGCCGGTGCGCTTTCGCGCCCGAATCACTGCGCCCACCCGCCATGACCTGACCGTGGCCGTGGTGAACGCCATCGGCGCCCCGACGATGGGTCGCGCCGGGCTGGTGCATCGGGCTGCGTATGCGGTACGTGCCGAGTTCGCCGCCACGGCTCGTCGAGTACTGCCCGCAGACGAGGCGGCGATGCTGCCGGCGCTGGTCCTTGGCGACACGTCAACGGTGACCCCGGTGATCAACCAAGAGTTCCGCACGGCGGGTCTGACGCACCTGACTGCGGTATCTGGGGCCAATGTCACGATCGTCTGCGGAGCGGTGCTGTTTTCGTCGCGGCTGATCGGCCCGCGGGCCGCGGTGGGGCTGGCCGGTCTGGCCCTGGTGCTGTTCGTCATCGTGGTGCAGCCCACGGCCAGCGTGTTGCGCGCGGCGGTGATGGGCGCGATAGCGCTGATGGGTGTGCTGTCGTCGCGGCGCCGGCAGGCGATTCCGGCCCTGTCGGCCACCGTGTTGCTCTTGATGATCGTTGCGCCCCAGTTGGCGGTCGATGTGGGCCTGGCGTTATCGGTGGTGGCGACGGCGGCGCTGGTCGCCATCGCGCCGATCTGGTCGCGACGTTTGGTGGCGGGCGGTTGGCCTAAGCCGCTGGCCGACGCCGTCTGCGTGGCGTGTGCTGCGCAGTTGGTGACGGCGCCGCTGATCGCCGGCATCTCGGGCCGGGTGAGCTTGGTGTCTGCCGCGGCCAATCTCGCGGTCGAGGTGCTGATCGCGCCGATCACCGTGTTGGGCAGTGCGGCAGGCGCGCTGTGTCTGTTCTGGCCGGCCGGAGCGCAGCTGCTGATCCGGTTCACCGGCCCCGAACTGTGGTGGCTGTTGCGGATCGCGCATTGGGCGGCGAGTGTCCCCGCCGCGAGTGTCCCGGTGCCGTCCGGGATTTCCGGCGTCGTGGCCGTCGGTGCCACAGGGCTGCTGGCAGTGCTGCTGTGGCGGTGGCGGTGGTTCAGGGCGGCGATGGCGGTGGCGGCCGGCGCACTGCTGGCCTGGTCATTGTCGGGTCTGCTGCTAGGGGTCGGCGGATCCGTCGGCCCGACGTGACACGATCGAACCGTGAGCCAGCAGGTTTCGGCATTGCATCTGGTGTTGGGGGACGAGGAGCTGCTGGTCGAGCGCGCCGTCGCGGAGGTGCTGCGGTCGGCCCGCAAGCGCGCAGGCACTGACGACGTCCCCGTCGACTGGGTGCGGGCCGGCGACGTCGGCGTATACGAGCTGGCTGAGCTGCTGAGCCCGTCACTGTTCGCAGACGAGCGCGTCGTCGTGTTGGAAGCCGCCGGTGAGGCCGGCAAAGAAGCCGCCGAATTGATCGCCAAGGTCGCCGCGGACGTGCCGCCCGGCACCGAATTGGTGGTGGTGCACTCAGGTGGTGGGCGCGCCAAGGCACTGGCGAGTCAGCTACGCGCGCTGGGCGCAGAGGTACATCCGTGCGCGCGGATCGCCAAGGCCGGCGAACGCCTGGATTTCGTCCGTAAGGAATTCCGCTCGCTGAAAGTCAAGGTTGACGACGATACGGTCAGCGCCCTGATCGATGCGGTCGGCTCCGATGTGCGTGAACTCGCCTCGGCCTGTTCACAATTGGTCGCCGACACGGGTGGGCACGTCGATGTTGCCGCGGTGCGGCGCTATCACAGCGGCAGGGCAGAGGTGAAAGGATTCGATATCGCCGACAAGGCCGTGGTGGGTGATGTCGCGGGCGCCGTCGAGGCGCTGCGATGGGCGATGCTGCGCGGCGAGCCGCATGTGGTGCTGGCCGACGCGCTGGCCGAGGCAGTGCACAGCATCGGGCGGGTGGGTTCGCTGTCCGGCGACCCCTACCGGTTGGCCGCCGAATTGGGGATGCCGCCGTGGCGGGTGCAGAAGGCGCAGAAACAGGCTCGGCGCTGGTCGCGCGACGCGGTGGCTACTGCGATGAGATTGGTGGCGGCGCTCAACGCCGACGTGAAAGGCGCCGCCGCAGACGCGGACTACGCCCTGGAAGCGGCGGTGCGAAAGGTCGCCGAGTTGGTCGCGGACTGACCGCTCAGAGCTTGTGGAGGGCGTGCGCCAGCGCCGACTTCTTGTTCGCAGCCTGGTTCTTGTGGATCACGCCCTTGCCGGCAGCTTTATCCAGCTTGCGGCTCGTGGAGACCAGCAGCTCGGCGGCTTTGTCTTTCTCGCCTGCCTCGGCGGCCTGCCGGAATGCGCGGACAGCGGTGCGAAGCGCCGACTTCACCGACTTGTTGCGCAGTCGGGCGCGCTCGTTGGTGCGGTTGCGCTTTTGCTGCGACTTGATGTTGGCCACGCGTAATTCCTTCGTAAATTCAATGCAGCTTGTCTTGTCACGGTTTGCCGCAGCGTCCCAACGCTTAAGCGGCGAGCACTCAGGGTATCAGCCTGCCGTGCGTTCCCCCAAAGCCGAGACCCTGGGCCTGCGGAGATGGACGTTGTGATGCAGCATTGCACAGTGGCCCTTCGAACCCTTCCCGTCGACCCCAAACGACAGCAGCGCAGCAAGTCGCAGGCGCCGCAGCCCTACCAGGGCATCTTCGACGGCTATAACACCGCGGGTAGTTGCTACGGAGAGGCCTTCGATGAGATGTTCGACGGCCAGGGCAACGTGCGTGGCCCGTACAAGGGCATTCACGCCGAGCTTGCGCCGTCGGATGCCGACGACCTCGATGCCCGCGCCGAAGCGCTGAGCCGGGCGTTCAGCGATCAGGGCATCACGTTCTCGCTGTCCGGGCAGGAGCGGCCGTTTCCGCTGGACCAGGTGCCGCGAGTGATTTCGGCCGCGGAGTGGACCCGGCTGGAACGCGGCATCGCCCAGCGGGTCAGGGCACTCGAGATGTATCTCGACGACATCTACGGCGAACAGGAGATCCTGAACGACGGCGTCATCCCGCGCCGCCTGATCACCTCGTGTGAGCATTTCCACCGCCAGGCCGCCGGCATCGTGCCGCCGAACGGCGTCCGAATCCACGTCGCCGGCATCGACCTGATCCGCGACGAGAAGGGCACCTTCCGCGTTCTGGAGGACAACCTGCGTTCTCCGTCGGGAGTGTCCTACGTGATGGAGAACCGGCGCACGATGGCACGGGTCTTTCCCAACCTGTTCGCCACCCACCGGGTGCGCGCCGTCGACGACTACGCGGCGCACCTGTTGCGGGCGCTGCGTAATTCCGCGGCCACCAACGAGGCCGATCCCACGGTGGTGGTGCTGACACCCGGCGTTTACAACTCGGCGTATTTCGAGCATTCCCTGCTGGCCCGGCAGATGGGAGTCGAGCTGGTCGAAGGGCGCGACCTGTTCTGCCGTGACAACCAGGTCTACATGCGTACCACCGACGGCGAGCGCCAGGTCGACGTCATCTACCGGCGCATCGACGACGTCTACTTGGACCCGATGCAGTTCCGTCCCGATTCAGTGCTGGGGGTGGCCGGTCTGCTCAACGCGGCCCGCGCGGGCAACGTGGTGATCTCCAGTGCGGTCGGCAACGGGGTGGGCGACGACAAACTCGTCTACACCTACGTGCCGACCATCATCGAGTACTACCTGGGGGAGAAGCCGCTGCTGGCCAACGTGGACACCTTTCGGTGCTGGCTGGACGACGAGCGCGAAGAAGTGCTCGATCGGGTCGACGAGCTGGTGATCAAGCCCGTCGAGGGCTCGGGTGGTTACGGCATCGTCTTCGGCCCGGAAGCCTCCCACAAGGAGCTCAACGCGATCAGCAAAAGCGTCCGCGACGATCCGCGGGGCTGGATCGCGCAGCCGATGATGCAACTGTCGACGGTCCCGACACAGATCGGCGACAAGCTGACGCCGCGTTACGTCGATCTGCGGCCGTTCGCGGTCAACGACGGCGACGACGTGTGGGTGCTACCCGGTGGCCTGACCCGGGTGGCGCTGGTCGACGGGTCGCGGGTGGTCAACTCCAGCCAGGGTGGGGGATCCAAGGACACCTGGGTGCTGGCGACGCGCACCTCGGTGGCCGACCGCGAGCTCGGCGCCGCACAAGTGGTGAAGGCGCTGCCCACCCCGGTCACCACCACCGGCGAAACGGACGGTGAAAAGCCCGCTCCGAAGCAAAAGCCCGCCCAGCAGCAAAAGTCTCAGCAGCAAAAACAGTCTCAGCAGCGGGCGGGCCAGCAACAGCGGCCAGGCCAGCAGCAACAGCAGCAGCAACAACAGGCGGTGATCCGCTGATGCTGGCCCGCAACGCCGAAGCGCTGTACTGGATCGGTCGCTACGTCGAGCGCGCCGATGACACCGCGCGAATCCTCGACGTCACCGTGCACCAGCTGCTGGAGGATTCCAGTGTCGACCCCGACCACACGTCTCGAGTGCTGTTGCACGTCTTGGGAATTGAGGCACCGGAAACCGAGCTGGACGTCTGGTCGCTGACCGATCTGGTGGCGTTTCGCCGCAACACACCGGGCGGCTGCTCCATCGTCGACGCCATCACGGCCGCGCGGGAGAACGCAAGGTCTGCCCGAGAGGTGACGTCGACCGAGACGTGGGAGTGCCTGAATACCACCTTCAACGCGTTGGGTGAACGTGAGAGGGCCGCCAAACGCCTTGGCCCACATGAATTTTTGTCGTTCATCGAGGGTCGCGCCGCGATGTTCGCCGGCCTTGCCGACTCGACGCTGTCCCGCGACGACGGTTACCGATTCATGCTGCTGGGCCGCGCGATCGAGCGCGTCGACATGACGGTGCGGATGCTGCTGTCGCGGGTCGGCGACAGTGCAGTGTCCCCGGCGTGGGTGACGGTGCTGCGCTCCGCGGGCGCACACGACACGTACCTGCGGACCTATCGCGGTGTGCTGGATGCCAATCGGGTAGTCGAATTCATTCTGCTCGACCGGCTGTTCCCGCGGTCGGTTTTCTATTCGCTGAAGCTGGCCGAGCACAACCTCGACGAACTGCTGAACCGTCCGAACAACCGGTTCGGTGCCACCGCCGAAGCGCAACGGCTGCTGGGGCGAGCGCGCAGTGAACTCGAATTCGTGCGGCCGGGAGTCCTGCTCGAATCGCTGGACATGCGGCTGGCCGGCCTGCAGCAGTCATGCGAAGACGTCTCAGAAGCATTGGCAGCACAATACTTTCACGTTGCACCGTGGGTCGCCTGGTCTGATGCCGCCCAGCGCGACCCGCTGCCGATCAAGCAGGGGAAGAACTGATGTGGCGCATGCGGGTTCTGCACGCGACCGGCTATGCCTATCCGTCGCCGGCGACGGCCTCCTACAACGAAGTCCGGCTCACGCCACGATCGGACTCGCGGCAAAATGTCGTCCTCAACCGTGTCGAAACTGTTCCGGCGACCAGGTCGTACCGGTACGTCGATTACTGGGGCACTGCGGTGACGGCGTTCGACTTGCATGCGCCGCACACCGAGCTGACCGTGACGTCCTCGTCGGTGGTGGAGACCGACCGGCCCGAGCCTCCGACCGAAAAGCTCAGCTGGTCGGGTCTGCACAACGAAACGGTGCTCGACCGGTACGACGAGTTGCTTCGTCCGACCGAGTACACGCCGGAGAGTAAACGCATTGCGGCCGTGGGCAGGCGGATCGCCAAGGAGCACGAGCCCGCCGGTGCCGTCGTCGCGGCCGCAGAATGGGTCCGCGGCGAACTGGACTATGTCCTGGGCACGACCGGGGTGCATTCGTCAGGTCTGGACGCATTGCGCGAGGGTAAAGGCGTCTGCCAAGACTTCGTTCACCTGTCACTGATGGTGTTGCGCGGCATGGGAATTCCGGCGCGCTATGTGTCCGGGTACCACCATCCCAGCGACGACCCGGTGATCGGGGAGACCGTCGACGGGCAGAGCCACGCCTGGCTTCAGGCCTGGACCGGAAGTTGGTGGGATCTCGACCCCACCAATGACAGCGACATCAACGAGCAGTACATCAGTGTCGGTGTCGGCCGGGATTACTCCGACGTGTCCCCGCTGAAGGGCATCTACCACGGGCAGGGCGCCACCGATCTCGATGTCGTCGTCGAAATCACCCGATTGGCATAGTTTTCCGACGTCGGAGCCGAGCCAGCACAACACCGGCCGCGTTACTCCGCCGGCTTGGTTATCCGTCCCAGGCTGCGATAACCCGGATGGACGTTGGAGGTCAGGCCCTGGTCCTGCGCCACTGTGGTGAGAAGCTCTTGCAGCATGTCGCGTTGCCCCGCGTCAAGTGCGGCGGTCATCCGGTGCTCGTGTCGCCGAGCCAGCTCGGAAAGCCTCCGCAACAGCTTCTTTCCTGCCGCGGTGAGGTAGAGCGCATGCAGCCGACGATC
>Ga0302326_10026636_pt1 | contig 11677 bp, 9 predicted proteins | sample Palsa_T0_3_FD_202264 | JGI IMG/M metagenome (GOLD analysis project Ga0302326, IMG submission 202264) | Peat permafrost microbial communities from Stordalen Mire near Abisko, Sweden - Palsa_T0_3 | ecosystem: Environmental > Terrestrial > Soil > Palsa > Peat permafrost | place: Sweden: Abisko... | reverse complement strand
TGCACCTGGAAGCCCACATGTACCGCTACCGCTTCAACCTGGCGACCGGCGCGACCACCGAGGGCTTCCTCGACGACGCCAACACCGAGTTCCCGATGGTGAACCTCGCGATGGCGGGACGCAAGACACGCTGGTCCTACAACGTCCGCCTCGCCGACACCCAGGTCCAGGTGTTTGACGCTCTGATCAAGTTCGACCTGGAGACCGGGGGCCGCCAGGTGCACGAGTTCGGGCCGGGGCGTTTCGGCAGTGAAGCCCCCTTCGCGGCGCGACCGGATCCGAAGGCCGAAGACGACGGCTATGTGGTGTCCTTCGTCCACGACGAGAACACCGGCCGTTCCGAGGTCGTCATCCTCGACGCCCAGGACTTCACCGCGCCGCCCATCGGGCGGGTCATCCTGCCGCAGCGAGTGCCGCTGGGTTTCCACGGCACCTGGGCCCGCCGCGACCAGCTGCCGCGGTAGCAGCGGCGGTCGGGTCAGCAGGGTGAGACTGCACGACGAGGCGGACGTCGCCGAGTACCTGCGCAACGGCTGGTGGGTCCCCGACACCTGGTCGACACTACTGAGCGCCCGGGTGGCCGAGGCTCCCGACCGGCTGGCGGTCCTCGACCCCGGCAACCGCGCGCAGTGGCTGGACGGCACGCCGCAGCGCTGGACCTGGCGCGAGCTTGACGAGCAGGCCGGACGGCTCGTGACGATCCTCTACACCGCGGGCATCCGGGCCGAGGACATCGTGATCGTCCAGCTGCCGAACTCGGTCGAGCTCGTCGCGACGTACTTCGCGCTGAGCCGGCTGGGGGCGATCGCGTCGCCGCTGCCGGTCCAGTACCGGGAGCACGAGATCACTCAGCTCGGCAGCCTGCTCGGCGCGGCAGCACTGATCACCGCAACCAGGATCGGCACCCGCCGCAGCGCCGAGCGCGCTGTCGCGCTGCGGGACCGGCTGCCCGCGCTGGGCACGATCTTCGCCTGGGGGCCGGGAGCTCCCCCGACGGTCATCGAGCTGGACACCGCCCGCCCGAGCGCTGGCGAGACCGCAGCAGCCGCCGGGTACTGCGCGCAGCGCGCTGAGCACCCCAACGACTGCGTGACCATCTGCTGGACTTCCGGCACCGAGGGCACGCCCAAGGCCGTGCCGCGGGCGCACGGGGACTGGATCGCCATGGCGTGGGGGAACGTCGACGGCCCCCAGCTGACGGCAGCGGATGTCCTGCTCAACCCGTTCCCGATGGTCAACATGGCGGGCCTCTCCGGCATGATGCTGGCCTGGCTGCTGTCGGGCAGCCTGCTGGTCCAGCATCATCCCTTCGACCTGGATACCTACCTGCGCCAGATCGAGGACGAGCGGGTCACCTACACCCTGGCGCCGCCGGCGCTGCTCACCCGGATGCTGCACCAGCCGGAGATCCTGGCCCGCGCGGACATCTCCTCGCTGCGCATCCTGGGTTCCGGATCGGCACCGCTGTCGCCGTCACTGCTGACCGGCTGGCGTGACCAGTACGGGCTGGAGATCATCAACTGCTTCGGCTCCAACGAGGGCCTGTGCCTCAACGGGGACCCCGCGATCGTGCCGGACGCGGGCGACCGGGCCCGTTACTTCCCCCGGTTCGGGGCCGGCGGCTACACCTGGCCGATCCGCTCTACCCGGGGATTTCGCAGCCGGCTGGTGGACGCCGCGACCGGGCAGCAGATCGACGACGCCGGGCACCCCGCCGAGATAAGAATCAAGGGGCCGAACGTGTTCGCCGGCTACTGGACGCCCACTGGCCTGGACCGGTCGGGGTTCGACGACGAGGGCTTCTTCCGCACCGGGGAGATATTCGAGATTTCCGCGGTGGACGGCGACCCGCGTTACTACCGCTACGTCAGCCGGCGCAAGGATCTCATCGTCCGCGGCGGCATGAACATCTCCCCGGCCGAGATCGAGGGCCTCGTCGCGGCGCATCCGGCGGTCGCCGAGACCGCGGTCGTCGGCTACCCCGACGAGGAACTCGGCGAGCGCAGCTGCGCATTCGTAGTGACCAGGCCCGGCGCCAGCCTCACCCTCGCCGACCTCACCGGCTACCTCCGCCAGCGCGACGTGGCCTCCTACAAGATCCCCGAGCGGCTGGAGATCATCGACGCGCTGCCGCGCAACCCGCTGGGCAAGGTCATCAAGACGGCGCTGCGCGCCGCGGTGAGCGGGGCCGCGGTGAGCGGGGCCGCGGTGAGCGGGGCCGCGGTGAGCGGGGCCCCGGCGGGCGGCACCGCGCCGGCGGAGCTGCGCCCGGCACCCGCATGACCACGGGCCGCATGACCACGGGCCGCACGACCACGGGCGCAGGCCGGCCGCGGCCGGGCGTGAGCATCGTGCTCGGCCTGTTCCTCAACCGCCCTCCGCTGGAGACCCTCGACTCCGCGATCGCCGCTGACCGGCTCGGCTTTCCTGAGCTGTGGGTCGGCGAGATGGCCACCTTCGACGCGTTCAGCCTGGCCAGCACCATCTGCGAGCGAACCAGCCAGATCACGCTGACCATCGGGCCGCTCGCCGTCGGGGTACGCGACCCGGTCACGATCGCCATGGGCGTGGGCTCGGTCGCCGCACTGCACCAGCGGCGGGTGAACGTCGCGATCGGCAGCTCCAGCGACGTCGTCGTGACCGACTGGCATGGCCGGCCCCGGGTGCGGACCGCGCGTCATCTCGCGGAGACCGCGCAGGTGCTCCGCCCGCTGCTCGACGGGGACAAGGTCGACTTCGATGGCGAGGTCGTCTCGGTGCGCGGCTTCCGGCTCCGGGTGCCGACGCCGCAGAGCACGATCTCGGTAGCTGCCTTCGGGCCCAGGGCGGTCGAGGCGGCAGCCGCTCACGCCGACCGCATGGTGGTCAACCTGGTGACGCCGCAGAGCGCGGGACGGCTGCGGGAGGCTCTCACCAAGGCCGCGGCCGACGCCGGCCGGCCAGCGCCCCGGCTCGTCGCCTGGCTGCCCGCCGCGCTCGACCCGACGCAGGAGGCGTGGATCCAGATGCGCCGCGCCAAGGTCCCCTACCTCGCTGCCCCCGGCTACAGCGAGATGTTCGCCGAGGCAGGCTTCGGTGACCTGGTCGCCTACGCGCGAACCCGGCCGCACCCCAGGGACCTGCTGGCGCGGATCCCCCGGGAGCTGGTCCAGGCCATCGGACCGGTAGGCGACGAGAGCACCTTCGCTGCCACCATCGAGGACTACATCGCCGCCGGGGTCGACGAGCTCGCGTTCGTCCCCAGCAGCGACGGCGACCCTGGCGGGGTCAGGACCATGACAGCGCTGCGGGAACTGCTGCCCGGCGCAGGCGAGGGAAGGTGACCATGAGCTACTTCGACAAGCACTCAGCCACCCTGCACGCGGCCGCCGAGGCGCTCCAGAGCCGGCGAGCATGGTCGGCGTACGCCGACGCACCCGCGCTGCACCCCGCCGGCAGCCACGGCCAGCGCGAGGGGTGGGCAGCGTTTGACGCCATGCTGGGCAGCCCCGCGCCGCTGGATCAGCACGGCACGCTGGTGACCCAGGGCGCCGAAGTGTCTCCCTACACCGGCCAGGGCCTGCAGATCGGATATCCGCGCGCCGACCCCGACGTCCTGCTTGCCCGCAGCCAGGCCGGTGCCCGGCAGTGGGCGCGCGCCGATGCACAGCTGCGCGCCGGGGTCTGCCTGGAGATCCTCGAGCGGCTCTACCTGCGCAACTTCGAGTTCCAGGCAGCATCGGTCCACACGACCGGCCAGAGCCCGGCGATGGCCTATACCGGCAACGGCACCAACGCGCTGGACCGCGGGCTGGAGGCGCTGGCCCAGGCCCACCTGGCCATGTCCCGTATCACCAGGAAGGCAAGCTGGGAGCGCAGCTTCGGCACCGCGTCGACCGCGCTGACCAAGCGCTACGCACTGGTGCCGCGCGGAGTCGCCGTCGTCATCGCGTGTGCCAGCTTCCCAGCCTGGAACACCTACCCGGCGCTCATGGCGAGCCTCGCGACCGGGAACCCGGTGATCGTCAAGCCGCATCCCAGCTCCGTCGTCACCCTCGCCATGGCCGTCCAGACCTGCCGCGACGTCCTGGCCGAGGCCGGCTTCGATCCCGACCTGGTCAGCCTGGCCGTCGACGACCCCGGCCAGCCGATCGCCGCGGCGCTGGTGACGGACCCGCGCTGCGCGATCGTCGACTTCACCGGCAGCCCCCGGTTCGGCCGGTGGCTGGAAGGCAACCTGCCGGGCAAGCTGGTGTTCACCGAGACGGCCGGGGTGAATCCCGTCGTGATCGACTCGGTAGCCGACCTGGCGCGCGTGACGCGTGCTCTGGCCGGCGGCGCGTGCCTGTTCTCCGGTCAGATGTGCACCAGCCCGCAGAACATCTACCTGCCGCGCGGCGGAATCCCGACAGCGGCGGGGCACGCGTCCTACCGCGAGGTGGTGGATTCGCTCCTGGGCGCGATCGACGCCATCGCCGGCGTCCCGCAGCGCGCGGCGGCGCTGCTGGGTGCCATCCAGGCAGAGTCCACCGTGGCGATTCAGGACGACCTCGCCGCGCGGGTCGCTGCGGGCGGCCGGCTGCTGCGGCCCGGTGTTCCCTACCAGCATCCCGAGTACCAGGCGGCGCGAACCCGGACGCCGCTGGTCGCCGAGCTCGAGGCCGACGAGAGCGGCTTGTCCGCCCAGGAGCAGTTCGGGCCCAACATCTTCGTCCTGCCGGTCCCGGACGCGGCGGCCGGCCTGGACCGGGCCGCGGCGACAGCGAAAGGCTGCGGCGCCATCGCGTCCTACGTCTACTCCACCGACGAGCCCTTCCTGGCGGCGGCCGAGGAGGCGTTCATCGATGCGGGCGCGAACCTGACCGCCAACGCGGTGGGCCCGATGCCGATCAACTTCTCGGCCGCCTACAGCGACTACCACGTGACCGGCATCAACCCGGCCGGCACGGCCACGCTGACCGACGAGGCCTTCGTGGCGGGCCGGTTCCGCATCGTGCAGACCCGCCGTCAGGTCTGACCGCCGGCCAGCACCGCCGGCCAGCACGCCAGACCAGCGACCCAGACCAGCGGCCCAGCTCAGCGGGTCAGGCGGCGCTGGCGCCAGCTCTCCCGCACTGACTGCGCGACCGGCTCGGGAAGCGCGAGCTCGGCCAGCAGGTCAAGGGTGTCCGCGCCGGGCTCGGGAGCACCGGCCGAGCCGGATACCGGCGAGGCGGAGAACGTGCCGGCCGGCGCGACCATGGTCACGGGGCCGCCGTCGGCGTCCGGCACCTGCTCCAGGACGCGCAGCGCCGCCACCTGCCCCTCGGCCATTGCCTCGGCGATCGAGTTGAGCGGACCGCAGGCGAGATCCTGCTCGCTGAGCGCGGACAGCCACTGCGCCCGGGTCCGGGTCCGGGTCCGGGCCTTGACCAGCGCGTCCAGCTGGTCGAAATGCACGCACCGCTCGGGGTAGCTGGCGAACCGGGCATCGTGCTCCCAGCTGGGGTGACCCAGCACCGCCAGGAAGGCCTGCCAGCGCGCCGGGACCTCGGACAGGTGCACGATGAAGGCCTTGTCGTCGCTGCCGATGCAGGCGAAGGCGTGCTGACGCCGCTGGCGCGAGTCGCGATCGGGTGCCCGGCCGGTCTCGGCGTAGGTCACGACGGCATCGTTGACGATGTTCATGGCGGCTTCGAGCATGGTGACCGCGACGTGCTGACCGCGGCCCGAACGCTGCCGGTAAACCAGGCCAGCCAGGACCGACTGCACCGCGAACATCCCGGTGATCAGGTCGGTGATGGACGGCCCGGTCAGCTTCGGCTCGTCGAGGTCGAGGAACTGGGAGGACAGCCCGGACAGCCCGGACACCACCACGTCGTACCCCTGCGCGCCGGCATACTCGCCCACCAGCCCGTAGCCGGAAATGCCGCAGATCAGCAGCCTGGGGTGCTGGCGCGTCAGGAGTTCCTCGTCGAGCCCGATACGCGCCAGTGCGTCCGGGCGCATGTTGTGCAGCAGCACATCGGCCGAGGAGACCAGGGCCCGCAGCGCCGCCAGGCCGCCGGCCTGCTTCAGGTCGAGCGTGACGCTGCGCTTGTTGCGGTTGTAGGACGCGAACTGCGGGCTGCTGCGCCGGTCGCCGACCGGCAGCCAGCGCATGGGATCGCCGTCAGGAGCCTCCACCTTGATGACGTCGGCCCCCAGGTCGGCAAGCAGGCGCCCGGCGAAGGGAGCGGCGATGTACCGGCCGATCTCGACGACCCTGATCCCGGCCAGCGGCCCGCCCCGGCCAGCCGGCCCGCCCTGGTCGGCCGGCCCGCCCCGGCCCGCTGGCCCGCTCCGGCCAGTTGGCCCGCTCCGGCCGGTCGGCCCGCTGGCGCGAGGATCTTCCACTGGTCTGCCGCCCTTGCGTCGTCAGCACGGTCAGCGTGCACCGGCACGCTATGATTTTCAGAGTATTAGGCAGTCGTGGCGAGGCACATAGGCGGGGCGGCCCGGATGAGCACGGCGAGCACGGGGACCCCAAGCCCAGTGGTATCCGCTCCGCCGCAGCCCGCGACCGAGACAGCCAACACCATCGGGCGTGCCCTGATGCTGCTCGGCGATCAGTGGACGCTGCTCATCCTGCAGCGTGCCTTCCTCGGTGCCGAGCGCTTCCAGGACTGGTATGACGGCCTTAATATCTCCAACGCCAGCCTGTCGGCGCGGCTTGCCCAGCTGGTCGAGGCGGGCGTGCTGCTCAGGACCCCGGCCAGGGCCGGCGGCGGCCGGTCCGTCTACCGGCTCAGCGAGAGCGGGCTGGGTACCTGGACGGTGTTCGTCGCCATCTGGCGGTGGGAGCAGGACTGGATCAGCGCGCCCCGCCCGACACCCACCGAACTGGTGCACGACGACTGCGGCGCGCGCGGCATCGCACCGCAGCTGCGGTGCACGGCCTGCCACAAGCCGGCCTCGCTGCGCAACGTGACCGCGCGTCCGCTGGCCGAGCTCGCCGTCATCGAGCGCAGCTTCGTGCCGCGCCGCCACCGGCAGCAGCGCACCGCACTGGAAGCCGGTGACCGGCTGACCTTCCACGCCGAGACGATGGAGATCCTCGGCGACCGGTGGAACATTCCGCTGCTGGCGGTGTCCATGCTCGGCCTTCGCCGGTTCAGCGAATTCGAGCGCGCCCTCGGCCTGCCTCCCAGCGTCCTGTCCCAGCGGCTGCGCCGACTCACCGAGCTCGAGGTGTTCGCCGCGGACTCCGGCGAGCGGACCGACCACCGGCGCGAGTACCGGCTCACCCGCAAGGGACGGGCGTTCTTCGACGTCCTCATGCTCCTGTCGGACTGGGGGAACCAGTACATCCCGTCTGCGGACGGCAACAGCCTGATACTGGACCATGTGCCGTGCGGGCTGCCGCTGCACCCGGAGCTTGCCTGCAGCGGCTGTGACCGCACCCTGAGCCGGGCGTCGATTCACTTCGCCCTGAGCTTTACCTGACCGGGGAATCCTGTCGGTCATCAGCACTGACAGGATTCCCCGCTCAGCAAGATCGCGATGGCCCGGCCGGCCCCTGGCCGGGGCCGGCCGCTGCGGAGCCTAGTAGCTGTCGCGCCAGGTGGCGACGAAGCTGTTGCCGCCCGTTAGTGCCGAGGGCGTCGACAGATAGTAGTGGTCGGTGGCATCGACCATCAGGATCTCGTCGTTGGCGGCGTAGCTGGAGATCGTGCCGACTGTCCCGGCTGCGGTCTCTGTGGCCGCGGCGAGGTGCCAGGTCCCGTAAGCAGCCAGCGGCGTGACGCCGATCGCGAAGGCGGGCCGCTCGGCGATCCACTCCGCGCTGGTGTCGAGGCAGGTAGCAGCCGCGCAGGTCGCCGTCTTGGTGAAGCTGTTGGCGGGACGGGTGGAGTCGGTCAGCGCCAGGGTGTATGAGGTGCCGACGCGCGACACCGTGGCGGTGATCTTGTCGCCGGGTTCCAGCGACGTGCCCACCTCGACGGTGCCGGCCGGGTACATCTCGTACCACGTGAAGTAGGTGGCCCTGTCCTCGAAACACCAGGAGATCGTGCCGTCCTGCTCGACCGTGCCGTCGGTCAGGCCGTCGAGGCCGACCCAGTCGGAGGTGAGCGTGTCCTCGCTGGTGCAGGACACGGCCGGTGTCGTCCACTGGCCGCTGACCTTGCTGAAGGTGCCGTGGACGGTGGAGGTGTCGGCGTAGCCGGACCAGTTGTAGGACCCCACCAGTGAGGTGCCAGCCAGGCCGGCGTGCGCACTGCCCGGGTGCACGAAATCGATCTGCGGGTGGTCAAAGTGCAGATAGCGGACCAGGGCGGTCCGCGCCTCGGCCAGGAACCTGGCCGAGGGACGATAGGACGCCGGCTGACGTGCCAGCCCGGGCGCGGCGGCGTGCACCGAGCCGACGGCCAGCGCCAGGGCCGCTACCCCGGCCGAGCCAGCGATCAGCAGAAAGCGCAGTAAACGCATAACAATCCCCCCGTACATTCGAACCCCCCGAACGCCCCTACGTTCGAGCAAGAAATTACCCGCGAAACCCTAACGGCAGCCTGGCCCGCTCGCAAGGCCCAGCCCCGCAGCAGGCCCGCAGGGCCCAGCCCCGCAGCAGGCACGCAGCGCAACGGTCAGCGCCGGTCCAGCGCCCGGTCGAGATTGACCGCGGCGCTGATCAGGGCCAGGTGGGTGAACGCCTGCGGGAAGTTCCCCAGCGCCTCACCCGACGCCCCGATCTGCTCGGCGTAGAGCCCGAGGTGGTTGGCGTAGGTGAGCATCTTCTCGAAGATCGTCCGGGCCTCCTTGACCCGGCCGGCCCGGGTGAGCGCCTCGACGTACCAGAACGAGCAGAGGTTGAAGGTGCCCTCGCCGCCGGCGATACCGTCGTGCCCGGTGATGGCATACCGGTAGACCAGGCTGTCGGAGGTGAGCTCCGCGCCGATGCGGTCCAGCGTCGACAAAAAGCGCGGGTCGGTCGGGCCTGCGAACTTCACCAGCGGCATGACCAGCACCGATGCGTCCAACAGCCTGCTTCCCGGGTGCATCACGTACGTCTGGAGCTCAGGGTCCCAGCAAGATTCCTGCACAAAACGGTGCGCCGCCGCCGCAAGTTTCCGCCACCGCTCGACTGGCGCGGGCAGACCGCGGTCGCGGGCCAGCCGGCCAGCCCGGTCGTAGGCCACCCAGGTCATGAGCGCGGAGTAGGTGAAGCGCTGCCGCGGGCCCCGGATCTCCCAGACGCCCTCATCCGGCTCGTTCCAGTGCTTGGCGAGCCAGTCGAGCCGCTTGGACAGCCCCACCCACAGGTCGTAGGAGATCGGCACCTCGCGGTTGTAGAGATAGACCGAGTCCATCAGCTCGCCGTACACGTCGATCTGCCGCTGCCGCACGGCGCTATTGCCGATCCGAACCGGCCGCGAGCCGCGATAGCCCTCCAGGTGGTCCAGAACGGTCTCCTGGATGTCCTCGCTGCCGTCGACCGCGTACATGATCATGACATCGAGGTCGGGGGTCGCGGACTCACAGCGGCGCTGAACCCATTCCATGAACGACGCCGCTTCCTCCAGGAAGCCCAGCGTCATGAGCGCGTAGACGGTGAACGCGGCGTCGCGCAGCCAGCTGTAGCGGTAATCCCAGTTGCGGCCGCCGCCCAGTTCCTCCGGCAGCGAGGTGGTCGGCGCCGCGACCAGTGCGCCGGTGGGGTGGTACACCAGCAGCTTCAGTGCCAGCGCCGAGCGCTGCACTGTCTCCCGCCACCGCCCGTGATAACGGGACTGGCTGACCCAGCCCTGCCAGAAGTCGGAGGTCAGGCTGAACAGCTCGTCGGTCTCGCCGGGCGCGAGCGGCCGCACCTCACCGCGCCACTCCAGCGCGATGTCGACGGTCTGACCCTCCTCCAGGGTGAACGTCGCGGCGACGCCGGACTCCTCCCGCTTCAGCGGCACGCTGGTGCGCAGCACGCAGCGGCCAGCCGATGACTCGAACACCGCGCCGACCCCGGTCACCACCTCGACGGTGTGCGGGGCCCGGCCGTAATCGAACGCCGGATGGCAGGCCAGCTCGAAGGTCGCCCGGCCGCGGACAGCGCGGGCCTGCCGGACGAGCAGATCGCGCGCCTTGCCGGTGCCGCTGGTCTCGGGCACCATGAAGTCGATCACCTCGCCCACCGCGTCCGTGCCGTGAAACCGGGTCAGCAGGATGTTGGTGTCGGGCAGGTAGAGCTGCTTGGCGCGGGCGCTGCTGCGGCTCGACAAGGCGAAGTACCCGCCCTTGCGCGCATCCAGCAGCGAGCCGAAGAGCGAGGGAGCATCAAAGCGGGACGGGCAGTACCAGTCGACAGTGCCGTCGGTGCCCACCAGCGCGACAGTCCGCAGGTCACCGACGATCCCGTGCTCTTCGATCGGCAGGTAGCCGCCGGGCGGACCCCCGCGGCGGCCGTTGCCCGCCGGGTAATTTGGCATTCTTCAGTAATCCATTTCATTATTACGCCCGCGTTACCCCTTACGCCCGCGTTACCCCTGTGCCGCGGTGCCGCGGTGCCGCTCGGCGGGCGCCTGCGGCGGGGGATCAGGGTACTGCGGCCGCACGCGGGCCCGCACCGGCAGCCGGCCCACCAGGCGCTAGGGTGCAGCATGAGCCGCGTCCCGCCGGAACTGGCCGGTCATCCGGACCGGCAGCGGTGGAATAGCAGGTACGGGGCCGGTTTCGCCCCGTCGTTCATCCCCCACCCGCTGGCGGCGGCGGCCCTGGGGATGCTGGCCCCGCCGATGCTGGCCCCGCCGCTGCAGCCGCCCGCTGGGCCAGTCCTCGACCTGGCGAGCGGGCCGTCGGGCAGCGCGCTGCTCGCGGCCGCAGCGGGGCGCCAGGTGACGGCGGTGGACGTATCGGAGGTGGCGCTGCGGCTGCTCGGCGAGGAGGCCGGGCGCCGGGGACTCGGCGAGCTGATCACGCTGGTGCACGCCGACCTGACGGCGTGGCGGCCGCAGCCCGGCAGCTACTCGCTCGTCCTGTGCACCGGTTACTGGGATCCGGCCGTCTTCGCCGCCGCGGCGGCTGCGGTGCGCGCCGGCGGCCTGCTGGCCTGGGAGGCGTTCACCGCTGCGGCGCAGCGCGCGCGGCCGGGGCTGCCGGCCCAGTGGTGCCTGGGCCCCGGTGAGCCGGCCGCGCTGCTTCCGGCCAGTTTCGATGTCCTGCGCCACTGCGACCTGCCAGGCAGCTGTGACCTGCCAACCAAAAATCCAGGCACGAAAAGACAGCTGCTGGCCAGGCGGCGCCCGAGCTAGCTGGTCGGCGCGCGGGCGGCGCCGCGGCGCGGCACTCAGGTAATGTCAGATCGCTCGCATCCGGTTGTTGCGGGGGTCGTGCGTGACCTCGGCGAGGCGTCGTCCCCATGCCTCGACCGTCCCGGGCGCGGCGGGCTTCTTCTCGTCGGCCGCCCCGAGCAAGACCCAGTCGCTCTGCCCGGCCAGCCAGGCGTGCAGGTCGTCGATGGCCTGGAGCCGGTACTTCAGGGTGGTGGAGCCCACCTGGCAGACCAGGGCCGGCGGATCGGCCTGCTCGTCTTTGTACATGGTGTAGTCGGAGGTGCCCGGCGGGGTCTTGAGTACCCACGGGTCCTGTTTGGTGCCAGCCGCCATCAGCCTTCTTCCCCTCATCTGATCTCAGCCAGAAAATGCGGCAGCCCATAAAATGCGGCAGTAGCGTCTGCCAGCCGAGATTATTGCGG
>Ga0302326_10026635_pt1 | contig 11677 bp, 12 predicted proteins | sample Palsa_T0_3_FD_202264 | JGI IMG/M metagenome (GOLD analysis project Ga0302326, IMG submission 202264) | Peat permafrost microbial communities from Stordalen Mire near Abisko, Sweden - Palsa_T0_3 | ecosystem: Environmental > Terrestrial > Soil > Palsa > Peat permafrost | place: Sweden: Abisko... | reverse complement strand
TGAGCCGTGAGCAATTCGATAAGGTTGTGGAAGGGCTCAAGTCCGGCCAGGATGTGGTCTTCGAGATCATGGACCCCAAACGTCCGACCTCGGGAATTAATTTCCCTGGGGGGACGCTGCCTTAGGCGGAAGATTTCGGCGGCTTAGAACTGTCAAAAGGGGACACAAGCGCAAAACCGCGCCGGTCCCCTTTCACAAATTTCCCAAATTGGGCAAAAACTCCCGTTGTTTTTCTTGCGGACTGGGGTTTCGTGACCTACACTGGGTTGAGCAAGCCCTACGAACGATTTCAAGAGGTGTATACCCGACGTGATACTTCGTACTTCGTTTGCATTCTTACTGGCCGCTGGAGTAGCGATCTCTCCGGCCATGGCTTCGCGAGTCCACCGTGCTCCTACCAGTGGACATAAACATCACACCCCAACCACCGCCGCCAAGACCCACAAGATGCACGGCCAGCAAGCGATCGACTCCGACCGTGTAACGGCGATCCAGCAGGCCCTGATCCGCGAGCACTACCTCAGCGGCGCACCCAGCGCCAAGTGGGACGCAGACACCCAGGCCGCCATGCTCAAATTCCAGGCCGACCAGGGTTGGCAGACCAAAATTACCCCGGATTCCCGCGCCTTGATCAAACTCGGCCTCGGTCCTAATCACTCAGATGCCATCAATGCCGGAAATGGTGCAAACTTCAATCAACTCAGCAACCCTTCGGCCCTCCCCTCGACTTCCACGCAAGGCTTTGTGGCCGCTTCCGGCGTCAGCCACTAAATCCACAAGCGCGCTTGAGCGGCAAATCGGGCCCGAATGGCATTCGCCATTCGGGCCTTGTTCTTTTTGTGCTCACTGGAAGACGACGCAATTGGCTAGACCACTACCGATCGAAGTCTCCGCCCAAGGCCACAGACCTCTTGGAAAACTGAAGCTTGTCAGGGCATAGCGGGACACAGGAAACTGTCTCACAGCTACATGCGAGAAGCAACACGGAGGCTTGGAAAAAATGTGCCGCAACATCAAAATGCTTTTCAACTTCGATCCACCCGTAACCGACGATGAGATTCGCGCCGCCTCGCTGCAATTCGTGCGCAAGATCAGCGGCTTCAACAAGCCGTCGAAGGCCAATGAAGCCGCCTTCCTGGCCGCGATCGAAGAAGTAGCCGAAATCTCGACCCGCCTGCTGCGTTCGCTCGAAACCAACGCGCCGCCTCGCAGCCGCGAAGAAGAAGCAGCCAAGGCCAAGGCCCGCGCCGCGGAGAGATTCCACGCATGACTCCGCAAAGAGGCGTTCTCACACGGCTTCGGATACCATGCTCATGAGGTCTCCATCTCTGTGAAAACTCTCTCTGCCGCAGTTTTTCTGGCGCTCGCCTCTCTCCTCGTCTCCAGTCCTGGTGTAACCGCGCAAACCCCAGATGTCCACGTCGAAACCGGCACCCTCAACGGCGCTTCCTACCGCATCGACATGCCGGCGAAGTGGAACGGCATTCTGGTCATCTACTACCACGGCTACTCAGAATTCCCCGTTGTCTTCGATCAGGCCAAGCCCAACGACATGGGCTCAGGATTGGCTGCTGCTGGCTTTGAGGTGGCGCAGTCGGGCTACTCCGACGCCGGCTGGGTGGTCGAGCAAGCGCTGCCCGAAACGGAGGCTCTAAGGCGCTATGCCATCGCCCACTACGGCCAGCCCAAGGAGACCTACGTCACCGGCCACTCCATGGGCGGCCTGCTCACCGCAGCCACCATCGAGAGCTATCCCAGCCGCTACGACGGCGCTCTGGCTCTCTGCGGCCTGCTCGAGCCGACCACCTGGGCCATCGAGCGAGGCGGAGCCTTTCGCGCGGCCTTCGACTACTACTATCCCGGCTTGCTGCCCGGCCCCATCGATATTCCAGCGTCCGTTCAATTCGACCAGGACCTCGTCGACAAGGTTTTGAAAGCTCTGCCCACAAACCCCAAGGGCGAGGCCGAGCTCATGGCCCTGGGCCGCTTCAAGACCGCCGAGGATCTGGCCGACAGCACGGTCTTCGGCAGCTTCATCGAACGCGACATGCAGCAGAAGATCGGCGCGCCTGTCGTAGATAACCACAACTTCCTCTACGCCGGCGGCGCCGACGACAACGCGCTCAACGATGGCGTGAAGCGCTACACAGCATCCGACACAGCGCTCGACTACCTGAAGACCTGGTATACCCCAACCGGCGTGCTGGCGCGCCCCATGCTGGCAGTGCACACCACTTACGATCCGCTGATTCCGCCCGAGTCGGTCAGCGTCTATGCCGACCTTACGCAGCGGATGGGCAGCAGCCGTTACTTCGTCCAGCAATACGTCAAGGCCGACGGCCACTGCCACATCTCCGGCCCGCAAACGGTCTCAGCACTCGAAGAGCTGATTCAATGGAAGCGCACCGGCGTCAAACCGAAAAGTGGCGCAGTGCCCGAAGCCGCCGCCCAATAAAACGACAGGCTCTATCCGACCAAACGATAATGGGCAGTCGCGAAGATCGTTCGCGGCTGCCCATCCTGTATGCGTTCCAATTTCCGATCGTTGTCGATAGAATTCCAGCTACTTCTTGTCCCCATCCAGCCAGAACTCATATCGCCCGCGGTTTTCATCCGGCCGCGAAGTGATCGGACTGTCCAGATGCAGCACCGGATCGCCCTCGCCATACTTCGGCCAGTCCGGCAGGCCCGGTCCGTTGGGGTCGCCCTTCTTCGCGAAGTTGGTCCAGTAGCTCATCATCTCTTCGCTCAGCTTGCGGTCTTCCGGACGCCAGACCGCACCGGGACGTGTATCCAGCGTGCCGAAGATGTATTCAATGTCGTCGGAGTGAAAGGCATTCGAACCGGGATGGAACTTGCTCGGCGGAGCGGCCAGATCGAGCTTGTAGCGATAGATGTCCTTATCGCCGGTCTTGCGATCGATCTCCATCCACTTCCATGTCCCATAAGCAATGAACTGGTCGCCGCCAAAGTCCGCAGCCGACCGTCCAGCCTCCACATCGGTAGCGCCCGGATACAGCTTCAGGAATGCCTCAGCCTTTTCCCCGAATCGCTGCACAGCCATCGCCTTCAGCTTCTCGGCAGTCATCCCGATGGCGAAGAACGATCCTTCGTCGCGGTTGAAGCCGGCCAGCAGCGGCACCTTGGCCTGCTTGCCCGCGTCGTACGTATCGATTACCGGCTCGGTCAGGAACTTGCCGTCAATCACCGGCGCAAAGCCGATCGTGCCCTTCTTGCCTGCCGATTCGAGAATCTTGCCGGTGGAAATCGCGCGCAGCTCAGTCAGCGAAGTCGCGCCCGTCGACTTCATCCATTCGTCTTCCTTGGGGCCGCGCACCGCCAAGGTCTCCATCGCCAGCGGTCCCGTGGTCAATGCCCCGCCGCTCTCGCCAATCGCCTTGGCAAACAATCCCTGCGCCGAAGGAGCAGCCATCAGTGTGCTCACCGCGAACGACCCCGCCGACTCGCCGAAGATTGTCACGTTGCTTGGATCGCCGCCAAAGTCGCCTATATCCTGCTTCACCCATTCGAGCGCAGCCACCATATCCATCAGTCCGTAGTTGCCACTGGCTCCTCCCTGCTCGGCAGCCAGCTCCGGCAGCGCGAGAAATCCAAAGACGCCCAGCCGGTAGTTAATGGTGACCAGCACCACGCCCTTGGTAGGCAGGAAATCGCCGTTGTGGCGCGGCTCAGAGCTGCCGCCGCCGGAGTAGCCGCCGCCATGAATCCAGAACATTACCGGAAGCTTGCCCTTCTCACTGGCAGGCGTATAGACGTTCAGCGTCAGGCAATCTTCGGAACCCAAATCCGCAGAAGTAGCGCTGTCCTGAAAAATCATATCGTCGTAGACGTGATTCTGCGCGCAATGGTGGCCATACTTCGTGGCGTCCAAATCGCCTTTCCATTTCGCTGCCGGCTGCGGAGCCTTCCAGCGCAGATCCCCGACCGGCGGCGCGGCATACGGAATTCCCTGAAAAGCCCGCACCGCTCCATTGTTTATAAGTTTGCCGTGTACTTTACCATCGACCGTTTTCACCACCAGCGAATCGGCCATCGCGAACAATCCGAGCGACAGCATCGCTGCCGCCACGGGCGTGGCCTTCAAGATATACCTGCCTGCAAACATGCGTGAATCCTCCGCGTGAAACCATACAGGATGCGGGTTTCCGCGAGCTAGTAGCGTTTTGTAACGACAGGGACTTCCGGCCCCAGCAGATCGGCAATAGTCTCACGCCGGCGAACCAACGTCAACTTGTGTTCGCAGCGACAGTTGCTATCGACGGATATAAAGTCCGTGCTCGACTCCTCCTTCTTGATCGAAGCAATCTCGGATGATATTGAAAAGCAGAGGATCACCTCTCTCGAAATGGCGAAACAGCGCATAAGAAACCAAGTCGGCTAGTTGAAGCAGTCGCGACGCTTTCGAATCCAAAAAGACTGGAACCTCTGCATAATTGCGAGTTCGTCCCCAGGTATGCCCTTCGTACTTAAATTCCCGTGCCAAAGTCGAATGCGCTGTTCAGTCGCAGATTTGTCAAAGATGATGAGCCCGCGCTCCGGTCTGTTGTGTGTACGATACATCCGCGCCAAAAAGTGGTCGAATCGCGAGCACAGCTGCTCAAATGCCAACTCAGCGATATCTTCTCCAGGAACGGCTGCTTTTCTTATAACAGCGCCAAACAATCTTAGATCGCGAGGATGTCGTCTGAATACACACGCCGTTAACACATCGATTTGAGCTTGTATCCTTTCGCGAAATGGATGTGTCTCCCAACCTTCATTTCCAAATCTCATCGGTGAACCATGAAATTCCACCTGATATGGATCCAATGGAGAGAATCTTCTGGCAATTTGATTCATCTCTTGCTCAATCCAATGACCTGTGCGCTCGAACAGCGAGACACCGGCCAAGACAAAATGTGCTTGGTTTGGGTCGTGGATTGAGCCAGCCTCGTCGGCATACAAGAGATACATTATTGCTCCGATCGCTAAAAAAGCCGCCTCTCGGCGGCTTTTTTAGAAAATTGTAGGACGGGAGGATCAAGATCCAGTGCCCCTTATGAAGCAGGAGCTTCCCGACCTAACCTTATTATGCTTTGAATCCTATCTTTTTTCAAGCTTTTCTCGTGCTATGCAGCCGACGGCGAATGTCGCTATTCCGCATGCCAACGGTGCCTGATAGATTAGTGCGTTTTTCGGCAGAGGCAACGCGGCGCCCGACGCGAGCAGCGTACTCGAAGACGGCACGGAAATCAGCGGATTCCAACTCCGGGTAATCGGAGAGAATCTCGTTTTCACTCATCCCCGCAGCCAGCCAACCAAGCACATCCCAGACCGTGATGCGAAGGCCTCGTATGCAAGGCTGCCCGATCGTTTCCCGGCCTCGATGGTAATCCGATTCTCTTCCATTGCATCTCACCTCGAACTTCCAGAACCGCCGCGATTTGAGGCAGAATCACCGTGGAATATGGCACGTTGATTATAAAAGAATTCGCAATGGAACCGGCAAGTTCACTCTGAAATCGGTGGTGTCCTAATTTCGTTGTCAGCATTCCCTCGGCGGCTAAAGCCGCGCAAAAGCACGGCGTTTACGGCACGGCTAAAGCCGTGCCCTTTCAAAGCAAAGGCAAATTAGGACACTACTCTGAAATCGAGTTAGCTTCGCAACCCTCAGCCCAGCTCCGGCCCCAGCAAATCGGCGATCGTCTCGCGCCTGCGAATCAACGTCGCATCGTCTCCATGCAGCAGAACTTCAGCAGGCCTCGGCCGGGTATTGTAATTCGAGCTCTGCGCCATTCCGTAAGCGCCCGCGTCAAGGACTGCCAGCAGATCCCCCGGTTCCACTGGCTTCAGCTTGCGATCGCGAGCCAGAAAATCTCCCGTCTCGCAAACCGGCCCAACGATGTCTACCGGAGCGGCGCGGCCGGCTCGCGGCACCACCGGCACAATCTCATGAAAGGCTTGATAGAGCGCAGGCCGGATCAAGTCGTTCATCGCCGCGTCGGTTACCACAAAGGTCTTCGTCCCATTCCGCTTGACGTAGAGCACGCGCGCCAGCAAGGCTCCGGCCTGGGCTACCAGAAAACGTCCCGGTTCGATCAGCAACTGCACGTCGAGATGCTTCGGCAGGCCCTCCAACGCGGTTGTCAGCGCTGCCGCATATTCTTCAACCTTGGCGCGCGCATCGAAGCCCGGCGCGCCGCGATAATCGATCCCCAATCCGCCGCCCGCATCGATAGACCTGATCCGGATGCCATCGCGATCCAGTTCGCGCACCAGCCTGGCCACGCGCTGCAAACCCAGGCCAAACGGCTCCGCCGAGCGAATCTGCGAGCCGATATGCACGCTCACTCCGTGCGCCGTCAGCCAGCGATTCCCGGCGGCCTGGTTGTAGATGCGGCGCGCCTGGCGAATGTCGATGCCAAACTTATGTTCTCGCAGCCCGGTCGAAATGTACGGGTGCGTTTCCACAAACACATCGGGATTGACCCGCAACGCGAAGCGCGCCTTCCGCTTGCGCCGGGCCGCGCGGCTGGCCAGCAGATCCAGCTCCGCCTCGCTCTCCACATTGAAAGCCAGAATCTTCGCGTCGAGCGCCAGATCGATCTCCTCAGCCGTCTTTCCAACGCCTGAAAAAACCACGCGATCCACGGCCTCAGGAGCAGCCGCAAATACCCGCTGCAGCTCTCCGCCCGAGACGATGTCAAAACCCGCGCCATGCGCCGCCAGCAGCCTCAGAATGGCCAGCGAAGAGTTCGCCTTAACCGCGTAGCAGACCAGGTGCGAGCGCCCCGCCAGCGCCGTTTGAAAGAGCGCAAGCCGCTGGAGAACTTGGTCGGCGCTATACACATAGAGCGGCGTGCCATACTGCTCCGCCACGGCTGCCAGAGAGTGAGGCCCGCAGCTCAACGGTCCTCCATGCGCAGGATATTGAAAAGGACGGGAAGCGATGGAGAGAGAAGACAAGTCTGACACGCGTATGCCTGAAATGAACGGCCTGGGATAAGTGAAATCCGTCTTCCCTTGAGCCTAGCAGATACGGAAGCAACCCAATGCAAAGGTGCGCACGGCCCAGCCGGCGCGCCCTTCCTTCACTGCTTGCGGAGCATTCAGGACTCAGGGCTGCTGCGGCGGCGGAGGCACATCTCCAACCTGCTCCTCGGGAATGCCGATCCAACACGCGAGGTAAAAGATCTCCGTGAACGGAAACAGGAAGATGCCGCTGACCACGGCCAGGATGCGCACCAGGCCCAGATCCCAGCCATAGGTCCGCGCGAAGCCCGCGCACACGCCGGCAAACTGCCGTCCGTAGATGGGGCGAACCAGCCGCGGCGCAAAAGGCGGATAACCCGGATACCCAGGCGGCGGATAGCCTGGCGTATAACCGGCGACCACGCTGCCGCACGCCGAACAGAACCGCGCCGTCGGCGGCAGAGCACTTCCACAATTGTTACAGTAGGCGGACATAACGCACTCTCCAAAATCGGCTGAACTCCAGCCTCTACAGCAGAAGCAGAATTGGTATAAGGTGAGGCCTCGGAGGTCGAGCGGATTTTTCCTCAAGAAAAATCCGCCCTGCACGCTGGTCGCTACATTACGGTAATTCTGCTTCTGCTCTAAGTCATACGTTCCGCAAGCCCCGAAGGTTCCATCGGCGGGCCGCCGCCTGTCACGGCTCGCGGTAAGGCGTCTTGATGAGTTTTCGGGCGATCTCGCCTTGTGTTGTGTCCGAGCCATTGGCGATCGCCCACTGGTAGTCCTGCACCGCCTGCGTCCGTTCGCCGTTCAAGTCCCGCGCCTTGCCCGCCGCCACCAGCGAACGCCTCTTCAGCTCCGCCCCCGAACCGGGAGCAAACGCAGCCTGTTCGTATGCCTGCGCTGAATCGGCAAAATGCCGCTGCCCAGCCAGTGCCTCACCCAAACCAAAATACGCCAGCTCCAGGTGCGCGGAGGCAAAATATCCCGGCTTCCGTGCGTCGTTCAGCAGGTCTCGATACGCCGTAACCGCGGCCATCCCTTCCCCCGCATCCTTGCGCAGATTGGCTTCCTCCAGGCAGAAGAGAAAATCGTGCGGATACCGCGCCTTCAGGCTCCGAACCACGCCGATCGCTTCCTTGTATTTCCCTTCGCGGCGCTGAAAGAGCGCAATCACCGTTCCCGCCTCGACCGAAGTCATGGGCCCGCGCGCAAAATCGTCGTGCAGCATCTCCATGCCTTTGTTTTTGGAACCGGTGATGCCCGCAAAACCAAACAGCAGCTTGAACCCCCACGGCAGCGCGCCGATCACGTATTGATACGTTCCCACAACCAGTTTCGCGTCCACGTAGCTGGGATCGATCTCCAGCACCTTGGCCTCGTCGCTGTGCGCCTGCAGGGCCAGGTGAAACGCAGGGCGGAACGTCCTCTCGACCATGGCCATGTAGGAAGACTGCAAACTGCGCGCCCAGCCACGCGCATACAAGGCATCCACGTCCCGCGCATTCGCGGCCAGCCGGGCACTGGCCTCGTGCTCCACTTCCTCTTCCAGGGCAAAGATCCGGTCGCGCACGCCGGTGTCTTCCGGCATGGGGTGCTTGCCGGTCAGAAAGCCGTCATTGGCGTAGAAGGTCGTGTCCAGCAAATCCTGCCGGTAAAGCTCCTCGAAGACTCGAGCCTCCAGCAACAAGACTGTCGCCCCCGGATCGCCCGGATGCGCCGCCTGGACCTTTTCGAGCTCCGCAATGCACGCCGGATAGTCCAGGTCGTAGAAGTGACGATAGGCCTCGCGCACCATCGGATCGGCCTGCATGGGACTCGAATGGACTTCGGCCGCAAGCGCGCCCGCCGTCGCTGGCCCGGCCAAAAACGAACCCCAAACCCCTGCCGCGAGAATCCACCCAATCCCAGCACCCAATCCGCGTCTCAATCTCACCCGACCTCGCACTGTTCAAGACTCGCAGAGTCTCTCCGCTTCCATCGCTCTTCGATTCAGCCCGGCATCGATCCGGCCCGGCACGAAACTCTTCTTGACTCCCAAAAGGAAACAAGCCTACGTTTGACGTTAATACATGGCAAAGGGCGGCGTTTTTTGGAAGACCGCAATCCGTCCCTTTGCCAGGCGCGGACTAACATTCGAAGGCGCCTGAAGGCTGGGGAAATCTTGACGAGCATACATCGAAGGGGTCGAATGACTCGCAAAGAGATTTTGCACATCCTGATCAGCCAGGCCCATGCCAACGGTTTCGATTTCTACCGCTGGTATCAGGCCAATATTGCGCCGGAGTGGCCCGGAGCCGACGAGGCAGTCGTGCTCCTGACCACCGAAGGGCGCTATTATGCCTTGGTTTTCTCGCATGAATTTGCCCGCGCCTTTTGGAAGAAAGGCGAACAGATGAACTTCATCGTGCCCGCCTCCACCTACTCCCGCATGAATGGAAAAGGGCAGGTGGTCGTTATCAACCGGAAGCCTTTCACCCGCCGGACGATCAAGGCGGATGTGTGGAAATATCACATGCGCCAGATGGCCCTCAGCGAAGATCCAATTCGCTACCTCAGGCGCTTCCTGCCCACCCACGAAGATTTCCAATCGCAGCATTCGGACTCGGAAACCCTCTCCGCCGTCAGTTGAGACCGAAAAAATCTGCTGGGTTCTCCGGCCGCAGGGTGGTTCGCCAAGAACCGCCCTGCGACCTCCGAAAGGAGCCGGATGTTGCAAAATCCGACAACATGCAAAGCACCTCTACCCAAAGGACTTAGCTATCGCAACCACCGAGTTTGTCAGTTAACTATTAACTTTAGAGTACATATCGAGCAGCACCATTTGCGTTCCTCCGGGCTCTGTTTTCCTGTGCAAAATACGACATAAATTGTCTCAAATCTTTGACTTGAGACTTCATCCCCAGTATCCTTGGAGGAGTTACTTATGCAGATAAACACAGGATGCAACGCACGCAATCGCCAACGATCCTTCACCGCAGCCGCTCTTATGCTGCTGGTAACGGTCGCTGGGTCCACGGCGCAAGGCACCGGGGCTTCTCATGCAAAGAGTGACCACGCCCCCAAAGCCCACAAGTGGATGCAAGTCGGCAAGGCATCGTGGTACGGTCGCCGCTTTCAAGGCCACCGCACCGCAAGCGGCGAAGCCTTCGACCTGAACATGCTCACCTGCGCCCACCGCACCCTCCCCATCGGAACGCTGCTGCGGGTCACCAACCTGGGCAACCGCCGCTCGATCATGGTCCGCGTCAACGATCGCGGACCCGTTCCTACCGGTCTGATTGTCGATCTCTCCTATGCCGCGGCTCGATCCCTGGGATTCAATCACAGTGGCAACGCACATGTCCGCCTGGAAAAGGTCGAAGGCGCGGAGGCAGCTCAGCTCGACTGGCCTGAGCTGAACCGCCCTGAAAGTTTGCCCGGTTCCCGTTAGAATTCTCCCGTTAGAACTCTTTTGAGATCAGAGCGATTCTAAGAACCGGAGAGCTAACGAGATGAATCCACACGATACGCCTAACACCGCCCACCCTCCGGATTCTCCCTTCGAAATTGCCAGGGAGCGCCTGATCGTGGCCCTCGACGTTCCCACGGCCGAGGCCGCGCTGGCGCTGGCCGGTCAGTTGGAAGATCGGTGCCAATGGTTCAAGGTCGGCCTTGAGCTCTACATCGCCGCCGGCCCGGCCATCGTGGAAAAGCTGGTAAGCCGGGGCTATTCCATCTTCCTCGACCTCAAGCTGCACGACATTCCCAACACCGTGGCGGCAGCGGTACGCTCGGCTGCGTCACTGGGGGCCAGCCTGCTCACCGTTCATGCCGCGGGCGGCCCAGCCATGCTCGCCGCAGCGCAGGAGGCTGTGAGCGCTATGGCCACGCCGCCGCAACTGCTCGCCGTCACTGTGCTCACCAGCATGGATCAGTCCCAACTCACAGCCACTGGCGTGCACGCAACTCCGCAAGAACAAGTCGCGCTCCTCGCCAACCTCGGCCTGCAAGCTGGAATTCGCGGCTTTGTATGCTCTCCGCAGGAAGCAGCCGCGCTGCGCGCGCTCACCGGCCCTGAAGGCGTGCTTGTAACTCCGGGGATTCGCCCTGCCGGCGCGGATCGAGGCGACCAGCAGCGCATCGCCACACCGACGTATGCGCTCGATCAAGGTGCAAGTTATCTAGTGGTAGGCCGCCCTATTACTCAGGCCGCAGATCCAGCCTTAGCCGCGGAAGCTATTCTTTTGGAGATAGCGGAAGCTCTGGCGATCGCTCCGACGGAGTAAGGCAGTGTGAGGTAAGGCAGTGTGAAGTGTGAGTGTGAGAAGCCGCTTGACTAGACTTTCGCATAATTTAATAAGCTTAGATCCTCATTTTTGAGTGCAAAGTTACACCGTACTTCACACTCACACTCCACACTCACACTTACATCGCGCCCTTGCCCCACAGCACCGCGGGCACAGTCCCAATCAGGATCTTCACATCCAGCAGCAGCGACCACGAATCGATATATTCGAGGTCCTGGCGAATCCAGTTGGCGAAGTCGGTATTGTTGCGTCCGCTCATCTGCCAGATGCACGTAATGCCCGGCAGCACGCTGAAGCGCCGCAACTGCGCCGAGTCTTCGATCTTGAGCACATCGCGCACCGCCAGCGGCCGCGGCCCCACCAGGGACATATCTCCGATCAGCACATTCCACAACTGCGGCAGCTCGTCGATC
>Ga0302326_10026634_pt1 | contig 11678 bp, 7 predicted proteins | sample Palsa_T0_3_FD_202264 | JGI IMG/M metagenome (GOLD analysis project Ga0302326, IMG submission 202264) | Peat permafrost microbial communities from Stordalen Mire near Abisko, Sweden - Palsa_T0_3 | ecosystem: Environmental > Terrestrial > Soil > Palsa > Peat permafrost | place: Sweden: Abisko... | reverse complement strand
GGGGCCACATTCAGGTGGACAGCGAGGAAGGCAAGGGGACAACCTTCTCTTTTACCGTCAATCTGGGCACAACGCCCTCTACCGATCAAGAGGCGTCGCAAGCTGAAATTGAAGCGATGCTGCGCATCGTTCGCGTGCTCGTTGTGGAGGACGACACGACGCGCGCGAAAATAATAGAGGAACAATTCGACGGATTTTTGTCGCCGCACAGCCGTGTCGTAACTCCGGACCAGGCCCTTGATACGCTCCATGCGGCGGCAGTGGACGGTTATCCCTTCGATGTTGCTTTGATTCCGTACAGCTCGCCCGGGGGATCCAAACTGACGGCCGCAATCCGTTTCGAGTCCAGGTTCAAGCATACGAAATTTGTCGCTGTGATCGATGCGAGCGATAAGACGGATTTCCAGACGTTTCGCAGAATCGGCTTCGGCGCGCAGATACGTGGGCCGTTCACGCAATCCCAGCTTCTGGAAGTGATCGCCAAAGCCATTGCCGAAGAGCCTGGACCAGAAAAATCCGAGACCCCAAACGTGGTCCTCTCAAAGGGATCTCTGAAGGGACTTCATCTCCTGGTGGCAGAAGACAATGAAATGAACCAATTCGTCACGCAGGAATTATTGCGCCGCGCGGGATGCACCTGCGAAATCGTCGTCGACGGTGAGAAGGCGATCGCGGCCGTTCGAACCGGAAAATATGACGCGGTTCTCATGGACTGCCAGATGCCCTTAATGGATGGACTGGAGGCGGCGCGCCGAATCCGCGAATATGAGGAAGAGGAAGGCCAGCGGCGGTTACCGATGGTTGCCCTCACCGCCGAGGCGATCAGCGGCGACCGCGAAAAATGCCTCGCCGCCGGCATGGACGGCTATGTCACCAAGCCGATCCACGCCGAGGAATTGTTCACCACGATCCTATCCGTGTTGCGGCTCAGCTCATCCGCGCCAACTGTGACTCAACAGTCTGACCCCCAGTCCATACCGGAGCATCCGCCGATTGATGTCCATGCGCTCCTGGCTCGGTGCCTTGATGATCCTGAATTTGCCGGAAAAACATTGGAACTGTTCCAGCACCGCGCAATCGCGGATGTCGAGCGGATTCGCCAATGCGTCGCCGCGGGTGAGGCCAAAAACGCGCAGCGATTGGCGCATAATCTGAAATCGGTGGCTTCGCATATCTCAGCCGAACAGTTGCGGGAAATCGTCTTTTCCATGGAAACCGCCGGCGCGCGCAGTGACCTGCAATTCATCGCCGAGAGATTGAGCGATCTTGAAACCGAGGCCCGGCGCTGCGTGGCCTATATCCCACAGGCAATGAAGCAAATTACGGCCCCTGAAGCTTGCGCCAATCCGGCGAAGGCGAAGAGGTGATCTATGCAGATTCTTATTGTAGACGACGACGACTTCGCCCTGACTGTGCTTGAAAATACTGTTGCCCGCATGGGGTATAAGGCCGTCGCTGCGCGTGATGGCCGCGAAGCGATGGAAATCCTGCGCCGCACGGAAATTCGCCTGGTAATCACCGACTGGGACATGCCGAACATGAACGGCCTGGAGTTGTGCCGTTCTATTCGGCGGGAAGACCTCTCAGGGTACGTCTATATCATCATGCTAACCGGTCGCGAAGGGGCCAAGCAGCGCATGGAAGGCCTCTGCACCGGGGCTGATGATTTTCTCAGCAAGCCCCTGGACCCGGAGGAACTGCTCGTCTGCCTGAAACAGGCCGAGCGGATACTGACGCTTGAAACACGCGATCTGGCTCTTTTCGCTTTGGCCAAGCTGGCTGAAAGCCGCGATGCCGAAACGGGTGCTCACGTCGAGCGCGTTCAGAGCTATACGCGGTTGATTGCCAAGCATTTGTCCCCTGAAGTTAAAGCTCAGCATGGAATGGATGAGGAATATATTCGATTGCTGTATCAAACCAGCCCGCTGCACGACCTGGGCAAGGTGGGGATTCCCGATAACATTTTGCTGAAGCCAGGTAAGCTTACCACCGACGAATTCGCGATCATGGAGACGCATACACTGGTCGGGGCCAAGACGCTCGATGCCGCGCTGGAACGTTTTCCCAACGCACGGTTTCTGCAAATCGCGCGCGAAATTGCCGCCACCCATCACGAAAAGTTTGACGGGACCGGTTACCCGCTCGGACTCGCCGGGCAGCAAATCCCGCTTTGCGGCCGCATCGTGGCTGTCGCGGATGTTTACGATGCACTGACCAGTCGCCGCGTTTACAAAGAGGCGATGTCGCACGAGGAAGCCAAAAGCATCCTTATGCGCGATCGGGGCACGCACTTCGATCCGGAGATCGTGGACGCCTTCCTGCGCGCCGAGGATCAGATTCTCGCGATTCGAGAGCGTTTGCGTGACAGAACGGAACGGGCGCCATCGGCCATCGCACCACCGCCGCAAATACTGCCGGAACCTGCCGGTTCGTCGCCGTGCAAGTTACTGATCGTGGAAGATGATCCCGTGCTTCTTGAAGAGATCGCAAAATTGCTCGCCACCACGGGAGAACCGGTCCTCCGGGCCACAAATGGGGAAGAAGCCCTGAAACTCTGGACCGAATGGCTGCCTCGCGTCGTCGTCTCCGATTGGGTGATGCCGAAAAAGGACGGCGTCGAGCTTTGCCGCAACATTCGGGAGCTTTCCCGTAGCGAGCCGACGCACTTCATCATGCTGACGGCGCATTCCGACAAAAGTCGGTTGCTCGACGCATATCAAGTGGGTGTGGATGATTTCATCGCCAAGCCTTTCGATCACGAGGAACTTCTCGCCCGCGTTCGCGCCGGCATCAGAACCGCAAAGCTCCATGATGAATGGGTTCGCAAAGCCGCCGGCTCAAAGGCCCTTAACGCTCAGCTCGCCAGCGTGAACAGCCGGCTGGAACGGCTTTCCATCACCGATGAATTGACCGGTCTTTTCAATCGTCGTCATGCGATGTTCCGTCTGGAAGAGCAATGGGCGCTGGCCGAACGGTATGCGCGCCCGCTCAGCATCGCTTTGATCGATATCGACCATTTCAAGTGGATTAACGACACCCATGGGCACAATGCGGGAGATTCCATTTTGCGCCGCGTGGCGGTGATCCTGCGCGAGCAGACGCGCGGCACGGATGTGGTATGCCGCGTCGGTGGTGAAGAGTTCCTGATCATTTTCCCCACTCAAAGCATTCAGGAGGCCCGCGTCTGTGCGGAACGGTGCCGGGGTGCCGTCGGAACGCATCCGTTTACACTCGGTGAAATCTCGATCAAGGCAACGGTAAGCATCGGCGTTGCAATTCGCGCGGCGGGAATGGCGCATTATCCCGATCTGCTGAAAGCAGCCGACGAGGCCATGTATGCCGCCAAACATCTGGGCCGCAATATCGTCCGCACTTCCGAGGATTCCCCGCCGGTGGATCTGTGGTGCAATCTCCCAAAGAAGGAGGGGACAAAATTCTCGGGCGTGAATTCAATCGCCCGTTCGCCGGTCGATCTAAAAATCATTTTGAAGCGATGCGGCGGCGACCTCGAATTCGCCAAAGCTGTTGCCGAGAGATTCCACGCACAGGCCGCGGGTCAGGTCGATCAGATCCAACAGGCGCTCGTCAATGCCAACGGGGAAGTCCTGTCGCGCACCGCACACAGTCTCAAAAGCATGGCGGCTTATGTGGCTGCCGATGCAGCTGCCGGTCTGGCCCAACAAATTGAAGAATTGGCGGGCCGCAATGAACTCGCCGCTGTTGAGCCGCTTGTTGCACAGCTATGCGAGGAAATTCGCATCGCGAACGAGTGGATCGCCGAAAATATTCGGAGCAGTGCTTTTCAATCCACGCCGCGTGAGTTTGCGTAGGGTGAAAGGAAATCGGGCTGAAGTTGTCGCTCCGGCCCGCGCCTGGCATTGCCGGTCCTTATTGGTGGGTTCCGACAGAATGAAGCGGTAGCTGCGGAATTAGAAAGTCGTAGCAGACCACCTACGAGGCCGCGCGCCATCATGCTGGATTCGCTAAGTGGCGGATGTACAACGACGGCCACGAACCGTTTGATTTCCATCCGCACCACCTCGTTCAAAGAAAAATGCTCCTCAATGCTGGCCCCCAGAACATTTTACAAATAGGCTCAGGAGCCGTGGCGACAGACGCTTCCGCATTGTCCGAGCTTCCATCCGCCGCGATCTCCCGCCGGTTCCTGCCCTGGCTGGTGGCAGCGGCGATGTTCATGGAGCAGCTGGACACCACGATCCTCAACACCGCGGTGCCGACGATCGCCACCGCGCTGCATGTGGCCGCACTCAACATGAAGTCGGCCCTCACCAGCTACATGCTGAGCCTTGCGGTCTTCATCCCCATCAGTGGATGGATCGCCGACCGCTTCGGAACCCGCCGCGTGTTTTTCACTGCTATTGGACTGTTCACCCTCGGTTCGATCCTGTGCGGCTTGGCGATCAACATGCACATGCTGGTAGCCAGCCGCATCGTTCAGGGCTGCGGCGGTGCGCTGATGGTTCCCGTAGGAAGAATCGCCCTGGTGCGGACGTTTCCAAAATCTCAATTGCTGCGCGCGTACAGCTTCGTGACGATTCCCGCCTTGATCGGACCGTTTCTCGGCCCGCTCGCCGGCGGCTTCATTGTGGACTATCTGCATTGGCGGATCATCTTTTTCGTCAATCTGCCGATGGGACTGCTCGGACTCTACATGACGTTCCGCCACATGCCGGATTATCGTGCTGCTAAGAGCGATCCGTTGGACTTCGTGGGACTGATTTTGTTCAGTTCGGGGATTGCCCTGCTTTCGTACGTACTGGAGATATTTGGCGAGCCTGTACTCAGTTTTACGTCCGACCTATGTCTGCTGGCGCTGTCGGTGCTGCTTCTGTGGGGTTACTTCCTGCACGGGCGAAAGGAAACACATCCGCTGCTGCATCTGCGGCTTTTTGATATCCGCACGTTTCGCGCGGCGGTGGCGGGAAGTTTCATCACCCGTCTGGGCATTGGTGGATTGCCGTTTTTATTACCGCTGCTGTACCAGATCGGATTGGGGTACACGGCTGTTCAATCCGGGCTGCTGATCATGCCCCAGACCCTGGCGGCGATTGCATCAAAGCCGTTCATCCCCAGGTTCCTCAACGCGCTGGGATACCGGAAAGTGCTGCTTTTCAACACCATCGCAATTGGAGGGATGACCCTATTGTTTATCACGATCGGACCAGGGACGCCTGCATGGGTGATCGCCGTGGAAGCGTTTCTATTTGGACTCTGTTCGTCGATTCAATACCTCAGCATGAATACGCTGGCATTCGCCGATCTGGAGGATGCCGATGAAAGCAGCGGCAACAGTATCATCAGCACCGTGCAGCAGATGTCGATTAGCTTCGGGGTTGCGATCGCATCATTAGCGACCATCATGCTTCTCGGTGGCAATCGCCACCCCAGCCCGGGGAGGATGGTGTGGGGCATTCATCGCACATTCCTGGCGCTGGGATTGTTCACGATGGCGACGGCATGGGTGTTCAAACAACTGCGGCCGGACGATGGCGCATCGGTCAGCCGGCTGCGTTGAAAGGCCGATCAAGCCATGAGTTGCAGTCGCAGAAGATCGTTGCCGTCAGCGTTTGTTACCGAAGAAGGTCAAAACATCATGAGCGTTCAATTGGCGTGGCCCGAATCGGCCAAGGAGCTTGAATCCAACAGCGGCCCCGTCAGCGGAAAATACGTTACTCTTAAGACAGTTGCGGATCGATGGGCTTGTGATGGAAGCACCGTGCGGAAAAATCTGGAAGCTGCGGTTGTGAAAGCATTCTGTATCGGGCTTGGAAAGCACGTCACCGTGCGATACCTGCTCAAGGATATCAAGGATTACGACAGGAGATGAGAGAGGCGAACAAGCAGTGCGGTGGAGAACGGAGAGCGGTATGAAGAAAATGAAATGGTTTGGGATGACATGTTTTCTGCTGCTGGCTTCGAGCGCTGGCGGGGCCCAGCAGGCAGATACGGCAACCACGCGGGAGGCAGGCGTGCCGGAATTCGTGTGGAAACAATCGCTGCCGATCCCCTGGGGTGATCCCGGGATTTATCCGATCGGAGGGACTGAGTTGCGGGCGTTGGTCGTGTTTGATAACAAGCTATTCGCCTCCAATGACTATTGGATGGACACTGAAAAAGAGAACCCTGATTTGCCAGGGGCGCAGGTGCTGCGGCTGGACGGGCCGGATTCGCAGTGGCAGGTGGATCTGGAATTGAAGGACCGAATGCCCTCGGGACTTCGAAAGTACCTGGGCATCGCCGCGATGGAAAAAGTGCGTTTCACTACGGACGGCGCGGGGCAGTCGCTTAGCGAGCCGGTCGATCTGCTGCTGGCTGGGGTTTGGAATCGCGCGGCCGACGGCATCGACGTGTTTTCGCGTGGAATCGGCGGTCAATGGACAAAGATTCCGATTCCCGGGCAAGAGAACGCGCCACGGGGCGCTCAGGTTCGGGCTTTCGCAGTGCACAAGGACAGCACCACCGGCATCGACATCGTGTTTGCCGGCGCGACGCATGGCATCTTCACCGGAACGTACGATCCAGCGCGGGGGACCGTGGTCTGGAATCCGCGGGCGGAATGGACGGGAGAGCCCGGCGGGTTTGTGGCCGGAGGCAGGGCGCGCGTGGCCAGCTTCGCCAACTGCGGCGGAAAGCTATACGCAACGAGCGGCGGCGCAATCTATGAAAGAGAAGATGGCCGTTCCCCCACCTGGAAGAAAATTTTCGAGACGGCGATCCACTCGAATAACCCCAGCGACACGGGGCTTCGCGGGCTGACCTGCATTACGGACCCCGCGGGATCGGGCCCGGTCCTGCTGGTTGGCCTGGAAAACAATCCGTGCGAAATATTTCGCATCGATCCACGTAAGACGGACGCGACGGGAAATGATAAAGCCACTTTGGAACTGGACGTTTCAGCCTTTTTGACCAAAGCTTTGGGCACGCGAGTCACTTACGGGATCATCGCCTATAACAACATGACGGAATATCCCGACGCGTCGAAACGCTTTCCAAGCCTGCTCATGGGGTTTGAGGTATTCACACCGCGGGCGCAACGGACATTCGGCGCGAAGTTCCTGAATCCCGATGCGCACTATCTGGTGCGTGACTACGACGGCAACTATACGCTGCGCGAGATTCAGGATTTAGGCATCACTCCCAAGCCGCAACTTGAATCCGTGCGCACGATCGCGGTCTCGCCGTTCGCGTCTGATCCTCCAGGAACTTTGTATGCGGGCGGTTTCGATTGCAATTCGTATCCGGTCCACAATACGGCCTGGCTGTATAGAGGTGAACCGTCACCACCCATACTGAAGCCGTGACAGGCTCAGGCTTGAGCGGATGAACCAATTGCGGGAAGATTTCGAGGGCCGAGTAATGTTGAGGAGGCCTCTTCATGAGATATAGCGGGGTTTGTGCACCTGTTGCGGTGACGGTTTTTATTTGCGGGCTGCTCTTATTGGAATCATCCCGCGCCTCAGCCGCCGCGCGGCCGAATGTCATCATCATCCTCGCCGATGACATGGGGTTTTCGGATCTGGGGTGTTATGGGGGAGAGATTCATACGCCGTATATTGATGCGATGGCCCAGCAGGGAATTCGCTTTGCGCAGTTCTACAACATGGCGCGATGCTGTCCAACGCGGGCGGCGCTTCTGACGGGACTTTATCCACACCAGGCGGGAATCGGCGCCATGAACCAGAAGCTGGATCAGAAGCCGGCGTACGAGGGAGAGCTGAGCGACCGCTGCGTCACGATCGCGGAAGTTCTGCGGGCCAGCGGATATCACACCGGGATGGTGGGTAAATGGCATCTGTGCCACCTGAATATCGCGCAGGTTCCCGTGGCGCAGGCAAAGGCAATGCTGGATTTTCAATTGGATGCTCCAATTTCGCCCACAATGGCCAACTGGCCCTGCAACCGGGGTTTTGAAGATCACTGGGGAACCATTCCCGGCGTGGAAAATTATTACGATCCCTACGGCCTGGTGCATAACGAGCAGACGATCAAGCCCGACAAGCCGGATTTTTATTACACGGATTTCATCACCGAGCATGCGGTGCAGATGGTTGATACTTATGCCGGGTATGCCAATCCATTTTTCATGTACGTGGCATACACCGCACCGCACTGGCCGCTGCAGGCGCGCGAGGCGGATATCGAGCATTACGCCAATACCTACACCGTGGGATGGGACGCGATTCGCCAGGCGCGGTTTGAGCGGCAGATTGCCATGGGGATGGTGGACAAAGAGTGGGGGCTTTCGCCCCGCGCCTTCAACCCCGCGCTGAACGATGGCGAAAGCCGCGTGGGGCCCTGGACCGGCGCTCCGGCCAAAGCGTGGCAGGCCCGGCGCATGGCGGTCTACGCCGCGATGATCGAGAACCTGGATCGTGGAGTGGGAAAAATCCTAGATGAAATTGCGGCCAAAGGAATCGACCACAACACGATGGTGATCTTCCTCTCCGACAACGGCGCCTGCCAGGAACAGGTACAGTCCGGGTGGTATGACATTCCCAGCAAGACGCGCAATGGAGAAACAATATTGGTGGGGAATAAGTCTTCTCAAATGCCCGGGCCCGAGGACATTTATCAGAGCTACGGACCGGCATGGGCGAACGCATCCAACACGCCATTCCGAAAATTCAAGCATTTCACCGAAGAGGGAGGAATCGCCACGCCCTTCATCGTGCGGTGGCCCGGGACGGTGAATCAGAACGGCCAGATTGAAAAAGATCAGGTGGGCGACGTGATCGATTTCATGCCAACGGTCCTGGATGTGGCCGGGGCGAGTTATCCAAAGGAGTTTAAGAACAACGCAATCGTGCCGGAGGAAGGAATCGACCTTATGCCGGTGATTTTGGGAGGATCGGCGATCGCGCGCGGCCCCATCTGCTGGGAACACGAGGGAAATCGCGCGGTGCGGATCGGCAACTGGAAGCTGGTCGCCCCTTTCGGCGAAAAATGGAAGCTGTTTGACATGATCCACGATCGCACTGAGCTGCACGATGTCTCCGCCGCGCATCCGGACAAGGTGGAGCAATTGCATGAAGCATACGATGCGTGGGTCAAGCGGTGCGGCGTGGAAGAGTGGCCCATCAGCGATTGAATTTTGAGCAGCCGATGAAACGATTGATCCTGCTCGCGTGGCTTCTAATTTGTGCCGGCATAACCTGCGCGCAGACGACGCGGCCTTGCTGCTGCGCTTATCCGAGCCGGTTCACCGCAGCCGCATCCACACAGCCCGCGATGACGGCGGCGATGGCGCGCACCGCTGTGCCGGAGAAAATGCGATGGATTGCCGGAGGCGAATTCGTAATGGGGGCGGCAGAAGCGGATAAGGACGCGCGCGCTGACGAGTATCCGCGCCATCGCGTCAAGCTCGACGGCTTCTGGATCGACGAAACACTCGTTACCAACGCCCAATTCCGAAAATTTGTTAATACGACCGGGTATGTGACAACGGCCGAGCGCGCGCCGGCCTTGGCGGACATCATGAAACAGCTACCGCCCGGCGTATCTCCCCCGCCGGCGCAATCGCTCGTGGCGGCATCGCTGGTGTTTCACCCCACGAGTGGGCCGGTGCCCTTGGATGATCCTTCGCAATGGTGGGCCTGGACGCCCGGCGCAAACTGGCGGCACCCGGAGGGACCGGGAAGCAGCATCGACGGCCAGGATGATTACCCGGTTGTTCAGGTCTCCTGGGACGATGCCAGCGCCTATGCGAAATGGGCGGGAAAACGCCTGCCCACCGAAGCTGAATGGGAATACGCAGCGCGAGGCGGATTGGTGGGAACGAAATATTTCTGGGGAAATGACGATCCAACCGATGACAAACCGCGATGCAACATCTGGCAGGGGCATTTCCCGGACATCAACACTGCCCGTGACGGCTATGAGCTGCGAAGCCCGGTCAACGCATTTCCACCCAATGGATACGGACTATACGACATGGCCGGAAACGCGTGGGAATGGTGCTCGGATTGGTATCGTCCCGATACCTATTCGGCTGTGGACGGTCAGACGAATCCTCGCGGACCCGCGGACAGCTTCGACCCTGACGAGCCCAGCGCGCCCAAGCGTGTTTTGCGTGGAGGATCATTCCTATGCAACGCGGTGTATTGCGCCAGCTACCGCGTGGCGGCGCGAATGAAAAGCTCTCCGGATACCTCCACCGACCACATCGGTTTTCGCTGCGTGACGACGCCGGAGCTTTGGGGGATGAAATGAGCATCACGGCCAATTGAATCTCGATTCCATTCGCCAAGCAGATTCGCAGCCGATACAATCCCAGCGCGAGAACATTTGCAATCGTGACCACTTCTTTGCCAGAGCCGCGGATTTCCATCGCGATGTGCACCTTCAACGGGGCGGCGTTTCTGCCGGAACAGCTTGCCAGCATCGCCGCCCAAAGCCAGCGGCCGTTTGAAATCGTGGCGTTTGACGATGGCTCATGCGATCAGACCGTCGATCTGCTGCGGAAATTCCAGGCGGAACATCCCGATTTGAACATGCGGGTAGAGATCAATCAGAGTCGGCTGGGACCATCAGCTAATTTCCAGCAGGCGATTGCCGCGTGCGGCGGGGAAATCATCGCGCTGTGCGATCAGGATGATGTATGGGCGCCGGAGAAACTGGCGGTCATCGCCGAGGAATTTGCGAGGAATCCCGCGCTGGGCCTGGTATTCAGCGATGCCGAGATTTGCAACGAGGCGGGCAGCCCGCTGGGATATCGGCTATGGAAAAGCGTGGGGTTTGACGGTCGGCTCCAGCGCAGATTTCGCCGCGGCGGAGCGTTCGACGTGATTCTTCGTCAAAATCTGGTGACCGGTGCGACCGTGGCGTTTGCGGCGTCGATGCGGGATCTGGTCTTGCCGATCGACACCCGATGGATGCACGATGGCTGGATCGCCCTGCTGATTGCAGCGGTAGCGCCGGTGTCGGCGATGCCGGCGCCGCTGGTGCGATATCGGCAGCATCCCAACCAGTCGATTGGAGCCCTGAAGCGCACGCTCTATCAGCAGTATCTCAACGCGCGGAAACTGGATGGGCGCTGGTTCGCAATGCAATCGACGCTTTATCAGGCAGCGATGGATCGCCTGGTCTCCCCCGCCGCCGAGAAATTCCCCGTGATGCCGCGGAATCTTCACCTGTTGCGTGCGAAAATCTCGCACTGGCGGCGGCGATCGGCCATCCGCGACCGGAAGATCGCCCGCCTGGTTCCCAGCATTTCAGAATTTCTGTCCCTGCGATATCGCCGGTTTTCGCTCGGATGGAAGAGTTTCGCGCAGGACCTGTTTCTCTGATGAAATAATTCTGGTCAAATGATCCCATGAACTCGCCGCCCGATCTGGTCATCAACAGCCCCGAAAATATCCAGGCGGTTTCGCTCAACCCGTTTCAGATCATCGCCGAGGTGTGGCAGCGACGGCAACTCTTTCGGCAACTCACCAAACGCTCCGTCCAGCAGCGGTTTCGCGGGTCGATGCTGGGGATCGTCTGGGCGATCCTCAATCCGATCTGCATGCTGCTGGTCTACACGTTCGTATTCAGCATCGTCCTCAAGGTGCAGTGGAACGGGCAGGGCAGCCATTTTGTATTTGCCATGAACCTCTTCTGCGGACTGATTGTGTACGGGATTTTCTCCGAGAGCGTCGGCGCGGCGTCCACGCAGATCG
>Ga0302326_10026633_pt1 | contig 11678 bp, 7 predicted proteins | sample Palsa_T0_3_FD_202264 | JGI IMG/M metagenome (GOLD analysis project Ga0302326, IMG submission 202264) | Peat permafrost microbial communities from Stordalen Mire near Abisko, Sweden - Palsa_T0_3 | ecosystem: Environmental > Terrestrial > Soil > Palsa > Peat permafrost | place: Sweden: Abisko... | reverse complement strand
CCGCAGGGGCTGCTGGCTCAAGCACCAAACGGAAATCTTTATGGAACAACGGTTTGGGGCGGAACTACATTGGGCACAATTTTCGAAATCACGCCAAGCGGCACGCTGACAACCATTCTCAACTTCGATGTGACAAACGGGGCGGGGCCCCAGTCAGGGGTCATCCTGGGCAGTGACGGGAACTTTTATGGCACCACAGCATGGGGCGGAGTGGGAGAATTCTGCTGCGGCACAGTCTTCAAACTGACTCCAAGCGGCGCGTTGACGACGGCTTTCGTATTCTGCTCCAGCGGGAACTCGTGTTCGGACGGTTCGTCCTCGTTCCCAGGGTTGGTCCAAGCCGTTGGTGGTGATTTCTATGGCGCTACGAACTATGGGGGCAAAGGTTGTAACGGGTTAGGCTGCGGCACAATCTATAAAATCACGCCAACTGGCGTCCTCACAGCGATCTACGATTTCTCGGGCACTAACGCCTTTCCTTCGGCGCTCATACAGGGCACCGATGGATACCTCTATGGGGTGACGCGGGATGGCGGAGTTTTTGGCCAGGGCACAATCTACAAAATCAGCCCAGTCGGCTCGATGACCGTCCTGTACACCTTCACCGGAGTCGATGGCGTTGGCAAACAACCGTTGGCACCGCTCGTCGAAGGACCTGATGGCGATTTTTATGGAACGACTTCCGCTGGCGGTGGAGATAACAACGCTGGCACAATTTTTAAATTCACGCCGAGTGGCGGCCTGACAACGCTATATGAGTTCTGTTTGCAAGGCAACCAGTACAATTGTCCAGATGGGATATTTCCGACGGGGTTGACGCTAGCCACCGATGGGAACTTCTACGGCGCCACCGAGGGTGGTGGCGCCTATAATAACTGCGGCCCCAGCCACGACGACTGTGGGACAGTCTTCAGAATTACATCAGCCGGCAGTCTGACGACGCTTTACAGCTTCTGCGGCGCGAGCGGATGCCCGGACGGTGCGGACCCCGTCGGGCTCATGCAGGACACAAACGGAACCTTCTATGGGATCACACTCGCTGGTGGGGCCAACAATTCGCCTTCCTGCGATGTGTACTATGTTGCAGGCTGTGGCACGGTCTTCAGTTTGTCCATGGGCCTTGGCCCGTCTGTGAAAACGAATCCTGTCGCCGGCAAGGTGGGAGCAACTGTCGGGATTCTGGGCACCGATCTGACTGGCGCGACCAGCGTCAAGTTCAACGGAACGGCGACTGCCTTCCGTGTGGTTTCGAGTTCTTTCATTGAAGCCAAAGTTCCCTCCGGCGCAACGACGGGCACCGTCCAGGTGCAATTGCCCAGCGGGACGCTTTCCAGCAACGTGCCATTCATCGTTCTGCCCTAGAATCCGCGTCTGCTGCTGGAAGGCTACTGCGCTCGGCGGGAGTCTACCTTCACTGGTCCAATTACCGGAATTTTTCTCTTCCGGGCAGCGTAACCGGCATTGACATTATCGCGCCGCGATTGCAGGTTATATTCGGCGCGGTCTGCGGCTTTCAACCGCCGCGAAGGGAAGGTTTGCGCCGATGATTGCGAATGGATGGTTTGATGTGAAGCTGACGCCTCTGCCGCCGGACGAGAGGCCTGAATGCGCGATGCTCGGTACCATGTTGATTGAAAAACAGTTTCACGATGATCTGGAGGCCACGTCCGCGGGGCGTATGCTCACCGCAGGGACGGACGTTAAAGGTTCGGCCGGTTATGTAGCCATCGAGCGCGTTAGCGGCAAACTACACGGGCGCAACGGCTCGTTTATCCTTCAGCACAGCGGTACACTAGCGCGCGGTACGCCGCAGCAGAGTATCACCGTAGTTCCGGATTCCGGTGCCGGCGAACTTACGGGCTTGGTCGGCACAATGTTGATTATCATCGCCGACGGGAAGCACTTCTACAGATTCGATTACACGCTGCCAGAAAGCTCCTAGAGTTGGTTTATTTCAAGAGCTATGCACGGTCATGCGGGCCCTGTCCGCTATTCCTGCCTGCGCTGGGCGGATGGTGAGCAGGTCTTCCTGCGCGGGGCAGAGAAGGTGGTAGTCGCAACTTGGGCAGCGGAAGTTGGGAGTGGCGGGGAAGACGGCGGCGCGGAGGGCGGCGGCCACTTCGGAGACTTCGCGGCGGGCGCGCGCCAGAGATTTGTCGTCGGAAGTAGTAACCACGGCATTGTTGGAAGTAAGGTTGTAGAAGACCAGCCGCGACGGTTCGAGTTCCAGAATTTCGCGCACGGCCAACGCGTAGAGACTGAGCTGGACGCTGTCTTCGGCGTCCTTGAGCTGCTTGGGCGAGCCGGTTTTGTAGTCCACCACTTCGACGGTGCCGTCGGGCAGATGGTTGATCTGGTCAACGCGCCCGATGACGACCACGCCGTCGGCCATGGGCAACTCAAATTTCCATTCGGTGTGCAGAATGACTGGGCGCGCGGCGGGGTTATGCGTCGAGCGAAATTCCAGTAACTGCGCCAAGCCCGCGCGGCGATACTCCTCCTCCTGATACGCGTCCTCGTAACCTTCGCTCCGCCATTTGCGCGCCAAAACCAGTTCGACATCGTCGCGGGAAAGCGCGTCACGCCGGTGCCATGCCTGCATCATCTCGCGGACGGCGGCATGCATCACGCTGCCGAAAACCATCGCCGGAGCGGCTTTGCCGCTGATGCCCCACACGGAGCCGAAGAGATAACGCAGCGGACAATTGCGATAGGTGTCGATGGCCGAGGCGCTGAGGTGCAACGGCTCCGGCAGCGGCGGATGATACGCGCGCGACCACAGCGCAATCTGCGAATAGACGCGCGAATCCGGGGAGACGGAAGTGAAGAGGCCCGGATGCGAGGCGTCGGCGGGGACCGGCGCGGCGGTTTCGTCCTCGGCGGGCACGGTGACGGCGGGCGAAATCTGTTCGATGTCGCGCACCTTCAGGTCGGCGTCGCGCAGCAAGTCTTCCAAAAATACCGACGGCGCAAGGCGCGGGCGCACGATGGTGGTTAGAGTAAGCCGCTTGCGCGCGCGAGTGATAGCCACATAGAAAAGACGCCGCTCCTCCTGAATTCGGAAGTCGCCTTCGGGCTTCTGGTCCTTCATCAACTCTTTCGGAAATTCGATTACCGCTTTGCGGTCGTTGGGCGGAAAGCTGGACCGCGAAAGATGAATCACGAAGACGTGGTCAAATTCCAGTCCCTTCGCGCCGTGCACGGTCATCAATTGCACGGCGTCGCCGGTGGTGAGTCCTTCGTCGGGACTTAAATCGCCGCCGGCTTGCCGGTAGTAGCCGAAATATTCCAGGAACGCGCGCAATCCTGTGGCGTCGGTTTTCTTCTCCCACTCGCTGATGAAGCGCGCGAAGAAATCGAGGCAGATGCGGTCGGCGTCGGAGACCAGCGTGGCGACTTCGAGGCGGTTCATCAGTTCGTCGAGGACTTGGCGCGCCGTCGAGTGGCGTGAAAATCCCTGCAAACTTTGCAGCAGTTCGAGCAGCTCGTCGGAATGCTTGTCGCCGGCGGTGAAGGGCAGCTCGCGCTGTTCCGCACCAAGCGTCTCGATCAGCGGTTTGCCCTTGGCGCGCTGCGCCAGGCGAACCAAATCCGATGGGATAAAGCGCCAGCGTGGCACAGCCATCACGCGCGCGAACGCCACGTCGTCGCCGGGATGCGCGATGGCGCGCAGCCACGCCAGCACGTCGCGAATCAGCGTGTTGGAAAGCGCGGAAAGCCTGTGGACGCGGAAGGGAATTTTGCGGCGGCGCAGCGCGCGGACCAGCTGCTCGCGATGCCGATGGCTGCGATAGAGCACGGCGAATTGCGACCAGTCGCCGTTGGCGCCGCGCAGACGCTCGATTTCCGAGGCCACCCATTCGCCTTCGGCGGCCGCGCTGTTGAATTCCGCGATGCGGATTTTTTCGCCTGGCGGACGGGCGGTGGTGAGATTCTTCGGCGGCAGCAGCGGCGACTTCTCGTTGAACTGGATCACCTGATGCGCCGCGCGCAAAATGCGCTGCGAAGAACGATAGTTTTCCGTCAGCGAAACAATCGCGGGGCTGACGGGGTTTGCGCCACCGTCCGCGCGCGCGAAGCGATTGAGAAAAATGGTAAAGCTGCCGAATGACGCGCCGCGAAAACGGTATATGGCCTGGTCATCGTCGCCGACGGCGAAGATGTTGCGCGAATCGCCGGCCAGCAGCCGGAGTAGCTCGAGCTGCGCGAAATTCGTGTCCTGGAATTCATCCACCAAAATGAAGCGGTAGCGCTCGCGGAGGGCCGCCAGCATTTCGGGATTCGAGCGCAGGAGATTCACGGAGTGCATGATCTGCTCGCCGAAGGTGGCGAAATTGCGCTCGCGCAGCAGGCGGTCGCTGATGCGATAGGTGCGCGCGATTTCTTCGAGGCGCTCGACCTGCTCTTCGGCGGCCTGGCGTTCGTCGTCCGGCATCGCGGACTTTGTGGCATCCAGGCGAGCGCGCGCGGCGGCCACGTAACGGGCATATTCATCGGCGGCGATCAGTTCGTCCTGGCAGCGGGAGAAAAACTCGCGGAAGTCGCTGAGATATTTTCCGGGATCGGCGAGTTTGCTGAAGTGCTTCAGCCCGCATTCGGCGATGTTGCGCCGCAGCAGGATCCAGTGATCGTGGTCTTCAAGGGGTTGCAGCTCCGGGTTCCCTACGCCCAGAATCTTTTCCAGGCAGAAGGAATGGAACGTGCCGAGCGAGATGCCTTCGGCGCGCTCTCCGGCGGCTTTCTTCACGCGCCAGAGCATTTCGGCGGCGGCTTTTTTGGTGTACGTCAGCGCGAGAATATTTTCGCCCGAGATTTCCGGGTGATTCGCCAGGAGCCAGCAAATTCGCGCAGTGAGGGCGCGCGTTTTCCCGGTGCCCGCGCCGGCAATCACCAGCAGCGGTCCGTCACCGTGCTCGACGGCGGCGCGCTGGCTGGCGTTCAACCCCTCCCAAATTTCTCCGGTCGGCATTTGCATTCCATTCTAGCGGATTTCGCGGAGTGTAGGTATTTCGTGGCAAGAAAACGTTTCTCAACGAGCTGCTTGGGAAGAAAGCAGGGGAATGATGAGGTGTCTGAGATATCGCATGGAAAACGGGACGAAATGCCACCTGGCTTCATCGCATAGGCGCCCACCTGGCTGCCAGACGGCGCAGAGGTGTCTGGATTAGAAATTGCCGTTGCGATCAAGCCGGTGGGTGTATAGTGCTGGTGGCTGGATGCCGAAATGGAAATCCTGGTTTAACCGCGGCTTTATGACGGCGTAACGAGGTTCCATGAAGCCTCTCCGACAAGGAGAATTGCCATGTTCGGAAAACGTCAATTTACGACCGTTAGCGCTTTAACAGTGGCATTGCTTTGTGCGTTGCCGCTGATTGCCGCTCGCCCAGCGCAGGCCCAGACTGAGAATGTGCTCTACAATTTCACATACGGCACCAATACTTGTTGCTACCCCAGGGCCAGACTCACCTTTGACAGTGCCGGCAACCTTTATGGAGCGACCTACTATGGGGGGACTGATAATGCGGGAACCGTATTTGAGCTTTCTCCGAACGGCAACGGAACCTGGAGCCAAACCGTGATCTATAGCTTCACTGGCGGGGCGGATGGGGGGAATCCATGGAACCCGTATGTGGTCCTTGACAGCGAGGGGAACCTCTATGGAACGGCAGCCAACGGCGGCAAGAATGGATACGGCGTTGCGTTCAAACTTTCTCGCAATGGAGAAAGCTGGAGGGAAACTGTCCTGTACAGCTTTGCTGACAATGGGGGTGGCGTGAATCCGTTCAACGGTCTGATCATTGGACTAGGGGCCCATTTCTATGGCCAAGCGTTCGCTTCTCCGGGATACCCAGCAGCTGGCAGTATATTCGAGTTGCGCCGGTCCGGTGGCAAATGGACAGAGCAGGCGATCTACACCTCCTCGACAGGACTCTACTCCGCGCTGAGCAAGGATGCTGCCGGAAACATCTTCGCCACCGGATCGTCGACGGTCTTCGAGCTATCACCGAACGGAAATGGCGGTTGGAACCCCACCGTAATCCACACCTTTACTGGCCCTCCCAATGATGGCAGCACTCCACTGGGCAGACTTGTGCACGACAAGGCCGGAAACCTTTTCGGAACAACGGTCGAAGGCGGCGCCGCGAACCTTGGAACGGTTTACAGGCTGGTTCGTAGGAAGGACGGAAAATGGACAGAGGAGATTCTCTACTCCTTCGGGGGCGGGCAAGACGGCAGTAATCCTTTCGAGGGGCTGGTGTTCGGGGCGTCCGGCAATCTTTACGGCACCACGACAGGCGGTGGCAACTCGGGCGATGGGACTGTTTTCGAGTTAGCCCGGGGAGGCAACGGCAGCATTAGCGAAACGATTCTGTGGAGCTTCGACGGCACGGATGGCACTTCGCCGGGAAGCAGCCTGATTCTGGACGGCGCAGGGAACCTCTACGGCACGACCGAAGGGGGCGGATCGAGCGGATACGGTGTTGTCTTCGAAATGACTCCGTAGGAAGGCAGAAGGCAGATTGCAGTTTACGTGCGGGTGGCCCAGCCTTTCAGACGATGCCGGCAAGCCGAGCCCAGAATTTTCGGGTGGCGCATCCTTAGCGCGTTTAGCGAAGGGTGGGGCGCATTTTCGCGACTTACCGCTGCAGACGGCAATTGACCATTGCGTTTCCGCCGAAGGGCATTCGGGAATCGAAGATCCTTGGCGCGCAGCGATCGGCGTGTACCAAACTAGAACGGCCGGGGAGGGAATGCGGCGATAGATTCCAGACCCTCGGTTTCGGCTTCCTCGGCGGGCGAGTTGGGATCCTCTGTAAGAGTGCACTTCCCGTTGCTGCTGCCGACGGTGAGCATGCCGATATATCCGGCGGGCACCGGTGCGTACTCGGCGACCCAGACAACGCTGCCGGTGCCGGTTGTGTTCGCTGTGGCCATCCCGGTGGGAAACAAAAAGTTGGTGCCGAATCCCTTCAGCACGCTGGAAATGCATCCGTAGGAAAGAACTCCGGTGGTCGAATCAAAATTGACGCCGCTCACCTGACCCGAATATGTGTTGCTGATGTAGACCAGCTCTTCATTCGGGCTCAGCCACGCAAAGTTGGAATTTTGTCCCGCGCCCAGGCTGCCGTTCACCGCGTTTTGCCCGCCGTAGTCAATTGTTGTGGTGAGTTTGCCCGAGGAGATATTAGAGACTTCGGCTTCCGTGAAGCTGCCGGTGGCGTCGGCAAAAATCGCGTAGTGTCCATCGGAAGTAATCTGCACTCCCGCCGCGCTGCCGCCATTGCCGTCGGTATATCCAGTGGAGAGCTGCAGGTCGCCATTCGATACCGGGACGGCACCCTGAATATTGAACGACTCAATCGAGCCGTCGCCGTATGTGACCACCATGATGTTGCCGTGGGACGCCAGCCCCAGCGGCGCGCCGCCGTTCAATCCCTGTGCGGAAACCGATCCGAGATAGACGAGCCCGCAGCCATTCTGTATCTCGAATGAAGCAATCGTATCCGACCCGGTGAAGGCGGCGTAGACGCGATGCCGGGTCGTCGTCTCGGCCATGCCAAAAAATCCGCCGTCATCGCCACTGCCCCCTTTGAATGTGCCGACGTTGGAGCGATGTCCCGCCAGAAGGTCCATCGCGTCCACGTCGCTGGAGCCTCCGTCTACCAGGAAGAGACATTCGTTGCCGTCGCCTTGCACGACGACCGCTTGCACCTGCGCGGGCGCGGAAAAGGTCGCGCCAAGTCCGCCGGTATCAATGACGGTGACTATACCAAGGTTGGGGTTCGCGGGCGTGCCTGACGCCTCGAAGATCGTGGTGCTGTTATCCGATGAAAACTGATCGTTGGTGAAGACAAAGTGCTTGCCCGCCTGCGCCATTCCCGCCGGACACCACAGAGCCGTCGCCGCCAGCATTGCAATTACGAATTGCTTGGAAACTGTCCTCATCTTCGCCTCCGCGAGCCCTCGGTCGCCGCAATCGGCTCGTCAAGAACATTGACGCTAATACCAGGCGGTATCGTTGTCAACAGATAGGGCCAACAGACGCGGATATCCGCTACAATTACCAGCATCCTCGCCGAAGGATATTCGAACGCCCTCAGCTTGAAGCGGCCAGCGCGAAGCTAGAATGGCCGCGGCGGAGACGTGGCGATGGACTCCAGGCCGTCGGTCTCGGATCCCTCGGCGGGAGAGTTGGGAGCTTCTGTAAGAGTGCACTTCCCGCCGCTGCTTCCCACGGTGACCATGCCGATATATGCCGCCGGGCCGCGTTCGTACTCTGCAACCCAAACCACGCCGCCGGTGCCGGTGGTGCCGGCTGTTGCCATCCCGGCAGGATACAAAAAGTTGTTGCCGAATCCCTTCAGCACACCGGAAATGCATCCGTAGGAAAGAACTCCGGTGGTCGAATCGAAATTGACGCCGCTCACCTGTCCCGAATATGTGTTGCTGATGTAAACCAGTTTTTCATTCGGACTCAGCCACGCGAAATTGGAATTCTGCCCCGCGCCGAGGCTGCCGTTTACCGCGTTTTGCCCACCGTAGTCAATCGTAGTGGTCAGTTTGCCCGAGGTAATCTTGGATACCTCGGCTTCCGTATAGCTGGCGGTGGCGTCGGCAAAAATCGCGAAGTGACCATCGGAACTAATCTGCACTCCCGCGGCACTGCCGCCGTTGCCGTCCGTGTATCCGGTGGTGAGCTGCAGGTCGCCATTCGACACTGGGACGCTGCCCTGAATATTGAACGACTCGATGGAACCATCGCCGTACGCAACCACCATGATATTGCCGTGCGACGCCAGCCCCAGCGGCGCGCCGCCGTTCAATCCCTGTGCGGAAACTGATCCAAGGTACACGAGGCCGCAGCCGTTCCGGATGCTGAACGAAGCAATCGTGTCGGAACCGGTGAAAGCGGCATAGATGCGGCGCCCCGTGGTTGTCTCGGACATGCCGAAAGATCCGCCGTCATCGCCGCTGCCGCCCTTGAACGTGCCGACATTGCCCTGGTGCCCCGCCCGAATGTCCATTGCGTCCACGTCGCTCGATCCGCCATCCACCAGGAAGAGGCAGGCATTGCGGTCGCCTTCCGCGACGACCACCTGCACTTGCGCGGGCGCGGAAAATGTAGCGCCCTGGCCGCCGGTGTCGAGAATCGTTATCAGATCAAGGGCGGGATTGGCGGCGGTGCCGGAGGCGGAAAAGAATGTCGTGGTGTTCAATGACGCGAACTGGTCATTCGTGAAGACAAAGTGCGTGGGCGTTTGCGCCATCCCCACCGGACACCACAGAGCCGTCGTCGCCAGCATTGCAATTACGAATTGCCTGGAAACTGTCCTCATCTTCGCCTCCGCGAGCCCTCGGTCGCCACTATCGGCTCGTCAAGAACTTTGACGCTAATACCGCGCGAAATCAATGTCAACAGGAGAGCGCGTTGAAAATTGACCACGCGAAACGCCCGCGCCTATACTCACATCCTTAGCGCTGCGAGTCCGTAAGTGGGCCGAACGCATCTGAAACTCTAAGGAGAATTTCGATGGAACGAGCAGTGATATTGAGCGCGGTGCGGACGCCGGTGGGGAAGTTCCTGGGCGGGCTCTCGAGTTTGTCGGCGACGGAGCTGGGCGCGAAGGCCATATCGGAAGCGGTGCGGCGCGCGGAAATCGAGCCGAAGTTGGTGGACGAAGCCATCATGGGCAACGTGGTGCAGGCGGGGCTGGGGCAGAATCCGGCGCGGCAGGCGGCGTTGCGCGGCGGGTTGGGCGCGCGCGTGGCGGCCATGACGATTAACAAGGTCTGCGGCTCGGGGCTGAAGGCCGTGGCGCTGGCGGCGCAGGGCGTGATGCTGGGCGAATCGGAAATCGTGGTGGCGGGCGGAATGGAGTCCATGTCCAACGCTCCGTATTTGTTGATGAACGCGCGGACGGGTTACCGCCTGGGCAACGGCGAATTGATTGACTCCACGATCCACGACGGTTTGTGGGACGCCTACGAAAATTTTCACATGGGGCTGACGGGCGAGCTGGTCGCCGAAGAGTATAAAATTTCGCGCGAGGAGCAGGACCGCTTCGCCGTCGAAAGCCATCGGAGGGCCATCGCCGCGTGGAAGTCAGGCTTTCTCGAAGCGCAGGTAGTCCCCGTTGAGGTGCCGCAAAAAAAAGGCGCGCCGGTGATTGTGTCGAAGGATGAATCGCCGCGCGAGGATTCCACAATGGAGACGCTGGGAAAGTTGAAACCGGCGTTCAAGAAAGACGGCACGGTGACGGCGGGCAATGCTCCGGGAACGAACGACGGCGCGGCGGCGCTGATCGTGGCCGGCGAAGCTGCCGCATCGCGGCTGGGACGCAAGCCCATGGCGCGGATTGTGGCGCAATCCGTCAGCGGCGTCGAGCCGAAGTGGGTGATGATGGCTCCGGTGGACGCGGTGGAAAAACTGCTGCAAAAGACCGGTTGGGACCGCGACAAGGACGTGAATCTCTACGAATTGAACGAAGCGTTTGCGGTGGCCGCCATCGCCGTCACGCGCAAGCTGAAACTCAATCCCGAAAAAGTGAATGTGAACGGCGGTGCGGTGGCCATCGGCCATCCCATCGGCGCTTCCGGCGCGCGCATCCTCGTCTCGCTACTGTATGAATTGCAGCGCCGCAACGCCAGGCGCGGCATCGCCGCACTGTGCCTCGGCGGCGGAAACGCCGTCGCCATCGCCGTCGAACGCGACTAGGACCACGCAATTTCGCCCATCAACCGCAGTTTCCCAAATCCGTCAGAACTTAATCCGCTTCCGGCGCACGCGGACGGTTCCATGTGACCGTGATAGCTCCTGCCCGTCTTCCGGCCCCTAATCTGCTAGCAATTAAAAAGGAGGTGCGGCATGGAATCAATTGGACCTCTACTGCAGCGCTTTCCGAAGCGGTTCAACCGATTGGACAAACGGAATCGCCGTATCAAGCAGATGGTGGCGACGATGCTGATTGTCCCTATCTTACTTCTCGCTACGGTGCTGACCGCTCCAGTCGCTCGGGGACAGAAGAACGGCAGCCCTCAAATAAGGGGGCCTTCCAAAGAGGAGCTTTCCAAACTTCAGGCCAGCATGCCCTCCAAAGAGGAGCTCTCCGAACTGCTCGCGAAGGCTGACGAGAAGGTTTCCACTTTTGAACAGGCGGTCGGAAATGCGAAACCACAGCTGGACAAGATCAACACGGAATACGCACGAAATTATCTAGATGCGGCGTCAACTGCCCACACTCTCATTCAAGCCACAAACCAGAAGGGCACATCGGCCTACCGTCTTGTAGGCATACTCGCAACGATGGATGACTTGAGCCTTGACGCGGCTAGCGGAAGCGTTTTCCTGATGGGGGCGGACAATCAACAGTTAATACATGGGAAACCACCCGATATGGATACGCAGAACCCTATAATAGCTTTAACTGCCGCGGGTACAACCTGCAACGATATCTCCGAACTAATATTTCATGCAACTATGAGACTCGTGAATGTCGAGGAAAAGCTCGTGGATCTGTTGCTTGACTGAAAGAGTTACGTTATAGTCATCTCTGAATTGACTCGCTGCCCGCGCGAGCCACATTGCTTTTTTGGAATCCGTTGTTACAGGCTCTGAGCGAGGCAAATCTCAGAGAACTCCGTTGGGGGGGTGTTATGAAGGGACTGGCCTCTTTTGT
>Ga0302326_10026632_pt1 | contig 11678 bp, 9 predicted proteins | sample Palsa_T0_3_FD_202264 | JGI IMG/M metagenome (GOLD analysis project Ga0302326, IMG submission 202264) | Peat permafrost microbial communities from Stordalen Mire near Abisko, Sweden - Palsa_T0_3 | ecosystem: Environmental > Terrestrial > Soil > Palsa > Peat permafrost | place: Sweden: Abisko... | reverse complement strand
TGAACAAATCTTGGCGTCGCAGATCGATTGGGCCCGCCATGAGGGACTGCTCCTCTCTTCCGAAGGGGCAGCGACCACTGCGGCTTACGATCATCTGATCGAAAGCGGAGGGCTTTCCCCTGAGGAAAAAGTCGTGATCTTCAACACCGGGGCGGGACTCAAGCCAACGGATGTGATCGCGCCAGCTACGCGGCTGGAATCCCCTGCGGCTGCAAAGGACGTTGAAAGGGATCATCGCGGGGTAGTGCTGCCATCAAGGTATCGCGTCGGAGGCATTATTACTCCGCAGTAGCGGGCCCACTCCTTGGTGAGACAGAGTGGGTTGCGGAAAGGAAAAGACAGACCTTTGATGGGGGCTTTGCCCCCGTCTTCCTTGGCCCACGTATCCCGGATTTCCTGTCGAGCTCAGTGGCTTTGATCAACATCCTGCGGCTTTCTTTGAGAGAAAGCCGCATGCGTGGTCGTGGCTAGTACTGCATGGTAGGAAATCCGGGCAACGCTGGTGCGAACATGGGGCACCCGTTCAGAGCTGGTGTGATTGGAAGAGTGGATTGCCAGGGTTGTTCGCAAGCTCAGGCGTGCAAGGGAAAGTAAGGTGGGAGCGAGCTGACATGCCTCACAGTAACCGAATTGCCTTGCGTGTAATACAACGCGATGGCGATCAGGAGAAGAACAGCCAGGAACGCGATCGCCACAACCGCGTAGCGCAGCATTTCGCTTTTATGTTTTTCTGCTTCACTTGGCTTCGTCACCAGGGCACATTTGATGGACTCGCCCATAGTGGCGTGCTTGACACTTGCAGTCATTGGAACGTTCACTGGGCCCCCCTTCTTTCGTACCACTCTGATAGACGGTTCAAACACAGGGGGAGTTGTAGGCTCTCGAAACAAGGGTTCCCTTGAAGTAACGGAGTCAGCGGTATCTGCTTGATTGCTCTAGAATAGAAAGGTGAAGCAAGAGCTGACAGAAACGGGCACGGGAGGCGTTGCCAGCGCTGTGCTGGAACAACGCCCACGGATCGGTTTCGTGAGCCTTGGCTGCCCCAAAAACCTGGTAGACAGCGAAGTGATGATGGGCCTGCTGGACCAGGCGGGCGCAGAGATCACCAACCACCCGGAGTTGGCCGACATTCTGGTGGTAAATACCTGCTCTTTCATCGACAAAGCCAAGCAGGAGTCAATTGACACCATCCTGCAGATGGCCGAGCACAAAGTGTCGGGCCGGGCGCAGAAACTGATTGTGGCCGGTTGCCTGGTGGAGCGCTATCGGGACGAAATCCGGAAGAATATGCCGGAAGTGGATGCCGTGGTGGGAACCGGAGAGTTGGAGGCCATTTTGGCCGCTGCCGGCCTGCAAGCGCCGAGCGCACCATTCGAACCGCAGTTGTTCTCTATCCTCCCCAGCACTTCCCGCGCCGAAGGCGACCTCCGCGAATCCCAAGGCCGTTTCGCTCGCGAGCAGTGGGACGGAGCGCAGGCAAAGCTTCCCCAGTATCTTTACGACCACACCACCCCGCGCCTGCTGGCTACGGGCAAGTCTTCCGCCTATATCAAGATCGCGGAAGGATGCGATCATCCGTGCAGCTTCTGCGTGATCCCCAATCTACGCGGCAAGTTCCGCTCCCGGCGCTTTGCCTCGGTAGTCGCTGAGGCCGAACAGCTGGTCGCCCAGGGTGTGCGTGAACTCACGTTAATTGGTCAGGACACAACGTGTTACGGCGAAGACCTGGGAATGAAGGATGGCCTGGCGCAGCTGCTTGATGCCCTGGCCGGGATTCCCGATCTCAAGTGGCTGCGCTTCCTGTACGCCTACCCCAACAAGGTCACCGGGCGTCTGCTGGAAACGATTGCCCGCCACGACAACATTTGCAAGTACCTCGACATGCCTCTGCAGCACGCTTCCGGCGCGGTATTGAAGCGCATGCGCCGCGGTGGCAATGCCGACATCTTCCTGAAGACGATTGAGCGTGTCCGCTCGACTGTTCCTGGTGTTGCGATTCGAAGCACGTTCATTACCGGCTTTCCCGGCGAAACTGAGGCTGACTTTGCCGTGCTGAGCGACTTTGTCCGGGCTGCCGAGCTCGACTGGCTGGGGGCGTTCAGTTATTCCGACGAAGAGGGCTCAGGAGCCTTTGAGCTGGGCGAAAAAGTGCCTGCCCGGACCATCGAGGCAAGGCGCCGCTCGCTGATGCGCCAACAACAGGCGATTAGCCGAAAATCCAGAGCCCGCCAGGTGGGCCGGCAATTCGATCTGCTGGTGGAAGGACCTTCCGAGGAAACTCCACTGCTGTGGGAAGGCCGCACGGAGCATCAGGCCCCGGAAATCGACGGTAAGGTCTATATCAATGATTTTGGACCGTTCGAACAGCTCTTCCCGGGGCAGTTTTACCAATGTGAAATCACCGAGTCACAGGATTATGACCTGGTAGGCCGGATTGTGTCGTAAAGGAACCTGTCATGGCGAAAAAGCTAAAAAGCCTTCGCTGCCCTACTTGCAGGAAGATTGTCACCGCCAAAGATGCGGATTTCCCGTTCTGCAGCGAACATTGCAAAACCATCGACCTGGGCAAGTGGGCCAGCGGTGTCTACCGCATTTCCTCTCCCATCCTCGATCCGGATCTACTGGAAGAGCTTGAAGAGATGCGGCCACGCTCGGCCGGCGATGAGTGAGCTGCCCCCGACGGGAAAGAAGACGGCCTGGGCCTGGGTAGCAGGAACATTTTTCGGCGCCGGTTTGCTTCGGCCCGGACCAGGGAGCTGGGGGGCTGCCGCAGCCGGCTTGCTTTGGCTCGGCGCGGCCGGGATTCTGCACCTTGCACCCGCGCCTATGGGTTGGCTAACGCTGGGGGCCGCTCTTTGCGCCGTCGCGATCGGCATCCCGGCGGCTACGATTGTCGAACGGGAGAGCGAACGTCCAGATCCTGGACACGTGGTCATCGATGAGGTCGCGGGGCAGTGGATCGCACTGAGCTTTTCCCGCGTAAACTTAAGTCATCTGCTGGCCGGTTTTCTGCTCTTTCGTTTCTTTGACATAGTGAAACCATGGCCTGCGCGGCGGCTTGAACACTTGCCCGGAGGCTGGGGAATCATGCTCGATGATGTCGCTGCCGGCGTGTATGCTTTGCTCTTGATGTTGGCCTTGAACCACTGGATTGGCTAAATTTCACCAGCTTGCATCGAACAGAGAAAGACACAGGAACCAGCTGATGCGATTCTCCAAGGAGCCACCTATTCCGAACACACCCAGGATTGAGGCCACTCTGCCCGACGCAGCCTTGCCGGGCGGTGAAATCGAGATTCGCGGAACGCAGCTCGGCGCCGTGCGCTCACGCCTGCCAGTGGCGGTGCTGGACGGAATCGTCGCTCCGGTGTTGCTCAGCCGCTCGAACCGGATGATCGTCCGCATTCCCGAAGACGTGCAAAGCGGGAGACTCGAAGTCCGGCAAAACGGACAATCGAGTAATGCGGTCCGCCTGAAGATCGCTCGCCTGATCACCGGAAACCTGCATCCTGTCGGCAATCCGGCAGTGGATAGCGAGGGCAACATCTATTCCACCGATTCCGGTTCGCGGGGGCAAAAGACTGCCGTGTCGGTCTACCGCATCTCCCCATCGGGAGAAATGCAGCCCCTGGTAAGCGGGATTACCAATGCCACCGGGTTGGCATTAGACGCCGACGGATACCTCTATGTTTCTTCGCGACTGGATGGCACCGTGCATCGGGTTTCTCCCCAGGGCGCGTCCTCGGTGTATGCCGAGGGGATGGGAATCGCGACCGGCATCGCGTTTGATTCTGCCGGCAATCTGTATGTGGGCGATCGCAGCGGAACCATTTTCAAGATTGCCCAGGACCGGCAGATTTTTGTCTTTGCCACCCTGGAGCCCAGCATCGCCGCTTACCATCTCGCCTTTGGCCTGGATGGAACGCTGTTCGTAACTGCTCCCAGCACCTCCAGCTTCGACTCGATCTATGCCATCGATCAAGGCGGTGTGGTGCGGGTTTACTATCGGGGACTCGGCCGTCCGCAGGGGTTGGCCTTCGATGTCGCCGGCAATGTATATGTGTCTGCTTCGCTCCATGGCACCCGTGGCATTGTGTGCATCACGCCTGCGGGAGAGGCCTCAGTGGTTCTTGCCGGATCAGGGATTGTCGGTCTTGCTTTCGTACCTGGCGGCAACGCAATCCTGGCGGCCAACGGCGCCGTCTATGATGTACCGTTAGGCATCGAAGGCGTGCGCTTGTTCTAGAGGATTGAAGTCTGGATGAATTGTGAAATTATTGCTGTTGGTTCTGAACTGTTAACGCCGTACCGGCAAGACACAAACTCTCTCTTCTTAACCGACCGGCTGATCAAGCTGGGCGTGAATGTCAGTTTTAAAACCATTGTTGGGGACAGGCTGTCGCATCTCGCCGACGCCATCCGCGTTGCGCTGGGACGGGCCGACATCGTCATCACCATGGGCGGATTGGGCCCCACGGAAGATGATCTGACACGGCAGGCGGTGGCCGAAGCGCTGGGCATTCGCCTGCGCCGCAATCCTGAGATCGTAGGCGCTCTCTATGCTCGCTTCGCTGCCCGCAGGATACAGATGACCGACAACAACGCCCGCCAGGCGGATGTACTGGACGGCTCTGTAATTCTTGAAAATCCGCGTGGCACAGCGCCCGGGCAGTGGCTCGACACCGTTTACGGAGAGCATCGCAAGCTGGTTATTTTGTTGCCTGGACCGCCGAACGAAGTCAAGGCCATGTTCGATGCGCAGTGCATGGAACGGCTGCGGGCCGTGGTGCCCAGGCGAAGCATCGCGGTGCGTACTCTGAAACTGGCCATGATCGGTGAATCGCAGGCCGACGCGCGCATCGCACCGATTTACACCAAGTACAAGGATGTAGACACGACCATCCTGGCGCACACTGGCGATATTACGCTGAACCTGATCTGCTCCAAGGGTGACCAGGAAACCGCACAAGCGAGAGTGGATGAGCTGGCGGGAAAAATCGAAGAAGAGCTGGAAGAATTCATCTACTCGGCGCAGGCTGAGCCGCTGGAGCAGATTGTTCTCTATTACCTCGGCATGCACGCGGCGACTTTGGCTGTGGCGGAGAGCTGCACCGGAGGGCTGGTAGCGCAGCGGCTGACCAGCATCAGCGGAAGCTCACGGTCGTTTCTGGGTGGAGCGGTGGTTTACAGCGATCAGCTGAAGACTTTGTTTGCGGGTGTTCCTCCGTCGCTGATTGAATCCCACGGGGCGGTCAGCAAAGAGGTTGCCAGTGCTTTGGCCGAAGGGATTCGCCGGAATACATCGGCGACCTTTGGCTTGGGCGTTACAGGCATTGCCGGTCCCGGAGGGGGCTCGGAGGAGAAGCCCGTCGGTTTGGTTTACGTCGCCGTGACTGATGGCAAACAGACCGAAGTGGTGGAGCGGCGATTCGGCGGCGATCGGGAACATATTCGCGCATGGACCAGTCAGCAGGCCCTGGATCTGGTTCGCCGCAGGTTGAAGTAGGCTTGAAGGGGACGGCTAAAGCTGCAACCCCAGACTGTAAGTGGGTGGCCCACTCAACATTCGTCCGCGCCGGTGCCATCTTCTTGGGGGGCTGCAGAGGGTGTGTGAGAACTCGGGAAAGAAACGTACCCGAGTAACTAAAGCCAAATGATGCACATTAAATTACGGCACGGCGAAGCCGTGTCCTCATGAGCCTGCGGCTCACCCAAGGTGATGAAAACCAGGGACAGATCGAATGGCAGGCGAATATTTCTTGCCCTGCCACAAAGGATCGGGTGCCCCATCCTTCGCGTTTTCTGCGAAGGGCGGGATAAGCAGAAGTTTCGGGGAAGGGCCTCGGTTGAACAGCAGTGGCATCCCACCCTTCGCAAAGAGCGCGAAGGATGGGGCACCCGATCCTTTGTGGCAGGGCAAGAAATACGGTTTTCGACTGTGCCGTAATTCGTGGAGAACTTCCGGCTTTAGAGGGGCTCCGGAAAAGGTTGCAGGGGCTAAAGCCCAGAGTTTTTCAAGCATTTTTCGGCCCGACTAAAGTCGTGCCCTGATACAAAGCCCAGTCCTGTTGCAGACGCTAAAGCCTGTTTTGTTTAGAAGATTAGGGGTAAAACCCCAGGAATACTAAAGTCGTGGGCACGGCGAAGCCGTGCCTTTCCAGTCCACTCGGCTCAGGCGGGACAGGCCTCCATGGCTGCAGCTTCACTGTCATAGACCTTGAAAAGGGTCAGGATACCCACCATCTTGAATGTCTTCGCGGCAAAGGGAGAAGGGCTAACCAGCTTGGCATCCCCGCCGGCCTTCTTTGCTTGGCGTAGGGCGTCGACGATGGCACCGATCCCGCTCGAATCAATGTAGGGCATCGCGGAAAGGTCCAGCAGCAGGTGAATGTGTCCGCTGCTGAGTGCGCCCTCGACCGCCTCGTCAAGCTTCTTGACACCTTCTCCGTACTTGAGCGGACCCTTTAGTTTCAAGCAACAAATGTTTCCGCTCTGTCGAATGTCGAGATCCACGTCGTCCTCTCCCGGCCAAAAATTGGCTTTAGACCCAAATTACTGCTTGCTAGCGCATTTTCACTTCTCCGCTGCACAGGCAAGTCTAGCGATATGCGGCTTTTCTTGAGAAAAAGCCGCGACCAAATTCGCTACTTTATGCACACCTGAAGCGAAAAATGCTGTAGTCTCCGACCAGATTAACAATCAACCTATCCTCCCCCATACGTCAAGCAGATCAGCATGAACATTCAAACCGGTATCCGGCTGAACAGTCAACACTTCTCGGAGTTAACCCGGTCTTTGCTGGCGTCGCCGGAGGTCGCGACCCGAGCCACCTTGCTGGCGGGTGCCATGCGCAAAGCGCTGGGCGAGGTCGCTTGCGCTCTTTACAGCCGACGTGACGACTCCTGGGTTCCCCTCGGAGTGTCTGAAGAAATTTCGGTGGTCGACTCAGTGGTAGGCGCCGGCGCCACATTGTTGGCTCCCTTGCTCCAGTCGCCTGGCCCGGTCGTCTACCCTGCCGGCGAACTGGCCCGCGAAGACTACACGCATATCCATGTGTTGCGGACAATCCGGTCTATCGGGTACATGCCCCTGCTGCGGGATGGGCAATTGGTGGGTGCGTTTGAAATCGTTAGCTTCAGCGAACCCCTTACCGACAGCCTTCTTCTTTCTCTCGAAGGATTCGCGGAGCTGGCGGCGATTGCCCTTGAATCGGCCGAGCAGTACGAGGAGCAGCGGCAGAATCTGCTCGATTCCATCCACCGCCTGACGCAGCTCTATGACCTGGAAAAATCCCTGAACGAGACACTGGATTTTGAACCGCTGCTGGAACTGATCCCGGTCAAGGTGGCGGCCATGCTGCCTTGCCAGGCCATCCATCTGTGGATGTTCGAGGGTGGCAAGCTAAAGCTGGTCTCCGCGTGGGGAGAGGATGCCACCGCCGAAGTAGGCGCCACGGAGGAGGCCGGCGAGGGCTATGTGGGGGATATGGCGGAGGAAGGCGTTCCGCTATTGATCAGCGATCCCGACGATCCCAGGCTGGCCAGCCGCAACCAGCGTGCCGGCGAGGGCCAGCCCATCACCAATGCGCTCATGGTGCCGCTCATCGAGCATGACAAGAACGGCGGCGAAAGCGAGCTGGGCGTGCTGGAGGCAGTCAACAAAGAAGGCGCCGAAGGCTTTAGCGAAGATGATCTGTTCTTCATGAACAGTATGTCGGAGACGGTCACGAGCGCGCTCAAGAACGCCAGCCTGATGTACGCCGAGCGCAAGCTGGAGATCCTGGAAGCCCTGGTTCAAGTGAGCTCGGAAATCACCTCCACGCTTCGGCTTGAGCGCTTGCTGCAGATCATTGTGAACAGCCCGCAGTCGGTGTTGCCTTTCGAACGCTGTTCGATTGCGCTGGATAATCGCGGCCGGCTGCAATTGAAGGCGGTTTCCGGGATGGCCAGCATTCCGGCGGGCGACCTCCAGGTGGAGCACCTGCGTGAACTGCTGCAGTGGCTTTCAAGCTTTGACCAGCAGCTGCTGATCCGCCAGCATGGGGACAAACCGGAGACCGAGGATCCCCGGGTACGCGCGGCCATCGGCAAGCACTTCGAAGCGAGCGACTATCGCGCCCTTTTTGCCCTTCCTCTGGCCGATGACCAGGGGCGTGTCGGCCTGCTGCTGTATGAAAGCAGCGATCCCAATTTTCTCGAGGTAGCGCACATCGAGATGATCAAGGTCCTGGCCGGGCAGACCACGGTCGCGATTCGCAACGCCCTGTTGTACCGGGAAGTGCCGCTCATCAGCTTGCTTGAGCCTTTGGTGCAGCGGAAACAGGCTTTTATGCGCAGCGACCGGAAGCGGCGGGGGGTGATCCTGGGCAGTGTAGCGGCCGGGATCCTGTTGCTCATCTTCTGCCCGCTGCCATTGCGCGTCAGCGGCACGGCGATGGTGGCGCCGCAATCCGTGGTCACACTGGCCGCCCCGGTCGACGGCACAATCGCCAATGTGTACGCTCGCGAAGGCCAGCAAGTAAGCCGCGGCGAGGTGCTGGGAACGATGGACGACTGGTCTTGGCGTAACCAGCTGGCCGCGGCCCAGGCGAAGTACGAGGCGGCCATGTTGGCCATGCAGGGCGATCTGGCGCGGCACTCTCCACAGGCGGGTGAAGACCGGACCCAGGCCGACTATCTGCGCGCGGAAATGGAGCGGGCACGGTTACGTATTGCCAACGCCCAGCTCCGGTCCCCCATCGACGGCATCGTGATGACCCCCGATCTGCAGAATGCGGTGGGCGAACACCTTGACACCGGGGCAGCATTCGCCCAGGTGCTGGACCTGGCCAGCGCGCGGGTCAACATCGCCGTGGACCAGGAGGATGCCAAGCTGGTGCAGGCCGGGCAAAGCGCCGCCATCAAGCTTGATAGCTTTCCCGCGCAGACCCTGCGCGGCCGCGTCTTCAGCGTCAGCCCCGAAGCACAACTCGCCGGCGCCAGCCGCGTCTTTTACGCCCATGTCCTTCTGCCCAATGAGAGCGCGGAACTGCGCACCGGCATGGATGGCCGGGCGAAGATTTCTGCGGGTCTTCGCCCGGCGGGTTTTGTCTTGCTACGCGGTCCGGCGTTATGGCTCTGGAAGACGCTATGGGATTGGATCGGTTGGTAACCCTCATGCTGTGGAATCAAGGTAAAAGTAACCGTAGCGCTTGCGCATTGTTGGTGGTGTCGGCTTGGTGCTGCATTGCCGGGTGCAATCAGGGGCCTGGAGCTTCGACTTCACAACCGGTTTTGGCTTCGGCGTCAAGCAAGGCCACGGAGCCGGGGGCCTCGCCCGCAGCAGAGCCGCCCGCCCATCCGGCCGCAACAGCCACTGGCGAAGGACGTGATTACACCACGGTCGGCCCGCTGGTAGTGGAGCAACAGGCCGACGTCGTTGCCGCACGTGATGGCTTCGTCACCTCGGTCAACGTGGAGATTGGGGATCATGTGCGGCGCGGCGAGGTGCTGGCGTTGCTGGATGACCGTGCACTCGAGGCGGCGCGCGCGGAAAAGGCGGCCAGAATCGATTCCCTCAAAGCCCAGGTGCAGACCTGGGAAGCGGAGCAAAAGAGCAATGAGGCGGATCTGCGGCGGGCCGATGCCATGCGCGCGGAGAAGATCCTCGATGATGAGGATTGGGAGCACGTGCAGTACAAGCTCACCGAGACCCGATCGCAGGTAGCCCGCTATAAGGCTGAGGAAATTGCCTCCGAAGCCGAGTTGCGTTCCGCGGAAGTCGAACTGGGCCAATCGCGTGCATTGGCTCCCTTCGACGGCGTGGTGGGCCGGCGCTCCGTGCACCAGGCGCAGGCTGTGAAAAAGGGCGATGCCCTTTTCTGGATCACGGCGCAGGCGCCTCTGCGCGTCCTTTTCACCGTCCCTGAGTCGGCCATGTCCTTCTTCCCTCGGGGCGCGAAACTTGAGCTCACCACCGCGGATTATCCGCGCCTCAAGCAGCCGGCAACCGTCTACCGCGTTAGCCCGGTTGTCGATCCGGCCAGTGGCAGTATCGAAGTCATTGGCAGCCTGGAGAAACCTTCTCCCCTGTTGAAGCCGGGTATGTCGATGCAGGTGAAGTTGAGCCCGCGATGAACCTGAGCGAGGCACTCGATGCGGCTCTGCCAGATATTCCCCGGGCCAGGCTCTCGCGCAAGAACCCTCCGCGCATCGATCCTGAGCTGATTATCCGAGAGGATGCGGTCGACGGCGAACCGATTGTCGCGGTCTACCTGCGAAGCACGGCCAACCTGATACGGCTGAAGCCGACGCAGTGGCAACTCGCCCGGCTGTTCGACGGAGTGCATACCTACGAAGAGATTGCTGCGGCGTTCGAGACCGAAACAGGTATCCCGATTTCCGCCGACGAAGTGCGGACCTTCGCCGAAAATATGGACGAGAGCGGCTTCTGGTACAAAAACCCGCAGGAAAAAAATATCGCCATGAATGAAAAGCTGGCGGCGCAGCGTAGCCGCCGGGTGCAGAGTGGGTCCAGCTTCAATGTGGCGCACATATCGTTCTCCGCCTGGGATCCGGACCTGTACCTTACCAAGCTTGATCAGAAGATTGGGAAATACATCTACAACCGCTGGATGGTCCTGTTCGCGATCGTGCTGTTCCTCCTTGAAGCCGGGGTTTTCGTCGTGAAATGGAATGTCATCGGACCCGACCTACCCGTTTACTATGACTTCAGCAAGAAGAGCTTTTCCGACCTGGTGCAGTTCTGGTGGATGCTTCTGATTATCGGTTTTATTCATGAAAGTTCCCATGGGCTCACCTGCAAGCACTACGGGGGCGAAGTCCACAGTATGGGTCTGATGTTTCTTTATATGACGCCCGCATTTTATGTGGACGTCACAGAATCGTGGGTCTCTGCCAGCCGCCTGCAGCGCATGGCCACGATCATCGCCGGAATATGGATCGAGATGATGCTGTGCAGCATAGCCGTCATCGTTTGGACCAATACGCAGCCGGGTGAATGGATCAACGACTTCTGTTACAAGCTCATTCTCCTCACCGGCATTGCCGTGGTCGTCATCAATCTCAATCCCCTGATCAAGCTGGACGGCTATTACTTTTTAGCGGAATGGGTGCGTGTTCCTGATCTCAAGGAGCGTTCCACTTCATTTCTCATCGGCTGGATGCAGCGCCATATTTTTCGCCTACCCGTCGACGTACCTGTGGTTTCCCGGCGGAGGGTGCCGCTATTCGTGCTCTATGCCCTGGCTTCCGGCGCTTACAGCTACTTGCTGCTATGGTTGTTCGTCCGCTTCAGTTATAACGTCTTCTACCACTGGTTCGCCGAGCTCGCGCTGGTCCCGGCGGCGGTGTTGGCATTCTTCATCTTTCGCTCCAGGCTGCGCGGGCTGCAAGACTTCGTTTTCGGCTTCTTCCGGACCAAGGCAGGCGAGGGGGCTTTCCGTGTCACGCCTCTGCGCGCTATGCTTGCGGCCGCCTTACTCGCCCTTTTCTTTGTGCCCATCATGCGCGAGCGCTTGAATTCCTACTTCGTCATCGAGTCCCGGGACACCCACCAGGTGCATGCCGGCGTTCCGGGAAAGGTCCTGGCCGTGTATGTGAAAGAAGGCGACGCGGTGAGCAGCGGGCAGGTGATGGCCAGGCTGCAGAGTCTGAATGAGGCCAGCACCCGCGAAGAGG
>Ga0302326_10026630_pt1 | contig 11679 bp, 7 predicted proteins | sample Palsa_T0_3_FD_202264 | JGI IMG/M metagenome (GOLD analysis project Ga0302326, IMG submission 202264) | Peat permafrost microbial communities from Stordalen Mire near Abisko, Sweden - Palsa_T0_3 | ecosystem: Environmental > Terrestrial > Soil > Palsa > Peat permafrost | place: Sweden: Abisko... | reverse complement strand
CACCATCAACGCCCCCTCCATCATCATGGGCGGCAGCGGCGGGAACCAGACCTGGACCAACGCCTCGGCAAACACCTTCACCGTCACCGGTAACATCACCGGGACGGCAGCCGCCAGCAGCAAGCAAACGCTGACCCTGGCCAACACCAACACCGGCAACACGACACTTTCGGGCATTATCAGCGACACCAACACCGGTACTGGCGCCCTGACCGCCGTCGCCGTCAATAACTCCGGCGCGGGCGTGACCACCCTCAGCGGCGCCAACACCTTCACCGGCGGTCTGGCAGTCCAGAGCGGAAGCGTCACCGCCTCGACCTCCAACCTGGCGCTGGGCTCCGGAAACGTCACGCTTGGCTCAGCCAGCAGCTCCAACAGTGCCACCGTGCTCCTAAGCACGACCGGCCTGACGTATGCCAATCCCATCGTGCTGGCATCGAGCGACACCGGCACGCTGACCCTGGGCACCACGGGCACCGCGATCTCGACGACCTTCAGCGGCGGTGTGACCGGCGGCGGTAACCTGACCATCAACAGCAGCGCCACAACCGGAGACATCACCTTCTCCACGGCGATCAACAACGCCGGCGCGATCACCAACACCGGCACCGGAACAACCACGACCAGTTTTAATTCCACCGGAAGTGGGACCGCGCTGAATGGCGCCACGCTCATAACCAGTGCCATTGGCAGCAACGTCACGAACGTCATCGAGAACAGTGCAACTTCAGACCTGCTTCTTGGCGCCAATAACTCGGCGTTCAGCGGCAATGTGACGGTCACCAGCGGCACCGTGGTTCTGAACGGCGGCTCGGCCAACGCCTTGGGGACCGGTACGCTCGTTCTCGGCGCCTCCGGCAGCAGCAACACCGCCGGGCTGATTTACGCCGCACAAATCGCCGGCACTGGAACGGGTCAGCCTCTCAGCTTCGCAAATCCAATCAGCGTCCTGGGCACCGGCACGAACTTCATCAGCGCCACCAACTGGAGTCCGACCTTCACCGGCGCGGTCACGCTCAACGGCAACCTCACCATTTCCACCAACAACTCGGGCGGCAGCAACATTAATTTCACCGGCGGCGTCACGGGTACCGGCAATATCATTGCCAACAATGCGGTGACCACTGTCAACAACGCCTCGGAATCCATCAACTTCACCACCAACCCGGTGAACAACAGTGGTACGATCTCGTTCACCAATACCGCCTTCAACGGCGGCGCGGGAAGCAACGGCGCCGGATCCGGCAGCGGCACCGTCGCCAACTCGATCACCGGCGGCGTCGGCTCCAATGTCATGGCCATCACGACCAACAGCGGCAGCGAGCCACTCAACATCACCACCAATGCCCTGACTGTGAATAGCGGTGGCACGACACTCACCAACAGCAACAGCACCGCCGGCCTCTTCACCGTCTCCAGCAACGTGGGCGGCACGGGCAACCTGACCCTCGACAACAACAGTTCCATCGCCAATGGCATCACCCTCTCGGGGAGCACCGTTAACAATGCCGGCGTCATCGCCAACTCGGGCACCGGCTCGGGTGCGACGGCCATCAACGCCGCCGTTGGCGGCAATGTCACCGGCATCGCCGAAAACAGCGCGACGTCGGCCTTGAACGTCTCCGGAGCCGTTACTGTGGCCAGCAGCGGCACCACCCTGACCAACAACAATGCCAGCGGCTCTTCGCTCCTGACGGTCTCCAACAACGTGAGCGGCACGGGCAATCTGGTCCTCAACAACAACAGCTCCATCGCCAACGGCATCACCCTTTCAGGGACCAGCGTCAACAACGCCGGCAACATCACCAACTCGGGCACTGGATCGGGCGCGGTGGCCATCACCGCCGCCGTCGGCAGCAGCGTCACCGGCGTGACCCAGAACAGCTCGACATCCGAACTGTTCCTCTCCGCGAACAACACCTATTCGGGACCGACGACGATCAACGCCGGCACGCTGGGGTTGAGCGCCGCCAGCGCCAATAGCATCGCCTCCTCCTCGAAGATTAACATCGCTTCCGGAGCCACCCTGGATGTCACCGGATTAAACGGCGGCGGTATTACCCTGAGTGCCGCAAATACCCTGACCGGATCCGGCGCGGTCAATGGTAATGTCATCACCGCCAGCGCGTCAGTCGTTGCCCCCGGAACCGCCGGCGTCGGTACCCTGACAGTCAGCAACCTGACACTGGTCGGCGGCTCGGTCTTTAATTTCGGATTGAATTCAGGCAACGCGACCGCCGACTACCTCAGCACCAGCGCACTCACGCTTCCCGCGTCCGGTAGCGTGACTCTCGACCTGTACAATCCTGGAACGGCCACCCCGTTTGCCGCGGCGGGCAGCTATGATTTGTTTCAGTACAGCACATTGAACAACACGCTGAGCAACTCGGACTTTTCCTTCGGCACCAGCATCACCGGCTACTCCGGTAACTTCAGCACCAGCGGCGGGTACGTGGTGTTGACGCTCACCCCTTCGGCGACCCTCGCCAGTTGGAACAACGGTAACGCCACCGCCATCTGGAGTGATCCGAATAACTGGAGCGGCAATGTCACTCCGATGAACCCCGGCGACTTGGCGACTTTTGGTACTCTGGCACCCGGGGGAACCGTAACGCTGGACACCAACGAAACCGTCGGCGGCGTTAGCTTTAACAGTGCCAACTCTTATACGGTCGGCAACAGCACCAATACGCTGACGCTGAACAACAACGGCGCCGGGGCCACCATCACCGACGCGCTGGGGACCCACGCCATCAACGTTCCCATTTCGATCGCGGACGGCGCGGGCCTGACGGTGTCGATGTCGCCCGGTACGCAGTTGACCCTTTCCGGCAACATCAGCGCCACCGCAACGCAGCCGCTCGCCGTCACCGGCGCCGGCACGCTGGTGCTATCGGGCGCCAATACCTATGGGCCTTCAGCCGGCAGCGTGGGAACCACCCTCGGCGGCGGCGCAACCTTGCAACTCGGCGGCGACGCCGCGCTCGCTGCGGGCGATCTCAGCGTCATCTCCAACAGCACGCTCCAAGCCGGCGCGCCCGGCTTGAATCTGGCCAACAATATCATCATCGCTTCCAGCGTTGTCGGCACCGTCGACTCCCAGGCCAATACCTTCACTCTCAGCGGCGTTATCAGCGGCAACGGCGGCTTGACGAAGATCGGCAGCGGCACGCTGATTCTTGCCAATGCAAACACGTATGGCGGCACGACCACCGTCGACGCCGGTACGCTCACCGTCAGCGGCTCCGGAACGTTGGGCGCTGCCGGCGCGCCGTTGACGCTCGCTGGCGGTACCCTCGACCTGGCCACCACGAGCCAGACGGTGGGAGCCGTGAGCATCACCTCGGCGGCGAGCAGCGGCAACACGATCCAAAACGGCAGCCTTACCGGCACCTCCTACGCGGCGAGCAACGCCACGGGTACGGCCATCGTCTCCGCCAACCTTCTGGGCAGCGGGAGCACTCTGACCATGTCCGGCGCCGGTATCCTGCAGCTCTCGGGGGCGAACACTTATTCGGGCACGACCACCGTCAACGCTGGTACGCTCGCCATCAGCGGCTCCGGAACGTTGGGCGCCACCTCGGCCCCGTTAACGCTCGCCGGCGGTACGCTCGACCTGGGCACCACGGGCCAGACGGTGGGGGCGGTGAGCATCACCGCGGCGGCAGGCAGCGGCAACACGATCCAAAATGGCAGCCTCACCGGCGCCTCCTACGCAGCGAGTAACGCCACGGGTACGGCCGTTGTCTCCGCCAACCTCCTGGGCAGTGGGTCTCTGACCATGTCCGGGACCGGCGGCCTGACGCTCTCGGGGGCGAACAGTTACTCGGGCGCCACGTCCGTCAACGCGGGCACGCTCCTCATTACCGGCAGCAACTCTGGCGCTGGCAGTTACGCGGTGACAGCCGGGGGCACGCTGACGCTCGGCTCCGCCGCCGGGACGGTCAGCGCTTCGGGCCTTACGCTGGCCAATTCTGGCACCACGACTGTGAACCTCAACGGAGGCATCTTCCTGGTTGGATCAGGCGGTGTTTCGACTCCCGGATTCAACGGCGCCACCGCCCTCGACTTCAATGGAGGCACGCTCGAATCCTCCGCCGCGACCACTGTCAGCAGTGGTCTTCCGATCAACATCCTCAGCGGCGGAGCCACCATTGACAGCACCGGCGGCAACATTGTCTTCAGCTCGGGCCTCGCTTATCAGACCGGTTCCGGCAATCTCACCATCCAGGGCGGCAACACCGTTACCTCAAGCGTGAGTGCCACCAATGAGACCGGCATCGTCACCGTGACCGGCGCGGGGACGAACTTCACGCTGGATACCGGCAGCGGCACCACCTCCGCCGGATTGCTGGCGATCAATACGGGCGCGACGCTTAACATGAATTCACATGCCTTCACCACCGGCGGGCTGCGCGGTGCGGGCACACTGACCGATTCCAGCACAGCCGCGGCCTTCTCAATAACCGGGTCCGGCTCCAATACCTTCAGCGGCGCCATTACTGGTTCCGCCTCCGTCACCGTGAATCTGACGGGCGCGGGCACGCAGGCACTCTCCGGCCCCAGCACTTACTCGGGTGGAACGACGATCAATAGTGGAACGCTTTTCGCCAATAACGCCACCAGCTCACTGGGTAGTGGACCCGTCAACGTCAACTCCGGCGGTAGGCTATCCGGTAATGGATTGACGGGCAGCGGGGCTGTCACCGTCAACGCCGGCGGTATCCTGACCGCGGGTCTCAACTCCACCACGGCCGGCATTCTCCAAACCGACCTTACGGTGAACGGCAATGCCACGATCACCTCCAGGGTGTTTGGCGTCACCGGCTCACCCAACCCCACCCCCGGCACTGACTTCGATCAGATCGTGGATTCTGCCGGCACCACCACGCTGGGCGCTTCCACGAGCAGCCCAATCAACGTCCAGTTGACACTGCCCAATGGAAATTCAACCGCGGGCTTCAGTTCGACCATTAACTACTCGTTTCCGGTTCTGACCTTCAACAACTCGGTCAGCTTGCCCAACGCAACTAACGGTACCCCTGCGAATGGAACGACCACCGTTCTGGTCACGGACGGCGGACCAGGCGCACCGCTCGCCAACAGCAATTACGCGAACCTCTTCACGCTCGACACGAGTGCCTTTGCCAACAGCAGTCTGGGCACCGCTTCGAACGGCTCGTTCGCCTTGGAATTGGTCATCCAAAGCGGCGGAAACGGCGACCTCGAGGTGGATTACGCTTACAATGCCGTGCCGGAGCCGGGCACCGCGATGCTCGTCCTGGCCGGTGGACTGCCGATGTTGATGGCCCGGCGCCGCCGCAAGAACCGGAACGCTGCGACCGCGGAGTGAAATCGATGAACTTCGACCCCGTCAATTCTTCGATGCTCGACGCCGTTGCATACGACGATGGCACGTCAACGCTCCGCGTTCGATTCAAGAACGGCACCGAGTATGAATATTCTGGCGTGCCCGTCACCGTATATCGCGCCCTGCTGACGGCCACATCAAGCCGCTTCTATTTTGACAGCGTTGTCAACGAGGCGGGCTACTGGTTCCGACAAGTAGGGTAGCCGGTGCTCATCTGCAGATACGACACGCGGATGCATGACTCTCTTCGCATCACAGCCGATGAATCACGCGGCCAGGTGCTGGGCATCGTCCTCACCGAAGACGACCGTGGCGACGGCGGCTCGACAGCCAGATCCCCATCGCCGACCGGAAGCAATTCCATCTTCGGGCGATGATCGATCACAAGAGCTCAATTCAACGCCGCCACGGCGACAGCCGACTTCGATTGCTTCGAGTTCAAGGCGGTTGAATCATGACAATGCCGATCAGGGTGCTCGCCGCCGGATTGCTGTCGGTGGCGCAAACGGCGTCCCCGTTCCGATTTCCGTGGCTTCACCGAAATCACCCATTGCTCGGTGAGACGTTTTGTCAGGATGGTTTGGTAGAACGTGAACTGGTTGACGTGTCCCTCGCCTGACTGGTGCCGCTCGTGGAATTCGATCGCGAACCGCGCGACGTGTCAACACGATCTCAGCGCCATCCGCTCGACCGCTTGCCGGCGTATGGCCCGTCAGCGTTGAGCAGATCATACCAATGACTGTGAACAATTGCCTCGCGAACGAAGCGGCGGGCATTTTGCGGGTCTGACTTGATCCATAGGTTGAAGCGCAGGGCCTCTTCTTCGGTGGGGGAACCGTCGAAGAAGTCGGTCATTTGATCCTGCCAGTTGTCGCTCACGGCAAGCTCCTGGCGGTGTTGATCCGGCGTTCGACGCAATCCCGCAAAGCGGCCCGCAGCCGGTGCATCCCCACCTTGATTGATCCGACACCCACGCCCAGCACGTTGGCCATCGTTTCGCAAAATGGCTTGCCTCTGTCGTATTCGGTGTATGTCCTGGCCACACCCATGCATCGTCGAAGTGGAATGCGCGGGCGAAGATGGCGGCAACTCAGTTGAAGTCTCTGCACATCGACACCCCCGCGATGCCGCTCGTATACGTTTCCTGGCCCGCGACATAACCGCTGGGGGTGTTCTGCAGCGACGTTCCCGCAGTACCGACAGCCGTCGTCGCGCCCGTACTGAGGATGGGGCGGCTGTCGACATGTCCGTCAACGTAGAGGATATTTATTCGGCCGTGATGACGGACCAAGTCGAACACTCCGCTGCCCGTCGCATCGCCTCCGGCAGCGACATACACGTCCGCAAGCGAGCTGTTCACGAGTGACGACCAGATCTCCAGAGTTCCACCGGTGGGGTTGATGTCCATCATCAACATGGTGTCGGAGGAATGCGGGCAGCGGGAAACCTGGCCGCGAAGGCGATTCCAAGTTCGCCCAGTGGTGGATACCGGCCACCACCCGAAGAACTCAGAATTGTACCCATAGCTCGACCACCCATACAGAGATGGGCCATGGCTGGGGCCGGCGCTGGCGGTCCAGACCCAACTCGTATTGTTTGCCACTGCGCCGTCCCAGTTGCCGGTGCCATCATTCTGCAGCGTGTAAAAATCGGATGGGCAGGCGAAGATTTCGCTCACCGGCGGGGTGGATAGGGACTGCATCACTTCCATCCAACCCCAGGAGACCGCTGTCATGCCGAGATATGGCGCCAAGGCCTCCGGCAGAGCCGTAATCTGCGGGGTTCCGGATTGGGGAGGCTCGTTGTTGATGTAGTAGTCATACCTCTGCCTGGTGCCGTCGGCGCAATCGTTGGCGTCGTCTTTGGTGGAATCCGCACCCGGAATGGAACTTAAATTCCCGGCCAGGGGATAATAACCGCGATGATCCTGAGCGTGCATGACAAACGCCTGCCCGATCTGCCGCAGATTCGCCTCACACTTGACGGAATTGGCTGCCTGCCGCGCGGTGGCCAATGCCGGCAACAGAATCGCGATCAGCACCGCGATGATGCCGATCACAACCAGAAGTTCCACCAGCGTGAACCCGCGATTTCGCTTGAATATGTCTCTTCGCTTCATAGGGCCTCCGGGACTTGGCGTTGGAAATGTTCACTCGAGCCGCGGATCACCGAGGATGATCCAGTTAGATGCCAGGAATTTCCGCTTGTCGGTGATCGCGATGGTCAGGAACCGGTCAACGTCCGCCAGCGAAACGCGGAGATTCACCGCTCCGTCACTGCGGGTTAACCCGGGGAGATTGGCTCGCGCTACGCCATCCACCAGAACAATGGCATGTGCACTGATGGCGCGCGTGGCGATTGGGCAGGTGTTTCCAATGACCGCGCGGAAGTCGGCGAGCTTCAGACCGGGATGGATGCGGCGAATGGCGGCGAGATCGAACGTGATTCCCACATCGGGATGGAGCAGAATCAGACCATGATCGGGCTGGGCGTAATCCACCCCGCCGAGAACCGCGGTAAAAGTCTGGCCGGTGAGTGCCCAGGGGAAGGTCCCGCCGGCGCGAATCTGATAGAAGGTGCCACCATTGGTGGCCCCAAAGTCGAAGCTGTGCTGCGTGGAGTCGACTACATTCTTTCCATTGGGAACAAAGCAGCCATCGACGACACGGAGCAAGGGAACCCGATGATAGTCATAGTTCGAAGGCACGGTACCCGTGCCCATCATGGGGGCGAGGTTGCCGGATGCCCCGGTTCTCTGATCGATGGCTCCGCTGCGAAGATGCGTGCTTCCATCCCCGCCACAGATCAGGTCGACCATGTCGATGAATGCGGGGGGGGTGAGGCTGCGGACGAATTCCTGAGGCTGCGCTCCAGCGGGATCCAACTTAATTTGCTGTCCCGTGCTGACTGCCGCCTGCCCCTCCTTGAGCAACAGCGGGGCAACCGAGCTGGCGGCTTGCGGCTGTGCCTGCACCTTTCCCTTGAAGACTTGGATCTCGTCTGACCCGTCGGGCGAGATCGCCACGCCAAATTCCGTACCGAGGTCGACCACCCGTCCGGCTGCCGTTTCAACGGCAAAACCGTGGGCGCTGGGAGGCACTTTGGCGGCAATTCGGCCTAAGGTGAGCTCGACGGAGTTGACCGCGCCCACCTGGAATCGAGCCGGCGCCTCGACGATCATCGCGGCGCCGGTGTCGAATTTGATTTCGGCAAAGCCGCTCCGCAGAAACAGCGGTATCGCGGGACAATGGGGGCCGGTTCCACGGGTACAGGCCGGAGAGGTTCTGGTGTGACGGTCGCGACGGGCTGAGTTGGGGGAAGAAGCCGATGGATGATCAGACCCGCCAGAAGAGCAATCACGATTGATGCCGCCCAAAACCAGTGCCGGCGAAACAGGAGAACGGGCTCTTCCAGCGGCGTTAGCACCGGAGGTGGCGGCAGCACCACGATTTCGTCGGATTCGTCTTCGCCGGTGATCGCCGGGAGGACCATGGTATCGGAAAGGGAATTGAGCCCCGGCCCATCGTCTCCGGGATCTTCCCCCATATGCTGGCTTGAACTCCATCGAAGGATGGCTTCCTCCTGCACGTATTGAGCGTACAGTCGTGCGCCGGTTTCGCTGGAGAGCACAATGTCCTCGAGGGATTGAATGTCTTGGGAGGTGGCGCCGGAGTAAATCTGCCGGGTGCGCAGCTCGTGGATTGTGTCAAACATTTCGTCGCTGGTCATGGCCGCTGCGGTCCTTTCAGCGACTGCTGAATGCACTCATGCAGAATTCGTCGGACGCGCGAAATGGTCTGATAGACCGCATCCACCGAGCCTCCGAACTGCGTTGCCACCTGTCGCGCCGCTGCGCCGGGCGCGTAAAAAGCGAGAAGTATCTGGACGTTCCTGGGGGATAGTTTGTCCATACACTGCGCCAGCGCAAGCTGGCGCTCCTCGGCGTTTTCTTCTTCCATCTTCCGCGCGACGACATCCAGAAACTGGTCCGAATACTGAAGCTTTTGTCTGGCGTTGGCCTTCCGGTACGTCGCCACCTGATAGCGCGCTATTGTGAATGCCCAGGCAACAAAATCGGACCCGCTGACATATTTGGCCCGCTGGTCCCACAAGCGCATGCTCGTTTCCTGGAACAGGTCGTCGGCGTCGCTGGAATTGGACACCATCGAACGAATAAATGCGTAAATCCGCCGCTGATAGCGCGTAAACAGCCCGAAGAATTCATCTTCCCTTGGACCGGCCGGTGTTTTCGCCTTCGATTCATTCATATTTGGGCGTCAACGCATCTCATTGGTGAATGAAGGCCGCGCGTCTCTATATCTGACAGAAATTCCAAGAAATTATAAAGAAATCAGGCAAGGACGGTCATGTCCGCCGCGATGGCGGGGAGTGGCTCAGCGCGATTTCCTCCTGAGGGGCCGCACAATATTTCTGTGTCAGGTTTTCATTTGAACGGCCTTCACTCTTCGAGGCGATGGGAGTCGTGCACACGTCAGCGAGGGATGCCAATGGTTCAAGGATGTTTCGCCCTCTTTGGACGCGCGACGCGAGCCCCTGAACATCCGGCACAACCGGGTTGTGCGGCCGGCGAATGCGGAACGCGGGGTTAAGCTCTTGCAAATGCGGAGCCAAACGGAGGCGGAAAATGGCAGGAAAGGTCAGAAACTACAGCAGCGGACGTCAAAGTGGGGCAGGATCCAAGCCGCAGAGCGCCAGAAGACGCAAACAACAGCTGGCCGCCAATGAGGCGCGTCTGAGGCTCGCCGTCGCATCGGTCGCTGCCATCTCGATGTTTGCGTCCCGCACCGCTCGCGCGACGAACTACACCTGGATTGGAAACACCGATTCAATCTGGGGCGACGCGAATTGGAACCCCAACGCCACTCCCGGCCCGAGCGACTCGGCCATTTTCAGCAACGCCGGCGATGGCAATACCTCCCTCTCCCTGCAGGGCGTGCCCTACACCATCGGCAACATCACCTTCGATACCCCCTTCGCTGCCGCTTACACGATCGGTTCGGCCACCGATACGCTTACGCTCAACAACTCCGGCACGATCTTGATGACTTCGCTGGTCGCCAACAACCAGACATTTAACACCGCGATCACGCTCGGAATCGACTCGACGAATCAAACCTTCACCTTCACCAACAACAGCGCCTCCAATACCCTCGCGTTTAACGGCAACATCACCGGCAATACCAGCGGCGGAGTGAAGACACTGCTGGTCGACGGCGCGGGGAACACCACCATCAGCGGCGTGCTCGCCGGCGGCGCTGCCGCCGCCGATCTGGGTCTGACCAAACTGGGCACGGGCACGTTGACCCTCAACGGCTCGGCGGTCAACACCTACACCGGCGCCACCATCGCCAGCGGCGGTACCCTGACGTTGAATTTTGCCAATCTCGGAGCGACCACAAACTTGATCAACAGCGGGTCGGCGCTGATCCTCGCCGGTGGCAGCTTGAATGTCATTGGCAACCCCTCCAACGCCAGCGCCCAAACCTTCAATGGCACGACGTTCAATCCAGGCATGAGCGTCGTGTCGCTCAGCGGATCCACCGCCCCAACTCTGACTCTCGGCACGTACGCCCTGACCCGCGGCTCCACAGTCGAGTTTGTCGGGCCTTCCGAACAGAATGTCCTGAGCGGGACCGGCACGGACGGCAGTGCGACCGCCACCGGCACGATTACAACCACAAATTCAGGCAGCGGCGCCGTGGGTTTGGTTTGGAACGCATCCGATAGCGCCATTGCAACCGTCGGTCTCTATGACTGGGCCAGCACCGATACGACGGCTGGCGCCGCCGGCACCACCATCATCGGCGGCAGCCAGGTCACCGGCTTTTATACCCAGGTGGCGAACAACGGCACTGTTGCCATTGGCAGCGGCAATGTTGATCTTCTCGGCAATGCGACGTTGGCCGCCGGCAGCGGCACCAATACTAACTACGCGGCTACGATCCGGTTTAATGTGGCGGGTAACTTCACCCTTAATAATAACAGTGGCAGTAATCACTCGCCACAGTTTGGCGGCTTTCTCATTACTCCCAACGTGGGTGCCCATAACATCACCTTTGCCAATAATGCCACCAACAACTATGCGGCATCGGAAAACGTTACGGGCTCCGCGATCGATATTTATCAAAACAACACAGGCGGCGAGTTCCTGTGGAACGTTAACATAAAGAATGCAACGACGATCGTCCAGGCTGGTCCCGGAACAGTCTCCTTCGTCGGTCAAAGCGCGAATGGTGGTTACACCGGGAGCACATATCTCAATGGCGGAGTCACCGAAATCGCCAACA
>Ga0302326_10026627_pt1 | contig 11680 bp, 9 predicted proteins | sample Palsa_T0_3_FD_202264 | JGI IMG/M metagenome (GOLD analysis project Ga0302326, IMG submission 202264) | Peat permafrost microbial communities from Stordalen Mire near Abisko, Sweden - Palsa_T0_3 | ecosystem: Environmental > Terrestrial > Soil > Palsa > Peat permafrost | place: Sweden: Abisko... | reverse complement strand
CGGCGGGTTCTACCTGATCGTCGCTCGCCTGACCGCCGTCCTCACGGCCCGCGCGAAGGCCAGCGACGCCGGCGCCGCCCGGGCCCGGATCGCCGCGCTTCAGGCCCAGGTCAGCCCTCACTTCCTCTTCAATACCCTCAACGCCATCGCCAGCCTGATTCCCTCGGAGCCGGACCGCGCGGAAGCCACCCTCGAACGTCTCGCCGGGGTGCTCCAGTATTCGATCTCCTCCGGGATGGTTCAGACCGTCCTGCTCGGGGAAGAGCTGGCCACCGTTCGCGACTACCTTGGCATCGAACAAGCTCGTTTCGGTCCCCGGCTGCGCTCCAGCATCGACGTCAGCCCCGAGCTTCAGCAGCAGACGATTCCGCCGATGCTGCTGCAGCCGCTGGTCGAAAACGCCGTCCTGCACGGACTGGCCGGCCGCGCCGAAGGCGGCGAGGTCTGGATCAAGGGGCACACCGATCATGGTCAGCTGGTGCTGACGGTTTCAGATGACGGCGTGGGGCCCAACAAGTCGCTCCGCCGTGGGAATCGCACTGGCCTCAACAGTGTCCGTGAGCGGTTGGCGCTCACCTATGGCGCCGCAGCTGCCTTCGCGGTACGGACTCGCCCGGGCGGCGGATTTGAGTGCGAGCTGCGGGTCCCAAGGGCGTAGAGGTATTGGGTAAGCTCCGGATTCTGGTCGTCGACGACGAGCAGCTCGCGCGGGGGCGCCTCATCCGCATGCTCGAACGATTGCCGGACGTCACCGTGGTTGGCGAGGCCGACAGCGGAGCGGCAGCCCTCGCTCAGATCAAGCAGCTGAAACCAAACGCGGTGTTACTCGATGTTCAGATGCCGGGCATCGACGGTCTTGCTCTGGCAGAGACGCCGGGAATGCCGCCGATCATCTTCACGACCGCCCACGTTCAATTCGCAGCCGACGCGTTCGACCTGGACGCGGTCGATTACCTGGTCAAGCCGGTGCGGCAGGACCGGCTTGTCCGAGCGCTGGATCGAGTACGGCGGCGGGAGGGCCCCTCGGAAATGCCCGCTGCCGCCACTCAGATTGCGGTCCATGGGGCGGGCAACGTCCGTTTTGTCGATGCACGCAAGGTCGTCGCCTTTCGCGCGCTCGACAAGTACACCGAGGTCGCCATCGGGGAGGAGCGCCTGCTGGTACGGGACAGCCTGGACGCTCTGCTGGAACGATTCGAAGGCCTCGGCTTCGTACGCATCCACCGCTCCGCGCTGGTGCGACGCGACGCCATCGTCGAGCTGGTCTCCGACGCCGATGGATTACGCGTGCGCCTGACGGACGGAAGCTCGGTTGAAGTCAGCCAGCGTCAGGCGGCGGAGCTGCGGCGCCGCCTCGGCTTGCGGCAGTAAACGTTCGTCGCACGAACACCGACGCTCGTCACAGATCACGCTCGCGTCCTCGCTTCGATCGGCTCGTCTGTCGCTCGACGGTTGAGAGCCCTCACAATCAATCGCAGTTTGCCCGTCACTGGAAGGGCGGGCACCTGCGATGCGCCAAATAGAGTTCGAGATCACCGAAAGCGGGGAGCCGCATGCGCAACGCCGAAGGGAGCTGCTCGCTCGTTACCCGGACATTCGAGCGCTCTTCGGGTTCGATCGGCGCACCGCGCTCGTGACGGTTGGCCTCGTGATCACACAACTCTCACTGGCCGGGTTCATCGGTTGGCGCGTCAAGGCCGGAGAGGTGTTCGGCAGTTGGTGGATGGTGCTGATCGCTTCATACGTGGTGGGCGCTCCGCTCACCCACTGGCTGGCGATGGCGATCCACGAGACCTCGCACCGCTTGGCGCTCAGGACCGCGTGGGGCAACACCGCGCTGGCGCTCTTCGCCAACGCGCCGATGGTCCTGCCCTTCGCCATCAGCTTCAACCGCTACCACCTGGCACACCACCAGGCGCTGAACGTCCTCGGCGAGGACACGGACATTCCCCTGGGCGTCGAGGTGGCTCTGATCGGCAACTCGACGCCCCGCAAGCTCGCGGCGGTGTTTCTCCATCCCTTGGTCTACCTCGTTCGGGGCGCGACCTTCGCCAAGCGGCCGACGCGCGAAGAGATCTTGAACGGGCTCCTCATCCTCTGCTGCGACCTGGTGATTGCCAGATACCTGGGCGGTGCGGCGCTGGCCTATCTTTCACTGGCGTTCCTCTTCGCACTCGGCCTGCACCCTGTCGCCGCGCACTTCATCCATGAGCATTACACCTACGCCGAAGGGCAGGAGACGTTCTCGTACTACGGCCCGCTCAACCGGATCTGTTTCAACGTCGGCTACCACAACGAGCACCACGACTTCATGAACGTTCCGGGCCGGCGACTGCCGGAGTTGCGGCAACTGGTCCCTGACTACGACGCGCTCGTCTCCCACACCTCCTGGACCGGGATTCTCTGGCGCTTCATCACCGATCCCGAAATGGGCTACGGGCGCCGAATCGTTCGCAGCCCCGAGGCGTACCGCCGGGGGCGCGTCGAGACCGCCCGCCAGCGAGGGCTGCGGCGCCAGGTCTTCCCGCCATCCCCCCCGACGTTTCACTCCCCAGGAGCGGTGCTGTCATGAAAAAGAACCACGAGGACAAGATCAACCGAATCGCGGCCGAGGTCAGGGCCAGAGTGGAAGCGCGAGGCGCACCCGGCGAGTTCCTCTCCCTGGGCAAGGTCGCCGTGTCGCATTTTGTCCCGAATCCGCACGACCCACGCCACAGGGACACCAAGCTCGATGTGCGGGACCTCGTCGAGATCCTCGAGCTCGACGTCGAGGGCCGCACCTGCACGGCGGAGCCGGGGGTGACGTTCTCCGATCTGGTGCGCGCCACGCTGCCGCACGGGCTGGCGCCGATGCTCGTGCCGGAGCTCAAAACCATCACCCTCGGCGGCGCCGTCGCCGGCTGCGCCATCGAGTCGATGTCGTACAAGCACGGCGGCTTCCACGACAGCTGTCTCGAGCTGGAGCTCGTCACCGGCACCGGCGAGCGCCTGTGCTGCTCGCGCGCCGAGAACCGGGAGCTGTTCGAGATGCTCCACGGCTCCTACGGCACGCTCGGGATCATCACCAAGCTGAAGTTCAAGCTCATCCCGGCCAAGCCGTTCGTGCGCATGGAGTATCTTCGCTTCGATTCGCTCGCGGCCTTCAACGAGGGCCTGTTCGAGGCGTGCAGTGCTCCGGACGTCGATTTCGTCGACGCCATCGTCCATGCCCGAGATCAGTTCGTGCTCTGCCTGGGGCGTTTCGTGGAGGATGCGCCCAAGACCAGCGACTACACCGGCCTCGAGATCTTCTACCGAAGCACGCGCTCACGCCGCGAGGATTTCCTCACGACCTACGACTACTTCTTCCGCTACGACACCGACTGCCACTGGGCGACGCGGGCCATCCCGGGGATGACCACCAAGCTCGGGCGGGCGCTCTTCGGAAAGTTCCTGCTGGGCTCGACCAATCTCTTGAACTGGTCGAAGCGTCTGAGGCCTGTCTTGAGGCACCAGGAGCATCTGCCGGTCGTGATCGACCTCTTGATCCCCAAGCGGCGCTTCGCCGAGTTCTACCGGTGGTACGAGGGCGAGATCAGTTACTACCCGCTCTGGATCGTTCCCTACCGGATGCCGGTCCCCTATCGCTGGATCGCCGAGGAGCACCGGTCGGATCTGTACGTGGACGTGGCGATCTACGGGTTGCCCAATGATCGACCAGGGGTGAACTACTCGAAGCTTCTGGAAGACCGAACGTTCGAGCTGCGCGGCGTCAAGACGCTCATCTCCGAGAACCATTACGATGAAGAGACTTTCTGGAAGATCTACCCGCGCGAGGGTTACCTGCGCGCCAAGCGACGCACCGACCCACACAATCTGTTTCGCGGCCTATACGAGAAGTTCCACTTCGTAAATCCCCATGCTCGGCCGGCCGCGGTGCAAGCTCGAGCTTTCCCGGAAGCGCGCAAGAAGGGCGCCCATGCGCTTTGAGCCAGCGAACCTTCGTCTCCTGTCGGCCCTCGTGGCCGGTGCATTCACCGCCTCCGGCTGCGTGACGACGTTTACGGCGGCGCCCGCGAGATTGGCCGCGCTTGCGGGACTGCCCGAGGACAAAGAGGCCAACGTTCAAACCGGGGAGGGGTTGGAGACGATCGATGGGTCGGCCGAAGTCACCCTGCGCTCGCCGGAGCGAGGAACCGATGAGGTACGTCTTTCGTTGCTGCGAAGCGAGGGAGGGGTGCTCGTCCTCCCAGGGAACGGCCCAACCGTCGCGCTGGGCGATATCTGGAGCGTGGAGGTCACGAAGCCGTCTCCGGGCAAAACGGCCGGGCTGGTGCTGGGTATCGTGGGTGGTAGCGCGGTGGCGGCGGCGCTCGTCTATGAGGTCTTGGAAGGGATCGCGTTGAGTTATTTCCTCCACCGATGAGAGTGGCAGCGCTGGTGCTGGCGTGCAGCATTAGCTGGAGCGCGGCTGCCTTTGGAGAGGAACCGTCCTTGGTGGCGCCGGCCCCTGTGCTGGCGGCCCCTCTCCCGGAACCCCAGCCCGACAAGCTCGCATTTCTGATCGGCGCGGGCTCCCTCAACAGTCCGGGGGCCGCGGGTGGAGCGCTCTGGACGGGGCTGCGACTTGCCCTTGGTCCCCATTTCGCCGGCAGCATGGATCTCGGTTACGGGCTGCTCGGAACTGCGCCGAGCGCTCAGGACAGGTGGTGGCTCATCCCAGCCTTGGCGGTGGTGATCCCCGCGGGTCCGGTGCGTGTGGACCTCGGCGTGGGCGCCGGCGTGGGGACTTCGTCGGGGTATCCCGCCTGGTCCAACTACTTGCACGAGCCCTTCGCGCCGACCTGGCATGACACCGTTCCAATCGTGCGCGCCCACGCCTCGGCGGCCCTGGAAATCAAGCGCAATTTCGACGTCTTCGCTCGCGCCGAGGTGGCGTCGCTGTTGTTTGCCGGCTCGCACGATGGAACCCTGGACAGGTTGTGGCTGTCGCTCTGGGTCGGTCTCGAAGTCGGGATCCTCTAGGCGTGGGGCAGTTTCTCCTGGGCCTCCGGTGGCATCCGGGCGCCAATGACGGCAGCGCCGAAAGCCGAGGCGCGCGTGGCGGCCTCGTGCACGGGGCGGCCGGCCGCAAGGAAGTAGGTGAGCGCGGCTGCGAAGCTGTCGCCAGCGCCATAGGAGGGGCCCGGCGGCTTGATCACCGCCGGCTGAAACCGGACCACGCCCTCGGCCGTCTCGATCGTCCCGCCGCGTGCGCCCTCGGTCATCACCACGGCGCGGGGCGCGGGGGAATAATCGCGAAGCGCGCTTCGCTCCAGCGGGTCCGAGGCGCTGCCCACGATGACGTCGGGAGCGATGCCTGCCCGATCGAGGGCGATCTTGCGGCGGGCGGTGGCGACGAGCACCTTGGCGGCACGCGCCAGCCGCAACAGCTCGGGATCCTCGGCCGCGAAGTAGACCCCGTCACAGCCGGCGAGGAGCTCGTAGGGCAACCGGTCGCGGGCTTCGGGGTGGAGCGGTCGGCCGATGACCACGATCGTGCGGTCGCCGGTCGGGGGGATGAGCACGACCGCACGGACGTGGGGTTGCGCCCGGACGGTTGCGTGCACCTGACCCTGTGTGCCGGCGGAAGAGTTTCCGCTACCGCCGGCAGGCAGAGCCGAGAGCTCGGCCGTGACCTCGCGAGCGGCGTCGTCGTGGCCCACCGCCGTGAAGAAATGCACCTCAGCGTCGCTCCGGGCGAGCTGGCGGAAGGCCATCGCTCCCCCGCCGCCCGCGAAGAGGCGAGGCGCATCCAGGTGGAGGATCTCGCCGGGCCCCGGCAGCGCGGACACGTCGGCCATCTGGATGAGCTCGACGTGGCCGAGGACGGCGAGGCGAAGGGTAGGCAAGCGGGCCGAAAGCTACCATCTCACGAGCGCGGTCCGCGAGGCGCTGCTGCCTCACGCCTTCGACGGGCGCGAGGCGGCGACCTCTTCCATTCGCCTCAGCACGGCCGAAAAGTCCTCTTCAACCCCCCTCGCCAGCTCGTCAGAATTCACCCGAAAGGCGGCTTCCGTGGCGGGCATGGCGAGACCTTCCTGGGAGGCCTCCCGCAGAATCAACTGAAAGTCCTTGTTCATCAGGCGCAGCGGAAACTGAGGGCGGTAGTCGTTGGTTGCCGCCGTCGCGAGCTTTCCAAGATGAGCTGGAGCGATGACGGCCGTCCGGGACAGGATCTCGAGCAACCGATCGCGGGCGAGACCCGTCTTCTCCCCCAGCGTCACCGCCTCGGCGATCCCCTGCATCCCGATGCCCAGCAGCGTGTTGACGACGAGCTTCATCGCCGCTCCGCAGCCAGGGCCGCCCATGAGAAAGAACTGCTTGGCGATCACCTGGAAGATCGGCTCGGCCGCTTGAAACAGCTCCTCGCTGCCGCCGGCCAAGAGCGTCAGATTGCCCTGCTCAGCAGCTGGGGTGCTCCCCGAAATGGCGACATCCAGTACCTCGATGCCTCTCCTTGCTCCGAGCGAGTGCAGCTCGCGTGAGCCATCCGGGGAGATGGTGCTCATCTCCAGGACGACGGTCCCGGGTCGTGCCCCGTCGAACACGCCGTCGGGTCCGCCGTAGACGCTCCGCACGGCTTCGTCATTGGTGAGGCACGAGAGAATGACATCCACGGTGCGCGACAGCTCGAGAATACTCTTCGTCGCGACGGCGCCGCGCACGGCTTGCGTCTTGGCTGGATCTCGAGCGTAGACCCGAAGCTCGTATCCGTGATCGACCAGGCGCCGCGCCATCCTGCTTCCCATGTTGCCCAGGCCGATGAGTCCGATTTTCGCCTCACCCGAGTTGAAACGTTTCATGGCGCTTGCCTCCCAAGCGATAAATCGATGAGCTGCAGGTCCGTGGCAGGATCGAATCGCTTGTGGATGGCCTCGGGGTAGGTCGTCACATACAGCTCGAGGGTGGGCGAAGCCGTGGCGGCGAGCAGGTGGCCGCCCCAGCTCTGCCCATCGCTGCGACCCAACGCGACGTGCGTGTGCACGACCGGCTTGCCATCGACCCCCAGTGCGATGTCTCCCGAGAGCGTCAAGACCTCCATCTGTTCGTGGAGCGACATGCCCTTGTATTGCTTGCGGGCCGGGTCGAACCAGCCAACCTCGGGGTCGCGCACCGCGCCGATGGCCGAGAAGTGGGCGCTGACCACGTGCTGCTCGTTCGCGAAGGTCTGCAGGGCGCTCAACACCTCATCGCCCTGAGACAGAATGAGCGCATAGGTCTTGGCACCATCGGGGGTCGTGGTGAGCAGGCGCAGTTGGGCGCTCGGCGCCTGTCCGTGCGGCGCTGTCTCGGACGGCTTGAGCCATCGGATGGTCGGTGGGATCGCGTCGGGCGGCCGCTGTGCGGCGCAGGACAAGAAGGGGATCGCGAGCAGCGAGCGGGAGAGCAAGGGTCTCATCGCAGTGCCTCCTCGCCTTGAACGAACACCCGCCTGCCATCTGTGAGGCGGTCGCTCGGTGACTCGACCAGCAGCGCTCCGTCGGCGAGACCGTTCGCGAGCGCGAGCTTGTCCCCAAGATCCGCGTCGATGTCGACGCTCTTCCACGAGATCGTGTCGTCCTGAACCTCGGCGACCCGTGTCCCGAGAGCGTCGATGAGAACCGCCGTCGCCGGTATGAGCAGAAGCTGGCCGTGCCCGCTCAGGTGGAAGGAGATCTGGCCGTACATGCCGGCGATGAGCGCGCCGTTCGGGTTTGGAATATCGACCTCGGTGAGCAGGGTCCGGGTGGCCACGTCGAGCTCATTGGCGGTCCTGGCCACCTGACCGGCGAACGTCTGGCCAGGCAACTCTCGCACCGTGGTCGGGGCGGTCATGCCCACCTTGATCTCCGCCGCGTACAGCTGCGGCACGTTGACGAACACGCGCACGGTATCGACTTCTGCCACCTTGAACAACGGCCGGCCCATGCCCGTCCCGGCGGTCACCAACTGTCCGACCTCGGCCGTTCGGTAAGTCACCACGCCGTCGAATGGCGCGACGATGACCGCAAAGCCCTTCAGGTCCTCGAGGCGACGCATGTTGGCCAACGCGCTGCCGTTGGCCGCTTCGGCTGCCTCCACGTTCGATTGCTGGGCGTCGTACCCCGCGCGATATTGATCGATCGCCTGTTGTGACACGACGCCCGACGGCCCGAGAGCGGCGAAGCGCCGATCGGTAATCCGGGCCAGCTCGAGCTGAGTCTTGGCTTGAGCGATTCCGGCCCGAGTCTGGTCGGTCGCGGCCCTCGCCTGCCGAAGCTCCTCGTCGATGTCGGGGACATCCAGCTCGGCCAGGACCTGCCCCTTGGCGACCTTGGCGCCGATATCCACCAACCACCTGCGGACATATCCATTTGCCCGAGCGTAGATGGCGGCCTCCTGAAAGGGCTGGACGGAGCCAGGTAGGGCGAGCTCCGTGGTCGCGGTAGACCGCTCTGCGCGCACGACCGATACCCGCACCGGCTCCTCCTCCAGAGTACGAGTCTCTACCGCCAGCGCCGCTCGATGGGTCACACGCGGCACGACCCCCAACACCGCGAGGCAGCCCAGCAGCCCCGCCGCGGCGGCTGCTGACCAGCCAAGCGCTCTGCGGCTTGGTCGATAGGGCGCCGGGTCAAACGCTGCTGTCTCGCCGCCGGGCTCGGCCTCGGCTGCGTGTCCCTGCTGCTTGTCTCGCGGTTCCATCAGGCAACTCCTTCCAGTTTGCCCGTGTGTGGCGGGCGTTTGCGCCAGGCGCTGTAGACGACGGGGACGAAGAAGAGCGTCGCGAGAGTCGCGAAGGATAGCCCGCCAATCACTGCGCGTCCCAGCGGTGCGTTCTGCTCCCCACCCTCACCGAGGCCGAGCGACATGGGCAGCATGCCTAGGATCATGGCCAGCGCCGTCATCATCACGGGACGGAGGCGGGTGATGCCGGCCAGCCAGGCCGCCCGGCGCTCGCCGGTGCCGTCCCGTCTCTGATCGTTCGCGAAGGTGACCATGAGGATGCTGTTGGAGGTGGCCACGCCGATGCTCATGATGGCACCCATCAGCGCCGGCACCGAGAGCGTGGTCCCGGTTGCGAAGAGCATCCAGACGATTCCGGCGATGGCGCCTGGTAGCGAGGACAGGATGATCACCGGATCGAGCCAGGACTGGAAGTTCACGACCATCAGGAAATAGACCAGGGCAATCGCCGCGAGGATTCCATAGGAGAGCCCGCGAAAGCTCGCGTTCATGCTCTGGACCTGGCCGCGCATGGAGATCGACGAGCCGCGCGGAAGTGACGGCTTGGCGTCGGCGATCAGCTGATTCACGGCATCGGACACGGCACCGAGATCCGACCCCTGCACGTTGGCCTGCACGTCGAAGGTCGGCATGACGTTGTAGTGCGTGACGTTGACGGGCGTCACGTCGCGCTGGAAGGTCGCGAGGTTGCCGAGCATTTGCGGTTCCGCAACTCCCGGCCCGTGGATTGGGGTCTGGCGGACGGCATCGAAGGAGTCGACCTTGTACTGCGGGGTCTGCACCGCGACGAGGTATTGGACCCCTTTCGCCGGGTCGAGCCAGAAGTTCGGCGCAACCTGGGAGGTGGAGCTCAGAGACACCAGCGTGTCGCCGGCGACGTTCAGCTGCGTAAGCCCTTGTTCGCTGGCTTCCGCACGGTCGACGTTCACCCGGATCTCGGGCTGGTTCACGACCTGGGCGAGGTGGACGTCCACGGCGCCGGGGACCCTGGCGATCCGGTCGCGCAGCTTCCGGGCGATCGCGTAGTTCTTGTCATTGTTCGCGAGCGGACCGACGAGCTGAATGTCGATGGGCGCGGTCAGCCCGAAGTTGAGGACCTGGGTCGTGATGTCCGGCGCGAGGAAGAAGACCTCGGTCGATGGAAAGTCGACTGCGAAGCGGCTTCGCAGCGTCTTGATGTAGCTCGCGGTTGGGTGGTGCCGCTCCCGGAGCTCAATCATGACCTCGCCGTCCGCCGACGAGATCAGCGAGGGGTCGCCCAGCGAGAGATTCAATCCGCTGATCGGCAGACCGATGTTGTCGATGACCGTGACGATTTCATCCTTGGGAATGATGGCATGGACTTCCTCTTCGATGCGCTCGAAGAGCTCCTGGGTGGTCTCGATACGCGTCCCGGCATTGGTTCGAACGTGAAAGCGAATCTGCCCGGCGTCGACCGACGGAAAGAAATCCTGCCCGAGGTTGGGAACGAGGGCGACCAGCGTGAGCAGGACGAATGCGGCGAAACCGAGCGCGAGCGCTCGCGGATGGTCCAGCGCCCAGTCCAGGTAGCCACCGTAAAGATGCCTGAACCGCTCGAAATAGACATTGAACCGCTCGTGGGCGCGCCAGACGACATCCCGGCGCTGAGTCGGCGAGTGGACCTCCCCGGTATAGAGATCGAGCTCGGCGCCGAGCATGTAGTGGACCATGGTCGGCACGAGACTCCGGGACAGAAGGTAGGAGGTTGCCATTGCGAAGACGACGGCCATGCCGAGCGGCGTGAAGAGCGAGCGCGCTGCGCCCGAGATGAACGCGATGGGAATGAAGACGATGCAAATGCATAGGGTGGCGACGAACGCCGGCACGGCGATCTGCTGGGCCCCGTCCAGAATCGCCTGAACCAGGGGCTTCCGCATGGCCATGTTTCGATGCACGTTCTCCAGCTCGACGGTGGCATCGTCGACCAGGATTCCAACGGCGAGAGACAGCCCTCCCAGCGTCATCAAATTGAGCGTCTGCCCGAGGCAGGCCAGCAAGATGAGCGACACCAGGATCGAGAGCGGGATGGAGGTCACCACGATGAGCGTGCTCCGCCAGCTTCCCAGAAAGAGCAGGATCATCAGCGCCGTCAACGCCGCGGCGATACAGGCCTCCTTCAGCACGCCCTTGATCGCCGCTCTTACGTAGAGCGACTGATCGAACAGCAGGTCGAGTTTGAACTGGGGAGGGAGCGTCGCCAGGAGACCCGGCAGCACGCCGCGAACGCGGCGCACGATGTCGAGGGTCGAGGCGCTCGAGCTCTTGAGCATGGTCATGAGGACGCCCTTTCGGCCATTGGCGCGCACCACGCTCGTCTGCGGCGCAAAGCCGTCGTGCACGCTGGCAATGTCGCCGATGGTGACCGTGGCGCCATTCGCACTCTTGATGGGGAGGCGGGCAATATCCCGGGCGGCCGTCGGGCTGCCGTTCAGTTGAAAGAGAAGCTCTTGCTGCCCGAGCTTCGCCGTACCCGACGGGAGGACGAGATTCTGCGCCTGCACCGCATTGTTCACGTCGTTGGGTGAGAGCCCGAGCGCGTAGAGCTTGGGAAGGTCGATGTCGATCATCACCTGCCGTTGCTTGCCTCCATACGGCCAAGGCATCTGGGCACCCTGAACGGTGGCGAGCCCCGTGCGCAGGAAGTTGCTGGTGAGATCGAAGAGCTCTTGCTCCGACAGCGTGTCGGAGTGAACCGAGCCCTGCAGGATCGGAACATTGGAGGCGTTGTAGTTGACGATGAGCGGCGGAGTGGCTCCCGGCGGAAACTGCTTGACCTGGCCTTGCGAGATCGCCGTGACCTGCGCGTTTGCCATCTCGATCTTCGTGCCCGGATGGAAGAAGACCTTCGTCACCGACACGCCATAGAGTGACTGGCTTTCGATGTGCTCGATGCCATTCACGGTCGTGGTCAGCGAGCGCTCGAAGGTGCTCG
>Ga0302326_10026622_pt1 | contig 11681 bp, 11 predicted proteins | sample Palsa_T0_3_FD_202264 | JGI IMG/M metagenome (GOLD analysis project Ga0302326, IMG submission 202264) | Peat permafrost microbial communities from Stordalen Mire near Abisko, Sweden - Palsa_T0_3 | ecosystem: Environmental > Terrestrial > Soil > Palsa > Peat permafrost | place: Sweden: Abisko... | reverse complement strand
TCACTGATTTGTTGTCTGTTATCCTATGGTGCGCGACTGCGGAGTGTAGAGTATCTATTACTCAACGTAGTCGCTTAACTCTTAGACTAGCAGACCTCGCCGGCACCCCGCGTCCCTCTCTCATCAAATAGCGCCACGGCCCAGTGAATGCCTGTTGTCCCCACGGTGTGCGGCACACCTCAAACGCGCGCAAACACGGCAGGCCCCCGCCGACGCAGCCGGGAGCCTGAGAGCGGCCGCGCCAGCGGGCCTGTCACCACAGCGATTAGGGATAAAACGACGTGCGTCAGCTACGCATTAGCGTGCCGCTGGGCGCCTGACCAGTGTGATTTCGCCGTTTCGAGGATGAGTTCCCTGGACGCCGCCGGGTCGAGGGACGCTTCGGCGAGCATCTGAAATGCGATCCGGTGCAAGTAGGTCTCCCGCTCCCCCTCCAGCGTGAAGCCGCTCCTCAGATGCTCAGTGCTCACCACGTCTTGCAGCATCGCGTCACTATCTTCCCCGAAGCCGAATATGACAAAAGACTCCCCGAACACCGTGTGCTGCGCGTCAAGAGGGAGAATCCGCAAAATCATATTCGGCCGTTCAGCCTCTCGCGCCAGGCGCTGAAGCTGCTCATACATCACCGAATCATCACCAATCCGGCGCTTCAGGACCGACTCATCGAGCACTACCGATAGCTGAAGCTCTTCGCGACTCAGCACTTGCTGACGTTGCATGCGGACCCGCACCAATCGTCCGATCATGCCCGGCGCGATGGGCTCGACCCGGCTGTAGCTGCTGATTATGTGCCTGGCATAAGCTTCCGTTTGCAGCAGGCCGGCTACCACGTCAACGTGCCATACGGCGATGGAGGTTGCCTCATGCTCAAGGCCGATGAATTGCTGATAGTCCTCGGAAAGGGTGTCGGCGAATTCTTCCCACCAGCCCTTCTGAGCCGCGTCCTCGGCGAGAGCGAGAAGGAGCGTGCGGCGGGACCCGGTGATCTTGTAGTAGTCGAGCAGTCTCTCGACTTCCCGTGGCCGCAAGCCGGTCCTGGCCCGTTCGTACCTGCTGATCTTGGAGGGCGACCACTTCAGCGCGGCGGCGACCGTGTCCCCGTTCTTGCCCATGCTTTCCCTGATCCCGCGCAGCTCAGCGGCAAGCCGGCGGCGCCGCACCGTGGGACTTCCTGGCGCGATCATCGGGCGTCGCTCCTCCTCGGTGCCGCGCGGGCGGACTAGGACGGTTCCAAGTTCCACCGAAACCATTTGTGAAACCCTTAGTACACCGTACACTCGCCCATCGCAACAACCTTCAGCCCGCACCCGGCTGAACGAACCGTGCTATCCCGCCTCCAATTAACTGTTGGACGCATACCGCCTGCTGATGCGGACCGGGGCGTAAAACGACAGCCGCCGACGAATGCCCTGGCTACGTGCGGTGATAGCCCGAGCGGGGTGGCCGGAAGAACTCGGAGACAGCGGTCTCGCCATCGTCGGCCGGACCCGCCGGCCGCTGATGCGGGGCCGGCAACCCGGACAGGTCTTCCGGCATCTCGGCGCGGCCGATTCATGGACTGGACCCTGATACGCCACGTCCCGCTGGTCTTGATGGTGCTACCGGGGGAAATACCTAGTGATGCGGCTGATGTAGAGCTATATGGCGAAAGCGGCTGTGGTTAACAAATGCGCCTGAAGTTGCTGAGACCTGCCGGAGCCCACCGAGGGCTCCGGCGGTCAGGCAGGCGTAATCCCACAAAACTTGCCACCTGGCGATAGCCACGCCATCGGCCCGCCGTGGATCTGGCGAATTGGCAATAGGGACGTCAGTCGGGCAGCAGCAGTTCATTCGTAATAGTGAGTAGCCGGGACCACTACCGTCGCGTGGACGGTGGACGCCGACGCCGACGCCGCTGTCGCGGATGCCGTCGAGGCAACCAGAATTGACCCGGCCGTGCTGAGTGCTAGGATAGCGGGAATGATGATGGTTCGCCTAATGGTCATGATTCCTCCATGGTATCTACGGAGGTCAGCGGCCTGTAACATGGCTTCGACGGCACACGAGGCACATCTGAACTACCTGGAATAATAACCGGTTCTGGCTATTACATGACCTAGCGTAAATCCGTGACTACACTATTTTCAAATACTAAATATTTCAGCAATCTTTTAAGCAATACTTGATGCTCTCATGCGGGAAAATGGTAGTTATCCTTGCAATGCAAGGATCTGTGCAATTTGCACCCTGCAGGACCTGGGGAACCCTGGCGATATTGCCGTTAGAAAGCGTTCGATGCCGAATTAATGTACGAAAATAGTTCGCTTGTCCAGTAAATATTCTGGTAGTAGGGTTTGTCCCATGCCCCCGGGGACATCGGCCGACGCGCTGGTCGGCCGCGATAGCGAGATGACGACGCTCACCAGGCTCATAAGAGAGGTTGCTCGGGGACGCGGGAGTTCGGTGCTCATCGAGGGCGAGCCGGGCATCGGCAAGTCCGCGCTGATGCGGGCGGCGGTGGCTGGTGCGCCGGAGGCTGGCTGCCAGGTGTTCTGGGGGGCCGGCGACGAACTGGGCCAGGCGCTGCCGCTGCTGCCGTTCCTCGACGGGCTGCAGGTACGCGAGCCCTCCGCGAATCCCCGGCGGAACGCGATCGTCCGGCTGTTGCGCGGCGAGGCCGCCGCCGACCGGGGCACGGACGTGCCGGCGGTGCTGGCGGAGCAATTGCTGGCCCTTGTCGCCGAGCAGTGCGCGGTGCGGCCGACCATCTTGGTGATCGATGACCTGCAGTGGGCCGACCAGGCCAGCATCACCTTGTGGGGGCGGCTGGCGAGGTCGGCGCGACAGGTGCCGCTGCTGCTGGTCGGGATGATGCGCCCGGCACCCCAGCGCGATGACCTGCTGGCGCTGCGGCGAGCGGTGGACGACGACGCACGGCTCCAGCTCGCCGAACTCACCGGGCCGGCGGTAGCTGATCTCGTGGCCGCCCTGGCTGGCGGCAAGCCTGACGTTGACCTGCTGCGGCTCGCCGACGGGGCGGCGGGCAACCCGCTCTACGTCACCGAGCTTGTGGCCGCGTTGGCCCGTAGTTCCGGGTTGGCCGTCACCGAGGCGGGCGCCGCTACGCTTACCGGCGGTTCCGCGCCAAGCTCCCTGTCGGCGGCCATAGCGGACCGCCTCGGGTTCGTGACCGGGCCGGTGCGGGAGGTACTCCGGGCGGCGGCCCTGCTCGGCGCGGAATTCGCGGTCCCCGATCTGGCCATCGTGCTTGGCCGCACTGTGACGGAGCTGATCCCGGCGGTCGACGAGGCATGTGCCGTCGGCGTGCTGGCCGAGTCCGGCCACGGCCTGGGGTTCCGGCATCCGCTGATCCGGGCGGCATTGTACGAGGAGATGCCGGCGCCCGTACGCGCCGCCTGGCACCGCGACGCTGGGCGCGCCCTCGCGGAGGCGGGCGCGCCGCCGGACCGGGTGGCGCGGCAGATGCTTCGGGCGGTCGCCGGGCCCGGCGATGCGACCGAGCCGGTGGATGAATGGATGCTGGACTGGCTGGCCCGCACCGCGGACCCGCTGGTCGGCCAGGCGCCCGGTGTTGCGGCCGAACTCCTCACCCGGGCCGTCGCCAGCTCCCCCGCCGACTCGGCCCAGGACGGCTGGCTGGCCAGCCGTCTTGCCGACGCCCTCTACCGCATCGGTGACCGGGCGGCGGCCGAGCAGGTCGCGAACCGCGCGCTCGAGCATGCCGCTGAGCCCGATCTGCTCGTGGACCTGCACTGGACGCTCGCGCAGTGCCGCATGCTGGCGGGATTGTCCGCGGAGTCCCTGGCCACGCTGGACCGGGCGCTGGCTTCTCCCGGGATCTCGGTCCGGCACCGCGCCAGGCTGCTCGTGCTCGCCGCGCGGACCCACAGCATCCTCGGCGAGGTCGAAACGGCTGGTCGGGTCGCCACCAGCGCGTTCGCGGCAGCCTCGGAGGCAGGCGAAAACTGGGCCATGAGCTGGGCACTGCTCATGATGGCGCTCGTGACCTCGGTGCAGGGACGTATGGCCGACGCCCTGCCTCTGTTCGACCGGGCTCTGGCCGTGACCCAGGCCGATCCGGCTCTAACCGATCTGCGGCTGCTGCTGCAAATCAACAAGGCCGTCACGCTGGGCAATCTCGACCGGTACGAGGAGGCGCTGGCCGCGGCCGGGGAAGCCCGGCACCTCGCGGACCAGGTCGGCACGGCGATCAGGCTGGCTCAGGCGCACGGCGCTCTGGGCCAGTTGCTCTTCCAGACGGGGCGATGGGACGACGCGCTGGCCGAGGTAGAGATCCTGCCTGAGAACCTCAAGGCACCCGGTACGGCCTGCTGCGATCTCGGCATCGCCACTGTGATCAGCTTCCATCGCGGCGAGGTCGGCGCGGCGCGCGGTCATCTCGCCGCTGCCACCCCGCACGCCGAGCGGCTAGGACACCGGCTTATTACCTCGTTGGCATTGGCCCGGAGCCTGGACTTCGAGCATGGCGGCGCGCTAACTGAAGCCCTTGCCGCACTGACGGATGCGTTCGAGGACAGTACGGAAGAAGTCGAGGAGATCGAGGACCTGTTTCCGGACACCGTCCGCCTCGCCGCCACGACCGGCGACATGGGCACCGCACAGGCCGTCGCGGGCCAGGCCGCCACGCTCGCCGCCGGATCGGAGATCCCCCATCGGCAGGCGAACGTATTGTATTGCCGCGGCCTCCTCGACCATGATGCCCCCCGGCTGCTCGCGGCCGCGGAGCGGTATGAGGACGCCGGCCGGCCGCTGCTGAGCGCGAAGGCACTGGAGGCGGCCGCTGAGCACTTCGTCGACACCGGCGACCGCGGCCAGGCACGGGACGCGTTCACCCGGGCCGTGGAGGTTTATACCTCCTTGGGCGCGGCCGCGGACGTGGCCCGGCTGCAGGCTACATTCCGCGCCCACGGCATCCGGCGCGGGTCGCACGCCAAACACCGGCGGGCGCAGAGCGGCTGGGACAGCCTCACCGCGACCGAGATCAAGATCGCCGCATTCGTGCAGGAGGGATTGTCCAACCCGGAGATCGCCGCCCGCCTGATGCTATCCCGGCGGACCATCGCGACCCACGTCTCCCACATCCTGAAGAAGCTCAACGTCCATTCGCGGACCGACATAGCCCGTGAAGCCGCCCTGCGCACGATTGGGTCGAGGTTAGCGCGGGGCGGGAACCCCGGGCCGTTCGGTGGGGACGGTGAGCCGGCGGGGGGTCACAACCCACCGCCCCCACGTGTGAACCCCCGCGGGCCGCGCTTGGCGTCCTCGGGGAAGTCGCGCTCGAACGCGAGCGTGAAATACACCGCCTTGCCCGCGGTGGTGGGGTAAAAGCCCCACTGAGACGACAAGGTGGCGACCAGCATCAGGCCCCGTCCGGCCTCGGCATCGGCCGGGGCGTCCACCAGCACCGGCAAAGAGCGCGACGTGTCGTGGACATCGACGCGTAGCTGACCGCAGGAGCAGCTGATGGCGAGGGTGACGAGCTTCCCCGCCTCCTGCCTGATCGCGTTCGTCACCAGCTCGCTGGTGAGCAGGACCGCGACGCCAGCGTCGATAGGGGCTTCCCAGGCGCAGATGGCCGCCCGGACCTGGCCGCGGGCTTCGGCCGCCGCTGCCGGTCCCGCGGTTAGCGGGACGCAGTGCCAGTACAGTTCGGTCGGACGAGTCGGCGCCATCGCGTTCATCGGGTTCCTTAGTGGGCCTGTTCGAGCTGGGTCCGGGAGAGCGCCGGTCACGCGGCGGCTGCTCCCGGAAGGTCCGAGCAAGAGGCTGATGTTGCTCAGTGCCGGTTGCAAATAAAATGATGCTGCAACTTGCAGTGCAAGACATCGGTCAGCTGACGGATTTTGAACGGTGGCGATGAGCGGCCCGGTTCACCGGCCCGGAAGCGCTCGGCCGACGCGGACCGGGCAGACTATCGGCATGCCCGATCTTCCGGTACGTCATTTCCGCGGCCGCGACGGTACCCAGCTCGCTTACCGCGAGGTGGGACAGGGACGGCCGGTAGTGCTGATCCACGGCTACTTCTCCAACGCCACCGTCAACTGGATAAACTACGGCCACGCGGCGGCGGTCGCGGCACGAGGATTCCGCGTCATCATGCCGGACCTGCGCGGCCACGGCGACAGCGCAAAGCCGCAGCAAGCCGCGGATTACCCGCCCGACATCCTCGCCGACGACGGGTTCGCGCTGATCGAGCACCTCGGGCTCACCAGCTACGCCCTGGGCGGGTACTCGCTAGGCGGCCGGACGACGATCCGGATGCTCGCCCGCGGCGCGGCGCCCAGCCGGGCGGTCGTAGCGGGTATGGGCCTCGACGGGGTGCTCCATGCGTCAGACCGCAACGCCCATTTCCGCCGCATTCTCACCCAGCTGGGCACGTTCGAGCGGCGCTCGCCGGAAGGAAAAGCAGAAGCGTTCCTGAAGAGCACCGGCGCCGACCGGGTCGCGATGCTGCAGTTGCTCGACAGCGGCGTCGACACGCCACCTGAGGCACTGGCGATGATCGGCATGCCCGTGCTCGTTGTGGCAGGCGCTGAGGACGACGACAACGGCCCGGCCGAGGCCCTGGCCGCTGCCCTGCCGCGCGGGCAGGCGGCCCGGGTCCCCGGCAACCACATGAGCGCGGTGGCCCGGCCGGACCTGGGGGCGGTCATCGCCGGCTTCCTCGATGACGGGGCTGAACAGAACGCCCGCTGAAGGCGAGACCTGCGGGTCGGCAAGAGGAGTAGAGCCGGCCGAGAACAGCCAGGGCCTCTTCCGGTCAGGCACCGCGGCCAACATCCTGATGACTTCCGGTTTTACCGGCACCCTGTTCGTCATGTCGCTTTACCTGCAGGACGGCCGCGGCCTGGGCGCCCTGGCCGCCGGGCTCAGCATCTTCCCCGAGGCCGTCGGGGTCGCCGTGCGGTCCGCCGGCACCTTCTCGGCGAGCGTGGCCTGAACCGGGAGCAGTTGTACACCCGCGGCTACTGGAAGCTCGGCGCAGCCGATCACCCGACCACGACACCGGCGAGGATTGACCTGGCCATTCCCGCCTAGGACCATTCCCAGCCACCAGGTATACAAAAAGCGTATACAAAAAGCACGCTATTTCTCTGCTGGCGGCTTCGCATTTCCCGTCCACATAACCGCTGCCAACGGTCCCATTTCACCTTTAAAGGTGAAGAAAGCCGCGGAAACCGAGCTGCGTTCCCGGTATTCTCCGAGCATGGTTCCCTCACCTGCGTTCAGGCTACGGCGCCGGGGCACGTGGGCGCTGTCCGAGCCGTCGGCTGTCTTGCTGTGGCAGCTCGGCATGGCGTGGTCCTCGGTAGCCGCAGTGGTAGACGCTTCGACGGGGCGGCGGATCGTGCTCAGCTGGTTCGTCCTGGCTGGCCCGGTTTGCGTTCTGTTCACCGGCCGTTGGCTGCGGACGGCGGTGGCAGGAGCCTGGGCGACCGGCCTTGTGGTGGTGCTGGGCATCCCGGATGGGATCTGGGGAACTCACCTGGAGGGGTTTCTGATCGGCTTGGCCGTGCTGGTAGCGGTGGGCAGCACCCTCGCCCTCGTTATTACCATCCGTTCCGCCTTGTCGCTCACGGTCACCGCCTTCCTCGCGGCTGGCTGCGGTAGCCCGGCGGCGGCGCCTAGCCGACGCCCGGCGGTGCCATCGGCGCGGCCCGTCTCTTGCCGCCAGCAGTACGAGGCCTGGAAGCGCCGCCCGGCGTCGGCCGAGGACAAAATGCAGGCTGCCGTGGACGCCGTCCAGGCTGCCGAGAAGTCCGGGAATCCGGCGGCCGTGACGTCGACGTTGAAAAGGCTGATGCCAGCTGCCCTGGTCGCGGCGCAGTCCCCGCCGCCGCGCTGCGTGGATCCACGCGGCCTCTACGGCGAGTACGTAACGACGGTTTATCAAGCTGGCTACGACGCGCACTCGGCCCAAGGGATCGGCAACCTGCTGAAGGCAGCGGCACCGCTAAAAGGCCTGGAGACGATTGATTCCCAACTGACCGCGGAGGCAAACCGCGCGCTGGCGAAGAACCTGTGACGGCGGTCCAGTAGCCATCTGCGCCAGCGGTCAGGACTTTCGGCGATGACAAGTCACTCTGCTTATCTTGGTTCGCCTTAGGTAGGCGGCGGGCGCCGCTATAGCGAGCGGGCCGGCAGCAGGTATAGGTCAGCGGTCTCTGGTGATGTCCCAGGCGGAACATAGCCCGCGCACGGGCAGCGCCTCCGCAAGTTCAGCGGATCAAGCCGGACGGTGCAGGCCATTGGCGTGCGGTGAGACGCGGCGGTGTGCGCGCATCGGACGCACATTCCTGCCGCAGGCACCGACATGCAGTGCCATTCCCAGAGCATATTGGTCCCGATGGACAGCCAGAACATGAAATAGGCGAACGCGATCACGAAGCCCACGACCTCGTATTCACCAGCACCTCGCACAGTCGCGACCACAAAAGCGGCGGCGATTATGGCTGGCGTAATGAACCCGGCCGCGCCCCACCTGACCGCGTTGCTCGCCCGCGGCCGGGACGGCTTGCGCGGCAGCCCGGCCCCGGCCAGCTGCGCGGGGATGTCGGCGGTGACCGCGGCCAGTTCCGCGCAGGTACGTGCGGTGAACGTCAGGCCGATGCGCGCGTCGAACTCGTCCTTGGTCAGCCGCCCCTGAACGAACGCGGCCTTGAGCACGTCGATCGCCTGCTCGCGGCCCGCGCGCGACGCCCGCCGGTGGCCGTGGCCCGGCGCCACTGCTGCCTTCTCGTCTCGCGACCCTGTTATCACGGCCCATCCCTCGGAGGAAGCTTTAAGAACAGGGTAACCCGGCTGCCTCCGCCGCCCATCCTCTGCTGGCACCCGCTATGGACTAGCGGACGGCGAAGCTGGGGGCCGCGATCGGCGTCCGGCTGTGCGACAGGTCCGCATCGCCGGCCCCAGCGGACTCCAGGGCGATGTCGCAAAGCTCGAGCACCCGGCCAGCGTCGCCGGGCATACCGTCGCTGAAGATCTCCCGCAGCCACTCCATCCGGGCCCGTTCCAGCCGGGACAGGTTGGTGCGGGACGCGCGGGTCAGCAGTTGCTCGACCAGATCGGCGCGTCCCAGGCCGAACGCGTGCTCCGCGGCGAGCAGCAGCCGGCGGCCGCGCCTGGCCGAATCCGTGGTCAACAACGTCGGCAGCGCCCCGGCCCGGCCGGGCGGATTCCTGTCGATCACCGATGACGACTGGCACGCTTGCCTGACGTTGAACCTGATGGCGGCGGTACGCGCCACCCGCAGCGCGCTGCCCCTCATGCTGACGGCGGGCCGCGGCGTGATCATCAGCATCTGCTCGGCCAACGCGCATCTGCCCGACCCCACCGTCATGGACTACAGCGCCGCCAAGGCCGCCCTGGCCAACTTCTCCAAGGCCCTGTCCAAGGAAGCCGGCCCGCAGGGCATCCGGGCCAACACCGTCAGCCCGGGCCCCGTGGCCACCGACCTGTGGCTCGGCCAGGGCGGAGTCGCAGCGACCGTCAGCGCAGCCACCGGCGCCAAGCCCGACGACGTGGCCAGCCAGGCCGCCCGTCAGATGGTGACCGGCCGGTTCACCAAGCCCAGCGAAGTCGCGGACCTGGTGGTTTTCCGGCCAGCGATCGTGCCGCGAACGTCACCGGGGCCGACTTCGCGATCGACGGCGGCCTCATCTCTACCTGGTAAGCCTGCAGGAGCTTGCCTGGTCAGGATGCGTCGCTGGCGAGCTGGGCATACTGCTGGCGCAGGTGGCGCTTGAGGATCTCGCCGCTCGGGTTCTTCGGCGGGAGGCGGCTGATCGGGTCTGACCTGGGGCGGTGCCTGGGTGTCGGTGCGATCTTTGACTTGGGCGGCAGTGACGGCGCAGATCGCCAGGGCGGGCGAGTCAGGGCAGGCAGTGAGATCCCTGGTGATAGCTGACCGTACGGTGGTGCCCAGCAGCGATCACCACCTGGAGGCATACGGTCATGAGCATTGAGCGAGAGAAGCAGGTCGCCGCGGAAGCGGCTGCGGAGCTGGTCGAGAACGGCATGACCGTCGGGCTCGGCACCGGCTCGACCGTGGCGTACCTGCTCCCGGCCCTGGCCAAGCGATCCCTCGACATCGTCTGCGCGGCCACGTCGCCGCGCACCGAGCACGCCGCGCGCGAACTGGGCCTGAGGATCGAGGATGTCACGAGCATCGACCGGTTCGACATCACCATCGACGGCGCCGACCAGATTGCCCCGGACGGCTGGCTGGTCAAGGGGGGCGGCGGCGCGCACACCCGGGAGAAGATCGTGGCCGGGGCCGCGGATCGTTTCGTCGTTATCGCCGACTCCTCCAAGCCGGTCCCGGCCCTGCACGCCCCGATCCCGCTCGAACTGCTGTCCTTCGGGCTGCACGCCACCATGCGCCGGGTCGACCCAGCCTCGCTGCGCGACGTCCCGCTGAGCCCGGACGGCGGCGTGATCGCCGACTACCACGGGCCGGTCGAGGACCCGGCGGCGCTGGCCGTCCGGCTGTCATCGACGCCTGGGGTCGTCGGGCACGGCTTGTTCCCGCCCCAGATGGTGGCCACGGTCCTAGTCGGCCGCGGCGAGTCGGCCGAACGGATCGACTTTCCATCCGGTGCTTGAGCGGTGCCTGCCTGAAGCCGACACGCCTACCGCGGAGACACGGGAACTTTCATCTGGAAACACGGAAAATAATCAGCGGAATCGCGGAACAGCATCGGTAGAACTTCACCTCGTGGATGTTCGGATTACCGGTCGGCACCGGAGTCGGGCAGAGCGGGCGAGAATATCCAGAGCACCTGGGCGCAGCCAGCTTGCGGGGCCACCCGGAAGGTGTGCTCGGTGCTGGGCGGGAAGGTGAAGGCGTCGCCCTGCTCGAGGGTGACTTGCTCCCCGACGACGGTGATCTGCAGCTGGCCGGCCAGGACGAAGACGAACTCCACGTCCGCCGGCAGCGAGTAGGGCTCATCCCCGCTGCCGCCGCCCGGCTCGATGTCGCTGAGGATGGCTTGCACCCGCTTCTCGCCGGACGGCGTGAGCAGGTACTCCTGAACCCGGCTGCCGCCGAAGTTGATGGGCGGGTAGGCGCCGCGTCGGACCACCTCTCCTCGTGAGGCCTGGAACAGGGAGCCGACGGAGACGTCCAGTGCCTCGCAGAGCCGGATGAGCGAGGCCACCGAGACGTTCGCGAGGTCCCGCTCAAGCTTGGATACGAATCCCTTGGTCAGCCCGCTCTGCTCGGCCACTTCAGCCATGCTTTTGCGGGCGGCGAGCCTGGCCGCCTTCAGCTGCGCGCCGATCCGCGTGCCGTCATGCCCGGCGCCTTGGCTGCTGTTCTCGCTGGCGGACTTCGGCATCAGTCCTCCTCCTCGATCCTGCGGCGCGGAGACCCGGGACCCGCGCCGACTATGAAACTACAGGATTATTTATGAAACAAAGGTTGACCAATAGGAAACACATAGAGATCATAGCTCGTAAGCAGGTCCCATCTAGCAGGGAGGCGGCCATGGCCACACAGTCCCGGGAGCCCACAGTTGAGGCAGAGCTCGAGCGGGGTCTGCTCGGTCAGATCGAGGTGCACTCGATCGACTGGATCCCCGACACCGAGCGGCACGGCAAGACCTGGCAGCAGGCCATGCTGTGGTTCCTGGGGAACTTCCAGTACTTCACCATCCCGA
>Ga0302326_10026620_pt1 | contig 11682 bp, 6 predicted proteins | sample Palsa_T0_3_FD_202264 | JGI IMG/M metagenome (GOLD analysis project Ga0302326, IMG submission 202264) | Peat permafrost microbial communities from Stordalen Mire near Abisko, Sweden - Palsa_T0_3 | ecosystem: Environmental > Terrestrial > Soil > Palsa > Peat permafrost | place: Sweden: Abisko... | reverse complement strand
CCGTCGATCCGGCGCAGGATCGCTACGATCTGCTCCGGCGTGTGCTTCTTTCCTTTTGGCATCTGGGTTCCTTTCTTGGAGCCCAGACCCTCATTCGCAATGGCTCAGTTCTGGTACGTCAGGTCAGGGGCTCGTCCAACGCTTCGGGCTGCTTGCAGCACCTTACGCTGCCTGGCGTGAACCTGAGTTTTTTTTATGCGCATCCAATATTTTGGTGCCAGATGCAACATTCGACGCATGAGCGAATAGGCGGTGCGAGCAGCGGGACGTTGCAACGTTTGCCAATCGGCGCGGTGGCGGCACGCCAAATTTTTCGTCTTTTTCGCCGCACCCCGCGATACGCCAACCCCAAAAGCCGGAAGGATCGCAAGTTTGTTTGCCTGTCTTTTGCGGCGAGCCTCTGCCGTACACCCCACCAATAAGGCCTCCTCAACGACGTTTTTTGATCATGAACTCTACGTCTCCGCTACCCCTGCTTCGTTCGCGCCTTCGCTATGGGGCGCTTATCCTTACCTTTCTTTTCTCCTGCGCCTTCGCTTCCACTGTCCGCGCGCAAACCCCCGTGATCCAGATCAACGCCGGTGGCGGCGCGGTGTCGCCGTTCGTAGCTGACGAGTATTTCAGCGCCGGCAATGAATTCAGCAGCACGGCGACGATCAGCACGTCCGGCCAGACCAACCCGGCGCCCGCGGCGGTCTATCAAACCGTCCGCTGGAACGCCTCATTCAATTACACGATCCCCGGCCTGACCGCGGGCGCGAGCTATGTCGTTCGATTGCATTTCGTCGAACTCTCGTTCACGGCCGCGGGCGACCGTGTGTTCAACGTCGCGATCAACGGCACGTCCGTCCTATCCAACTTCGACATCTACGCCCAAGTGGGGGAGAACCATGCGCTCGTGGAGCAGTTCAACGCCACAGCCAACAGTTCCGGCCAGATCGTCATCGCGTTCACCCAGGGCTCGGCCGACAACCCCAGCATCGCCGGCATTGAAATCGATAAGCCGGCCTCCATTCCGCCGACGCCGACGGGGGTGACGGCCACCGGCGGCGCGGGCAAGGTGACGCTCGCCTGGACCGCCAGCTCCGGGGCAGCGAGCTACAACGTGTACCGCAGCACCAGCTCTGGCGGCGAGGGCACCACCGCCTATGCCTCGGGCATCACGACCACCGGCTACACGGACACGGGTGTGACCGCCGGCACGACCTATTACTACAAGGTTGCCGCGGTGAACAGCGCCGGAACCTCCGGGCAGTCCTCCGAGGTGAGCGCCGCGCCGACCACCCTCGGGCCCAATACGCCGGTCCTGCAGATCAACGCCGGGGGCGGCGCGGTGTCGCCATTCGTGGCCGACGAGTATTTCAGCGCCGGCAATGAATTCAGCAGCACGGCGACGATCAGCACGTCCGGCCAGACCAACGCCGCTCCGGCGGCCGTTTACCAGGACGTGCGCTGGAACGCTTCCTTCAATTACACGCTTCCCGGCCTGACCGCGGGCGCGAGCTATGTCGTTCGATTGCATTTCGTCGAACTCTCGTTCACGGCCGCGGGCGACCGTGTGTTCAACGTCGCGATCAACGGCACGTCCGTCCTCTCCAACTTCGACATCTACTCCCAGGTGGGGGAGAACCATGCGCTCGTGGAGCAGTTCAACGCCACAGCCAACAGTTCCGGCCAGATCGTCATCGCATTCACGCAAGGCTCGGCAGACAACCCCAGCATCGCCGGCATTGAGGTCTGGACGCCGCCCAGCGGGCCAACGCCGACCCCAACTCCGACGCCGACTCCCACTCCGACGCCGACTCCCACTCCGACGCCAACCCACACGCCCACGCCCTCGCCGACCCCCACTCCGACTCCAACGCCGACCCACACGCCGACGCCGTCGCCCACGCCAACACCGACGCCGACCCCAACCCCGACCCACACGCCCACGCCCTCGCCAACGCCGACGCCAACACCCACTCCGACGCCCACGCCGACAGGCAGCGGGCTGCCGCCCAATACCGCGGTCCTGCAGATCAACGCCGGAGGCGGCGCGGTGTCTCCCTTCGCGGCCGACGAGGATTACAGCAGCGCGGGCAACGAATTCAGCAGCACGGCGACGATCAGCACGGCCGGCCAGACCCACGCCGCGCCCATGGCCGTTTACCAGGACGTGCGCTGGAACTCATCGTTCACCTACACCCTTCCAGGTATGACCGCGGGCGACAGCTATGTGGTGTACCTGCATTTCGTTGAACTCTCGTTCACGGCGGCCGGCGATCGCATCTTCAACGTCGCGATCAACGGCACGAGCGTGCTGTCGAACTTCGACATCTATGCCCATGTCGGAGAGAACGCCGCGCTGGTGGAGCAGTTCACCGCCACGGCCAACAGCTCCGGCCAGATCGTGATCGCCTTCACCCAGGGCTCGGCCGACAACCCCAGCATCGCCGGCATCGAGGTCTGGACGCCGGCGGCTATTGCCCCCGCTCCCACCGGCCTGACCGCCACCGCCGGCAACGGCCAGGTGCCGCTTAGCTGGAACGCCAGCACGGGCGCGGTCACCTACAACGTCTATCGCGGCACATCTTCCGGCGGCGAGGGCTCCACGCCGATCGCGACGGGCATCACGGCAACCAGCTACACGGACACCACCGTCACTAACGGAACCACCTACTACTACAAGGTGGCCGCGGTGAATACCGGCGGCACGTCGGGATACTCGAATGAGGCCTCGGCAATGCCCCATGTTGTCCCACCCGCCGCTCCGGCGAGCCCGAGCGCCGAGGCCGGCTTCGGCAATATTGAGCTCTCCTGGAGCGCCAGCCAGGGAGCGACAAGCTATAACGTCTACCGGAGCACCACGTCTGGCGGCGAAGGCACCACGGCCTATGCGGCGGGCATCACGGGCACCACGTACACCGACAACAACGTTACCGCTGGCACGCCCTATTACTACACGATCGAAGCGGTTGACTCGGCCGGCAATTCGCCCGCGTCCGCCGAGGTTACCGCAACCCCGCTCTCGGCCACCGGACAGGGCGCCTCGTTCCCCTATACCCGATACCGGGCGGCGGACTCGACGGTCGCCACCTACGGCGGCGGAGCGACGCTGGTGTCCGACCCGACCTTCAACGAGCAGAACCTGGCAGCGCAGGCCTCCAACCAGGCCTACGTGCAGCTGTCAAGCTCGGGCTCCTACGTGCAGTGGACCATGGCCCAGAGCAACCAGGCGGGCGTGACCATGCGCTTCACCCTCCCCGACGCCACCAATGGCTACGGCCAGAATGGAACGGTGGCCTGCTACGTCAACGGCGCCCTCGTGCAGACGATCAACCTGACTTCGTACTACGCCTGGCAATACTTCGACGCCGGTGGCGATCCCAGCGACACGCCGGAATCGGGCAGCACCGTGTCGCCCGCATTCGCGTTCGACGAAGTCCACTGGCTGCTCTCGACACCGCTGAAGTCCGGCGACGTCATCAAGATCCAGAGCACGGGCGGCCCCGTGGTCGGCGTCGACTTCATTGAAACTGAGACGGTTCCCGCCGCCATCGCGCAGCCGGCCGGCTCGGTATCGGTCGCCACCTACGGCGCGGTGGCGTACAGCAGCAACTCGGCCGCCTACACTGAAATCGCCGGGTTCGAGTCCGCCGGAGGCTATGGGAGCACCACGACTGCGCCCGGGGTGACCGATTCCACGGCCGCGTTCAACTCCGCGATCACGGCGGCACTGGCCTCGTCCAGCAAGACACTGTATATTCCCGCCGGCACCTACTACATCTCGTCCAAGCTGGCGATCGGCACCGCCAGCAGCGGAGTCAGCCAGCTGACCGTCACGGGCGCCGGCATCTGGTACACCAACATCCAGTTCACCAACCCGAACGTCAGCGGGGGCGGCTTCTCGATCATGTGCGCGCCGACCGGGAGCATGAACTTCAGCAACATGTACCTGAACTCGATGCTCCGGTCGCGCTACGACGAGAACGCCATCTACAAGTGCTTCGAGGACGACTTCGGGGCGAATTCCAACTTCCACGACCTGTGGGAGGAACACTTCGAGTGCGGGTACTGGGTGGCCGACTACGCCCACAACCCATGCCAAATAGCCTATGGCCTGACCATCCAGAACAACCGCATCCGCAACAACCTGGCGGATGGCGTCAACTTCTGCAACGGCACGTACAACTCGACGGTGACGAACTGCAACATCCGCAACGGTGGCGATGACGGTCTGGCGGTCTGGCCCAACAACTTCAACGGCGCCCCGATGGCGTACAACGACACATTCACCCACAACACCATCGAGTTCGAGTGGCGCTCCTCCGGCATGGCCCTCTACGGCGGCTCCGGTCACCAGATAACGTACAACGTCGTCCAGGACCTGTACATGTCCGCCGGCTTCCGGGTCACCACCGGCTTCTCCGGTTACCAGTTCCAGAACAATACCGGCATCACCCTCAGCAACAACACGTTCATCTGCTGCGGCACCTACTACGATGCCTGGGGCGGCGAACTTGGAGCAATCGACCTGGAAGCCAGCAACAGCTCGGTCCAGAACTTCACGTTCACCAACATCCAGGTCATAGATGCCCTGCACGACGGCTACTCCTTCGGCTTCTCCGGAGGCATCGGGCCGGGCCTCGTGTTCAATACTTGTGTGGCAGACGGAACCGGGTTGGACGGCGTCACCGCCAGCAAGTACACCGAGGCGCACTTGGGTGCGGGCATCGAATCATATACTGGCAACGGCTCGGCGACGTTCACCAACTTCTCCTTTAGCAACTGCGCCGGTGGAGAAACGTTCCTCGCGAGCGGGTTCGTGTTGACGTTCTAAAGCCGGGCGAATTGTTGGGCTAGCAAACTTCAGGGGCAGACGTGCAATCGTCCGCCCCTTTCGGTAAGCTGGGCATGAGATGTTCCGATGCCTGACGTCATACAGGTTCTATTCCTTGGCGAAGGTCGGATTCGGCCTGGCTTACCTTTGGTATGTCTCGGATTTTCTCAGGATCCATGTCGCCATCTGGAATCAGCTGTCGCTCCTGCTTCCCGATCCCCGGACCACCATCTTGTCGGGAAACCCGCAGCTGGATGCCGTATTGCACGGCATAGCCAAGCTACTGAGCGGAAGGGCGATGGTATGGGCGTTCGCCTTGATGTCACCCGTGGCCGTCGGGCTGTTTCTCTGGGGACGGCACAAATGGCTCCAATTGGCCGTGGGATGGTGGGTGAGCTTCAGCATGATTTCCCTGAACTGCCTCGTGGGCGTTTTTTCCTCAACGGTGGATGTATGGGTCAACCTTGTCTTTGTCATTTACGGCCTGGTCGCCTTGGTCAGCCCGGCGGATGAGTGGGAAAAATCTGAAGCCGGCCTTAGCCTGGCCCGATGGCGTGACGATCCGCCGATGGCCAGCGCCTTCGCGTGGCTTGTGGTCTGGCTTCAGTTTCTCGTCTATTTCTTCGCCGGCGTAAACAAACTTGTCCTTGGGTGGATCCCATGGACGACCGGGGTCGCCCTGCAAAACCTGGCCGTCGACAGTTCCATTCATGACTTTGCCCGGGGAACGCACGTTCCCTTCTGGATTTCCCTGGTCCTGTGTTACGTCACCCTGATTCAGAGGCTGGTTGTTCCGTTCGGCTTCTTTTTCATGCGATATCGCTTCTGGTCGGTGCTCATTCTGGGGACGATGCATTTAGGATATGCCATATTGATGAATGTGAATTTATTTCCGCTCATCGGCATAGCGTCGCTGCTGATGATCTTGCCGCCCCGGATGCCGAACTTGCCTCGGGCTTCTTCAAAGGCCTCCCCAGAAGGCGGTAAGACGATTTCCCAAGAACGCCGAACCGTCGCGCCCAAAGCCGCCTGGGTCGAAAACACGGTGATCTGCCTCTTCGCCCTGACGCTGGCTTTGGAATCCGCCCGCCTCACGCGTTTCGACGCCATGCCGTGGGAGAACAAGCTCATGGTCACGCCCGGCTGGAGGATGTTTGCGGACGGGGGGGTTGTCGCCGGCGGGGAGTGGCGGGTCATCTTGGCCACGCCACGCGAAAGAATTGATGCCACCGCCATCGCCCTGCAGGCGCTTCCCCACCTATGGCGCGATCGTTTTTATATAAACATCATTTTAAGCGACCTCTTGAACAAGAATATGGGGCCGGGTTCGCTCGTGGACAGACTCGCTCGATCCACAAGGAGAATGTATCGCGAGCGCCAGCTCCGGCTGCACCTAAGCCCCACTGTCGTAAACGTCGGCTTTGAACTCTACCAGTGGAAGCCGACCCCCGCTGTCGGTGGCCCTGCGGCACCCTGATGCGCCCGGCGGACCGCCTCGCCACTCTCCACGCCATTCCTGGGGTCTAGTTCGAGGAGGGGTACCATACGTTTTCTGCGCAGATTGTCGGAGCCCCGAACGGGATTTGCCCTTGCCCAAAAAGGCGATTCCCTTGTCCCACATCCAAATGCCGGCTCCGACTCCCATTCGCCGCTGCCCATGGCCCACCAAACCGCTCGACATCGAATACCACGACAGGGAGTGGGGAAGACCGCAGCATGACGACCGGGCCCTGTTCGAGCTCCTGATTCTGGAGGGCGCCCAGGCCGGGCTCAGCTGGACTACAATCCTCGCCAAGCGGGAGAATTACCGGAAGGCGTTCGACGGGTTTGATGCGAAAAGGATCGCGAGATACGGCGCCAGGAAGACGGCGAGCCTCCTGGCCGACCCGGGCATCGTGCGCAACCGGCTGAAGGTCGCCGCGACGATCCAGAACGCGAAGTCGTTTCTGGCCGTGCAGGGGGAATTAGGGAGCTTTGGCCGGTATCTTTGGGCATTTGTCGGCGGAAAGCCCAAGGTCAATCGGCGGCGTGGCCGCGGCGACGTTCCGGCGCGCACGCGGGAATCTGACGCGATGAGCAGGGACCTGAAGGCGAGGGGATTCAAGTTTGTGGGAACGACGATCTGCTACGCCTTCATGCAGGCGGCCGGGATGGTGAACGACCACCTGGGGACCTGCTTCTGCCACGCGGAGTGCGCAAAGTTGAGCTGAACGCAGCCGGAGCATCCGCCTTGGGCCCGGTCTGAAATCTCCGGCAAGAGCGCGCCGGCCGACGTCACGGCGCCCCCGGCTTCCCGAGCGCCCAAGCGACCCCGTTGACGAGCAGCCGGCGGAAATCGGGGTTCTGGAAATCGTTGGGCGCCCCGAGCTGCGTGTAGAAGATCCGCGCCCGTTTGGGGCCATAGGCATGCGTCCATGCGACTGTCTCGGTGGGATGGCCGGGTACCGTGGTGACGAGCAGCGGCACGGCGTCGCTCGCCAGGGGGTCCACCTCATAGAGCGTGGTCTTTCCGCCGAGCGCGGCTGTCGAGACGCCACTCAGGATGGGACTGGCCTCCGCCCCGGGCGCGACAGCGACAGTCGTCATCGGCGCGTCGTTGTAATGCCTCGTATAATGGCTTCCGAGCACCCCGGGGCCGAATTCCGGCCAGTCCTCGAGCTTAGGATCAGCGGGCCGGGCGCCCTGGACAATGAAGGCGTGGCAGGCGGTGCGGATTCCGACCAGCGGCCTGCCCGAGTCCAGGTAGGCTCGCACGGCGTCGAGCTGGCCGGCGTGCGGCGTGCGCCGGCGGACGCTGAGAAAAAGCAGGTCCGCATCGCGCAATGCCTCAATGAGGCCGGGGAAGTTGTTCTTGTCGGCGGCGTCGGCCTGGACGAGCGTGACGCGGTAGCCCAGGGGCTCGAGCTCCGCCTTCGCGAATTCGGGAAGCGTCTCCCAGGTGTGGTATTCCTCCTCGCCGATCATGAAGACAATGCGCGGCGCGGCCGCCCGCGCCGCGAGGGGCGACAGGGCAACGGCAAGGGCGGCGAGGAGGAGGCGTTTCGTCATGGCATCGGGGGACGCGGGATTTGGACTGACGGCGGGCTTCCGACCGCAGGTAATCGAACGGCCGATTATGAAGCGGCGAAGCCGGGCCGTTGTCGACCAGGATTCCGCGGGAATTGCCGGAGACTTCATCGCGGGGAAGAAGTCGAAAGCTTGGGTTGTGCCCGCCCGATTTTTCCCCTGAGTAATGCCGGGGCGGAGGCACCCCAATCCGGCGCCGCCCTCCCGCAGCCCCAAGTTCTTATGTCTGGCCAGTCAGGTTTTCTTGCAACCCCTATAGCCCTGCACCTCCAACCCCATGCGCATCACGCTTCTCCTGACCCTTGCCTCCGCCGCCCTCGCCGCGCAGGCCCGCGGCGACGACTACCAGATCGCCGTCATTCCCATGGGGACCACGCACGAGTACTGGAAGTCCATCGAGGCCGGCGCAATGAAGGCCAAGCTCGAGCTCGCGGCGGCCGGCACGCCCGTCACGATCATCTGGAAGGGGCCCCTCCGCGAGGATGACCGCGAGCAGCAAATCCAGGTCGTCGAGAACTTCGTTGGGAGAAAGATCTCCGCGATCGTGCTCGCGCCCCTGGACTGCCGCGCGCTCCGGGCTCCCGTGGAGGACGCGGTCAACGCGGGCATCCCGGTTGTCATCGTGGACTCGCCGCTCCTTTCGAGCGCGCCGGTGAGCACCATCTCGACCGACAACTTCAAGGGCGGCGAGCTCGGCGGCCGCAGGCTCGGGAACCTGCTCGGGGGCAGGGGACGCGTCGTCATGCTCCGGTGCCAAGCCGGCTCCGCGAGCTCGGACGCGCGCGAGGCGGGCTTCCTGGCGGTCATGAAGGCGGAGTTTCCAGGGATAGAGCTCCTTTCGACCGACCAATACGGCGGAGTCACGACGGAGACGGCCTTTCGCGCGGCCCAGAACCTCTTCAACCGATTTGGCGCCAAGATGGACGGGATCTTCGCCTCGAACGAGTCGACCGCGAACGGGGTCCTTCTCGCTCTCCGGGAGGCCGGCCTCGCCGGGAAGGTCCGCTTCGTCGCCTTTGACGTCAACGATCATCTCGTGGAAGCGCTCATCCGGGGCGACGTGCACGGCCTCGTTGCCCAGGATCCCGTCAAGATGGGCTACCTGGGGGTATTGACGGCGGTTGCGGCGCTCCGCCACGAGAAGGTTGCGGCCTCGGTCGACACGGGCGTCCTGATCGTGACGCGGGAGAACATGGACGAGCCCGCCGTTGCGGCCCTGCTTCATCCTCCGCTCGCCCAGTACCTCAAGTGATCGCCTGGACCGGTCCGATCCCTGGCCGGGCGTCGCGCGCAATTCATTCGCGCATATCGTTGGTGCGCCGGTTCCGGCGGCCAGCGAAACCGCCCCCGGGGCCAGCGGGCACAATTCATGTCCCGCTTGGGACGGCACCTATGCCCCCTGCCCGTGTCAGTAGGCGCAATGAAATCAAAGCAGCACTTTTCCGCCAAGGCGACCAAGAATGCCCCCTCTCCAATTGCTCCCGCACTCGGCCTGCCGACCCACGGCCAAATCTCCGCGCTGGCACGCTCAATCTGGGAGAGGCGGGGCCGTCCGGAGGGTCAGGACGCGGCGATCTGGCTCGAGGCCGAGCGCAAGCTACTCGCGGGGGCCATCAGCTCCGGAGCGGACAGCGAGGCAGTAGCGGACACCCAGGTGCTTCTGGGCGAATCGACGGGCACCATTGAGGACAGGCTCCAGGCGTTCGGCAATTCGGCTGGAAGCCGGAGCGCAACGTCGCTCTAGGCAGCGGTCGGAGCACGGGACGCGGCCGGGGAGCGGGCGCCGCCACCTGGAGCAAGCCCGACGAGGGAATTCCCGCCATTTTCAGGTTCTGGCGGGAACCGCCGAATCGGCTCTTTCCGATGGCGGAAAGCACCGTCTGGGTTGTCATACAGCATAATGACCCCGCGCGGCCTTGGATTTCCCAGCTTTCTGCCGTCCGCAGTCATTGCCTTCCTTGCCTTCGCTCTGGCGCTGCCGCTCGGCGCACAGACGACCTATACCCCTTTCAGGTTCACCACGCTGGCTGGAGATTCCGGTGTCAGGGGCAGCGAGGACGGATCGGGAACGGGCGCGCAATTCAACGGCCCCGGCGCCGTGGCCGTCGATGGGGACCGGAATCTGTATGTCGCCGACTCCGGGAATGCCACGATTCGCAAGATCACCCCGAACGGCGTCGTCACAACCCTCGCGGGCACCCCGTCGAACGGTGGGTATGCGGACGGGACGGGCGCGGCCGCGCAATTCGGCTCGCCCAACGGGATTGCGGTCGACGGGAGCGGGAACGTCTACGTCGCCGACAGCTACAACGATGCAATCCGGAAAATCACCCCTGGCGGCGTGGTGACGACCTTTGCGGGAATACCGGGTCGCACCGGGGGCTCTGCCGACGGGGCCGCCGCCGCCGCCACGTTCAATTATCCAAGCGGCGTTGCCGTGGACGGCAACGGCAACGTGTACGTCGCTGATTCGGACAACGGGACGATCCGCAAGATCACGCCCGCCGGCGTGGTGACGACCCTGGCCGGCATGGCTGGCGGCGTTGGCGGCTCGGCCGATGGGACGGCTGCCGCCGCGCGGTTCAATTTCCCGGCCGGCGTGGCCGTGGATGCCGGCGGCAATGTGTATGTCGCGGACGCCGGGAATGACGTGATTCGCGTGATAACTCCGGGCGGCATGGTCACGACCCTTGCGGGCGCGGCGGGGAATCCGGGCAGCGCGGATGGCACGGGCATCGGGGCCCAGTTCAATAACCCGACCGGGGTCGCCGTGGATGGGTCGGGGAACGTCTATGTTGCGGACTCTGGCAACAGCGCGGTCCGCATGATCGCGCAGGGGGGCATAGTCACCACCTTGGCGGGATTGCCCGGTATCATGGGCAACGCCGACGGGATCGGGCCGGCGGCGCGGTTTGAGTCTCCCGGCGGCGTGGCCGTGGATGGAAGCGGCGGCGTCTATATAGCGGATCCGGAGGCCCAGACCGTCCGGGTTGGATATGCCGCCACGCAGATCCCGGCCACGGTCACGCTGGGCAATCTGTACGAAAGCCAGTACAGCCAGGGGGGCGTGACGGTGACGACGATACCGGCAGGCCTTCAAACGGTCATCACGTTCGGCTACGCGACAAACGGCACGGGCTCCGCCATCACGAATTTTGCCCCGATAGACGAGCTCGGCAGCTTCAGGGTTTTCGCAACGATCGTTGACCCATACTATGCGGGCTCCGCGAGTGGCGTCCTCAACATCGGTCCGCCTCCGTCCACGCTGCCGTCATTCACGGTCTCCCACACCCAGGCCGGCGGGAGCTTCCTTTGGGGGATCACCGCCGGACCGGGCGGCCTCGTGGCAGTCGGCACAGGCGGCACAATCCTCGGCTCCGGCGACGGCGCGACCTGGACGAGTCGCACCTCGGGCACGGCGAACTGGCTCGTCGCGGTCGCCTACGGCGGGGGCCAGTATGTCGCCGTCGGGGATAACGGCTGCATCCTCCTGTCCGCCGACGGCGTTTCCTGGGAGAGCGTGGTGCAGGCCGCCACGTCCGCGCGGCTAAACAACGTGGTCTATGCCGCCGGCCAGTACGTCGCCGTTGGAGAGGCAGGCGCCATCATAACCTCACCGGACGGGCAAACCTGGACGGCGCGCGCCTCGGGTGTGACGGGATGGCTCCGGGGGCTCGCCTACGTGGGCGAGATCAACGAATTGGCCTACATACTCCCAAGGTTGATCCCCGCGAGGTTCGTCGCCACGGGCGAGGGCGGGGGGGTCATAAGCTCCACGGACGGGATAACATGGG
>Ga0302326_10026619_pt1 | contig 11682 bp, 10 predicted proteins | sample Palsa_T0_3_FD_202264 | JGI IMG/M metagenome (GOLD analysis project Ga0302326, IMG submission 202264) | Peat permafrost microbial communities from Stordalen Mire near Abisko, Sweden - Palsa_T0_3 | ecosystem: Environmental > Terrestrial > Soil > Palsa > Peat permafrost | place: Sweden: Abisko... | reverse complement strand
TCGAGTTGCATAGCCGGCATCAGACAGCCGGGCTTGATCGCATCGGGCTGTTCGACCCACAGCAGCAAATTAGGTTGGGTGTTGGGTGCTGCGCCTGACGCAATGGTAGTGCGGCTCATCAAGTGCGTCAGGTCGGGGCCAAACTTGCCATTGGCAATTGTGCCCGTGATCGTATGACAGTTCATGCAGGCGTTCGCTTCGAACACCTTGCGCCCGGCGACTACCTGGTTGGACATTGCTGCCGGTGTCTTCTGCTGCTGCGTCCACTTTTCGAAATCTTCGGGCGAATCGACCATTACGTTCAGCAGCATCTTGGCGTGTTGCGTTCCGCAATACTGGGCACACTGTCCCACGTAATGTCCCACATCGTGGGGGTCAATCCACATTTCGTTCTTGCGATTGGGAATCAGGTCAACCTTGCCCGCCAGCTGCGGGACCCAGAAGCTGTGGTCGGTGTCCGCCGACAGCAGCGTGATGTGCGTGGGCGTGGGGTGGCTGGGGTCACTGACCGGGACGTGCAGCTCATTCGCCGTGACAAAACCGTAGCCGGGATACTGAAATTCCCACCAGAACTGATGACCAATGGCAGTCACCTCGATTGCATTGGGAGGAAACTGCGCGTCCTCGACCGCATGGATCACCCGTGCCGCTGCCAGGAACAGCACCACCACAATCAAAACGGGGATCACGGTCCATGCCAGTTCCACCTGGTTGCTGCCGTAAATCTGTGGCGGCTCGTGACCATTGTCGGTGGATCGTTTTCGATACTTCACAGCCGCATACACGATCAGGCTGAAAACCACGAGAAAGATGGCAAGGCAAATGGCCATTACAAACAGCGACAGATGGTAAATGTCGTGGGCGGGAGTGGAAGCAGGATTTAGAAGCGACGGGGTCGACGACGGACCAGCCGTGGAAGCGAACGCTGTTTGGCTGGCAGCGAGGGCCCAAAGAGAAAGCAGCGTGACTGAGCCGCGGGAGCCCAGGCAGCCTTTCGCCGAGTGGTCCGAACGCCCCGGGGTGGCCCTCTCGCGGTGTGTGGGTCGCGTGTACATTCGGTGGAGAACAAGTGAACGATGGTCAGCACTACGGGCTAACGGTTTTCGCCGGCTCGCATGCCGGTGACTGCCTGACTCCTTGTGATCGGCAACCCTACACACCAATCCGGACCAAACTAGCGACTTCTGATGCGGGCCTCACAAAGGTGCCATATCCTTTGCGACAGCGCAGAATGCTAGAGCGAGAATGTTTCGGTTTATACCTTCAACGGAAGAGATTTGCAATAGCTCATTCTGCGGCAATAACCATCCGAAGGCAACGACTCATGGCGGATGTTTCTAAACCTAATTGAGTACGACAATCGCGAGATAGGGTTCGGCAAGAGTGCAGGAAATTTTTCGCCGCTTTGGCTGCAACGGACCACGGTTTGCGTCATCTCATGATTGTTTGAGCCATGCGCTTTCCTGGTCCGTTACAGAGGACGCTTTTCGCTTGCCGGTCGGTGCTGTGGCTGGCGAGTTGCATTGTGCCTCGCGGACAGCGTGTCCGCTGGCGGGAGAGTTGGACCAGTCAGGTCTGGCATTGGTGCCTTTTCCTGGCGGAATCAGGTCAACTCAATCGCGACAAGAAGCTCGAACTGGCCCGCTTCTGCTGGAGCGCCTTCCCGGCCGCGTTCTGGGTGCGATTCGATCGCGATCAGTTCTTCCAGCGCGCGGACAGCGTGGAGCGTTCTCCCGCGACTTGTCTGGGTGGAATTGGGTTGTTTTTGGCAGTAGTAATACTGGCAGGCGGAATCATCCCTGCCCTGTGGTCGTTTCTATCCTCGCCGCTATCGAATCCCGAGCGCTTCTGCGTGATCGGTTTGAATGGCAAGTTTCGCCGGGTCCCTTCCGAGACGCTGCTCGATCTAGCCTCAACCTGGAAGGGCAGTAAGCTTCTGGACGCCGTCGCACCTTACTCATGGGGCCCGGGAACCCTGACAGCATCGCAGCGAACTGTTCCCATCCTGTCAGCCCGGGTTGCGCCAGAATTTTTCCAGGTGTTGGACCTCCATGCTGCCATCGGCCGAACCTTACGTGCTGGGGACGAGGAGACCTGCGCCAACTGTGTGCTTCTGAGCCATGAAATCTGGCAACTGCAGCTGCATGGCGATCCGGCAATCGTTGGCCGGCAAGTCACGTTGGACGGCAGCCCGCGAACCGTGGTCGGCGTTTTGCCACGCAATTTCCATCTACTATCGCCGGAGATTGCCGTCTGGGCCCTGCTGGACTCGGCCTCACCATCGTTTAGCAACTTTGTTGAGCGCATTGGTGCCGTGGCCCGCATGAAGGCGACAGCGACGCCGCAGGAGGTGGAGACCGATCTCGCGGATCGGACGGAGAACGCCGGTTATGTTCTCCCTGCCTCGCTACTGGTGGTCACATCGGGACGGGCGGAGATGCGGCGCTATATAAGCACTTATCTGCTGTTCGTGCTCTTGGCCATGACTGGCGCAATGTTGATTGTCTATGTGCGCTCCGGGGGCGGCATGGGACGCGCGCCCCTCAGCTGGCGCGACCGCTGCCGATGGTGGACATTTTTCGCGGCCAAGACAGGGCTGTTGTTGCTGGTAACCGGATTGTTTTCCTGGAGGGCGGTTCGCTGGCTTTCAGTGTACTTTGTCGGCTCCATACATCCCATGGCCAATGGCATTGCGCTGTGGCTCTTCCTGATTCTTTCCGTTGCTCCATTGTCCTGGGCAATCCATGACCAACAACGCCGATGCCGCGTTTGTTTGCGCCGCCTGGGAACTCCAATTCAGATTGGCGCTACGGGACACGTTCTGCTCGACTGGTCCGGAACCGAGCTTATGTGTCCTGAGGGACACGGCGTCCTCTATCTTCCTGACTCGCAGGCAAACTGGCTGGAGCGCGATCGCTGGGACAATCTCGACGATTCCTGGGCGGGACTGTTCAAGGAAGAGTGAGGAAGTTCAGCTCTTAGGATTGTCGCTGGTCATCTCGCGAATTCCGTTTGGGCCGCTAACCACGACCAAGTGCGTCAAGCCGAGAAACAGCCCGTGCTCGACAATTCCGGCCCGGGCCTCGAGTCCGCGTGCGAGCTTGGGGGCGTCGGCGATCGGGCCGAAGTCGCAGTCGAGAATCATGTTGCCCTGGTCGGTACGGTACTCCTCGCCGCCGGTGGTCTGACGAACGACATACTTGGCGCCAAGTGATGCCAGGAACCGCGCCTGCGAAAGCCAGCCGAATGGAAGAACTTCGACCGGCAGAACGTGTAGGGTGCCGAGCCGCGGCGAGAGTTTGCTCTCGTCGACGACAATGATCTCGCGGGCCGTGGCCTGTGCAACCAGCTTCTCGCGCAGCAGTGCACCGCCGCCTCCCTTAACCAGGTTGAGCTGCGGATCAACTTCGTCGGCGCCATCGATGGTGACGTCGATAGCCTGGGGCAAGTCATCCAGCAACATTGGGATGTTGAGTGCAACCGCGGCGTCCCATGAGGCCCGCGAGGTCGCGAAGCCTACGATCTCTTTCAAGTCCCCGCTCTGCAGAAGAGCGCCGATGCGCTGAATAGCGAAGATAGCCGTCGAGCCGGTGCCGAGCCCGACAGTCATGCCGGACTCGACGTAGCGGACGGCGTATTCCGCCGCAGCTTTCTTTAGTGCGGCGTGTGGATCCGGCGATGCGGTGAGGGTGGTCATCGTGATCCAGGCTAACCAGAGGTTTCTCGCGGGCTGAAGCCCGCCCGGAATCAGAACAATAAGAACTTGCAACGGCACAGCTAAAGCTGTGCCCCTTCAAGACAAATCGAAATCGAGTTTTCAGCAGCCTGTAAAGGCATGCTCCGGCCACTAGGGTTTACAACAATTGCACTCGATTTCAGATCTTCCGGCCTAGCGCCTTGCGATAGCGGCTGATCAGCGTGTTGGTCGAACTGTCATGCTTCAGCTGCGGCGCCGCCTCGCTTTCCAACTCGGGGATGATGCGCTTGGCCAGCACCTTACCCAGCTCCACGCCCCACTGGTCGAAGGAATCGATGTTCCAGACAGCACCCTGAGTGAAGACGTTGTGCTCATACAAGGCAACCAATGTGCCCAACGCCCGCGGCGTGAGCTTGTCGGCCAGGATGGTATTCGTTGGGCGGTCGCCTTCGCAAACGCGGAACGGCGTCTGGAAGTCGGCCGAACCTTCGGCTTTCAATTCCGCGGCGGTCTTGCCGAACGCCAGCGCCTCGGCCTGCGCGAAGACGTTCGCCATCAGGTAATCGTGCTGTACCTTCAGCGGGCTCAGCGGCTGGCAGAAAGCAATAAAGTCACATGGGATCAGCTTCGTCCCCTGATGGATCAACTGGTAGAACGAATGCTGGCCATCGGTGCCAGGCTCGCCCCAGATGATTGGCCCGGTCTGCCACTCCACGTGATTGCCTTCCAGATCGACGTGCTTGCCGTTGCTCTCCATCTGCAACTGCTGCAGGTAGGCTGGGAAGCGCTTCATGTTGTCCGAGTAAGGCATAATGCCGACGGTTTGGGCGCCGAAAAAGTTGTTGTACCACACTGTCAGAAGTCCCATTAGCGCGGGAAGGTTCTTCTCCAGCGGCGCGGTGCGGAAATGCTCGTCCATCGCGTGGAAGCCGGCGAGCAACTCGGCAAAACCATCCGGGCCAACAGCAATCATGGTCGACAGACCGATGGCCGAATCCATCGAATACCGCCCCCCGACCCAATCCCAGAAGCCGAACATGTTGGCGGTATCGATGCCGAACTTCGCCACGCCCTCGCCGTTCGTCGAGACAGCGACAAAGTGCTTGGCCACAGCCGCGTCGCTTTTCAGCGAGTCGACGATCCACTTGCGCGCGGTGGCCGCATTGGTCATGGTCTCCAGCGTAGTGAAAGTCTTCGAGGACAGAATGAAAAGCGTTTCGGCGGGGTCGAGGTCGTGGGTGGCATCGGTGAAGGCGGCGCCATCGACGTTGGCGACGAAACGAAACTTCATCGAGGGATCGGTAAAGTCGCGCAGCGCGTCGTAGGCCATCTCCGGGCCAAGATACGAGCCACCAATGCCGATGTTGATAACATTTTTGATCGGTTTGCCAGTGTGGCCCTTCCACTCTCCGCTCCGAAGGCGGTTGGAGAAAGCTGCCATCTTATCGAGCACGGCGTGAACGTCAGCCACGACATCTTTTCCGTCAACTTCGATTCTGGCGCCCCGCGGGGCGCGCAAAGCTATGTGCAGCACCGCACGCCTCTCTGTAATGTTGATCTTCTCACCACGGAACATGGCATCGCGGCGGGCTTCCACACCGCGCTCGCGAGCCAACTGGACCAAAAGGGTCATGGTCTCGTCGGTGACCCGGTTCTTGGAGTAATCCAGATACAAGCCAGCGGCTTCGGCGGTGAGCCGTGTCCCACGCTGTGGGTCGTCGGCGAACAACTGCCGCAGCTGGGCATCTTTGATTTTTTCGTAGTGGGCCTGAAGCGATTTCCAGGCTGGAGTATCGATGGGTCGCTGGGTAGTCGTCGTGGGCTCAGGCATAATTTACTTCTCCCGTGAATTCCTCGTTATGAAATCGGTCAAAGCCACGAGCCTCGAGCCAAAACTCGAATGTCGCTACCGTACTTAGAAACTCGCTCGAAGCTCCCGGCTAATGGCTCGCAGCTACTTCAACGCCTTGCTCTTGGTTTCAATGGAAGTTATGAGATCCTTCCACGAATCATCGAATGACTTCGCGCCCTCCGATTGCAAATCCGCGGCGAGCTTCTTCAGATCGATACCGGTTTTGGTGAATGCCGATAATGTCTGCTCGCAGTCGCCGCCGTCACGCGGAATCGTTTTTGTAACATTGCCGTGCTGGCTGAAGGCAAGCAGCGTTTCTTCCGGCATGGTATCGACGGTATTGGGCGCGGCCAATGCGCCGATGTAAAGCACGTCCGAGGCTTTGGGATCTTTCGTTCCCGTGCTGGCGAAGAGCAGGCGTTGCGCGCGCGCGCCCAGGTTGGCCAGGCGTTGCCAGCGATCGGACTCCAGCACATCGCGATAGGCTTTGTACGCCTGTTGGCCGATCGCCGGACCGAGCCTGTCGCGCAGATCAGCAGGCACTTTGTCCATGGTCGCCTTATCCCAGCGGCTGACGAACAGCGACGCGACGGAGCGCACGTCGGGACTTAGGCCGGCTTCGACGCGGCGCTCCAGTCCACGCATGTAGGCTTCCGCGGCGCCAAGATAGTGCTCGCGGCTGAAGAGCAGGGTCACGTTCACTGACACGCCGGAAAAGATTGCCTCCTCGATCGCAGCTTTTCCTTCGGGCGTGCCGGGGATTTTGATGAACAGATTCGGACGGGCCGCTTTTTGATGCAGTGCCTTAGCTACTGTGACCGTCGTCTTGGCGTCATAAGCCAGCAGCGGAGAAACCTCGAGCGAGACCCACCCGTCTACTGTCGCGGTGCGCTGGTGAATGGGAGCAAAGAGGTCGGCGGCGCGGCGAAGGTCCTCGATCGCCATCTCGAAGAACGCGTCTTCGGCGGAGAGCCCGCTGGACGTCAGCTTGGCAATTTCCTTGTCATAGGAGTTCCCGTGAGTCATCGCGTTATCGAAGATCGTGGGATTGGAGGTGAGACCGGTCACCGACAACTCGTCGATGTAGCGCTTTAACGTGCCAGTATCGAGCAACTCACGGGTGATGTTGTCGAGCCATAGACTCTGTCCAAGGTCATGCAGTTGTTGCGTGGCTTTCATCTTGTTACCTCTTCTCTACGCAGGTTCGCTCGGCAGCTGTTTTGGAACCCAAGAGCGCCATTCCAGGTCCAGCAGGTCGGCGATGCGCCGGATGCTGATGTCCGCGGGCCGATAGTCAGCAAACGCTTTCTTGTCCCGCGCGTAGTGGCCCTGCCGCACAAACACGGTCGTTACACGGTCCTTCCAGACATCTTTGATGGCTTCGAGGAGCCGCAATTTGTCATCGACCATCACATAGTGTCTGGCGGGATAAAGGCGTTCCACACACTCCAGCTCCTGCTCTTTATGGATAAAGATCATCACATTTCCGGCAAAGGCCTTCCATAATCCAGAACGCTCGACCTTCCGCGGCTGGAAAACGGCATCGCCATCGGACAAAATGGCCACTTGTCCCCAGCGCTTCACATGTTTGATGACATCCAGGGCCTCGGGATACAGGCGCGCCGCAAAGGGATACTCGATCAGCCAGTTTGCCACGTGGAGGAAACGTGGATCGCGCAACTTCTCCTGCCGGTACCCCTGGAGCGCGCCGAGGTAGTCCGCATAGCCAAGCTTGCTGCGCAGATCTTCGAAGATAGCCACATAACGCTGACGAGCCTCTTTGCCGAACTCGCGGCCAATGTGGCGGAACAGATCGTTCTGCATGCGATCGTTGTCGAGCAGTGTGTTGTCGACATCAAACAGAAACACCAGTTCCTTCATTCTGCGTGGTGCAGCGGACCGGACCGAAGCCCTCGTCTTGGAACTCCTCTTTGCGCTCATTTGTCGTCAGCGGTCGATGGCAGGGGATCGATCCACGGCCCATCCTGCGAAATGAGTTGGCAGGCTTCATCCGGGCCCCATGTGCCCGGCTCATATTCGTAGACTGGCGTAACGTTGTCGAGGATCGGTTGGACGATGCGCCACTGAGCTTCCACCAGATCCTGACGGGCAAACAGCTCTCCGTTGCCGCGCATGGCATCGCCGAGCAGCCGCTGGTAGGGCGGCATGTCGTCAACCGCCTGGCTCTTTAGTTTCAATTCCACGTCCTGGCCCACCATGCGCTCGCCGGGAACCTTGACGCGAACGCCAAGATCGATACTGATGTCGGGGCTGACTTGCATCCGCACGTGCGAGGAACGCGGCGGCACAATCTCGTGGAACGTCTCCCGCGGCGGACGCTTGAACTCCACAATCGCTTCCATGCAGGTGACCGGCATGACTTTGCCGGCGCGAATGTAGATAGGAACGCCGGCCCAGCGCCAGCTATCGATATGGAGCTTGAGGGCGACGAAGGTCTCAACGGTAGAAGCTGGAGCTACGCCGGGGACGCTCTTGTAGCCTTTGTATTGGCCGCGGACAACGTCTTCCGGTTTGAGGGGAACGACGGCTTTGAGCAACGCGGCCTTCTGATCGCGTTCGGCATCGTGATCCTCGCCCGTAGGCGGACCCATCGTCAGATTGCCCAGCACCTGCAACATGTGGTTCTGGACAACGTCTCGGATGGCGCCGGTCTCATCGTAGAACCTGCCACGGTCGCTCACGCCGAAACTCTCCGCCATGGTGATCTGGATGCTGCGGACATGTTCGCGGTTCCAGATGGGCTCGAAGATTGGGTTGGCAAAGCGCAGGTACAGCATGTTCTGCACTGGCTCTTTGCCCAGGTAGTGATCGATGCGATAGATGTTTTCCTCAGGAAAGAAGCGATGCAGGGTGCGGTTCAGCTCTTGCGCTGAAGCTAAGTCGTGGCCGAAAGGCTTCTCGATCACCACTCGCGCATTGGTCGCGCAGCTGGATTTCGCCAGCCCGTCGGCGACCGTACCAAACAAGCTGGGCGGAACGGCGAGATAATGAAGGGGAGCTTTGGCGTCGCCGAGTTGCTTGCGGAGCTCGGTGAAAGTCGCCGCGTCGGCGTAGTCGCCATCGACGTAGCGTAAAAGGCTGAGCATCTTTTCGAAGGCTGCCTGCTCCAGACCGCCGTGGTTCTCCAGGCTCTCCTTGGCACGAGCCTTGAGTTGGTCCAGGTTCCAACCGGCCTTGGCAACGCCGATAATGGGAACGTTGAATCCCTCGTAGCGAATCAGGTCTTGCAGAGACGGGAAAATCTGCTTGTTAGCCAGGTCTCCCGTGGCTCCGAAAAATACGAAAGCATCCGACATTCCACTTGACATTATTGTGCTCCCGATTGCGGTGTCTTTGCGGGACCTCGTAACTGGATTCGCAGCCCTGGTTCAAGACTGCTTGACAACAGCAGTGTCCCTTGCGTTTGCCGTCCGGCTGAGGCCACTTGAGCAGTGATAATGCCACGCAGAACGAAGTGTCGGAAATTCTACTCCAACCAGGTTAATAATCAAACCAGCCCACAGTGTGGGATAAGTCCGCGGTCGGCACGCCGCGGGCTAATCGGCGGAAGGCTTGACTGGTTATGTTTGATCGACGCGCTGGATAAAGGCAACCGCCTGGCGCTCGGCCCAGCGGCCGTCATAGCCGTCGGGAGCGGCGAGGAAGGCGCAATGTCCGCCCTGCGCTGTCTCGATGAAGGTGATGTGCGAATTGCCCAGCAGCTTCGCGCGCGTGTCCGGCAGCACGCGGATGAACGGGTCGTCCTGGGCATGGAGCACCAGGGTGGGAACAGCGATGCGATCGATAACGCCACTGGAGGCGGCGCGCGTGTAGTAATCCTGAGCGTCGCGGAATCCGGAGTAGCGGGCGGTAATCTGGTCATCGAAGTCGCGCAAGCTGCGCATGCCGCGCAAGTAGCGCACATCGTAACGATCAGGATAAAGCGCAGCTTTACGCAAGATGCGGCGGCGTAATCCCAGGAGAAACTTCCATTCGTAGACGCGATTGACGCGCGCGTGCAACGCATCGGACGAAGGCGCAAGGTCCATTGCCGGAGAGACGCCGACCGCGGCTTTTACTTGCGGCGGCGCACCCGTTCCCCATTCGCCAAGCAGCTTCAGCACCAGGTTGCCGCCCATGGAGTATCCCACGAACGTCAGCTTTTGCAGGCCATCTTCGTTGATCAGGGTTTGCGCAATCGCCCCGACATCGCCCGACATTGAGGAGTTGTACAAAGTGGGACCGAGATGCTCTGTGTCACCACAGTTCCTCATGTTCATGCGCACTACATTCATCCCCGCTGTCCAAGCTTTGCTGCCGGTGCCGATCACGTACTGCGATTCGCTGGAGCCCTCGAGTCCATGCACGATAATCAGGGTCATCGCAGTTTTGCGCTCGGGCTGCCAATGACAGTGGCAGAGCACCTGAACTTCCGGCTCGACCTGAAACAGCCGCTCCTGCGGCGGAGGCAGCAGATTGCGTCGCGGCAGGAAGTTTCCGGCGATCGTCTGGGCATGACCGCTGACAAAGGGTCGGCGCGGCCGAAAAGGCTCGCCGAAGAAGTCCTGCTGCAGCGCGGACTCGGCCGGAGGAAGCCGAAGCTCCGACGAACCTCGGCCAGATTTGTTGTGGGGAAGGATAGACCAAGCTCCTGCATCTATAATGATGTCTTTATGGTCGCAGCCGATTCGCTATAAACCAACGATAGGCTGCGAATCACGCGGATTGGAGTAATTCATGCCAATTTTCGAATACCGCTGCGAAGGTTGTGGACACAAGTTCGAAGCCATCCTGTTTGGCCAGCAGACGCCGGAGTGTCCTAATTGTCATACTGAAAAGCTGGAGAAACAGCTCTCGACCTTCGCTGTCAGCAAGAGCAGCGGTGCAGCGTCGCCAGAGGCCGGCTGCGGACAGGCGAACTGCTGCCGGATGAACGGCGGCTGCGACCTGAACTAAAGCTGCTAGCTCAACAGCACGTCGGGGTTCTTACGGGCGACATGCAACAGCTTGAGCGTAGCCTGGCGCGGTTGGCGGACGCCCTGCTCCCAACTCTCGACCGCATTCGAACTGACATTCAACAGACGCGCGAACAGCGCCTGACTGGCGTTCAGCCCCTCGCGCAAGGCGCGAATATCACTACCCTTCATAGGCTTGGGACGAGGCGGGATCTCGACCGAGCGCAGATCGAGCTTGATGCCGCTCTTTTCTGAAGCAGCGGAAGCCGGGGACCGCTCTTCGTCTTTACGCTTACTTTTCTTCTTGTCTTTCTTGTTCTTCTTGCCCATCGTCACCCTCCCACCATCTTTGATATCCCACATAGTAGGACTAAGCAAACAGACAGTAAATAGCGCTTTAGGGCCGCGCCTTCAGCCCACTTTCTGCCGGATTGGCCGTGCCACCGGCCGTCCCTTTTCGCCAATCTCAAGGTATGCCCAAGGCAATTCGTGATCGTGAGTGAAGACCACGAGCCATTGTTCGGGAATGCCAACCTCGTAAAAGCGATGCTTGTTGGCGATGCTTTCCAACGGATAGAGATCGAAGCCAAGAGTCCAGGTAGGATCGAGGTGCTTGGCATCGCAAATGAGATCGCTGGGATAAGCAGCAACCTTGCCCCCGCTCTGAACGATCACTGCTTGCATGTCACGAGTGTGACCGGGATAGACCTTGACGGAGATGCCGGGAACGATTTCCGCGTCGCCTTTGAGCAGCTTCATTTGCCCGCTGTTGACCAGGGGATCGTAATTGTCGGTCATGTAGCTCACTCGGTCGCGCTCGTGCTGCTCGTGAGCATGTTGCAGTTCGCCTTCCTGGACGTAGTAGGTTGCGCGAGGAAAGGTCGCGACCGGCTTGCCGTCTTTGTAGTGGGTGTTCCAGCCACAGTGGTCGAAATGCAGATGCGTATTGATGACGATGTCGATCTCGTCGGGCGAAATTCCGGCTTGCTCGAAGCTCTTCATCAGCAGTTCCTCGTTGCGATAGATGGCCTGACTTTTCTCGTTCAGCTTGTTGCCGATGCCGGTCTCGATGAGGACGTTCTGTTTGCCGGTGCGGACCAGCAGCGAGTTTGTGCCCATCGGAATGGTGTTGCGGTCGTCAGGCGTGATGCGCTTTTCCCACATAACCCTGGGGATTA
>Ga0302326_10026616_pt1 | contig 11684 bp, 10 predicted proteins | sample Palsa_T0_3_FD_202264 | JGI IMG/M metagenome (GOLD analysis project Ga0302326, IMG submission 202264) | Peat permafrost microbial communities from Stordalen Mire near Abisko, Sweden - Palsa_T0_3 | ecosystem: Environmental > Terrestrial > Soil > Palsa > Peat permafrost | place: Sweden: Abisko... | reverse complement strand
GCGCTTTGAGAGGATCTTGAGCAGCCTGGAGGTGCCCGTCACTCCCATCCTCTCGCCCCACCGCTTGGCGGTCTCGAGGTCGCTGTCGTCTAGGGTCATCTGTCTGAACGGTTTAGTCCTCCACGAGAACTTGGGAAGGCTGCCGATCTCCTGCGTCGGGAAACTCTTGGACAAGTCTACTTCTCCCCCAGCTCCCTCTTCAGCTCGCCCAAGCGCCTCAGTTTGGCGTCCGCTGAGACGCGGGGCACATAGCGCAGGTCGGACGATGGTGCCAACGTTATCTTCTTCGTGCCCGTCCTGTCGAGGACCTTCTCGACGTTGCCCTTGAGCTCCTCTACGCTCTCCAGGTATGTGGTGCGCGCGTCGGCTACGCCGGCGATTATCCCCTTCTTGGTGGGGGACAGGGAGTCCGGGTCGGTCTGAGTGAAGTCGAAACCTATGTCGTCAGTGTGAATCGCGTCGAATATGTCGGGGATGTAGTGCGAGGCGTCGCCGAAGATCGTGTGGAACCCGGTCCGGAGCGATACGCCCTTTACCGCAGACCGGACCGCCTCCCCCAGCTGGCCCAGCCCGTCCTTGGAGATCGCCTTCTGCGTAAAGCGGGCGACGAGAGCAGGGGACGAGAACTGTACGTAGGAGACTCCGTTCTTCTCGAGCGTGAGAAGCTCCTTGTTCAGCACGTCGGCGTAGGCGAAGAGCAGCTTCTCGCGGCTCCCGTAGTGGTGGTCTTCCGCCAGCTCGGATAGCGTCAACGGGTCCGGTATCGAGACGCGGAACTTCCCCTGCTTGAGGAACCTCCGTTCCACTTTAGACCAGAAGGCGTTCCCGTTTCCTGACAGCGGTCCCGTGATTATCTGAGTGTAGTAGAAAGTGTTGGTGTTGTACCATCTGACCATAGCACCCTTCTTCACGCCCTCCAGGCCGTTGGTGAGCGGCCGGAGGAAGTCTTGCCAACCCGTTGTAAATTGTCCGTCCGACAGGTAGTCGGCGCCTGCCTCCTTCTGGAGTGCGACGAGCGAGTCGGAATCAGAGCGGAAAGCGGCGTTGAGGGTTCCCGAGTCGATCCGGCCGCGCTCCCAGTCCTGAGTCGCCTGGATGGTCGACTCGTTCCTCGCGTGCAAACCAGTTAACGAAAGTGTAAACTCGGCCATTTTTATCTAACCCTGAGACTCCCCTGTGTCTAGCCGCTCGGACTATTCATATGATATAAGCTGTTCTGATACAGGTATTCCTTTGCTCATGTCTCATGCTACGATGCCCGCCAGCTCCTCGAAGACGCGTATGAGCGATTGGGTGCCCTCTTCGCCTCTACCCTCCGCCTCGAGCGCGTTGTAAAGCTGGTGACCCATGCTCGAGCCGGGTAGCGACACCTTTAGCTCGTTCGCGCTCGCGAGGACCAACTTCAGGTCCTTCTGTAGCAGCTTTACCTTGAAGCCAGGGGCAAAGTCTCCGTCGACGGCCTTCGGTCCCAGGTTGACCAGGCTCCACGAAGAGGCGGCGCCTGCTGACAGCGAGTCTATGACCTTCTTCTGGTCCAGCCCCGCCTTCTTCGCGAAAACTAGGCACTCGCAGACCCCGATCATGTTACCCGCCACGAGTATCTGGTTTGCCAGTTTGGTGAGCTGACCCGCTCCGCTGTCTCCCATCCTGACGACCTTCTTGCCCATCGCCTGGAGCACCGGGAGGCAGTCGTTGTAGGCGCCTTCCGGTCCTCCCACCATTATCGTGAGGGTTGCCTCCCTCGCTCCTTTGTCCCCTCCACTGACCGGCGCGTCGAGGAGAATAGCGCCGACCTTTGAGAGTTCCGCGGAGATCGCCCGCGTTGCATTCGGGGAGATAGTGCTCATATCGATTACCGTCAATCCCTTCCTTGCGCCCTCGATCACGCCGCCGGGCCCGAGGATCACCTGCTGTACGTCCGGAGTGTCGGTCACCATCGTAATCACGACGTCAGAGTTCATGGCTACCTCCTTCGGCGAGGCGGCGGTCTTTGCTCCCGCTGAGACGAGGGCGTCCGCCGCGGGCCGGCTCCTGTTGTAGACCGTCACTTCATACCCTGCCTTCAGCAGGTTCTGTGACATCGGCTTGCCCATGATCCCCAACCCGATGAATCCTATTCTCTTCATAGCAGGGAGGGCGACCCAATTTTTCATTTAAGCGTTCGATGACCTATGCTTTTATCAAGGTCATCCGCGTTCAGGGAGGATTGTCGGGAAAGATTCTCCTGGGCAAGTCCGAGGTTGCCGCGACAGAGCACCCGCTGGCGTCCCTCGCGGCCCTCCGAAGCTTCCGGCAGGGCGGGAACGCCTTCGACGCTGCAGCCGCCGCTAGCTTCGCGCTCACCGTCGTCCAGCCCCACCTAAGCGGGCTCGGGGGGGACTTCTTCGGCCTCTTCTACGAAGCCTCCACGGGGAAGGTCCACTGCATCAACGCGAGCGGCTGGGCGCCGACCTCCTTCACCCCGGACAGGATGCTGGAGCGGGGCGGTATCCCTCTGTTCGGGCACGGTAGCGTGGTGGTACCCGGTTATGTCGGAGGCGTCTGCGAGATGCACAAGCGGTTCGGCACTTTGCGACTGTCCGAGCAGTTGAAGCCCGCGATCGAGCTAGCAGAGGACGGCTTTCCGGCAGGGCCGGGACTCGTCGGCGCGCTGGGACGGTTCGAGCCCTTACTAGACCCGGGCGTCCAGAAGAACTTCTTCCGATCGGGAAGGCCTGCGCCCGTCGGCGGAATAGTCAGGCAGAAGGAGCTGGGGAGCTCGCTCAGGGCCATCTCAGAGTTCGGAGCGGACGGGTTCTATCAGGGCTCGCCGGCAGAGGACATACGCGAAGAGATGGAAGGCGCCGGTTTCGCTGTGGACGAAAAGGACTTTTCTTCTTACTCTCCGGAGTGGTGCGAACCCCTCAAGATGGACTACAGAGGGACCGAAATCTTCGAGGTGCCTCCGAACAGCATGGGGGCGACGACTCTTCTGATCCTGAGGCTCTTGGAAGACTCAGACATTCCCAGGGTCAAGCCGAACTCGGCGGAACGGATCAAGGTGATGGTGGACGCTGCCCAAATCGCGTATGCGGCGAGGGACGAATCTATCGGCGACCCCCGGTTCGCGCCTTTCGAGCTAGAAAAGTTCCTTCGGTCCGGTGCTGGGAGGTCGGCCCAGAAGAGGATCGACAAGGCCGACACGACATACTTCGCGGTGGCCGACGGGGACGGCAACGTCCTCTCGTGCATCCAGAGTATATTCCACAACTTCGGCTCCAGGGTGTACATAGAGAAGGGCGGATTCTTCCTCAACAACAGAGGGTCAGCTTTCAGGATGAAGGGCCCGAACAGGCTCGAACCTCGAAAGAGGCCGCTGCACACCCTGTCGGCTCTGATACTCTCGAGGGCTGGAAGGCCGTTCGTCGCCACCGGAGCGAGCGGAGGAGAGTACAGGCCCCAGCAGCACGCGCTCCTCGCTACGAACATCGTCGACTACGGGATGGAGATCGAGGACGCCATCGACTACCCCAGGTTCCTCTGGAAAGGGTCGGAGGGTATCATGGTGGAAGAGGGCTACAGAGGGCTCTCCGAGCTCCACATGCGTTACGAGCACCTCGGACACCCGGGTCCGACAGGAGTCGCGCAGGGTGTCCAGGTGATGAAGGAAGCCGTGAAAGGGGTGTGCGACCTGAGGGGAGAGGGACTCCCTGCGGGAGCATAGAATCAACGTTTAAGATTCCGTCCGTGGCCATTGGTGCTATGTTCCTCGACGACGTGAAGGAGTCGGCATCGCTGGAGATGGTCAACCTGGTCTTGGAGATGAGGGCCAAGGGGATGCCCGTCACCTCACTCGCACCAGGCGACCCCTCCTTCAACACGCCGAAGGAGATCGTCGAGGTCGCGCACAAGTCCATGCTGGAGGGCGGGACTCACTACGTGTATTCCTACGGTACGAAAGACGTCAGGGAAGCGGCGGTCAGGAAGGTCTCCAGGAAGAACAAGATCAATGCGTCTATCGAGAACGCCATATTCATCACCGCCAAGACTGGTGTGTTCGCGGCGTTCGCGGCGATAGCGACCCGCGGTTATGAGGCCCTGATACCCGACCCCGGCTATTTCTACAGCGAACCGATAGTGCTGACCGGTGGAAAGCCGGTAAGGTACAGGCTCACAAGATCGTTCAGCCTCGACCTCGACGAGATCAAGAAGAAGACCACGCCCAGAACCAAGGCGATAATGATCAACACGCCTTCGAACCCCACCGGGACGGTCTACGACGGGAGCGAGCTGAAGGAGCTCTATGAGTTCTGCCAGAGCAGGGGAATCTACGTCATCAGCGACGAGGCCTACGAGGACCTTGTCTACACGAAGGAACACGTCTCCATAGGCTCATTCGAGCGAAGACCCGAGCGAGTACTCTCGCTCTATACCTTCTCCAAGAGCTACTCGATGCCCGGATGGAGGGCCGGATACGTCGTGGGGCCGGCGGACCGCATCGCACGGATGAACAAGCTCATCGAGCACACGATCACCTGCTATCCCCCGTTCATCATGCACGCGTCAGCCTACGCGCTGGACAAGGGCGACGTTTTCATTGAGAAGTTCAAGAAAGAGTACGTGAAACGTAGGAAGCTCCTCAACGACAGGATGACAGAGATACCCAGCCTAATCCCGGGAGAGATCGAAGGGTCGTTCTATGGCTTTCCCAAGTACAGGCACAAACTCAAGTCGAGGGAGCTGTCGAGGAAGCTGCTCGCGAGCAAGAACGTGGCAGTCCTGCCGGGCACAGCGTTCGGGGCCGCCGGCGAGAAGCACCTGAGGCTCTCCTTCGCCTCCACCGAGGAGACCATCGACAAGGCGATGGACGGGATGAAGGCGTTTTTCGCCCAGAGTGAGTGACCCGCGCTCTAGGACGAAAATGCACGGACGTGACGGGAGCAGGTCACGAGCGCCGTCCTCTCGTCCTTCCATGCGATGCACGATACCCCGTAGCCGGCGAGCTCATCCACCTTGGTAATTCTGCCGTCTTGGTCGTACCTGTATATCGCAGCCAGGCCCTCTTCCGCCGTCAGCAGGCTGGTCCCTATGAGCGCGTAGGAACCCGAGGGGTTCCATGAGCACGCTGTCGGAAAGAGCTTCTCTTCTCCCCAGTTCACCTCGGCGAGTCGCCCCTGGGAGAAGGAAAGCAGCGCAGCAGTATGCCATGTCTGGTCAAAGCCGGCCAGCAGGCAGGTCGAGCCGTCGGGACGCCAGCTCGCGGAGGTGAGGTCCGCCCGGCTCCCCTCGAGGTCGGATATCTCGTTCAGCGTCGTTCCGCGGAGCTCGAAGAGGTTCGGCGATGGTGTCAGGCCTCCGATCGAATCCCTGAAGCAATTTCCCGCGACGAGAGCGGCGTCTTCCTTCGGGCTCCACGCGATGGACCTAAGATGAGTCTCTGACCCGGAAGCGCTGGCAAGCTCTCCTCTCGGGCTGAGCGTATAGGCCACGCCGCCGTTGCCTACCACGAGCGCCCGACCACCGGTCTTGTTCCACGCGAGCCTTCTGAGGCTCTCCCGAGCGTCGCTGTGGAGGACTTTACCAGACCCACCTTCGACCCGCAGGATGGTGCCGGAGTTTCCGCACGCGTAGGCAAAGCCTCCGTCTGGATGGATGTCAACGCACCTCAGGTTCTCCGAGGTCCCGCTGCTGAGCGCCTTGAGCGCGCCGTCGCTATATTCGAAAAGAGACCCGTGATCACCTGCAAGCAGGGCCGTGCCATCCGTCCTGTTCCAGGACGCCCAGCGAAGGGCACCCGGGGCCTCGACTGCAAGTCTGAGCAAGGCCCCGTCGACGATGGATAGCACTCGCTGCTTCATCTGCGATGTGACCCCGAATGATTCGGCCGGAGGCATTCTTCCTCTCGCATCAAGAAAACCAGCCTGGCTCAGCGTTCCGCTGCCTCGCGAACCGGGTGGTCCGGAGCGGGGCAATCTCCACTGAGTTCTGTCATATCTGGAAAAACAAGCGAGCCACGTGATAACCTTTTTCTCCCGGGACACGCGACCGAAGATCATCTTGGCGAGGCCAAAGTCGGTGACGCTGGATGATGAGCACGTGAGGGTAGAGTGGACCGACGGTCATCACAGCATCTTTGGGAACCTCGCGCTGAGGGAGGCGTGCCCGTGCGCTCTCTGCCGGGGCGAGGCGAGCCCATTCGCAACGACGAGGATACTCCCGATGGCGCCATCATCGCCCGAGGGCGTGAAGGCCACTGGGTATACGATGGTAGGCGTATACGCGATCTCGTTCGCTTGGAGCGACGGCCATACCACAGGGATCTACCCGTATGACTTCCTCCTCGAACTCTGCGAGTGCGACGAGTGTCGCGAATAGGCAGCACTTAATAGAACCGCGGAGTACGAAATCGAGCAATGAGCACTGCTCCCGGTTTTGAGTTCCTGGGCGAGCCGGTGAAGGCAGTGCTCGCGGAACTCGGGATCCGCGAACCGACGCCGCCGCAGGTCGAAGCGTCGCCCATGATAGCAAGGGGCGAGAACGTGCTGATTATAGCCCCGACCGGGTCGGGCAAGACCGAGGCGGCGATGCTCCCGCTGCTCAGCACCCTTGTGAGGGAAGGGCACGGAGACGGAATCTCGATAATCTACATCACCCCGCTGAGGGCCCTGAACAGGGACATGTTGAGGCGGCTCGAGATGTGGTGCTCCAGGCTCTCGCTGACGATAGACGTCAGGCACGGGGACACGCCTCAAGCGCAGAGACAGAGACAATCGAGGAAACCCCCAGACCTGCTGGTGACGACGCCAGAGACTCTGCAGGCGGTGCTTCCAGGTACGAGGATGAGGAAGAACCTTTCCACAGTCAAGGCGGTCGTGGTCGACGAGCTCCACAACCTTGTGGAGAGCAAGAGGGGGGTCCAGCTGACGGCGGGGCTTGAGAGGCTGCGAAAGGTCGCCGGAGACTTTCAGCTCATCGGCCTGTCCGCGACGGTCGGAAGCCCACAGGAGACGGCGCGCTTCCTCTTCGGGGAGAGGGAGCACAGAGTAGTCAAGACTGCGACCCCGAAGGAATTCGGATATGCGGTCGAGTACCCGACCCCAGACTCGAATGACAGCGAGATATCCAGGGAGACGTTCAGCACCATCGACCTCGCCGCACGGCTGTCCGAGATGAACAAGCAGATTGACTCTCACAAGTCGACTCTCGTATTCGTCAACAGCAGGACGCTCGCAGAGATGCTCGGCGAGAAGCTCAACCGGCTGCGGGGCGACGTGGGAGTGCATCATGGGTCGCTCCCCCGTGAAGAGAGGGAGAGGGTCGAGAACGCGTTCAAGGCAGGCGAGCTGAAGGCGCTCGTCTGCACCAGCACCCTGGAACTCGGGATAGACATCGGCTCGGTCGACCTGGTGCTGCAGTACATGTCGCCCCGTCAGGTGACTTCGCTCATCCAGCGCGTGGGGCGGTCCGGCCACAGCCTCAGACGAAAGTCCGAGGGTGTCCTTATCACGGTATCCGCCGACGACATCCTCGAGTCGGTCGCCTCCATCGAAGAGGCGAAGAAAGGCAACCTCGAGGAGACGCAGCCTTACGAAAACTCCCTGGACGTCCTCGCGCACCAGGTGGCCGGCTACCTGATGGACTTCGAGTCTGTGGAGAGGAAGCAGATGCTCACAGAGGTGAGGAAGGCGCGGCCGTTCAGGGGACTCTCCGAGGATGCGTTCGACCGCGTGATAGGTTACCTCGACCAGCTGAGGAAGCTGAGGGTCGACGGCACCAAGCTCATGAAGACACGTGGCACGAGGGAATATTATTTCCAGAACCTGTCGATGATACCCGACGAGACCCGATATTTCGTGGTCGACGTCGCGAACAACCAGACAGTCGGTATCCTCGGGATGGAGTTCGTCCTGCTCCAGGCCAAGGTGGGGCTGCACTTCATCCTCAAGGGAAGGATCTGGCAGATCGAGAAGATCTCGAACGACAGGAAGATCTACGTCACCTCGGTCGATGACCCTCTCGCCGCCGTGCCCGGGTGGGACGGCGAGATGCTCCCGATACCATTCGGGCTGGCCCAGAAGACCGGCGCCCTGCGGAAGAAGGTCGCCGGGCTGCTCTCGGAGAACTCGCCCGAGCAGGCCGCCGAGCTGCTCTCGGCCGAGCATCCGCTCTCCGTGGAAGCTTCGAAGATGGTCGTCGACGAGGTCCACGAGCACCTCAGGCTGGGAGCTCCCCTTCCTAGCGACGACCTGATCCTGGTCGAAGGCTGGCAGAAGTACATGATAATCCATTGCTGCTTCGGCGAGAAGGTCAACAAGACCCTCGCGTACGCGTTCGAGGAGGCTCTCTCCAGAAAGGGCCTCATCCGCCTCTGGTACCTCGACGGTTACAGGATAATGGTGGAGCTCACAGCGGACTCGGCGGACGTCGACCTGAAGGCGCTGGCAAAGCAGCTGTTCGGGATGACGCCGGAGGAGTTCGAGAGGACCTACGCGGTGGCGGCGCAGAGGAACTTCCCGTTCCCCGGGAGGGTGAAGCAGATCGCTGAGAGGTTCGGGGCGCTCAGGAGGGGACAGTTCATCGCCCATCCCAACCTCTGCTCGCTCCCGACGAGGTTCGAGAACACTCCTGTGTTCGAGGAAGCGCTTCAGGAGACTGGGAGGGACCTTCTCGACATGAAGAGGGTGAAGGAGCTGCTGGTCGCTGTGTCGGACGGCAGGATCAGGGTCGAGACCTTCCTCTCGGAGGAGAAGCCCACGCCGATCGCGTACCACATACTGTACCGCTACCTCGACGTGCCAGAGCTCGTCGCGCCGGACTCGCTCACCAAGACGACCATCGAGAAGATGAAGCTGAGCATCTACGGGACCTCGCTCGAGCTCGTGTGCATGAGGTGCGGGACTCCGCAGGGTTTCAGCACGATAGGCGAGATGGCCGAGGAGCCCCGATGCGCTTCCTGCGACTCGGGACTGCTCGCCCCCGCGTTCTGGACGTCCGGGCAGGTCTCCAGGCTGGCGAAGCGCAAGCTGGACAAGGGGAGCCTCACCGAGGATGAGAAATCGGAGCTCGCCAAGGCACGGCGGTCTGCCGACCTAGTGCTCTCTTATGGCAGGAGGGCGATCATCGCCCAGGCGGTCTACGGGATAGGGCCGCAGACGGCGGCGAGGATACTGGCCCGCATGGAGGAGGACGAAGAGAGTTTCTACAAGGAGCTGCTCGAGGCGAAGCTGAAGTTTATCGAGACCCGGCCGTTCTGGTAGGTTCATAAGCCGGAGCCAGCCTTCACCCACTGTGCCGTTCCATCCCCAGGTGGTCTCGATGATGAAGAAGCGCAAAGCCATCGGAGCCAGGTCTATCTCGGAGTTCGACGCGGTAGGCGCGAGGAAGGCGATCGTCGCAAACACCAAGCCCTTCAAGAGTCGCCCCGTTGCCGTGTCGAAGAAGCACAACATAAAGATCGGAGGCCCGGGCGGGAAGATCCCTGTCCGGGTATATGTCCCAAAGGGAAAGGGGCCATTTCCTACCGTTGTATACTTCCACGGGGGCGGCTGGGTGGTAGGGTCGATCGACCAGTCGGAAGAGCCGACTGCGTTGCTCGCAAAGATCACCCCTGCGGTGGTTGTTTCGGTCGACTACCGGCTCGCACCTGAGCACAAGTTCCCGGCCGCCCCGGCGGACTGCTATGCCGCGGTGGAATGGGCCTCGAAACGTGCGAAGGAGTTCGGTGGTGACGCGGACAGGCTCGTGGTGAGCGGCGACAGCGCTGGGGGAAACCTTTCCGCAGCGGTCTGCCTTATGGCACGCGACAGGAACGGCCCCAAGATCGCGCTGCAGTTGTTGGTGTATCCGCTCGTCGACTTTACCCGGGACATGCGCAAGTTCTCGGGGAAGGACTACGGACCCACTCCCACCGAGTGTGAATGGTTCAAGGACAACTACCTGCGAGACGCCTCGGACGCATTGGACTCCCTTGCCTCCCCTCTCCTCGCTGACCTGAGGGGCCTTCCTCCCGCTGCGGTCGTGACGGCGCAGTATGACACATTCACGGAGCAGACCAACGAATACGCTAAGAAGCTCGAGGCTGCAGGAGTGAAGGTCACGCGCAAGGAGTTCAAGGGGATGACGCACGGGTTCTGGTCATATCCTGAATACTTCGACCTGGGCCGGGAGTCGATAGAGTGGTGCGGTGCCCAGGTAAGGAAGGTCAGACGGTCATCGCGCGCATGAAGAAGTCTGCGATAAACTCCTTCGATTTTTCCACGTCGCCCTTCCTGGAGAAGTGGAACTGCTGGAAGACAACATGGTTGAGCATCCCGATCAGCGAGTCCGCGGCTCCTTCGGGGTCGGTCTTCCTGAATACGTCGCTTGCAATGCCCTTCCGAATGAATGCGACCGCCACGGAGCGGACCTCGTCGAGCTGCTCACTGATCCTCTCCGCGCTCGACCTGTCGAGTTCGCCGGTCTCGACCATGTAGAGGCCGGGCTGGAACGCCTCGGTCGGGAATGAGGTCAGGTAGACGTCGACGAACTTCTCAACGTTCTTCCGGGCATCCGGGGCAGAAGTCTTCTCCCGGAGGATGCCGATGAACTCCTGCATGGTGACACGGTGTTTGACAGCAGCCTCGAAGAGGCGCCTCTTGTCCTTGAAATAATAATAGATCATCGGGGGAGTAGTGTTCGCTTCCCTGCACACGTCCCGGATCGACACGTTCGCGTAACCCTTCTCGGCGAAGAGCCTGCCGGCGACGTCGAGGATTACTGCGGAACCGGGTTTCGTTTTCAACGCCCGTTCGAGACGGAGAGCGATTAATTACTTTACCCATCCATGCGTTATCTAACGCTCGTTAAAGATTTATCTACCTTTTTCGATTTGCTGGCCGCAGCGCATGGCATCGAACCGGAGCAGAAGGGTCGCCCTCGCGAGCCTGTTCGGGGTACTCATCCTGGTAAGCATGGGATTTCTGCCGGCGCCGACCTCCGACTTTCTAATCATAATCGAAGCGTTCTTCCTGGCTTTGAGTTTTCTCGTGGTCGGTAAGGGCGGGGCCACATACACCGGCTTCGTTGCCGGCCTTCTACTTACCGCCGTGAACATATCATTCCCGCCCCTTGACTTTATCTTCGCTGTCTTCTTCGGCGTGCTGGTCGACGTCACGTGCCTAGCTTTCGGAGCGAAGAATGGCCCAGAGGCCAGGACCGCCAGGCTCACCGCTGCCATGACCGTCAGCACGGGCGTGATCGGGTTCGTGGCCTATTACACAACGGCTGTCCTCACCAACATCGTCCCCAACCAGATCGGACTCGACGCGACGATACTCGTCTTCGGCGTAGTCAGCGGCGCGGCCGGCGGATACATAGCCGCCCGAGTCTGGAACAAGTACCTCAAGTCGCGTTTCTAACCGGCGGCCGACGGCCGCTGCGAGTCCGCGCGCTTAAATTGCCAACCGAGAGCGGAGGCGCCAACAAATGAAGATCAGGCGAGCCCTTGAGGGATTCGAGGCATACGGGTGGGAGACTCCTACGTACGAGATAGCGGAGAAGACGGGCCTCAGACCGGACGAGATTGTAAGACTGGACACGAACACGTCGCCCTTCAAACCCAAACTGGCTCTCGCGGAGCTGGCTCGGAGGCTGAAGCAGGCGGATGTGAACGAGTACCCGGACACCTCCTATCATGCCCTGCGCGTGGCCCTCTCGGCGTACACCGG